>Ga0315907_10002385_pt1 | contig 23756 bp, 21 predicted proteins | sample LakEriMetagenome_3_FD_203525 | JGI IMG/M metagenome (GOLD analysis project Ga0315907, IMG submission 203525) | Freshwater fungal communities from buoy surface, Lake Erie, Ohio, United States - Buoy 12 MA123 | ecosystem: Environmental > Aquatic > Freshwater > Lake > Lake biofilm | place: USA...
CGCCACTTCCTGGCCAGTACTTGATAGGCCATAACACTCCAAAAATTTTAGGTTTTTCGAGTCGCAAAATAGGAGAGATCCTAGCTTAAGTCATGGCGCAGATGCTTTGAATTGTAGAATTAACAGTGAATGTAAGAAAATTTAAGAACACGTTGATAAATTATAAAAATTAGATGATTTATTCGTTATTTTAACTAGGAATTTATTTACTAAATAAATGATTAAAAAATTAAATTAGATGATTTGTATTTAGAAATTTTTTAGCAGCAGCCTGAAATAAACACAACATCCCAATCCGCTACCGTTGCTCCATTCCTGGCCTGGCGGAGTTGACGGCGAAATGCTCATCTAAGTCAGACTGCCGATCGTGATACTAAAACTGAAATAAAATTATGTAAAGGATTTAGAAATTTCTTATTACTGCCCACTGGATCGAACGCCTTGACCAGTAGAGCTAGGCTCTGGGTTGTAAGGCATCAATTTATTATCTCGGAGTGATTTATTATACCATTCACGATTTTCATGATTCTTTTGCTTATTAAGAGCACAGGCCGTCTCCATCTCTCCTTGCATTTTGAGTAAGGCATCTCGCATCGGAAGCTCTTTGCCATTATAGGCCAATACGTATTCAAACCGATCGTAAGGAAAAAAATAATTCACTCTTACCTTAGCATCAAGCTTCTCTATGACTTCTTTGGGAAAAATGTCTAATTCTTCCTTAGAAAGCTGAGTCATTTCAATCGATAAATGACCTTGATCAGGGATCATTTTTGACAGAGTTCCCTTGACCGGAAAATTTTGGATTTCACTTGAGCGGTTATTGTTTTGAACAATTTGTTCAAAACGAAGCTTTGATTCCTCAAGGATTGATTCACGCTGTAATCTAAATTGAGCAAATTTAAAACGGCGATCAAGTGTGCGCAACTCTTCTCTGAGTGAATGATTTTTAGGGTGCTTGACCCATTCCTTGAGCTCCTCTTCTCCTTTTGTCACATGGAAAGCATCTTTCAATCTATTCTCCAGAAAACCCTGACCAGGTGCCTGGCAATTGGCATAGAGAAAACTAAAAGGAAAAATGAGACAGATCAATGCAGAGATATTTTGCATAGAGCTAGATCATAAAGGGTAAGTCTGGGTGAATCAGCCTACGGAGATAAGCACTGAATACTAGGTGAAAAGAGAGAGTAAACATGCCCCATAAAATGGGCAATAAAGATGGCGGAGTTGAAGAGATTCGAACTCTTGTATGGCTTTCACCATAACACGCTTTCCAAGCGTGCTCCTTCAACCGCTCGGACACAACTCCGCACAAAGAAAAAGATGAAGAAAAGTTTTAGCATGAGTCTATCGCGTCAAACAACTAGATATTGGTGCGGTAATTCTTTCTGCGCTCTTTGAAAAACTGCGACAAAAGTCGAGAGCATTCATAGTGCTTCACTCCTCCGATCATAGAAAACTGATGGTTGAAGCGCTTATCTTGATGGAGGTAAAGGCCTAAGCTGAGTGCGCCTCCCTTGGAATCATAGGCACCAAACACACATTGACGAATACGCGCCTGAACCATAGCACTTAAACACATCGGGCAAGGCTCAAGTGTTACGTAAAGTGTGCAATCTGTTAGCCGCCAATTTTGATTTTTTTTTCCAGCGTCACTTAGGCAAATTAATTCAGCATGAGCCGTTGGATTAAAATTTGTTTCTTTTAAATTAAATTGTTTGGAAAGGACAGCACCATCTGGTGAAACCAAAACCGCCCCAACGGGAACTTCACCGGCCTTATAGGCAAGCTCCGCTTCCTCCAAAGCAATATTCATAAACCATAAATGATCTTGAAGATTAAAATTCGCCATAACTATTTTAACGATGCAAACTTATTTCTGATTTTAATTTTTTTGCTCTCATGCCAATAATTGGTAAGAAGCTTCAAACGCTGCTTTTGCTCCAAATCCACATTCTGAAATTTAACTCCATATATAATTGAGCGGCCCATGATCGGTTCTCTTTTTGATCTTATTTCAGCAGAAAGAGTGAAGTTTTGGTTCAGGATCTCTAGATTAATTTGAATTTGTTGCCCTATATGAGTATGAGAAAAGAGCTCAAGACAAGCCGCTCCTCTTCTTAAATCAGACAAACGTCCTCGATATTGACGCCCTTCAATTTCAACGTAGCAGCGAATATCTGAGCGAAAACGAAAATCATATTCCCACCAATGGACTCGAGGGAAATAAACAGGTGAAGAGATAATATAACAAGCAACAATCAAGAGAAGCAAACTCACAAGATAGAGAAAACCAATAACACCATGATCAAGGACAAAAATATTTCTGGTCAAAGAAATAACATAATAAATCACAAGAATGATGGATATATTCCAGTAAGAATAGAAAAGATGCGAAAGAGCCTTATAATAAAAATTGAAAACGAATATAAGAAGTAAAAACTCAAAAATAAAAGATATATAGGCCACCGAGCCTGTCACCAAAGCTTCGGACATAAAGGCCAAAAATACTGTTACGAACTGAACTAAGGTTAAAAATTTAACCTTATCGTAAGAATTTTGTAGATTTAACTGTAAAATCATATTTTATTTATCGGCATTAGATTTCATTTATTCAAGGGTAATCTAGTTGAACTGTGAAACATTTAGGTTCCTGACGATCTTCATTTTTTTCCCTTCTGGGGTTAAGATTTCTTCCCCGCTAAATTGACTCTTATCAGTCACATAACAGACTACAGAAGTCGGATAATACTTTTCATCTCGTTTCCAAAAATCGAATTGATTTTTTCTGGAATGATAATTTTGTGCATGAATGGGAGCATCAAGATAATAGGAAAGCTTAGCAGCGATTTGATATGTATTGGCCAGTATAGGAGCTTGGCATTTGTCTTTAATGTAGTAAGACCAGTTTTCCCAACCATGAAATTCATTGAGCCTTTTCACCGAGGTGGACAAAAAAAGAATCCTTACAAGAATCACCAGCAGCGAACACCCCAAAAGAATTCTTTTCAAATGTGTTTTATCCCAAACGCTATTTTCTAGTGTCAAAAGAATAAGCGGAATAGTTAAGAAGATTGTCCAATTAGCTTCAAATTTTTTGGATAAAGTTGAAATAAAGAAAAACAGGACCACTCCAACAGAAATAAATTTTAATACCCGGTGAAAATCAGTATTCGTTTTATTTTTTAGAATAGTCCACCAAAGAACAGGCCCTACAAAAAGTCCAGGAAGAAAAATCTGCGCCCCTATATATTCCAGAATTCTTTTTATTTGGAAGTCTGATTTTGGTCTTTCTAAAAAATGATATCTTAAGGTGGCAAATTCATGCTCATACTGCCAGAAGACATGTGGGAGAAAGAGAAGAATAGAGATCGCTGTTATGAGGTAAAAATCTTTTTTTAATAAGATTTTGGGAACTGCCAGAATCGTAAAGAATATGAGCAAAATGCCGTGGTACTTTGCATAAAGTAAAATGGGAATAGCCAGTGATAATCCCATAAGAGACAGTGAATCGTTTTTTTCCAGATAGCGCTTCAAAAAAGTGCAGTAAACCACTGTCATAAAGAGCAAGGGAAGATCGGGTAAAGCAAGCAAACCTGCAAAAGACGCTAAAGGAGAAGCAAAGAACAATAAAAGAGCGGTCCATTGTCGTTGTGGTTTGACCATTTTGAGCAACAAGTAAACTGAAGCTGCCTGAAGCAGAATAAAACCAGCTCTCACCGATAGTTCACTTTTTGGTAAAAAGGAAAAAATTCTAATTAAGACAGCGACGAAGGGAGGATGATCAAAAAAGCCCCATTCTAGATTCTTTGAAAAAAGCCAGTAATAGGCTTCATCGTGTGATAATTCAAACTGTGTCGCAAGACAGAAATGGAAAACTATAATTCCCAACAGACTTAATTTTAGCGTTTTCGTCATATCATTTTATGGTATAAAGAAAGCTCAATATAGGCCAAGGAATTTCTGTGATTAGCTTAGATAAAGCCGTTGTTATTATACCTACTTATAATGAGATTTCTAATATTCAGAATATGCTAGAAACTCTTGAACGCTTGCATCCTTTGCTGCATGTTCTAATTATTGATGATGGTTCTCCAGATGGAACAGCTGATGTTATTAAAAAATTTCAACATCAGAAAAAAAATCTTCACCTTCTAGAAAGAAAAGGCAAACTCGGTCTTGGAACGGCCTATATCAAAGGCTTTAAATGGGCGTTGGAAAATAAGTACGAAGCTGTTATGACGATGGATTGTGATTTTTCTCATGAACCAGAGGCCATTCCACGTTTTATTGAGAATATAGGTTCCTATGATCTTGTGATTGGATCCCGATACACAGGCGGCATCCGCATTATGAACTGGCCTATGCAGAGACTTCTTTTATCTTATTTTGCCTCGATCTATGCTCGAGTCATTACGGGTATTCCTTTTTTCGACTCCACCGGTGGCTTTAATTGCTATAGCAGGAAGGCGTTAAGTTCACTTAATTTAGATAAAATTTTCTCCATCGGTTATGCCTTTCAGATTGAATTAAAATATAAAGTTTGGTCTATGGGTTTACCTTGCCTAGAAGTGCCGATCACTTTTTTTGAGCGCACTGAGGGTAAATCAAAAATGAGTCGAAAAATTATTATTGAAGCAGTCGTGAATGTCTTTAGACTCCGTTTCAAAAAGATCTTCGGAACATTATTGTGATAGAAAACCTCCAGGCCCTTGATAAATATCTTTTGCTACTTATCAACTCTTGGAATCATCCCTTCCTCGATAGCTTAATGCAGTTGATGTCTGGTCAACTTGTTTGGCTACCCTTCATCGGACTATTCACCTATAAAGCTTTTACTCTGTTTCCACGTAAACAATTCTATCTTTTTTTTCTTTTTCTCTTACTTGCAGTGATATCTACAGATGTAACCTCCTCTTATATCTTAAAAAATATCTTTGAGAGGCCAAGACCCTGTCGAGTCAATGAGATTAAAGAAATAATGTATTATTTTGGCCAACGATGTGGAGGTAAATACGGATTTGTCTCCTCGCACGCGGCCAATTCTATCTGTCTTGTGCTTTTTTCATTTCTTACGATTCCTCAACTGCCTAAATTATGGAGATGGATTTGGGCCCTTCCATTTATCGTGAGTTATAGTCGAGTTTATCTTGGAGCTCACTATCCAGGGGACATCCTTGGAGGAATCATTGTGGGATTGTTTTGGGGATACATTCTTGCAAAGTTTTTCAATCTCAGTTTTTTACGGAGCAAGTCGTGATTTTTCCCAAGAATCGTTATTTTTTTCATAGATAATTCGATCATGCATGCGACTTTGACGACCTTGCCAGAACTCAAAATAATTTGCTTCAACAGCGAACCCACCCCAATGCAGAGGACGCTTGAGTTCTTGCTCCTGAGAAAACTTAAGTTCAGTCTCTTTAAATAATCTCTCTAATTCATCTCGGGATTGAACTTTTTTGCTTTGGGGAGACGCCATGGCGCCTAATTGATTATCCCTGGGTCTTTTTTGAAAGTAATCATCTGAAATCTCATCGGCCACTTTTTTCGCCACCCCTTCAATTCTGACTTGTCGATGGAGAGGAAGCCACAAAAATGTCAGGCAAACATTCGGATTTTCATTTATTTCATCACCCTTGGCACTTAGATAATTAGTATAAAAAACAAAATTCCCCTCATGAAGTCCCTTTAAGAGAACAGTTCGAGCATGGGGCCGATTCTGTTTAATGGTTGAAAGGATGAGTGCATTAGGTTCATCGCATTCGCTTTTAACGGCTTCTTCTAGCCACCGGTTGAATTGCTTAACGGGATCATCATCACAATCCTGTATGTCTAAAGTATGTTTTTGATAAGAAACTCGTAAATTTTCTAATGTTTGGTTTAAATTCATGAAGACCTCTTCATTCTCCTGACACAATATAGGAACGCAAATTATCCACTAGTTTAAAGGCACGGTCATCTGGATCTGTTATTCCCTCAAAGAATTTATCAATCGCATTTCCAGAATCATCGAGAACAATCTTTTTTAATGTTTCAAGTTGATTCAAATCATCCTGGTTTTCAATTTCTTTTTCAACTTCATCAATAAAACGAACAATAAATGATTGTAATGTTTTAAAGATCAATTTTGCTACAATCGCACGGGAATAAGTAACCCTGGATCGACCAAAACCTAAGAGCTTTATATCTCCCAGACCAACATCATAAGCAGTGGAAAGGGCAAACTTGCTGAGACCAGCTAACACTTTCATACAAAAAACTGTTCTTTCTTTTGGATCAGAGAGCTGCTCGAGTTCTCGAGAAAATTCTTGAAAAAATATTTTCATCCCTTCATTGGTTCTTTGAGGGATGACTTTAATCAAGAGTGCCGTTCCATAAACAGAACTTTTCACTTCGCTAAGAGATTCCTTAACACTAAATCTTCTAATCGCTCGATTCGAGTACTTGGTAAAAGCAGCAACATTGGAGGGAATTTCTTTAATCGACTTTTTTAAATCTTCTTTCACCATGAGTTGAAAGATGTTTTGAGCTTTATTTTTTAAGACAAACTTAACAGACTCAGAAAGATTCATCTCGGCCTACATTTTTTATTTTTTGATCTTAAGTTTAACTCAATATTGGCGTTTTAACCCCAGAGAATTGCTCCCTATTTTCTTATTTAATTTCAATAAGTTAAAACGTATCTTGTCTTGCCACTGGGACCTTTTGCCACTATAGTCCGCCCCATTCTTCATCCTAAAAGGAATTTGACCCCGTGAAAAACAAAACCAATCCAAATATTGTTTTAATTGATGATGATTTTGAGCTGCTTGAATTACTTTCAAGTTTTTTTAAGCAAAGAGGATTTAATGTCCAACAATTTAATCAAGCAGAGGAAGCTCTGATTGAAATAGAAAATCAACGTCTACAGGCCCATGTTGTGATCTCAGACCTAAGATTACCTGAAATGTCAGGGATGGAATTTATTAAAAGAACTAAAAGAAGTAATCCTCAACTTCCAATTATCTTAATGACAGGTGATGGAAATCTTGAATTAGCGATTGAGGCGATAGAAACGGGTGCCTATGATTTTGTACTAAAGCCTCTTCAGATTCCTCAACTTTTATTATCTGTTCAAAGGGCACTCCACCTGAGTGAGATTAACCAGGAAATTTCTCAGTATAAAAATCTTCTCCAGCAACAGGATTACTTAGGACTTAAAGGTGTTGTAGGTAAAAGTCCAGGCTTTAGGCAGGCGATGGAAATGGCCAAACGAGTCTCTTCAAGTCAGGCGAATATCCTGATCACAGGGGAAAGTGGTTCTGGTAAAGAAGTCATTGCCAAAGCAGTCCATGAACTAGGTGATAAAAAGGATGGCCCTTTTATAGCTATCAACTGTTCTGCCATACCTGAAAATCTCCTTGAATCAGAACTCTTTGGGCATGCTAAAGGCTCCTTTACGGGGGCCAATGATAAAAAGATTGGTTTATTTGAAGAAGCTAATAAAGGAACACTCTTTCTAGATGAGATTGGTGATCTTAGTTTACCCTTACAGGCAAAACTTTTAAGAGTGCTGCAAGAAAGAAAAATTAAAAGAATTGGAGAAAACCAATTCCGAGAAATATCTGCCCGGATTATTTGCGCCACTCATAAAGATTTAAAAAAGGAAGTAAAAGAAGGAAGATTTAGAGAAGATCTTTATTTTAGATTAAATGTTATTCCTATCACCATGCCTCCTTTACGAGAAAGAAAGGAAGATATCTTTCCGCTAAGTGAATATTTTTTAAAAAAATTCTCACTCATGAATAATACCTCCGTAAAAGGTTTTACTAAGGATGCCATCCTCCAGCTTGAGAATTATCCATGGAAGGGCAACGTGAGGGAACTAGAAAATGCCATAGAACGTGCCGTTGTCCTGGCCAATACTGAACTGATTGATGCTAGCGATCTGCCACAACTTGATAATATAGAACCGCGAGAAGCTTCGCTCAAAGGGATTCAGCACATTGATCTTATGCCAACAGCTTCACAACCCGCATCCTTAGATGAAATAGCTAGGCGCTATATTCAGCATGTTTTCGATTTGAATCAAGGGGCGAAAGAACAGACAGCTAAAGATCTCGGGATTGATAGAAAAACTTTGTACCGAAAACTGAAAGAAATGAATCTCAACTAATGGCATGATTCATGCTTATAAACATTGCTGGCAAAGCATGATCAGAATTGATCAGCTCTATAAAAAACGGTGTAAACCGACCCCTGCAATGTCCTCATGTCAGCCTAGAATAGTTTTATAAAATGATAATCACCTTATTTTCAAGGTGGTTATCTTTTTATTTCATGCTAAATTAAAAGCATGACACTCATACCTGAAATTAAGCCTGGTCAATCTTTAGAACTTCTCAAAGAACTCCATATTCTTACCCGCGATGGGAAGCTCAATCAGGATAGTCGCCGTAAATTAAAGCAGGTTTATCATCTTTATCAGTTTATTGAGCCTCTACTCAAAAATTTGCATGAAAATTCAGAGTCCTCACTCGTTGTTGATCATGGTGCAGGAAAATCCTACTTAGGATTTATTCTCTATGATCTTTTTTTTAAAAGTCTTTCGAGTGGAAGTATCTTCGGTATTGAGACCAGAAGTGAACTGATTCAGAAGTCACAACTTTTGGCCGAGAAGCTTAAATTTGAGAGAATGAAATTTCTGAATCTCTCAGTACAAGATTCTATGACTTCTAACCAAATTCCAGAAGCTGTTGGCATGGTCACGGCCCTTCATGCTTGTGATACCGCGACTGATGACGCTATTGATTTTGGTTTAAAGAAAAAAGCAAAGTACTTTGTTCTTGTTCCCTGTTGTCAGGCTGAAGTGGCCGCTGAACTTAGAAAGACCAAAGGTAAGATGATTGGAAAAAATTTCCTAACGGAAATCTGGCGCCATCCCATACATACCCGAGAATTTGGTAGTCATATTACGAATGTACTTCGTTGCCTGAAACTTGAAGCTCATGGTTACCAAGTGACTGTAACAGAACTTGTGGGATGGGAGCACTCGATGAAAAATGAGCTCATCATTGCTGAATATAAAGATCTTCCCCGCAGGAGTCCAGAGGATAAACTCCAACTCCTGCTGAGCGAACTTGGCTTGAGTGGTCTTGAAAATCGTTTTAAAGCTAAGGCCGATTAATCGCTTTTCTACCAGTCACCATACTAGTAACAAAACTAATGACTGAAAGAATAAGAAAAACGAAAAGTAGTGTTCGGCCTACATCTAAAGAAAGACCTCCAATACCATTTGATCCCAATATAATTGCAACAAGCCCGATGATAAAAAATGCAATCGCTGCTCTTAACATAAATGACTCCTTTCATTAATTGGTTTTGGTCGTTTTCGACTTCATGCTGGATTCAACTAAATTTCTTAGTATTTCATATCCATGCTCAAGGTCATGCCTTAGCTTGAGCACATCTTTTCTCAATAATTTATACTGATCCTGCATTTTGGAATGGCCGCCTTTTTTAGCTTGCTTCTTTTTTGTGTTTATTTTTTTCATAACTCCTCCCCTTTTCATTATTCCAAGCAAAACTTAGACCAAAATCACTTCTCAAGACTCTTTCTTGTGTTTAAAATGCTTTAAATCTATTTTCATCGGATTAACCATGCTTCACCCACATACTGAATTGCGTTTTGTCTCAGAGGAGATTGGTTATGGGATTTTTGCCACGGCGTTTATCCCCAAAGGGACGATTATGTGGGTTAAAGATGAACTTGATCGCATTATTCCCAAAGAAAAAATAACTGAATTAAGTCCTGCCAATTTGGAAAATCTTCTCAAGTATAGTTATCGTACATCCATGGGTGATTATTTTTTTTGCTGGGACCTAACTCGATACGTAAATCATAGTTTTAATCCTAACTCCATGCTGACGGCCCTTGGATTTGAAATTGCGATTAAGGATATACAAGCTGGTGATGAGATTACCAATGACTATGGTACTTTAAATATTATTGAAAAATTTCAGTGTGCCCATTCACCTTCCATCAACCATAGAGAGTTTGTGTGTCCCGATGATTTGTCACGTTTTCATGCTCAATGGGATGCCTTGATTGAATCTGCTTTCCAATCTCTTGATGGAATTGAGCAACCACTTGATTGTTTTTTGGATCGCCATCAAAAAATACAAATGAGTAAAATCATGGCAAAGGAATTAGCAATTCCTTCTATTTTGACCAATTATTATAGGATTTAATCTAGAAAATGGCGCAATCGGTACGATTCGAACGTACGACCTCTTGATTCGTAGTCAAGTGCTCTATCCAACTAAGCTACGACTGCGCTGATGAGTGGGTAGTTTTAAACGAAAAGACGCAAGTTATCAAGATTGATTTTTCCAAATAAAAAGTACAGCGATTTCAAGCACTTGCCTCTTCTATAAAAATTGGCCCAAGGGAAATCCTACAGAAAGTCCATACATAGACGCCTGCATACCTGCATATTCCCAATTGATGTAATTAAACTCTAGGAAGACTTTCGAACCAAATCGCGCCCAGAAATTTTGATAAGTAACATCTCTTTGAGGGCTTAAAAAACCCCCAACACTAAATCTGTAATTTTCTAGTCCCCAAGGGTGATGCATCAGAAGTTCAATGCCTTGGGGAAAAATGATTTGAGTGAAGACTCGGGTTTGTGCTTGATCGAATCGGTATGAAAGTGCCTGCAAACCCAGGAGCGAGGAAATAACCAAGCGATCATCATAAAATTTTCCTAATTCTGATCCCACATAGAGACCGGCATGATTGAATATGGATTCTTTCATCACCAGGGCTTCAAAAAATTTAAGGGAGTGAATATTATTTAAATAATAATTCCCATAAAGCATAACAGAGGGAAGAGTTTGCGTTTCTTTTTCTGCTCCATCTTGGGCATTTTTATAAAAATAAGGACCAACACCTCCGGCCATTCTCAATTTATGTAACCTTTTAGGAAACTGAACTTTAATGGAAATGAGCTTCTCCTCTCCCTTTTCATTCATCACCGGAATTTTTGCTTCACGCCCATCAGTGAAGGAAATCAGATATGGCCCGGATGATTGATCGGGAATGCGATACTCATTTGAAATCCAAAAGACCTTTAGCCCTGGAACAATATTGCCATCCCGTACGTCTCTGTTAAGTTCACAACCAATACTAAGAAACTCTCCCTCAAAGCCTGATACTTGCAAGTTATAACCAGAACAAGAGTAATCCATGAGAACCGTTTTCGTTTTGATCTGACTCGATAGGCCCTTAATTGTGATCTCACCAGATTTATTCCGATCTTTGATAACTGAAATTTTTTCGGTGTCAAAAAGTGAATAATCTATATCAGTAAACTCTTCACCTTCTTTATCACTCAATTGAGGAAGGTACGTGACACCTTTATAACGGTAATAATAATGCTTTGAAGCTTTCAGACGCAATTTAACAAAGGGTAAAAGTAGATTTTGCGAACTTCTTTCCCAACGAACATCGCTAGTAAAAACCACCGAGAGTTCTTTAATATCATGATTAATAGCAAATTGATCTTTGGTGATATTTAGTAATTTATCGTTTCGATTTATAAGAGGAAGAGGTAAAAAATTTTGATTGGCCCAAAGATCCTGTGTTAACAAAATGAGTAGGCAGGATAAAATTATTTTCTTCATTAGACATCACTCCCTGAAAAATTTTGTTCTTTCTTCCTTAATAATTGAACGATGATCCAAAGAAGAACTAATCTTGCCATGAGTTCAAACATGAGCTCAAATCTTAGAATCATTGAAAAATGAAATCTAAACGCTACTACAAATAAGAAAGCAAAGCTCAGACTTAGAATTAAGAATCGATTATAAAACTTTGCAATACTCAGGAATCCCATAGTCATGACATAAAAGGGCAGCTCTAGCATCCAAAATGGATCATGCCCAATGCTTTTACTTAATTCAAAGAGCTGGGATTTTTCTGGTCTGAGGAAAAAAAGATAGATGCGTGGGAAATATTGATATATCCACTCATGATGTAAAAAACTTTTTGGGATTAATTCATACATATTTATGTAGGAAAAACCAAAGGCCATAATAATCATGAATAGACTAAGAGTATAAGTTTTTTTCTTCGACCAAGAGAATTTATATAAAAAAAAGAGTGGAGTAAAAATAATTAGAGTTCCCTGCCACAAGACTGCAGCGATAAAAAGCAGGATTGAAGACCATTTTTTTTGCTCAAAAATCATGAAGGATAAACCAATTAATGAACAGGCGGTTGAGTGCCTCATGGAATGATGAACATCATCCAAATCAAAGAGTAAAAAGAACAAATACAAAAAAATTGTTATCTTTCCCACATAACTAAAATCGTATCTCTTTATCAATTGCCTAAAGCTGAAAAAAAGTGCTCCAGACCAAAGAAAAATATTGAGAAAATAATAAGTTACTGGTGAGTGGGGAAAGAGTTGGGCCAGAACAAACATAGAGCCGTATCCCAAGGGATCTCTGATGACAAGCTCCTTAAAAGCTAAAGGATTTTTTGCAGCCTTTGAGTAGTACTCCCAGTACATTTGCAGATCATAGGGGAATGGATTGGTGAGGTGATAAAAAATGAGACCGATTAAAAATAATCCAAATAAAATAAAAAAATCCCGCTGATGAGCTCGCTTCTTTTTTATGAGGAATAAGGAGTAGAAACAGAAGATAAAATTATTTAAGAGATTGAGATATGAAATCATTAATATAAGTAAAACATTCGTTTTGATTTCATGCAATCTAATGAAAAAAATTAGAGATTAATCTTTGGACTTGAAAAAAAAGTGGCGGAGACGATGAGATTCGAACTCATGGATCCAGTTACGGATCGCACCCTTAGCAAGGGTGTGGTTTCAGCCAACTCACCCACGTCTCCGTTTATTTGGCTTACAAGTAACTTACCAAGAAAAAAAAGTGGCGGAGGACTAGGGATTCGAACCCCAGGTAGGCGTTAACCCACGACAGTTTTCAAAACTGTTGCCTTAAACCGCTCGGCCAGTCCTCCACTACAGGAGATTAAATATAAAGAAATCTTAGAAAAAAGACAATCGCTATTTGCGGATCTCTTTCAAACCACCCATGTAAGGCCAGAGGGCCTCAGGGATGGCCACTGATCCATCCTTCTGTTGGTAATTTTCAAGGATTGCTACCACCGTTCTTCCCACCGCTAATCCTGAGCCATTTAAGGTATGGGCGAACTCGACCTTACCCTCTTTATTTCTCAGGCGGATATTGGCCCTTCTCGCTTGAAAATCACCGCAATTTGAAATGGATGAGATCTCGCGGTACTTATTCTGGCTTGGAACCCAAACTTCCAAATCAATTGTTTTTTGCGACGCAAAACCCATATCGCCTGTGCATAAAGTTATGGCGCGATAAGGTAAATTTAATTTTTCGAGAATTTCACAGGCCGACTGAATCATTTTCTGATGAATTTCCTCGGATTGTGCCGGAGCGCAAATGGAGACCATTTCAACTTTGTTGAATTGGTGCATGCGAATAAGACCCTTAACGTCTTTACCATGGGAGCCAGCCTCAGACCTAAAGCATGGAGAATAGGCCGCATACAGGTAAGGCAATTCAATCTCTTCCATAATCATTTCACGCTTAATATTGGTCAAAGTAACTTCAGAAGTAGGAATGAGGTACCAAGGCTGTTCCGAATTTAATTTAAAAAGTTGATCTTCAAATTTGGGAAGGTTGCCGGTTCCAATCAGAGATCTTTCATGAGCAATAAAAGGAGTCATCATTTCAGTGAAGCCTTTTGAAGCCTGATGATCGAGCATGAAATTAATCAGGGCCCGTTCTAGACGAGCAATTCCTGCTTTATAAATCACAAATCTAGCACCGGTAATTTTGGCTGCTGTTTCAAAATCTAACATGCCTAATTTTTCACCTAAGTCAGCGTGATCGACTGGAGTAAAATCAAAAACTCGCGGTTGTCCCCATTTTTTAACTTCAACATTTTCTTCTTCAGATTTACCTACTGGCACTGAAGAGTGAGGAAGATTAGGAATATTTAAAAGCAAAGAGTTTTGAGATGCTTGAACCTCTTCAAGTTCCTTGGCCTCATTCTCCATTTCACTTTTCAGATTAGCAACCTGACTCATAGGAGTAGCAGCATCTTGCTTATTTTTTTTCAACTCCCCTATTTCTCTGGATAGTTTATTTATCTCAGCTTTTTTTGTTTCAGAAGATAAAGTAAGAGTTTTTCTTTTTTTATTTAAATCAAGAATCTGATTCAAAACAGACGTGTCCATATTTCTTTTGGCCAGAGACGCTTGAACAGATTCGAAATCATTTTCGATTTTTTTAATGTCTAACATAAAGGCACCTATTGCATGAGATTAATATATGACTCAACTTGAGCTTTATCTGGGGCTTCCGGATTCATTTCAAGATATAATCGGTAGGATTCTACAGCAAGGGAGCCCTGTCCGAGAAGACGGTAAACATCACCTATTTTCTTGTGGATGATGGGCTCATCCCCTTTTTCTTTCATCGCTTTCTTGTATAAATCCAAGGCCAAGTCAAAATTATTTCGCTTTGTGCTGATATCCGCTAGACCCAATAGCGACTCATAGGCCTTAGGATTAATTTTCTGGGATTTCTTGAAAAGATTTTCTGCCTGAACAAGATCACCCTTTTCAACATAAATTTGAGCTATTAGCGTGAGGTCAGCGTCATTATCTCCGTTGGCCTTAAGATCTGCCTCAACATCCTTTAAGGCCCCATCGTAATCTTTGCTAAGAAATTTAATTTTAGCGATGTAATACTGAACCTTAGGGTAAGTTTCTAATTTTTCTTGTAAGCGTTTAAACCATTTGGCAGCTTCTACTAATTTACCATTTTCAAACAAAACTCGACCAGCGGTCATCATCGATTCTAATTCACCTGGTTCAATTCTAAGCAGATTTTCCACGAGTTCTGGTATTTCATTAAAGCGTTCATCCAAAAGGGCAGCTCTAATTAAGAATTCATATAAGGCCTTATCACGAACTGGAAGTTTTTCTAACTTTTCACGATAAGCTTGAAAATCTTTGACCTTACCCGCCCGATAATAAAAAATAGCAATCTCGGCCATAATCTTTGGATTTTCTCCAAACTCATTCATCAAACCTAGTAAATACCCTATCGCCGCAAGATCATCTTGTTGCTCATAAACGATTTTTGAATATGCAATCCTGTAATCAGGTTTTAGAGGATCTAGCTCCATACATTTATTTAAAAGAATTCGAGCAGCATCGAAATTAGCGCGCTTAATAAGCATATTCGCCAAATGATAAATGTCCTCATCATTAAGTGGATTCATGTTAATTGAATTTCTTAACCATGCTATCGCCTGAAGTGAATCACCCATTTGCATGTAAAGTCGTCCATTGGCCGAAGCAAATTCATAGCTATGCTTAAATTCTGAACCAGAGAGAATTCCAATTCTACTTTTAGCGTCGTTAAACTTATAGGTAGAAATATAAGCATCTATGAGTGCCAAATTTATTGACTTATCTTCTGGATATTTTTTGATGAGATCTTCCAGCGTTTTTAAACCTTGCCTGGCCAGTCCTAATCTTAATTGAACTTTTGCAAGAAATAAATCTGCTGGAATATATCCAGGCATAGCATCACTTGCCTTCGCCGCATAACTCAAAGCTAATTCATAACTTTTCTTTTCAAAAAAATCTCGAGCCTGAATAAGTAATTTAATCGCCTTTGATTCGGCAATAAGCTGGTCTGCCTCTGTCTGGAGTTGATCAGATGATTCCAAGTCTGCCAACTTCATCCTTAATTCAGTTGAATCTTGAATTTCTAAAGATTTTTTAAAGAAAGTTGTCGCACGTTTTGAGTCACCTTGATAGGCAATGACAAGTCCTTTGAGAATTAAATAACTTGCTCGGTTGAGATCATTGTTTTCAAGACCCAATTCTTCACACTTTTGGAGCAATAAATCTGCCTCTTTAAATTTTTTTTCTTTGATGAGAAAATCTGTTTTTTTGAGGTAAAATCCTACAAGATGAGGAAATCTTTTTAAACCATCATCTATATATTCTAAAGCCTTTTCACTTTCTTGATTGAGTAGACTCAATTCTATCAGGGCATCAAGTGTGTAACGATTTTTTTCTTTTGCTTTTATTAGGGCATCACTGAACTGTTTGGCCATATCTAATTTGCCAAGTTTTAATAAGCTCTTGAGATAAACGGCAAATAAGTCTTCAGTTACATTCTTGGGATATAATTTTAAATATTTTGCAATTACATCAGCAGCAGCTTCAGGCTTATTAATCGCCATATAAAATAAATTTAATCCGATAACACCATTAGGATCTTTACTAAGAAATGGTCTTTTCGCCTGGATAAGATTAAAGATAATCTGTGCATTCGCCTGTTTATCTTCTCTTGAGTAGGGCAATTGCTCTGCATAGGACCTGACGAGAAGACTTACAATTTCATCACTCTCAATATTATTCTCATAACTTGATTTTAAAAGCTTTCCGGCCATGATGATGTTTTTATAATCACCCTTCGTAAAAAACTCTCGAGCTTTATCGTATTCAATCTGAGCTTTTTTTGTATCGGCCTTATCAAAAGGTACTGGAAACTCAATAAGGGGTTCAATATGAACAAAACTTGGTTTTTTTGACTTCTCATCATCATTGGGAAATAAAACGGCATAAAGAATCGCCAAAGCAGCAACCATGATGATGAGTTTTTTATTTTTACCTTTTTTTTCGTCTGGCCCGTCCTCTTCCTCATCTGCTGCTTTTTTTTGATCTTCTTTTTTTTTCTTTTTTTTGATTTCTTTTTCTACTTGGGCGATATTTTTTTCTTCGGTTTCGGCCATTAAAATCAAGTCACCCTTGACTTGATCCATTTTGATCATTTGAGTTGATTCATCATAGACGGCAACTTGCTTCTCTTCTCTTTTTTTAATTTCCTCTTCTTCTTGGACTCGCCTCTTTTCTTCCTCTTGAGCTCTTAATTTTTCTTCATCTTCTTTTTTCTTTTTGCGCATTTGCTCGATTTCTTTTTGCGCGATTGGATTTATTTGAGTTTTATCAAAACGCTCCTCTTTATTTTCAATCTCCATTTCAACTGGAAGATTATCCTTTTGTATCTCCAGCTCTGGTTCACTGTGCTGATCTAATTCAAGGTCAAAGTTTTGCTCTTTTTGAGGAGTTACTTGAATAGGACTAGCTATTCGTATGGTCTCAGTTAAGTTTGCAATAGGTTCATGATGAGTGATATCAATTTGATCTATTTCATTTTGATTTTTTTGATTTTTTAATTTTTCTAAATTAAAAACAAAAGTTTCTTCTTTCTTTTCAATTTCTTTTTTTTCTGTGGAATTGTGTTTGAGAAGATTCTTATAAAAATCAAATGACTGTATGGGTTGCCAATCACCTGTGGGAAAAATTTGCGCTTCCTCATTTCCAGAGATATGCCCCTTCTCTTTTAACTCGAGAAGTTGATTATCGTTAAATGGGCCTATGACCCGACCATTCCTAAGTCGGATGCGATATTTTGTCATACCTTATTATATGTGATTTTGATGATTTAGGGAGAAACAAAAAAGGGGCCGAAGCCCCTAAGTTTTACTTGATATAAATAACTGCGTTGCCTGAGATAACCATCACTTTTTCCCAGAAAATTCCTAAGAAAAGGACTGGTATGAAAAGACCAATGATCACGGCCTGATTCATTGGGGTAAAGCCTGCAACTTTCACTTCCCCATCGGCCTGACCAAAGATCATCGTTTTGGCGAGCTTCACGTAGTAGTAAAGGGCAATAACTGAGTTAATTGCTGCGACAATAGCGATCCCGTAGAGCTTCTTCTCGATAATCACTGAGAAAATATTGAACTTAGCAATAAAGCCACTAAAAGGCGGCATCCCAGCAAGGGAGAAGAGGACTCCGGCCATAATGATCGCCATCACCGGATGCTTGTAAATGAGACCTCTAAAGACGTCATAAGAATCAGTTCCATACATATCAGAAAGATGGGAAGTGATGTAAAACGCAATGAGAGTCATAAACATGTAAACGATTCCATAAAAAAGAATCGCGCGAATTCCGACATCATTTAAAACCACCACACCCAAAATCATCAGACCCACATGGCCAATCGAAGAAAAGGCGAGAAGTCTTTTAACTGAGTTCTGACCAATAGCGGTTACGTTACCCACCGTCATAGTCATGGCAGAAATCACAATCATCAGTCCTACCCAGGAAACTGTGAGAACTTTTACTTCTGAGAAGAAAATCATTGAAATTCTAATCAATGCTGCAAGGCCCGCCATTTTAGGAACAATGGCAAAAAAGGCAGTCACAGGAATAGGGGAGCCTTGATAAACATCTGGCGTCCACATGTGAAAAGGGAATAGTGAAATTTTGTAACCAATTCCAACAAAGAAAAGCACAAAAGAAACTAGAACAATAGCTAAACTTGCTCCATCTAAAGTTGGAAGTTTTGCCATCATGTCGACAAATTGAATTGAACCAAGAACTCCGTAAAGATGGCTTATTCCATAAAGGGCCACTCCGGCAGATAATCCACCGTAAAGGGCATACTTCATACCGGCTTCAGTTGAGCTCGCTTCATCACGCTTAAAAGAACTCATCACATAAGAAAGAATTGAGAGTGTTTCAATGCCTAAGTATAGAGTGAGCATGTTATTAGCTGATGCCAGTAACATACCCCCAATGAGTACTCCCACGGCCATAATCGCAAATTCTGATTTTAAATTTGGATAGATGTCTTTAGATGAATAACTGAGGAAGATGGCACCCATCGTTCCCAGGACCATGATAATCTTGATGAGCGTGCTAAAAGGATCAATCGTGATCGCATTATGGAAAATATGCTCTGGAGCTGTTCCTAAGTTAGCGAAGAGAAAACCCAACGTCACTAAAAGTACCGCTAAAGCATAACCAATAATTTTACCACGGCTCGCGTTTTCTTCTTTAACAGTTGATTCTGCGACCAGAAGAGTGGTCATTAAGATGACACAGATCACTTCTGGTATATATAGGCTTAAGTAACCAAATAGCTGTTGAATCACAAAAAACCTCTCTTAGAATTTGGCCATCAAATCAACTAGCTGACCAACTGAAGCTTTCATCACATTCAGAAGTGGGCTAGGGAAGATTCCAAAAACAATAACCGCTATGCAAAGTGGTAACATATAGAAAACTTCGCGAGCATTCATATCGTCGTATTCTTCAATTTCAGGATTAACTTCACCAAAGAACATACGCTTGAACATCCATAATAAGTAAGCGGCACCAATTAAAAGACCAACAACTGCTATCACAGTGATGGTTGTAAATTTCTGATAAATTCCTAAGAAAATAAGGGCCTCAGAAATAAATCCTGAAAGACCTGGAAGACCTAAAGAAGCAAACATCCCGATGATGAAGACAGTTGTATATTTAGGTAATTTAGTTGAAAGACCGCCATAACCTTTAGATCCATCTGGTTTAACAATCCAGCGGTGGTGAGAGCGCTCGTAAAGAATACCGATAAGTAAGAACATCATCGCTGTTGAAGTACCGTGGTTGAACATCTGAAGAACAGCACCGTTCATACCTTGAGTTGTCATGGCAGAAAGTCCAAGCATCACAAAACCCATGTGAGAAACTGATGAGTAGGCGACAAGTTTTTTAACATCATCTTGGGCCATGGCACAGAAGGCACCGTAAATAACCGAGATCAAACCAAGAACGGCAATGATCGTTGAAGATTGAACCGCTGCTTGAGGGAAAATAGGGAAGGCAATTCTTAGAAATCCATAAGTTCCCATTTTCAACAGAACCCCTGCGAGGATAACCGAAACGGCCGTTGGCGCTTGAACGTGAGCGTGTGGGAGCCAAGTGTGGAATGGGAAAACTGGAACCTTAATGGCAAAACCAAGAAACATGAACCAAAAGAAAATATGCTCAAATGAAAAGTTATGACCAAAAATCGTTACTGTTTCATTAATAAACTTTCCACCTTGGTGAGCAAGGATATTGAAAGAATCAGGACCTTTTCCAGTAGCGTAATAAAGAGCAATGATACCTACGAGCATGAAAATTGATCCAAAGAAAGTATAGAGGAAGAACTTAATCGCAGCATACTCTCTGTTTTCTCCACCCCAAATCCCAATAAGAAAGAACATTGGAAGGAGCATAACTTCCCAGTAAACATAAAAAAGGAAGAAATCTAAGGCGAAAAACACTCCAAAAACTGTCGATTGAAGCATTAAAAGAAGTGAGAAGTAGGCCTTCACATTCTTTTCAATCGTCCAAGATGAAAGGGTACAAATAAAGAAGAGAAGAGCATTGAGGAATGTCATGAGCATGGTGATCCCATCAATTCCTAAAAAGTAATTGATGTGAAATTGCTCAATCCATGGAACCTTCACCACAAATTGCATCGCTGCTGTCGTTGTATCAAACTTTAAATAAAGTACGACCGACAATAACAGGGTAATTGATGTTGTCGCCAGAGTGATTAAGCGAATGACATTATCTTTCGCTTTTGGTGTGAGTAGAACCGCCAACACTCCGATGATAGGTAACCATAAAATCCAATTTAAAATTCCGTTCACAACGAACCTCTCTATAAAAAGAAACAAAAATTATATATTTAATGACCAAATGTAACTAGCAAGCACCATCACAAGCATGATGAAGTAAAACTGAATTTTACCCGATTGAACAATTCTCAAGACGAGATTGAACAAATTCACGGCAACACCAGTTCCATCAACACCGATCGCATCAACCACGACATTATCAAACCACTTTGATGCTTTAAATAACCAACGGTTAACAGTCGCCCATCCATCAACGGCAAATCTGTCATAAACACCCATATCAAACCATGAGAGGGCCTTATTCAAACCGAGCAAACCTTTTTTGATAAGCACATCGATATAAAAATCATCGAAGTAATATTTATTTTGAAGTGTCTTGGTGTATCCAGGAAATTTCGACGCCCATGGCTTAATTGATCCCTTGATGTACATAAGGAACGCAAGAAAGACACCAGAGAAAGCAATAATGATCGAGGCAATCGCCCCAATTGTATGGGCCGTATGAAGCTTGTGCTCATCCGGATTAGGACCAGCATAACCAGTTTGGTGATGGTACTGGGCCTTCTCAAGATAAATTTCAGGTTTTGAATCTACTTTACCAAAAGCTTCACGAGGACTATTGACAAATTTTTCAACCTTAGGAGCTTCCACAAGAATCTTAAACCATTCTGTTTTTGATCCAAAAACTTTACCAAAGCCTTGTCCAGTGAGTGTTCCACAAAACCAAAAGCCTAAAGTGAAGACTGAAAGAATAAGGAGAGGAACATTCTGACGAGCATCTAGATGCTCATGGTGAATTTCATGCCCGTGGCCGTGGTCGCCGTGATGACCGTGTCCATGCCCATGATCATCATGGTGACTTTTGTTCTCTCCATAAAATGTGAGGAACATCATACGGAACATATAGAAAGCTGTAAGACCAGCTCCTGCAAAACCAAGTATTGGAACAATGGCTAAAAGAGGATTTTGTCCGGCCATAAAGCCATAATAAAGGGCATCTCCAAGAATTCTATCTTTAGAAACAAATCCAGAGAAAAATGGGATACCGGCAATCGCTAATGTACAGCACATCATCGCGAAGTGCGTGTAAGGCATATACTTACGAAGGCCACCGAGTTTTGGCATTTCCTGCTCATGAACAGAGTGGATAATTGATCCTGCAGATAAGAAGAGACAGGCCTTAAACATAGCGTGAGTAATCACGTGCATAAAAGCAGCATTGTATGAACCCACCCCCACACCAAGAATCATGTAACCAAGTTGTGAAAGTGTTGAATAAGCAAGAACTGCTTTAATATCAGTTTGAACTGTCGCAATCGTGGCTGCCCCAAAAGCAGTAATGGCTCCAATCACAGCAATAAACCAAGTGATATCTCCAAGAACCATCAGAGGATACATACGGAGAGAAATCCAAACTCCGGCCGTTACCATGGTTGCTGCGTGAATAAGTGCTGAACCTGGAGTTGGCCCCATCATCGCATCAGGTAACCATACTTGAAGCGGGAATTGAGCTGATTTTCCCATCGCACCTAGGAAGATACAAAGAGCAGAAAAAGTAGCAAAAGAAATTCCAAGAACAGAAAGTCCTGTGAATTTACCTTCAGCAATGGCGGCATAGATATCTACATAGGCGACACTTCCAAGCACCATCCAAATCGCCACAATTCCTAAAAGAAGGAATACATCGCCCACACGTGTGGTCATGAAAGCTTTAAGGGAAGCATCCCCGGCTTTTTCTTTCTTATTATAAATACCGATGAGTGAATATGAGCAAAAACCCATAATTTCCCAGAAAATAAAAAGAGAGAAGAGGTTATCTGAAAGAACAAGACCTAACATCGCAGAAGTAAAAAGCGGGAGAAAAACAAAAAAGCGACCATGCTTTTCATCATGATCCATATACCAAGTTGAAAAGAGGTGAATGAGTGTCGCCACACCAGAAACCATCAGAAGCATAATCGCCGACATGTTATCGATATAGATCCCCATGTCGACTTTCCAAATCTTAGTCCCATAAGAAAGGTCAAACCACGTAAAAACCTTATGGATGTAAAAATCAGAAGCAAATTTACCGAAGAAAAAGTCTCCGAAAATTCTTGCTGAGAAAATAAATGAAATAAAAATACTTAAGGTCGCTAACCAATCACCCTGGCGAGGTAACTTTCTGCCTAAAAATGCATTAATAACAAATGCTATTACTGGAGCAAGAAAAATTGGGGCAACACTACCAACTGTATATTCCATATCCCTATCCTTAGTTTCTTAACTGAGTCGCTTCATCAATATGAATTGTTTCTTTAATTTGAAAGAAACGAATGACTATAGCGAGACCAACGGCTGCTTCAGCTGCAGCAACAACAATAATAAAAAGACTGAAAATATGACCATCAAGGTTGTTGGTCACAAAACGAGAGTAGGCGACAAAATTTAAAGCCGCGGCATTGAGTATGAGCTCAATTCCAAGCAAGATAGCGACGATATTTTTTCTCGCAATCATCACCACGAGACCCACCACAAAAAGCACCAGCGAAATAATTAAATAGGAAGCTAAACTCATCATATATATATCTCTCTTAATTATGTTTTCTTGGACGTGCAATAATCGCAGCACCCACAAGGGCCCCGAGTAGAAGCACTGAAGAAATTTCAAAGGCCAATACATGGTCTTTCACTAATAAGTGACCTAACTGAGAAACAGTTGAAGGAAAATCATTGGTAACTTTAGCTGAAGGTAAAGTTTTGATCAGACCTGAAAGAAGCTTCACATTAGTCAGAAGGAAAACAACACCAACGAGAAGACCTAATCCGTATGTCCATTTATTTCCCATCGACGCCGGTAAACCTAGAAGGTTTTGAGCACGGGAAACAAAATCTTTCCCACCCGTTAACATCACAGCGAAAAGCATAAGAATAACAACTCCACCCATGTAAACCATAATTTGAGTGACAGCGACAAAATCAGCACCAAGAGTGGCATAAAGACCGGCCACACCCACCAGCGTTCCAAGAAGGAATACACAAGAATGCATGATGTTCTTGGTCACTAAAACTGCAACGGTGCAGGCAAGTGTTAAAAAAGCCGAAGCAATAAAGAGAAATTGTAAAAACATGTTCAGTCCTTAATTAGTGTCCGCCAAAAATCAGATCAACCATCGATTTACCGTT
>Ga0315907_10002386_pt1 | contig 23754 bp, 18 predicted proteins | sample LakEriMetagenome_3_FD_203525 | JGI IMG/M metagenome (GOLD analysis project Ga0315907, IMG submission 203525) | Freshwater fungal communities from buoy surface, Lake Erie, Ohio, United States - Buoy 12 MA123 | ecosystem: Environmental > Aquatic > Freshwater > Lake > Lake biofilm | place: USA...
ACCTGTCACCCATTGGTGCGCGGCTGCGGATCGAGGTTCTGCAGAGCTGGAATCAGAGGTTGGCGCACTCGTCGGTAAGCCGATTGCGGCCGTCAGGGAATCCCTGGTTAAGCTGGACAAGGAATACGCCGAGCTTCGCTCTACCGTCTGGGCGAAACTCGGACGCGCCAAGGCTGCGGCTTGTCTTGAGCCACTTACCTCTCTTGCCCAGCTGAGTGCTGCCGCACTAACAGGGACTAATCCCGAGACTTTCCGTAACGCTTACGTGGATAAGGGATGGAAGGTGGACGCAGCCTTCATCCGCGTCGTATGCCTTACCGGTGAACACGACCTGCCGACTTTCCGTCGTCTGGCCACAGCCCTTTACCACGAGTGGGCGGACGCTTCGGCTCGCGAGTTTCAAAAGGCCGTACTTCGTAACGGTCTCACCAACTTAGCAACTTCACCGACCATCGAGGTCGGCCAGGGGGGATGCATTATCTTCGCTGACGGGTTGCGCTACGATGTGGGGCAAGGCTTGGCTGAATCCCTTAAGAACCGAGGACTTAACGTTACTGTAGACTCCCGCTGGGCTGCCTTACCTACGGTGACAGCCACAGCCAAGCCGGCGGTCTCGCCGGTAGTTCGTAAGTTTGCCGGCAAGCAGATGCCTGCGGACTTCGCGCCGATTGATGCCGAAGGAAACACCGTAGTCGCGGCTCTTATCCGTAAGACACTGGAGGGACAGGGCTACCAGATACTTAAGGGGCCGAGTGTCCGGCCTGCGTCGTCGGAAGCCAAGGGCTGGGTCGAACTCGGGAAGATCGATACCCGCGGGCATGACATGGAGTCCGAGATGGCCAAGCAGCTTGAGGATGAGATCGAGTCGCTTTCGAAGTCAGTCCAGTACCTGTTTGATGCAGGCTGGAAGTCCGTCCGCATTGTCACCGACCACGGCTGGCTCCTGCTTCCTGGAGGGCTACCCAAGGTAGATCTCCCTCGCCTGCTTACGGAGAGCCGCTGGGCACGTTGTGCCGTGGCAAGCAATGGGACGCCGAGTGATACCGTGCCAGTCAGCTGGTTCTGGAATCAGGGAGAGACCGTCCATACGCCCCCGGGAATCAGCTGTTTCAACAAGAGCCCAGAGTACACCCATGGCGGCTTGAGCGTCCAAGAATGCCTCATCCCTGATATCACCGTCAGGGCAGGGACCGCCGCAACGGTTCTGGCGACCCTTCGTGATGTCACCTGGAATAAGTACCGTTGCCTCGTCGAGTGCTCCGGTGACTTCGCCGGCATGAAGGTAGACATCCGTGCTGGTGCGCCGACTGGCAAGTCCGCCCTCCCGGCGCCCAAGCCCGTTCCTGAGGACGGACACCTCAGCATTCCCGTGGATGATATCTATGAGGGCCAAAACCTCTTCGTCGTGCTACTGGGAGCCGACAACCAACCCGTCGCCCAACGGTCCACCAAACTGGGACAATCTTAACCAAATATCATAACTATGGACACCGTAGACAATATCGCCGCCAGCGCCCTCAAGGGCTACCTCGTCCGCAAGGATCTGGTGCGCAAGTACTCCAAGACCTACCCGCTCCCGACTTACGTCGTGGAGTTCCTTCTTGGGCGTTACTGCGCCAGCACCGACGAGAAAGAAATCCAAGAAGGCCTGGCGTTGGTCGAAAGCCAGCTCCAAGGCCGCACCGTCCGGACGGGTGACGAAGAGCTCTTCAAGGCCCGTGCTCGCGAGCAAGGCTCTGTGCGCTTGATCGATATCATCAAGGCCCGACTCGATACGAAGAACGACAGGTATCTCGGCGAGCTCCCGAGCGTCGGCCTTCGCGACGTTCTCATCCCCGATGGCATCGTGCGGGACCACGAGCGCATGCTCACCGACGGCTTTTATGCCGAAGTGACCCTCCAGTATGACGCCATGGCTGCTCAGGCCCAGGGCGGCGTGCCGTTCCGTGTGGAATCTCTCCGCGCTATCCAGCTATCAGACTCGAAGGCCCTTGAAACCCTGTCCAAGGCACGAAAGGCATTCACCACCGAGCAGTGGAAAGATTTCCTCATTCGGTCGATCGGCCTCGAGCCCTCATCCATGGATGAAAAGGCAAAGCGCGTTACCATCCTCCGCATGGTGCCGTTCGTGGAACGGAACTACAACATGGTCGAACTCGGCCCGCGTGGCACCGGCAAGAGCCACCTGTTCCAGCAGATCTCCCCGTACTCGCACTTAGTCTCGGGCGGCAAGGCCACTGTGGCTAAGATGTTCGTCAACAACTCCAATGGCGCGCGCGGCTTGGTCTGTCTTTATGACGTGGTCTGTTTCGACGAAGTCTCAGGCATCTCGTTCGACTCCAAGGACGGAGTGAACATCATGAAGGGCTATATGGCTTCCGGTCAGTTCAGCCGTGGTAAAGATCAGATCACGGCTGAAGGCTCGATCGTCATGGTCGGCAACTTCGACGTGGACGTCGAACAGCAGCAACGCATCGGACATCTCCTGAGCCCCCTGCCGGCGGAGATGCGTGACGACACCGCGTTCCAGGACCGCATCCATGCCTTCGTCCCCGGCTGGGACTTCCCCAAGTTGAAACCCAACGAGCACCTCACGAATCACTTCGGTCTTGTGAGCGACTTCCTCAGCGAATGCTGGACGCGCATGCGCCCGCAAAGCCGCGTATCTATCCTACAGGGCAGGGCGCACTTCGGCGGCGCACTGAGCGGCCGAGACATGGAAGGCGTGAACAAGACCGTCTCTGGCCTCACCAAGCTACTCTTTCCCGACCCAGAGATGCCGGTCTCTGATGCGGACCTGGAGTGGATTCTCCGTCTTGCCCTGGAGTCTCGCCGTCGCGTTAAGGAGCAGCAGAAGCGCTGCCTTAAGAGCGAGTTCCGCAACACCCACTTCAGTTTCACCATCGGCGCCGACGGCGTCGAACAGTTCGTGGCTACCCCTGAGCTCCACTCCGATGAGGCCATCGAAGGCGATCCGCTGCCTCCTGGGCAGGTCTGGGCGATCAGCCCGGGTTCATCTGATGCGGCCCCCGGACTCTTCCGTGTTGAGGTAAACTCCGGCCCAGGCGGCGGGGCAAAGATTCTCAACCATCCTACGCCTCCGCCCTTCCGCGAGAGCGTCAGGGTCGGCGAACAGAACCTCTACAATATGGCCAAGCAGCTCCTAGGTGAGCGTGACCCTCGCGGATATGAGTACACTCTCCAGCTCCGCGCCATGGACGCTGACAAGAACGGTTACGGCCTAGGAGTGGCCGTACTTGTCGCCATGGTCGGAAGTCTCGTGAACCGAAACACGAAGGGAGGCACGATCATCGTCGGCAGCCTTAACCTAGGCGGATCCGTCGAAATGCTGCCTAACGCCGTAGCCTTGGCGGAGATCGCCGTGGACAAGAAAGCCACCACGCTCCTCATGCCCGTCGCCGCCCGTCGTCAGCTCAACGACCTCCCGGATGACATGTGGACCAAGATAAACATCGAGTTCTACAAGGATCCCGCCGACGCTGTCTTCAAGGCGTTGGTGGAGTGACCTGTATGCCCGTATAACTATCATGGCCAGTGAGGTGGATACGATAAGCGCCAACAATGGCGACTTCTATGCCGAGTACGATCACGAGGCGCAGTTACTTCGTGTGCGAATCAATATGCCCCGAGGTCCATTCGCTGAGGTAAGTACGGTCGGCTTCGGCGTCTGGCTGGAACTAAAAAGTGGCGCTGAACCATTGCAGAACTATTTGCGTTTCTATCGACCTAAGCCTCCCAGAGAAGAAGAGCCGCGCATACACAAGTCTCAGGCAGTGAAGAAGAATTCATCCGAACAAGTAGCCGCGGACAGGAGGTGAGAATAGGCCAATATGCCGATGGGCTGCGGCATGAAGCTGTTCCTCATCTACCTCGTCGCGCCGGATCTGAAGGTCCTTGCGTTGATTGTGGTGGAACAGTTTAAGCGATGGGCCATTATAATAACGTTAGCCAATTCTAGTGGCTAGCCACTAGTAACTGGGCCTCAAGTCTTTACGACAGCGGCGTGCTGACGGGGTCATGGAGCCCCCCTGCAGGGCGGTAGGTTGACTCACTGCCAGCCGTGGACATGCTAATGAGTCCTAGCCCATCCTGGGCCGGGACTTGAAAGTCTATGAACAAGCAAAGCCCTCACGAAGAGGGCGGGATGTCGGAGAAAGCCCTAGGCGACTGGTTGGAATCCCACATGCTGGGGCTCTGGCCAGAAAACGAAGGAATCCAAGACAACCTGCCGTCTGAGGACTCGGATATCAGCTGATCTCCCGTTGTTGCTAATAACGCGCCCTGCGCGTGCTGATCAAAAAGAAAGCCCAGGCCGCCGAGCGGCCTGGCGTATCTCCGGCCCGGGCACGCAGTGCTCGGGCCGGTTCTGTTTGGCGGGCAAACGGCTTGTGGCCGACCATCGTCCGTCTATGAAAGTCTTATGGAACCCCTGCACTACGACGACTTGCCCAAGAACTCCGCCGAATGCTGGGAGATTCTCGGGCCGGCTAACCATGCTGACGCGGTCAAGGCCTTCATAGACCATGGAGCAGATAAGAGCGGCGATGATTTGACCAAGTTCAAGAAGACCCTCCTAAAGTTAACCGGAGCGTCGGAAATCGTAAGGCTCTTCGATGGCTGGCCCGCTGAGCGTAAGGTATCCAAGACCCTTGAATACATCGACAGAGAGAAGGTCGCGAATTTCAAGGGAAACTTCGTCAGGTACTGGCTGCTGACTCACAGAAGGCAGCAAATCTGCGCCGTCCTGGACGCGACGGGTATGCCGCATGACAATGGCTATATCCGTGATGACTACAAGGAAACCACGCCTGATATATGGAAGAAGGGCTTTTCCGTACTCTGGGAGCAAGAAGAGTTATTCGTACGTCTTTACCTAGGTTATGTGTTGGTCGGTACGCGCAGAAACAAGGAAGACGGTATCTGGATGCCTCTGGCTTTGGCGTTGGGAAAAGGCAGCCCTAACCCTAACGAGAAAAACAAAGAGACGGCATTGAGCGCCGCTGCCCCTGTTGTGACCTCGGAGCTGGAAGTGGTGGACCAAGGTAAGCCGAAAAAGGCAGAAGACTCAGGCGAGTTCCTCCTTTATGAGCAGGAGATCATCAAGGCGCTCGCCCGAGGTGCCATCTCCAGGACGGACTCATTGGACGCCGAAGACGCGATTGAGATGGCCCGGCAGGTCATCGATGACGCACCGGGCAGGGCTCGCGTATTCTTTTTGCTGGGATTCGCGCAGGCGCTTCACCGGCGTAAGCCCGACCTGACGGGGATTGCCGGAATTAATCAGGACCGGAGCAGTTGGTTCTTCGGGGGCTATGTGCAGGGTTTGGCCAGGCAGACGGACACCAAGGCGATCGTTTCGTTGATCAAAGAGTCACCCGACATGTTCAAAGGTTTCCTGCAGAATCCTAGGCACCCCGCATTCGCACAGGCACACGGGTTCATCTCACAGGCGTTGGCAGAGGGGGAAGAGGCCGGGCACTTCTGTGATCTCGCATCAGCCGGTGCGAGCGTCTATAACGAAATCGACAAGCTAAGCCTGCTTCTTCAAGGAACTGCGATGGCGCGGGAACTAACCGGTCGCCGCAACTATGTCGACGTGCTCATGCTTTGTGACGTTCTCACGGATGCGGCGGAAAGCTTGGCAGGAAGCAAGCAACCCAGCTTCGCCCGGTTTGCCGTGAACGTAATGAAGGGGCTCAAAAGAAGAGAAGCCATCGCTCTGCTGGGCAAGGGCGACCTCGAGGGCGCCCGTTCCGCGTTCGGTCTCATTGCGGCGGAAGGAGATAGTCGTGAGAAAGTCGAAGCCAGAGCTTGGATCGCCATGGCGAATGCGGGCCTCACTGATTTCTTCGCCGTATTTCCATCTCAGTCACGAGAAACCTTCCAGAGATCAGGTGAGCGGATGAAAGCCGTTCTTAGGGAGATTTCAGTCCAGAGAATCGAGCCTGCGAAACTTTCGCAGACGGTCAGCGCATGCGCAGGTATGGCCGAATACTATCTCAGAAACTATCCGGCAGCTCTGGCCCATTTCAGGAATGCGGCTGAAGCCATCATGCAGGAAGGGCGGCCGGCTACTAGCAGAGCCTATCTTTGGATCAGGTTCATGCGCTCAGCCAGCCAGCTCATGTGCATGGATTTCACGATGCCAGAGGTGATCGTGGCCGACTTCGAGGCCGTAGCCGGATCGAAGATTAAGCCGTCAAGTTGGTTCTACGGCGACCTCGTGGAGTCGGCTGCGTTATTCCCCGATATCAGGCTTCTGCCGTTGGTTCTCTCAGCCATCCCCGACGAAGATAGGGAAAAGCTTTTCATCGCTTACCAAAATGCAGACCTGTTATCGAAAGACGCCCAGAAACGACTCGCTTACGCCCAATGGCTGCCCAGCTCGAAGCGGAAGAAGAGCGAGGTTTTCAGCCAGCTTTGTCAGGTTGTCAGATGGGACGTGCAGGCGGGCAAGACCGAGGCAGCCGAGGTGGCCTTGGACTATCTGGAACAGCTGGCGGAAGAGGCGCAGGATTTCGCTGCAGGCCTGGCGAATCTCGTATCAGAGCCTGGAGTGGCCCCCGACATCATAGAAGAGTCCGACCAGCTCGAGCTGCGCATCCGTCTCCTTCTGCGTCTGAACCGTGAGGCAGACGCCATGCAGCTGATGCTTGAACGATTCAGAAGGGCGGCGACTTCGGGCAACGCCTGGCACAGGGAGCAGTCCCTGGAGTTGCTCTCGGAACTTAAGGAGACCGGGTCGGACATCTCTCAGGTGAGCGTGATCGCGGGGAAGCTTCTCTCCGAGTTTGGCTCCGGCAACACAGGCAACGACATCATCGCGGCCGCTGGGAAGATCAGGGTCATCTACGTGGGCGGAAACGAGATTCAGCAGCGCTACGAAAAAGACATCGTCGCCGAGCTGGCCGTCGAGCACCCGAACCTCACAGTCGACTTCGAATACCCGGGTTGGTCAAGCAACTGGGCCTCCGTCGCCGACGGCATCAAGTCGCGCTTGGGTGACTACGACGGTCTGGTCCTGAGCTACTTCGTGCGTACAATCTTCGGTCGCACGGTGCGTAAGATGTGCACCGACTCTTGCCCTTGGTGGGCCGCGCCGGGACACGGAAAGGCCAGCATCAAGCGAGGTATTCTGGCCGCAGCCCGACACGCCGCATCTAGGAAGAAGAAGCCGCAGTGACACGCGGGTGAGTCTGGTTTGAGAAACGTACTTTGATGCGGTAAATATTGGTCATAGTACGCTGCGGGCTAGTACGTGAAACGATAGAGACGGGCGGGAATTCGTATGCGACTTGCGGGCAGTATTCCCGCAGGCACGGTCCGCCTTGCCATGAGCAAATCGAACAACAACTCCTCCAACCAGCAGAACGCCAACAAGGGCAGCAACGGGACCAACAAGGCCTACGACAAGGCCCAGGGCAACCGTGGCTGGCAGACGAACCCCCAGAACCCGGCTAACAAGGGCCGCGGCAATAACTCCAAGTAATCGCCGCCATGTCGATCCACGTTAAACTCAAGAAGCTCGGCGAACATCTCGAGAGCGGCCTCGTCGGCCGTCGCGATCACGCCCGCATGCTCCTGCTCGCCGCTGTCGCCGGCGAGAACGCGCTCCTCTTCGGCCCGCCCGGAACGGCCAAGAGCCTCCTGGCCCGCCGGCTGAAGGACTGCTTCGCCGACGAGGTCCGCTACTTCGAGTGCCTGCTGACGAAGTTCAGCATGCCTGAAGAGGTTTTCGGCCCGGTCTCACTCAAGGGATTGGAGAAGGACATCTTCCGCCGCGTCTACGACCGCTACATGCCGGGCGCCGGCGTGGCCTTCATTGACGAGACGTTCAAGGCGAACAGCGCCATACTCAACTCTATGCTCACGATCCTGAACGAACGTGAGTTCGACACGGGTAACGAGCGCATCAAGGTGGCCCTTCGCTGCGTCGTCGGTGCCAGTAACGAGATGCCCAAGGAGGCCGAGCTCGAGGCACTCTACGATCGTTTCATCATCCGCATGCGGGTCGACCGCCTGCAGGACGAAGATCAGCTGACCCGCTTCCTGACCAACACCGCCGAGTATGTGGCCCCGGAGGCTTCCCTGCGCCTGACTAAGGCGGAGCTGGAAGCCATCGCCAAAGCCGCGAAGGCCCTCCCCGTCGATGCCCCGGTTATCGAGCTCCTGGTTGAACTTCGCGAGTGGTGCCACGGGAAGGGCATAAAGATCTCGGATCGCCGCTTGGTTAAGATTCGGCATCTCCTTCAGGTGGCCGCTACGACCTCCGGAAGGGAATCGGCGAGCCTGTCCGACGCCTGGGTGATCCGTCACTGCGCTTGGGACGACTTCAACACCGACCAGGCTGAGAAGCTCGCCGAGTGGCTGGACAGCCGTATCGACAAGCAGCAGCACAACCTCTCAGGCCTCCGCGCCCTGGTCGACGCGGAGAAGAAGGCGTTCTCTGGGAAGGCTCAGATTCAGAAGAAAGACAATCAGGGGAAACCGATCTACCTGAACAGCCGAGGGATTGAGACGACCGTTAATGAGGCCGAAGGCTACGCCTACAGCTCCACGGACGACAACAACGGCGCCCTTTACAGCGTAGAACAGCTTAAAGCCAAGCTTCGCAGCGAGAATCGGGGCGACAACTACGACCGAATTTATATCAACGGCACATGGATTGACCTGGAGCATCATTTCAATTCAGCTTACGCTGGAAAGGTAAAGAAGATCAAACATAAGCCCAAGCTGGAGAACGGTATCTATACGCTGGAGCAGCGTGAGCGATTCAAGGCCAGCTCGTCCACGCTTCTGGACCGATTGAAAGCCAGGGGCGTCGAGATTACCGAGCAGATAGGCAAACTCGTCGAGGCTTTGGACTCGTCGCCCTGGACTCCCAAGGAGTTCCAGGAGAGTCACGTAGCCGGACTCAAGGCTAACCTAGTGGAGCTCGAGAAGTTCCAGGATACGCTTCAAGAAGTGATCTCGGGTTACGACAAGTTCCTGATCACCAGCGACACCGAAAAGCTCACCGACCCGCAGGCATGAGCACCTCTCTACGTGGTCTGGATGCCGACAGCACCACGCTTCTCGGCCGTTTGCCGGCGGCATTGGTATCCGCCGCGGCGATGTGCCGCGTTGATGGCCTTCGGCAGACCATCGAAGGGGCCGCCGGCTGGAGGGACGCCCTCCTTAAGGGTGCCCTGCCTTCGGGCGATAGCACTTGGCCTGCTGGGCCTATCGGACAGGCGCTCCGCCAGTCCTTCCCCTGCGGGCTTCTCCGGTTCACGAAGGGTAATAAGGATGTCGCCGACGCGGTCGTGGAAAACCTACTCCAGATCGTCGACGGGTTGCGCTCAGACTGGGATAACCGGGTGGCCGATGAGCTTGAGGAGTGGCTCAAAGCCGAAGACCTTCGCCGCGAACAAGCAGCAAAAGCCGAAGAGGAGGCACAAGAGCTTGAAGAAGGAGAGACAGAGCGAAAAAGGGTTCACCCGATTCCGGTCGACGCGGAAGAGTCTCAGAAGAAAGCCGCCGAGATTAGGTCTAGTCTGGAAGCAGTATTGGCCGACTGGGCTAAGGTGCGGATGGAGAGGGTCTGGGGTGAGCAGGTCGCCGGGTGGACGTCTATCTCCGAGGTATTTGGGGCGCTACATTCCGAAACGTCCTTTGGCTGGGACCTCTCCAAGGGTATTCTGAAGCATGTCGGCTGGTCGAAGGTCGAGGAGATGAACAAGCTGCTGAAATCTCTCCCACAGATCGCCGCCATCGCCAAGGCCTTGGGTCGGGCAAAGTCTTCGGACAAAGAAGTCGGTCCTGAGGAGCGTATCATGGCGAAGGTCTCCCGGGTCCGTGAGGAGCTCCAGTGGGTCGAGGCCCCGCACGCACGCACCCACACGGACGGAATCCACAAGTCCGACGACATTCCGCGCATGTTGCCAATGGAGGGGTCGCTTTACCGTCATCCGGTCTTCCGTAAGCTTTGGAAGGCCAAGCTCATCGAGCGAACGCTGGCCTGCTATCAGATCAAGGGCATCGAGAAGCGCAGCATTTTCTCGGAAGAATGGGTGGAAGAGGAGCAGGTGGTCCGCAAGAAGTTGGAGCGCGGTCCGATCATCGTGTGCCTCGACACCTCCGGATCCATGCAGGGCGTTCCCGAGACGGTGGCTAAGGCCATCACCCTGGAAGCGATGCGGCTCGCCCATGCCGAGGGGCGGGACTGCCTGCTTTACGCCTTCAGCGGTTACGGTGACGTCACCGAGCATGACCTCGACCTGAGCCCGGCCGGCATCGAGAGCCTTTGCGCTTTCCTGTGCATGTCATTCCACGGGGGTACGGATATCTCCGGGCCGATCAGCGCGGCCACTGGAAAACTCGGTGAGGCTAAATGGAAGAGGGCAGATATCATCATGGTGTCGGACGGAGCCTTCGACGTTCCGGGACATACCCAGGAGACGCTGGAAGAGGCAAAGAAGAAGCACGGCCTCCGCGTCCATGGCTTGCTTGTCTCCAACGGCTACCACGGCTCTTTCGGACTGAACTCGATGCAGAGCCTGTGCGACCCCGTGCACGTCTTCCGAGATTGGGAGGATGTCAGGGGGTTGTGAGCACTGAGTGTTTGCCCTGGGGCTATTCTTGGGGTTTTCTAGAGTGATACCCCAGATGTCTTCTCCCTATACGATACGAATCTATGTTCCCGAGGGTGACCCTAACGGGCTCCGCATCATCGAGAACATGAACTGGACGGGCACTGGGGTCGCCTTTCCGCGGGATAAGTGGTCCTCGGCCTTTAAGCACGGCGATATCAAGAAGCCGGGAATCTATATCTTATGGGGCTACAGCAACAGCACCGAGGACCCGCGTCCGCGCGTCTACATCGGAGAAGGCGACTACGTGCCTGACCGCATCGATTCGCACCTTGAGAACAAGGACTTCTGGGGAAACGCCATCGTATTCACTTCGAACAACCTGAACAAAGCATACATTCGCTACATCGAGAGTATGCTGATCTCCAGGGCGAAGAAGTATAAGCGCTGCATCGTCGAGAACGGCACCGAGCCCAGTAAGCCGCCGATGACGGCCAGTGACTGTGCGGACGCCGATGGGTTCCTGGCCCAGATGCTGCGCATCCTGCCTCTCGTTGACCTGAATGTCTTCGAAGAACCCAAGGCTCACGTCGTCGCGAAATCGGAGTCCGTCACGCCTGCTTCCGTAGCCGCAGCCTTGTCGCCCGCCACGGGGGCCGCCGTAACTGCCGCGCCTCAGGATGACGATCTCGTGATTGTGGTCCCTTGCCGCGAAGAGGGGTTTAACAACGTCTTCTTAGGCGATAACTGCTGGTACTACGTCAGCATCGCCCCCGGTAAGGTGGAGCAGATCAAGTGGTGCGCCTCTTACCAGGTGGCTCCCGTTTCCGCGGTCACCTACGTGGCGCCGGTCTCGCGCATCGAGCTCTTTGGCGAACACGGCGAGTACAAGATTCTCTTCGCCAGCCCAGCGGTGAAGCTCCGCGACCCGGTCATCTATGGAAGCACCAAGCCCGGCAGCATGCAGCGGCCTCGCTATACCACCCTGGGTAAGCTCAAGGCTGCCAAAGAAGTCGGGGACTTGTCGGTCTAAGCGGATTTTCAATCTCGTCAGACCTCGTTCAGGTGCGCTTGCACTTCGACGCCCATTTGGCAGAATTTACCTATGGCTAAAAGTGCCCAACTAGACCTTCAAAAAGCATTCGCCAAGCCTGATGCTAAGCGGAGATTCCGGAAGCTCGTAGGTCCGAAGCGCGTATCCGAGAAAGAGGTCGATGAAATCGTTGCATTGAACGATGACTGCCTATTCTTGGAGTATTTGCAGCAGGCCGGGCAGCCTGTATTCGAAGTTAGTTGGGGCGCCTTGCATCATGGCGGCAGCGGAAGGTTCGAGCTCTACTATTTCGACGGCCAGTATTTCGCGTCTCAATGCACAGACTGTGGAGACGATCGACTAGGCCCACTAGGCAGTCCCTTGGCAGCTGCCGAAATGTTCAGCGGGCTCTTCAAATTTGATTACGAGGAGGACCATGGCATTTCGGGTGCAATCCACTACGAAACAAGTTGGGGTGATACAGGTCGCAGGCTAATCACGGCACGCATGGCCGAGAAGGTTTTCGAGGAACTCACCGGCATTGCTGGATCTCCGCTTAGCTTTTACTGGTGTGAGGCCCAGCCTGGTGAGCTATTCAAGGACCCGTTCCACGATGAAAAAGGGAAGGCCCTCCTTCAGTTTCATGAAGCGATTAAGGGCGGCAACCTCGACCTCCTCGCCATTGCTCAAGCAAAGCTCGAAGGCCCCAAGAAGGTGCTACTTGTGTCGGATCACGTCCTCGGCGATGAGGCGAAATACTTCAACAACGCTTTCGATTCATTCCTGATGAAGGTCCCCTTGGACGCCAAAGGTAAGCTGAAGGCTCATGCGACAGAATGGGTCAGGCTTTGCCTGCCTAAGCGGGTCGGCAAGAAGACCTTCGTTGCCGTCATGCGAATCGAGAACCCGGAGAGCCTGATCGAAGACTTCATCCCCGCGTCGGATGGTGGTAATGAGAAAGAATAAAAAGACCCACTTAACTGGGTCTGGCCCTATTGATATGGATTGGCACCGCCCGACCGTGGACGGCGCAGCCGGTTGGGTAGGTTAGGAGGATGATCCCGATCCCGACCGGCTGCGCGCGTTTCCTTTGCTATGGCTGGATCATCACGGGAATCCTTTTCATGCTGGGCGTGAACAAGAACGGGGAGGATCTCTCCGGGGCGGGGGTGTTCGCCTTAGTCACCGGGCTGCTGGGTCTCTACGTCACCCGCCCGCGCATGGATTAACCCCCCCGACCCAACAAGGGGTCAGACTACCATAAGAGGGTCAGACTACCTTAAGGTAGTCTGACCCCCTGTCAGGATAACCCCATGATGATCTGGGAGCCGACCCATGGCCAAGAAAGTGAAGTCGCTAATCCATCCAGCGTTACACGTTTTTATGCGCACAGGCCCGACTGACCATTTCCCAAGCCAACCGATGATGGGGTCAGACTACCTGCTTGTTGCTTCGCCGGCATGATAAAAAAGGCCGGGTTGAATCCAGAGTTGATGCGATGAATTAGTCCAACACGGGAATCAGGAAGTCGAAAAGACTTCGAAATTCGGTTAATCGATCGGGGCTGTCGGCGTCGATGAATTGGTCGGCAGGGACCATGCCGGAATGACGCCGGGTGGTCGCGCCCTCCGTAGTCTGGAATTCCCAGACATCCCAATCCACCGCGTTCTTGGAGTCAGTCGGCTCTGGTTTGGCGGCGATACGACGATAGGCCTGCCAGAATCTATCGGCATGAATGGGAAGGAATCGGCCAGATTGGTCGGGTCGGGCGTAGCCGCCCATACGTGTGACAGACCAGGTCATGGTCACGAAGTCGGCCAGATATCTGACAATTTCACCGCTAGGATAAAAAATGGTCAGCTCACACTTGTGCGGAGACGGCTTCGCCATGAACGTCAAGCTAGTCGACAGTGCGGTGCCGTAAACCTTAAAGAAAATAGAAGGTGGTTGAAAAGCGAGGTAACCGGGAGAACATTTGGCAACGTCACGCCCTTTGTGGGGAGTTGATTGCCGCAAATCGCCGAACATTCTTTCGCCCGCCACTCTTACCCCCAATGACGATTATAAACCGAGGGTATATCAAGGCAACTGATGACGGACCAGGCGCGCCGCCGCCGGCCCAACTCCTCGAGCTGCCTTGGGCGGAACTCGGCATCGGATTGGTGGAGGATTTCAGCACCGAGGTGTGCCTTCGGATGGCGCAGCCCCCCGGCTCCTGGCCGACCAGGATATATTTGGCGGAGATTACCCAAGGGGGGCGGAAAATCGGCCAGCTTTATCATGTCGCCATGATGTCAGCAAAAGATTCGGAGGAGCTGCTCGTGGGTCTTACGCATTCGGAAAAGGGATTGAAGGCGGGCTCGTTGTCTTACGATGCATACGCATTTGCGCTAGGGCTAAGCATCGGCCCGCTTCATCTCCAAGCTTACCAAGCTGAATCGGACGAGTCCGACCCGGCTGAAAGGATTGTGTGCAGTCAGACGGGTGCGGCGTATGGGAGCTTCTTCGGATTCTTCAACCACGATCTTTTCCTTGAGTTAAGCCCAGATGAATTCCGTCGAATAGAGGACGGCATCAACGGCTTGCTAGCCATCTTGTTCCCGAAGCTGCCGAGTCCGGAGGCTTACGCGAAGAGGGAGTCCTACGCGCAATTTCTCCATCGCACGAAACAAGATGCGGATCCATTCCTCCAAAATAAATTGGACCACGTTGGTTCCTGCGGCCATGCGGATTTTGTCCGGAGAAACGAAATTGCCGCGACCTTGATCGAGAGCTTGAAGGGGGATAAGCCCCTGACGAGCCTAGCGTTGGGGGAGGCAGTCAAGGCATGCGGCGCGCCCCGACCATCTCTGGCGAGGAGGGGCGACGGGACCCTGATACATCGGCAGGCATTTCTATCTTTTTTCGGAAAATATACCCAAAAATGCTGTCCTTGGTACGCTTATACTGAGGAAGCGGACCACCCAGAACCACAGGCCGATGAAATACCGGCGCCGGCAAATGCTCCGCAAACTTCCCCCAAAGACACGGCCGATTTTCTCCAGGACCCGACGACGGTATTACGGTTCAGTATGCAGTTCATCATCGAAAAGTTCTTCAACCTAGCCGAGGATCACTATGTTGATGACTACCGACCCGCGACGGCGAACGTTGATGCGTGTTTTCAGCTGATAGTCCCGGATGACCGTACCCAAGCGCCTTGGTTGGAGTACCAAATCGAGGAAAACGCCGATTACAGTCACGCGGTCTGTGACGTGCAGCTTCTGCCCGGGGATGACACATTTTGTCCCCGTTCGCGAAGGTTATCGGCGGACGGGTTACGCGAGATCTTCGCCTGGTTGGAGGAGGTCAACCTCTGGGAGTGGCAACCAACGGGGGCGGTCAGGGTCACCAGTGAAGACCCGCACAGCAGTCCCGCGAAAGAGACCGCGCATGCGCCCATCGACGCGCTCTGCGATCTGGATGTCCGTTACCAGCATCCCGAGAGCGATTTTTCTGATTACGTTAAACCGTGGCGACTGGAAGTCGTCAGGGGCGGACGGTGTTTTCGCCAGAATTTCACCGTTTACGGGGCGCCAGCCCCGACAGCCTACGCGTTCGAGGAGGGCGCTTGGGCTTCGATGCCGACCCAGATGGTGCCGATTTTGACCAATCACCTGTTATTCCTGACGAATGACCCCATTGTCGTGGGCCTGACCAAACGATTGCTGAGACTACTCGCGGAGAGGAAGCCGAAGCCGCAGATCGCGAAGTTCGATGATGGCCGGGGAACGCGCTACGAGGTGGATTTCGAGCGGATGGTCGCCCGCCGAAGCGTCAGAAATCATGGCCTCGGACTTGGCCGCCTAGGCTTGCTAGCCCCTAAGTTGGACGAGGTAGTTATTTCCGAGTATGACCGGATGCGCCTGTGGGCGGGCCTCCTGGAGTTCAAGAGTACGAAAGCAGGTCTCCAGCCCACCAAGCTAATGGATGGGATTGTCGATACGGAGCCCGCCCTTGGTCAGCGCGGAAGAAAGTGGTCGGGCGATATTTGTGACGGCAAACAGCGATTTCGCTTTAAGCCTGGAAACACCACGGCCGACGACGAGGATCTTCGGCGTAGGTTCCACTTAGCGTTCGCTGGGCTATTTTCCGCCGAACGACCAGGAAACTTGGGAGGGCCGTTGCCCCGGGTTGCCCTGCCCGTCAGCAAGTATGTCGTTGGGGGACTCCCCCCTGCAGAGGCCCCCAGAAATTGGGGATGTCCCTTATACACAGACACCATCGAGGCGCGCATCCAGCGGTATCGAGTTAATCGCGGGGGAGGTTACTGGGCTGGGGCTATGCTGGGCGACCAGGAGTGCATGTTGGAGTGGGGGCCTCCTTGGTTGGAGCGGGCGGCTCAAATGGGTAATCCAAAAGCGCAGGTGATCGAAGCGCATCGTCTGCTCGGCCTCGCCCGGGATAGTTACGTCAAAAAACCGGATAGGCAGGATCCCGATGGATTAGCTCGCCGCTATTACGAGGCTGCCTACAAGGCCGGATACCTGCCAGCAGCCTTGGGCATGGGGCACTTGGCCCAGCATGGCATCGGTACGCCCGTGGATCAGGTTGCGGCTGTCGCCTACTACGTAGAGTCGCTGGGCGATAAGGCGGAACCCCTCGACCAAGGACATTACTTTGCCTACTCAGCTCTACGAGATCTTTATGCCGACCCCCGGGGGCGAGTCTACGACTTGGCGGAGAGCAGAAAGTATGAAACGATGCGTTCGGCGACGATCACCCAGCAAGAGTTAAAGAAGGCTCGGGATGACGCGAAACGTTCTCAGGCCATGCTTGAGCTTACGGAGCGCAGCCACCAGCTGGCGCTTGCGAAGTTGTCCCAAGCCCCAAGTTCGACCGGCTTCCTGCCGGACTCCTTGGATGAATGCGAAATCGTGGAATTCGAAGATTTCAGCGCTTTCATGTCCGCTCGCGGCGCTCCGCCCGAGGGCTTCTACGTGCCAATGTTTTGCGCCCAAATCAAATATCAAGGGAAGATCATCGGCACTTTTTTCTGCATCAATCACAGCCCGCGCGCGCAGCTATCCTGGGACACCTGCGCCGGGTTTCGGGCTTGGAGCGGAGGGACGTATGGGAGTTATGTCCGGTTCAGTATTCATAAGGGAGCGGCCAGGTTCGTGACATCGGACGAGTTCGAGGTTGGACGCCACGTCGAGGGTGCCTTCAAGTCCAGGCATCGCATCACTTATGACTACGAAGAAGGGGTCGCGGGTACGCCAGAATGGGAACGCCACTGGGTAAACTTCCGTAAAATGATGGCAAAAATCAGAGATCGCTTGGGCGACCCCCGCGACTCCCGGCACCCGGCGCGACTTAAGTATACCGACTATCTCCGGGCTGGCGGACTCGCGCCCAATCCATTCCTGGTAGGCGTTTTGCCGCACGTCTGTTCGGTTGGTCATGCCGAATTGGTCCGCCGGAACCAGATTTGCCAGACCCTGGCGAGGACAGTCAGGCAGCATGAGGCGTTGAGCGATTTGGCCATCGAGGAGGCCGCGAAGGTCACGGGGATGGCCATTCCCGACCTCCGTCGAGTTAATGGCACTTTGGTATTCAAAGATAATTTCAAGGCCTTTGTTAACCGATATATTGACCGGGCGTATCCATGGTATCGATCCGTTGATGCCTTCCTCCCCGAAGTCTGATCGACATCCAGCAGGGGGTCAGGCTACTACATCGTAGTCTGACCCCCACTCTTCGCGAGATGAAGCCAGACCCCATGCCTACGGCCGACCGGGACGGTCAGCCCTACCTAGGTAGGGACCAGCGTCCCTGATGGTCCGCGGCCGATCGGGACGGTCAGCCGTACTTCGATGCGACAGGGGCAGGGCGCCTTGGTCAGCCTCCACCCTTTATCTGGAAGAGTTAACCTTCTAACTTATCGAAGAGTTGTCGGAGCTCCGAGTAGGAGTCAGGCGGGGTGGGGTCGCCGGTCGAATCACCGGGGTTCAGGACGCCGCCGGCCGCGTGTTTTTGGCGGCCGTCGCGGGCGGCAAACTCCCAGGTTTCCCCATCCAAGATGTTCAGGTCGCCGCTGCGGAGGCCTTTCGCGACCAGGGCGGCGAGCCCCTTCCAGAATATCTCGGCGGCGGCCGGGGTGATCGGCTTCCGGAGATCCTCCGCGCGGCGGTATCCCCCGGACTGCACGCGGCTGTAGGTCATGGCGACGAAGTCGGCCGTCCGGGTGATGGTCTGATCTTCGGGTCCATGGTCGGCGAGCACGGCGGTACGCGAGGCGGAAGTGGGCATGGCTTTTCTATAAATTTGATACAAGTCATCGGCAAACGCTTTCTGCCCTCGGGGCTTTACTTGCCCATGGCGGGGCGTAGGTTCGGTCTCCCCCTATGGACCGGTCCGGCCGCCAACGACGTAACCATGATTACTGGGAGCAGGCGCAGAGCCTTGCCCCGTTGGATCATGCGTCCCGCGCGGAGGTGCTGGCCGCGGCGGCGAAGCCGGCGGAGGCCTACGCGGAGTTCGAGCTCAGCATGCGGGACGTCGCGGCCCGGTACGGCAACCCCAGCCCGCAACTGGAGCTGACGCGCCGCCGTTACATCGACTTCTGCTGGACCCAGCGGGACTACGGGCAGGTCGTCACGCTGGCGGCGGCCAACTTACGCTGCAAGGAGGCCCGGATCGGGAACCTGCACCCCTCCCTGCTGGCCCGCTTGAGCGATCTTTCGGCGGCCTGTTTCCATCTGGAGCGGCATCACGAGGGCGAGAACTACGCCCGGCAGATGCTGGCCATCGCGCTCATGCAGCCCAACCCCTGGAAGCATTGCGGCGACCATGCCCTGAGCCACATCGCGACCTTCGCGGCGGCCCGGGGCGACCACGTCCAAGCCGTCCACCTGCTCGAGCAGGCGTTGCAGTGGAACAAGCGGGACCCTTTCGCCGATCGGCAGGTCCGGGAAAAGTACGCGCTCAAGCTCGCGCAGTCGCTGGAGGCCTTGGGTCGGTTCCAGGAAGCCGGCGAGGTGCTCGTCCGTCACCAACCACCGAAGGAAGTCTTCGCCCAACGCGACCTCGTGGCGGTCTTCCGCTACTTCTGGCGGATGTTCAACCTTTCCTTCAGATACCGCGCCCCGGAGGATAAGGCCTTCGACGCCAACATCAAATACATGGCGGCCGCGCTACCCAGGGTCGGCCTGCGCAGCGACAACCGCACCCTTTATTTCCTGCATGAGATGATGAAGGCACGGTTGCTCAAGTTCCGCGGCCAGAAGACCGAGGCCAAGCAGGCCTATCAGGTGATCGTGTGGGATTTCCATGACGTGCATGCTTTGCCCGAGGGGATGTTCAGCTGGGCCTTGTCCGACCTCGCCGAGCTTTGGCATAGCCCCGATTGCCTGCCCGAAGAAGAAATCAACCTGAGCCAGGCGATCGCGTGCCTCGAAGAGGCGGGGTTGGCCCGCGGGCCCGATTACGCCCGGTTGCTCAACCGGCTGGGGCTCTGGCACTCCGGCCTGCGTGACCACGGGTGCGCGATCGCCTGTTACCGCCAGGCGCTGGCCGCCCTGACCGAGGGGGCCGAACCTCGGCTGGAAGCCACGCTGCAATGGAACCTCGGCACGAACGAGGCCGCCCAGCATGGCTTCGCGCAACTGGAAGCAGATCGCCTGGCCTGGCGGGCACTTTCGCCGGGCCAGCCAGCGCCCCCGGAACTCGCGCCGTTCGTGCGCCTGCAGGGCATCTTCCAGGCCGTCTACCGGCGCTACCTCCTCGCCCTAGGACCCCGGCATGCCGACACGGTCCGGACTTTAGATTTCATCCAAAAATCCCTTTCCTGAATCTCATGGCCACGTCCATCGAAGCGGTCGCCGCTTTCCTGAAGCAGGAGGAGCTGCGCTTCTCCTACACCGAGGGCAACCATTTCCTACGCACGGGCTTCACCACCCAAAGGTACCGCGATGCCGACGGCGCCCAGTTGGTCCACCTCGTCATCACCGTCGAGGAGGACGGCAAGTTCATCAAGGTCGCGGCGCCGGCGGCCTACCGCTTCCATCACGACGGCACGTCCTTCCACAAGCTGGCCCTCTTCCAGACCCTGCTGCAGATCTGCCACATGACCAAGATGGTGCAGTTCGAGTACGATCCGGACGACGGGGAGATCCAGGCCATCGTGGAGTTCGCGCTGGAGGATTCCATGCTGACCCGCCAGCAGCTGATGCGCACGATCTATGCGCTGACCGACGCGCTCGAGGAATACCACGACGCCGTCCACGACGCCATCACCGGCGGCCTCCCGCTCGAGAAGCCCAGCGAGCTGCGGAAAAACTACGAGCGGTTCCTGCAGGAGCGCCGCGCCGAACGCCTCCGCCGGCTGGGGGCCGGCGCCGCCGACGAAGCCGCCGACGACGCGCCGTCGCCTTGAGACCATCGCCATGGCCACCACGCTGACCAAGATCACCGAGTTCCTCAACCTAGGGGGGCTGGATTACGTCCATAAGGAGGGGAAGCAGCACCTGAGGCTACGCATGCCCACGCGCAAGTACGCGCCGCCGGGCGAGCGCGGCCACCACCTCGACCTGGTCATCGCGCTCGAGGAGGAGGGGAGCTACGTCAAGGTCATCGCGCCCGAGGTCTACCATTTCCCGGCCAGCGCCGGTTCCTTCCAGAAGCTCGCGCTGATGCAGTCGCTGCTGCAGATCAGCCTGATGTCCAAGATGGTGCAGTTCGAGTACGACGCCGAGGACGGCGAGATCCGGGCGATCATCGAGTTTCCCTTGGAGGACGCCTTGCTGACCAGCCGCCAGCTCATGCGGTGCATCCATGGGCTCGTGAAGGTCATGGAGCGGCACCATTCGACCATCCAGGACGCCATCAAGCATGGGCTGACCCCGGAAAGCCCCGCCGCGCTCCAAAAGGCTTACGAAAAGTACCTCGAGGAGCGCCGGGCCAAGCGGAAGCGAGATCTCTGGGGCGACGCCGGGGCGGGTTGAGCGCGCCGCTAGCCGTCGGGCCGGGGATGCTCCGCCCGAGTCATCTCTGGTTTTCTATGAGTAACCCCGAAAATGGGGTCAGACCACCATAAGAGGGTCAGACTACCTTAAGGTAGTCTGACCCCCTGTCAGGATAACCCCACGATGTTCTGGGAGCCGTCCGATGGCTAAGAAAGCGAAGTCGCTGATCCATCCAGCGTTACACGTTTTTATGCGCACAGGCCCGACCGCCCATTTCCCAAGCCAACCGATAATGGGGTCAGACTACCTTAACGGGGTCAGGCTACTACGTAGGAGTCTGACCCCCTGTCGAAAATTGCTTCGGCATGATGTCAGGCACGCCATCGCTTCGCGAGGCGAAGCCGGGGAGAGTTGACCCGTTGATCGGTTGATTAGTTGGCCAGATAGAATCCGGAATCCGTCGGAGGAACCATTCTAGTCAACGGGTCAACTTATCAACTAATCAACGATACAGGCGGCCGACCGGGGACGGTCAGCCCTACCTGAAGATACAGAGGGGGCAAGCGGGCAAGGTGACACGCGGGCAAGGGGTGGGAATAAGAGGGCATGAGGACTCGAGGGCAGGAAAGATGCCAAGCCCTACGGAAGATAAAGTGAGGACACGAGGGCCTGAGGACTCGCGGCCCACTTGGTGCCTCTTCGGCGCCAACCGCTAACCCCTAACCGCTTGCGCGCTCCGCGCGTAGACGGTCAGCCTTGCCTAAAGTCGGTATGCAGCCGAGGGGCTCCTCATTTCCCTAGTTCATCGAAGACGGCCTGCAGTTTCTTGCGGGCGGCGGCTTCTTTGGCTGGCTCTGTGTTCGCGTCGGGCTTGGCCGGATCTTCCCATAGTTCCACGACCCGGCGCAGCTGGCCTTGGTTGTTCAGCATGTACTCTCGGTCGCGGACCTGGCGGTTGCTGCCGTTCTGGGTGTGCACCCATTCGCGAGGTTGGCCGGGTTGGCCGAGGAGCTGCGGCGCGAACGATCGCCCGTGGATCTTGGCGGCAGGTAGCTGGGCCCCGGTGAGCCCGCAGAGGGTCGGCAGGAAGTCGGAGAGGTCGACGAGGTCGGCGCAGGTGCTGGCGGCCTTGACGCGTCCGGGCCAGCGCACGAGCAGCGGCACGCGGGTGCCGCGATCGGTCATGGTGCCTTTGCCGCCCGCGATCATGCGGCCATCGCCCCACGGATGGCGGAGGCCGGTGTCGGTCCCGTTGTCGGCGACGAAGATGACGATCGTGTCGTCGGCGATCCCGAGCGCATCGAGCTCCCGGAGCATGGCGCCGACTTGTCGGTCGAGGTAGGCGACCATCTCCGGGAAAAACCTGGGGTCGCCTTTATGGGCGACATCGGGCGCGCGGTAGGCCTTGTCCTGGCTGTCCGGCGTGGGCTCCCACGGGTAGTGGGGCAGGTAGGTGGAGTAGAAGGCGAGGAAGGGCGTCCGGTCCCGCGCGCACTTCCGCATGAAAGCGAGGTGCGTCTCGAGGTCGACGTCGGGTCCGTAGCGATGGCGCACCTCCTCGGCGATGAGGCGCCCATCGCGCAGCTGGTGCGGGTTCCAATAGCGCGTGGTCTTCTCGCCGCGCTCGTCGAAGATGCTCCAGGTCTGGTAGTGGTCGAAGCCGAACTCGCGAATGGTGTCATGCTTGTGCTCGAACGACACGTGCCACTTGCCGACGATCTGCGTGGCGTAGCCGTGTTGCTTGAGCTGGCGCGGGAAGCTCGGCTGGCTCGGCCGCAGGAAGATGTCCTCCTGGTGCTTGCCGGAGAGGACGACCTTGAGGCCGTTCAGGAAGGGGTATCGCCCCGTGAGCAACTGCGCGCGCGAGGGCGAGCAAAGCGGGTTGGCGAAACAATGCGTGAACCGCATCCCTTCCTTGGCGAGCCGGTCCAGGTTGGGCGTCTGATGGGAAGTCCCGCCGTAGCTGGAAAGGCACTCCACCCCCAGGTCGTCGGCCAGGATGAGCAGGACGTTGGGTTTTTTCGGCGACAGCTCGGCGGCGGGGAGCGAGGCCGACGCCCCGAGCAGCAGGGCGGCGAGCAGGCGGGCGGCGGTTTTCAGCACGATGACCACGGGAGCATCATCGGGAGCCACCAGGGCTTTAGCAAGGACGGGCCCGCTTGCTGGGTCTGGCAACGGCCGACCGGGACGGCCGGCCTTACTTCGCGGCTTTCTTGCCTTCGATGAGCGGGGCGAGGGCGGTCGCCCAGCCGCGGGCATGGGCGGCGAGGCCTTGCTGGTTGAAGTGCACGGAGTCGCACAGCCAGCCTTGGGTATGGTAGGTGTCGGTCTCGGGCCCGGCGAAGGCGTCCGGGATGGTGGCGATGACTTTGTTCTGGCCGGCGATGATCGCGGCCTGCCGCGCGGGGGTCGCCACGGGGCTGGGGTGGAAGGAGGCCCTGGCGATGCCCCAGGGTAAGGAGAGCTTGGAGTCGGTCCGGGATTGTTGGATGAGGCTGCCGAGGAGCTGGGCGTAGCGGTCGGCCGAGGTGCCGGCGATGGAGTCCGACTCGCCTTGGTGCCAGAGGACGGCCCGCGCCTTGAATCGTTTCTGCGCCGCGACGAGGGCGGCCTGGAGCCTGGGGTAGCCTTTGCCGCCCGGGGCCCAGTAGGCGACCGCGGTGGACCCGACGCCGACCGAGATGAAGCCGACGGGTATGTCGTAGCGCTGGGCGAGGAGGTCGCCGAGCAATGGCCACGGGGAGCCGCCCGCGCCGGTGGCGCCGGGCTGCGGGTCCTTGCAGGGTTGCCAGCGGCCGGCCGCGAGGTCGAAGGCGGCGACGCGTTCATCGGTGGCCTGCTGGACGGGCTTACCGTGGTTGGCGGAGTTGGATTGGCCGCAGGTGATGAAGACCTCGCCGACGCCGACCCGTTCGACCGTGGTCTGGGCGATGACGGCGCCGTCGCGCCGGGCGCGGAACTCGAAGTCATACCAGCCGGCGGGGAGATCGACCGCCTCGCCGGTCTTGGTCCAGTCGCGGACGACCCGACGGTCCTTACGGTCGAGCACGCGGATTTCGACGTCGGCCCGGTTGATGCTGGCCGCGGTCAGGATCCGGGCCCGGCCGGTCGGGTCGCGTTGGTAGACCGCGCGCTCGAGCGGATCGAGGACGCGCAGAGAGTCCGCCGGTTCGGCGGCGAACGC
>Ga0315907_10002387_pt1 | contig 23753 bp, 15 predicted proteins | sample LakEriMetagenome_3_FD_203525 | JGI IMG/M metagenome (GOLD analysis project Ga0315907, IMG submission 203525) | Freshwater fungal communities from buoy surface, Lake Erie, Ohio, United States - Buoy 12 MA123 | ecosystem: Environmental > Aquatic > Freshwater > Lake > Lake biofilm | place: USA...
AAGCAAATTTTAACTGAAAAATGGGTTCATAACTACTTAAGCTCTTGGGAAACTTGGTGCGATTGGAGAAGAACTGGATTCCCTGTATTAACTGCTGCAGTTGATAGAGTTGATTCTAGAGGTATTCCTTTCCGTTTAGGTTATCCTCCAACAGAGGCTTCTTTAAACCCAACAAATTATAAAGCTGCTGTTGCTGCCTTAGGTGGAACAGACGACAACTACGGTAAAATGTGGTGGTCTAAGTAAATCGTTCTCGTATTTATCTTGGTTTTTAAGAAGGAGGTCGTTTTTACGATCTCCTTTTTTTTGTACCTGGTTCTTTTAACAAGGCAATTAGTTTTGAAAGATGTTTCTTGTAAACTGCCCTTGGTGAAGATGCTGTATGTACACAAATAGAAGCCGCTTTCCCAACTACTTCGCCCATCATGCCGCAAGTTCGCATTACTCTTACTGGTCCAAGACCTGTTTTGGTGACACTAATATTTCTGCCAGCCATAAATAAATTTGAAATATTTCTGCTGTATAGCGTTCGATATGGTGCCCAATAAAGATTGCCGTATTGGTATGCTTCCCCTCTAGTATAATCGGCAATAAATTCGTTTCCTTCAAACCCGTCTTTAAATTCTTTTTTTGGTGTGTGAAGGTCTACATGCCAAGAACATGGGAATGCGGCATCTTCAAATTTTGTGTGATTTTTAAAATCTTCGGCATCTAATACAACATCTCCCATTAAACGTCTTGACTCACGTTTGCCAGCAATATACGCCGACCAGCCTAAACGGTGATTGGGATACATTTTGTCTACATTCTTTAAAGTATCCCATGCTCCATACATAGCTCTGAAGTTATGGTCTCTAATAAGTTCAATTTGATTGACTTGATCTTTATTAAAACCACTTTCCCAATACCACATGTTCGCAAAGGAATCTAATCCAACAAGACCATCTGTTTTTACGCCTTTTCTCCCTGGGAAAGGTTTGTCTGAAAGATCTAATGCCCATGGGCACCTTGGAAACGGTTGGGCATAATCGCCTATTTCGCATTTTAGTGCAAGTGCACTTTTATCTTTACAGTCGCAATTGAGTACTTCTTCTTTATTTGTTGCATCAAGTACATTAAATAAATTTGAACTTCCCATTAAGTTTTCGACTTTGTATTCATGGTCAGCTCCTGCTTTGAACCCAATAACAGCATCGCCTGTGCAATCTGCAAATAAATTTGATTGTAGTTTTAATTGTTTTCCAGAGCGAATGTGCTGAATTACGATAGCTTCAATTTTATTTCCTTTCACAAGTACATCTATAGCCCTGTTTTCTATGAATAATTCAATATTTGGTTCGGCTTTTATTTTTTCTAATTTGAGTTGATCATCATAATGCCTTGCATCTACTCCATTTAAAACCTGACCTGGGGCTTTTACGATTTTTGGTAAAATTTCATTTACAATATCGCCCACATGTGCGTATGGTTCTTTATTAGTATGTCCTTCTGGCCAAACCCTTACTTCTGAGCTTCCATTTCCACCTAATACGGGCCTGTCCTGAATAAGCGCTACTTTTACACCCTGACGGGCAGCTGCAATTGCGGCGCAAGTGCCTGCTAAGCCGCCTCCAACAACAATAAAATCAAATGTGCCACCATTTGCAGGTTTATCAGGATGTCCATTAATTTTTCTTCTAAATTTAGTTAGAGATTGAACATCATTTGTAGGTTCAAAGTTTACATCTTTACAAAATAAGATTGCTTCGCACCTGCCTTCAAAACCTGTTAAATCATGTAATGCAATTTTAGCGTTTTTTCCAACGGTTACAGTTTTACCATCATGCCAGTGCCAGTCTGCTCCTTTGGTTCCAAAGGTTTCTTCTAAAGGGTTGTCATTGATTAATAATTGAAATTTTCCAGGAGCTCCTGGTGCATTCCAAGGTGCTACCCAATCTTTGGTACGTACCCATACGCGGTAGGTTCCTTCAGAAGGGAAGGTAATTTGAGTGGTTGCGTCGTTCACAGGAATGCCTAATCCATGTGCTAATAGATAGGGGCTTCCCATTTTTTCCATAGACTGCTGGTCTATATTCCATCCACCAAAATTTTCAAATTGTTCAGCTTCAAGAAATACGAATTCATTTGAATTGTTATGCCAATCAAAAGCCTTTGCCCCTGTTAAGCTGCTGGCAAGTAAAACAAGGCTAGTATTGCCAAGGGTGCCTATAAAATTGCGACGATTCATACGATTTAAATTATCAAATTAAAAATAGGGCATTTTGATTGTTACATTTCGAGCTTTCAATGATTCGATTTTAACTACTTCTTGCTGTGAATGATTAAATTCAATCTTTTAATAAGTTGGGTTTGAAATGTAAGTATATTTTAGTTTAGAATTCATGTAAGTCAAACTTAATAATTATGCAAATACGCCGGACAATATGTTTTGTTTTGATTTTCCAGTTATCCTGTTTTATCGGAATTTGCCAAAATCATATGCTGGATGCATATAATGTAAAATGGACAACCCAAAGTAATAACGCATCTGAGTCCATGCCTTGTGGTGGCGGTGATATTGGCCTTAATGTTTGGGTAGAAAAAGGAGATGTTTTATTTTATATGTCTCGCAGTGGTGCTTTTGATGAAAATAATGTATTTCCTAAATTTGGAAGAACACGGATAAAGATACTGCCTAATCCTTTTGAAGGAGGTGAATTTTTACAAGAGTTAAAATTAAGAGATGGGTATGTATTAATTACAGGAAAGAAAAATAAGTTACATGTTACTGTTAAAATATGGGTAGATGTATTTAATCCAGCAATTCACGTTACTGTAGAGAGCAATCAGTTGATACAGGTTGAGTCTATATATGAAAGTTGGCGCACAGAAAATTTACAATGGACAAATCCTTCTCAAACATGGGCTAGCCTTGGTTTTAGAGATGCGCCATTTAAAGCAACTATTTTTGCAGACTCCATTCAGTTTCAAAAAAATGATATTTTATTTTATCATCAAAATAGGGATAGTACGCTTTTTGATGCAACTGTAAAACAGCAAGGATTAGAAGCTATTAAAAATGAACTTTGGAATCCGCTCAAGGCTTTAACATTTGGCGGAAAAATGACAGGTAATAATTTTGTAGCTGCAGGGACAGTTTCAGGAATTTATGCTAATACTACGTATAAAGGCTGGAAAATAAGAAGCAAGAGTTCCTCCAAAAAACATGATGTAAATATTTTATTGCATATAGATCAGGCAGCCTATTTAGAAACTTGGAAAACCGGTTTGTATCAAATTGAAGAGCGTGCTTTTAAAGAATATGATAATGGGTCTATAGCGTCAAAAAAATGGTGGAATGCTTTTTGGGATAGGAGTTATATCATTATAGATTCTAGTCAAAGAGATACATCTAACACGCAATGGAAAATAGGTCAAAATTATCAATTGTTCAGATATCAACTTGGATGCAATGCGTATGGTAAATATCCTACAAAATTTAATGGAGGATTGTTTACTTTTGATCCAGTTTATATCGATAAAAACCTCCCCTTTACGCCAGATCACAGAAATTGGGGCGGGGGTACATTTACGGCTCAAAATCAACGTCTTGTTTATTACCCAATGTTTAAGTCTGGGGATTTTGATATGCTGCCTTCGCAATTAGACTTTTATACACGCGCGTTAAAAAATGCAGCATTGAGAACTCGATTTTATTGGGGCCATGAAGGAGCGTCATTTACTGAACAACTAGAACAGTTTGGTTTACCATTAGCCACTTCTTATGGTTGGAATAGACCTTTGAAATTTGATAAAGGTGTTGAGTATAATTATTGGTTAGAATATTTATGGGACACCCAGCTTGAATTTTGTTTTATGATGCTAGATTTACAAAAGTATGCAGCAAAAGACATTTCGAATTATATCCCATTTATTGAAAGCTGCCTTACCTTTTTTGAATCCCATTATGAGTATGAAGCGCTTTCAAGAGGCCGGCAAGCATTGGATGGTGATGGTAAGCTAATCCTGTATCCTAGTTCAGGTGCAGAAACGTACAAAATGGCATACAATTCAACTTCTACCATTGCTGGACTTACAGCAGTGCTAACAAAACTAATTGAATTGCCGGCACCATATCTTTCTGCAGAGAAAAAAGCGCACTGGGCAAAAATGTTGACTAAAATACCTGCTATTGCGTTTCGAGAAAAAGAGGGCTACAAAACTATTGCGCCAGCATGGACTTGGGCAAGAATCAACAATCAAGAAATCCCGCAACTGTATCCTGTTTTTCCATTTAGCTTATATGGTATTGGTTTGCCAAATTTAGATATAGCTATTAATACCTGGAAGTATGGTACTGATGTTCCAATTCAAAAAAATTATATTAGTTGGCATCAAGATGCAATTTTTTGTGCAAGATTAGGATTGACAGCAGAAGCTATGGATTTGACAATTAAGAAATTCAAAGATGCCGATCGTAGATTTCCTACATTTTGGGGACCCGGTCACGACTGGGTGCCAGACCATAACTGGGGCGGAAGTGCTATGGTGGGTTTGCAAGAGATGCTTATGCAAACTGTAGATAAAACTATATACCTAATGCCTGCTTGGCCTAAACACTGGGATGTCAAATTTAAATTACATGCCCCACATAATACCATTATTGAAGGACAGCTTAAAAATGGTAAATTAGAAAATTTATTGGTAACACCAAAGTCTCGATTTAATGATGTTGTTATCATGCTAAAATAAATACTTATGAATATTGATAAAATGAAGTACTTCAGATTTTGTTTTTTATTTTTTCAATTGATTGTGTGTAGTCAAACAATTGCACAAACACGAATTTTTACTATTGATTCAAACTACTTAGATCGCCATGATATAGTCTATAATACACCTGCCTATGAAGGGTTTGAGGGTTTTCCTCTTGGAAATGGTGATTTAGGTGGTATGATTTGGAATACAAATAGTGGGTATGAAATTCAAATAAATAAAAATGATTTGTTTGAAGCTAATAATGAAGAATCAAATGCTACATTACGTAATGGCGTCCGATTAAATATTGACCTTGGTGCCCCTGCAAATGATTGGTTGTATTTAAATGATTTTAAAGGTAAGCTGTCATTAAAAAATGCACAGGCTACTTTTGACTCGAAAACTCCGTTCATGCACAATCAGTTAAATACTTGGGTGTCTTCAGAAAATAATTTGTGGTTTTTTGAGTTAAAAAGTGACGCAAAAGAATGGTTAAAGGCAGGCACAAAAATGCGCATATCTCTTGATCGATGGGGTAGTAGAACATTTCCAGGTTGGTACGGTCATTTTTCAAAAGATACAAAAAGTGGATTGAGTAACTCAAAAACTTATATTAAGGGTAGAGATATTATTCTTGAAGTAACATATAAAAATTTAAAATTTGCTGTTGCTTGTAGGGTTTTAGGTGAAGAATCGGTTGCATCTATTGTTAGTGACAATAAACTAGAGATAGCGTCTAAGCGATTGGCGTCCAATCGAAACATATCTGTTATTGTTTCATTTGTGACTTCATATGAATCTCAAAATCCTGTAGTAGATGCGCTAGCACTTTTGCAAAAGATAGAACAAAAAAATATTACACAACAAAAATTGGCGCATCAAAAAGCTTGGCATAATTTCTGGAAACAATCTTTTGTTCACTTGTCAAATGATTATATCGAAAACACATATTATCTCAGGCGTTACTTGATGGCTAGTTCTTCTAGAGGAAAGTTTCCTGTAGTATTTAATGGTGGATTATGGAATTGGAATCATGACGTTCGTAATTGGGTGACACCACATCATTGGAATACCCAGCAACAATATTGGGGACTTGCCGCTCAAAATGATTGTGAGTTGATGTTACCTTATTTAAATACTTATTTTGATTTGATGCCTTACGCAAAAAAGTTTGCAGCGCAAAGAGGTGCTCAAGATGCAATATTGTGGGCTGAGCCTCATGATTTTTTTGGGAGTATGACATTTTGGGAACGCGGGGATATGATCAATAACTTTACACCAGCTAGTCAAATCGCAAGTTTATTTTGGGAATATTATCAATTTACTGCCGATACCTCATTTTTACGCCAAAAAGGCTATCCATTTATGAAAGGTTCGGCAGCATTTTATTTGCAAAAACTTAAGTGGGATAGTGTAAAGCAACAATATTTTATTTTCCCTTCTCAAGCTTATGAAAGTCCAAGAACCAATCAATTGCTGAATCCTATCACAGATAGGAATATGATTATTTCAAATTTTAGTAATTGTATACGAGCGGCTCGAATACTTGATATTGATTCAAAAAAAGTAATACAATGGCAACATGTTTTGGATCACATGTGGGATATACCATATCGAAACTTGCCTGTTATTGGTGAAGTAGTTGATTTGGCTTGGTATCCCGACAGTAGTTTATTTCCAAAGATAAATGACCATGGAAAATGGCTGAATGCAATGAGTCAAAACACATCTATCGTTTTTCCTGCTGGCATTTTGGGAATAGATCAAAAAAATACGCGGGCATTTAATGCTGTTTCTAATATTATTTACAATCATTCACCATCGGTAAATGCTATTACACCAGATCCAATTGTTGCTGCAAGAATTGGACTTGGGTCAGAGGTTTTGAAAATGATGGAAAATGGTATACGTCGTTTACAGCATTTTCCACAAGGATTGTTTTATAATATAGATCATTGGTATAATTTATCCAGATATAAAGACTCACTTTCTGCGCCAGATATTAATGCGCAAAGAGACTACATTTATGACGAAAGATCTCAATATCCCAATAAGCTACCTGCAAAACCATTTATTCAGTCTGGTTTAGAGCCACAAAGTATTTATGGCGCTGCTGTTAATGAAATGCTGATGCAAAGTAATGAGGGGAAGATTAGAATTTTCCCAGCAATACCTTCAAATTGGCCAGCAGCTTTTACCTTACTAGCTAGGGGCGCTTTTTTAGTTTCTGCCGAAATAAAAAAAGATGGAACAGTTCCAGCTGTATTTATTGAAAGTAAAAAAGGGGGTGAGTGTAAGTTGGTTAATCCATGGTTAGGTCAAGATGTATCGGTTATAGAATATGGAAATATTGGTATGCCTTTAGTATTCAAGGTTTCTACTGATCAAATTATTTCTTTTGTCACAAAGCCTAATAAATCTTATTTAATAGCACCAAAGAATAGTGTAGATAAAATCAATGTAACCCATTATTTTTCAGCTCCCAATCAAGCTCCAAAAATATTTTTTGAAGCTACTTTGGGCAAAGAGAGAAATTTTTAAGGATTTATTATCTTTTTAACAAAAGTGGGATAGCGATATTCATGGAATGGGCTCTGTTATCAATACCCATTGCCCCGAAAAGATAAATTGGTATTCCATTTTCGATAAGTAAGCATGGTCTTTCTAGTTTGTCATCCAATTTCGTGCCAGTTTCATCAAATATTTCTTTTCCAATTACCATTGGATATGTTGTAGGCTTCCAGTTAATACCATCAGATGAAGATAGAAGTGCTAGCGCCCCAGAAACGCCAGTAAATTTGCCAATAACATCTCGCACGATGGCATAATTGATACCTTTATAGTTCCAAATAAACGGGTCTTCTGCAATCATCCAAGCGTCTTTATAAGAACTATTTTTTTCTTCAAATATGGGAGAATTATTTTTGATAAATGGACCAGTTGCAGCCGAGGAAAAAGCTACGCCAAAACGAACCTTACCGCCCTGGTATTTACCATTTTTCTCTACTTGCTTATACACCATTATAAATCTTCCGTTTTGATCAATTGTAACGGCGGGATTTGAAACTAGCATTGCATCAGGAGCAGTTGAATCTTGGCTTGCCTCTAATATTGGTTTATCAAAACGCGTCCATTGGCCTAACGGATTATCTGCTATTGCTACACCAATGCGCTGATTGTTTCTATAATTATACCAAGCAGGGGAGTATGCAAAATTTGGTGTTATAGGGGCAGATCCTGTTGTGCCCATGTAGTATAGGTAATATTTTCCTTGATGTATGATAACTGTAGGGTTATGGGTGCAAACGCCATCCCAATATTTTTTATCTCTCTTACTAAAAATTACTTTTACGTGACTATACGGTCCTTCTGGTTTTTCAGAAAATGCCAATGCTATTTCAGAATCTGTAATCCATGCTTCATGTCCTTTAGCTTTAGGCCACCTGCTATAAAACATATAATACCCAATTTTAGGTGCTTTAACCACCGAGCCGCACCAAATATTGTAAGCACTATCTAAAAACTTATTTTTTAATGGGAGTGGTTGAATCATCGAACTGATATTAAGCCGCTCTATGTTCCTCAGATTTTCTGTCTTATATTGTCTAGCTAATTGGGCAGTAGTTTCATAGCTAAAAATGGCCATTAAAAAACAAATTATGGCCACTCTCTGTATTTTTAACCCCATTTGTTTAAATTTTTAGTTCGAAAGTATGGCTTTATTTATTTAAAAATACAGCTTTGTATATTTGTACTGGCACGATTGATTTTATGAAAAAGAAAGCTTTATTAATTATACAACTATGTTTAACATTTGGCAGTATTGCCCAAGCACAAAAACATTTCGTGTATAAACCAATTCTTAAATTTACGCCTCAAAAATCGGACAGTTTAAAATACAGTCCTGTTAATATTTTAGCGCCTAATAATTATGTTAAAGGCCTTGCGTTTTTTTGCAAGCAAGAATGGCAATTTGAAAAGCGCACAAAAATACCTTTCCGTTTTAGGTTAGGTAGTTTAGATTACGTTAATAAATTAGAAGGAAAGAAGTAGTTTAATACAGTGCAAATGTTTTAATCATTGGTGCGCTTGTAGCTTCTTTAATGATAAGCCTTACAGCTGTTGCCTTTAAGGGGGTATCTAGTAGTCCAATGTATTTGTGCCCAATGCAAGAGCCCTCTTTAATTATTTTCCACTCGCCATTTATGTTCGCTTCAATTACAAAAGATCTAACGCGTTCGCCTTCTTGAATGTTTTCTTGGATGACTATTTTACTAAAAGATTTTTGTAGAGGAATGTTAATGGTATAATCTTTTTGTTGAAGCTTTAAAGAGGCTACAGGTGTTTTAAATACTTTTTTAATGCTATCGCCCCAAGATTTAAGCATTGTAACATCTGCGTTTGGAATGAGTCCTCTATTGTCTGGTGTAATGCCAAGTATGAGTGTAGAATTGTGTCCCACCGAACTATAATACATGTTCATCATTTTATCGAGTGGGTTTACATGATGGTCTTCGTTGGGATTCCAGAACCAATCATGTCCGCCTTTGTGTCCACGAAGTGGCGCATCACTCATAGCAGGCATCCAAAATTTGCCAGCAGGGTCGCCGGTTTTAAGCAGCGCAAAATTGTTGGCAAAAATGGTTTCTTGTTTAGCAGCATGTGAAAAAACAAAAGGGAATGTAGACCATGAAGGGTAGGGTACTGTTCCAGATTCGGAGCCGCCCCATCTAAAGTCGGCCTTTTGTGCGTTATGGTAAAAAAGACAATTGGGTTGATACTTTGTAACAATGGGTAAAATATTAGGTCCGTTTTTTGAAGGATCATCGGCGCCACCATCAAACCAAATCATAAATAATTTACCATAACGGGTGCAAAGCTCTGTAACCATTTGTTCGCACATATTTTTATAAGCCGCTTGCCTGCGTTTTACAAATTCACTAGTTCCTTCAATTTTAAAATCATGCACACCTAAATATGAATTCCATCTGATGCCTACATAAATGCCCGGCTCAACGCCATATTTACGACAAGAGTTTACAAAATCACGAACAATATCTCCTTTGCCATTTTGAAATTTGATCGCTTTCATGCAGTAAGGGTTTGCATCACTTTGGTAAAGGGCAAATCCTGTTTCATGCGTAACAGTGAGAACTGCAAATTTGGCGCCACCTGCTTTAGCAGCCTGTATCCACTGGTCTGTGTTTAACTGTGTTGGGTTAAAAATATTAGCGTTATGAAAAGGGGTGATTCTGTTTTGCGCTTGGTTGTATGCCGTACCCTGAAACACCGGCAAATCATAAGAAATGAGGACGCCAACTTCTGCTTTTTGCCAAGCCAGTTGAGGAGCAGAAGGTTTAGGCATTTCGCTCGGCGCAACTTGTGCGCTTGTAGCAGTGCTGCCAAATAATAAGGCAATTAAAATCCAATATTTTTGAAACATAGTTTTTGTTTAAGGTCTTTGTCTGATTTTAAATATACCTCTATTTTGAAAAACCTGGTTATCGGAACGCATATATAAAGTAAGGGTAGAGGAACTGTTCGTACTTACTTGCGATGTTCTATTGATGTAAAACGTTCGGTTATCTTTTGAAGACAAATAAGATTGCATGGTATTTTGATTTTCAAAATTAATTACAGCGCTATCAATAGAAGTGCCTGTTACGGCAACATCTGCTAAAAATACAACCTCGTATTGACCTGGTTTAGTAATAAAATTATTGAGGTTAAGTGTAATGGTATCTTTGTTGTTTTTAAATGTTTTGGTATCCCATGTGCCACAAATAGCCCAGTCGTTGGTTTCGGTGGCTGCTGGCGAATATGTGTAGTTGGTTACGTTATAGGCTTTAAGGGAACGAAGTAATGGTGTGTCTGCAAAACTGGGGACAGTAAGTTTTATGGCAGTTACGTTAGTTGTAGCAAAAGCATCTATTTTTTTTCGGCCCACCGACGAACCTTGTGCGAGTGTTGTCCAACCATTGTTTGTTTTACCTTCTAATTTATAATGTCGTATGCGGTGACCCATGCGGTAATCTTCTTCAATAACGATATGGTTAATGGGTGTTGGGGCTGTAAAGTCAATTGTAAAAACAGCTCCTTTTTTGTTTGTTATTTGCTGCACGGGTTTAGCAAACCGGCGTTCAATTTCGCCCCCCAATGCTTTGTATGCCGCTTGATCTCCTATAGTTATTTTACCCGTGGTATCTGGCGATGCGTTTAGTAGCATAACGCCACCATAACCCGCCGATTTGTAATACATGTCTAGTAGGTTTTGCTGCGACTTTCTCTTTTTTTCGTTGGTTGGGTTCCAAAACCAATTATGGTTGTAAAGGGGCGCATCAGCCTCAAGCGGCGCCCATATATCTCCGTTAGGATCATCGTCGTACTGTGTGGCTACACCGCTTTGTAGGGCCTTTTTTGTTACAGTGTTCCATGCTGGATAGGCGAGCATGCCAGATTCGGTACCTGGCCATCTGATTGATGCTTTTTTACTCTGAAATATAACCGATTTGCTAGCGTGTTTGGTTAAAATATCATCAATGTCTATAATGCAGTTGCCATCAAACCAAACTTCTAACATGGGGCCGTATTTGGTAAGTACTTCTGTGAGTTGTTGTCTAAAAACTTTATTGTAAGCGTCTTGTAAAGAAGGGTCCGTTGTTTTTCCGCCACTGCCAATGCCGGCTCCATATTTTACATCTCCCGGATAAATATAAATACCCAAGTTGAGTCCATATTTTTTGCAAGAGGCCGCAACGTCTGCAAGTAAATCGCCTTTGCCATTTTTCCACGGAATATTTTTTACACTATAATCGGTGGTATTTGTTTGCCACCAACAAAATCCACCCACGTGTTTGGCAACAAAAATAATTTGTTTAGCTCCCCAAGACTTTGCTACCCTGCACCACTCGTCAGTGTCTAAGTTTGTAGGATTGATTCTTGACATATCAAACTTACCTGTTTCGTCGTACTCGCTTCCCAGCCAAGTAGCTACGCCAAAATGAATAAACATAATTCTTTCTTGTTCCTGCCATTTGTATTGGACAGCAGAAGGTTTAGCGAGCGGAGTGTTTTGCGCAAAACCAAAACTGGCACTACAAAGTGTAATAAGTAGGAGTAGATAATATTTCATTTAAATAATTTTTGACCTGCGTTAAAATGTTAGTGGTGTATTGGTATTTACCGTTTGAAGTTTCCCGTTGCAATAAATACTTGCTTGCTTTTGTGTGCTAGACTTAATGTACAAACTGGTTACCCGTCCTTTATTCCATTTCATGTCTATCTCATAGTTGCCTCTTGCTTTAAGGCCATTAACAGCGCCTGAATTCCAAGTCTTTGAAATAGCGGGTAAAAGTTCTATAAAGCCTGTATGTGATTGAACGAGCATTTCAGCTACTGCTGCGGCACCTCCAAAATTTCCATCTATCTGAAAAGGTGGATGTGCGTCTAACAAATTTGGATAGGTACCACCCATATTATTGTAATTTTCCTTGGTTTCATCGGGTGGAACAAACTTTAAAAGTTCACGGTACATTTTGTAAGCGTGTTCACCATCTTTTAGCCTAGCCCATAAATTAATACGCCAACCTTTAGACCATCCAGTGGTTTCATCACCTTTAATCTCTAGTGTTTTTTTAGCAGCATTTGCAATATCAGGTGTTTGCGAAAGTGTCACATGTGTGCCCGGATATAAGCCGTATAAATGACTTTGGTGCCTATGCGTAGGCTCTACATCCTGCCAGTCGTAATACCATTCTTGTAAATTTCCTGCTTTGCCTACTTGGTATGGATATAATTTATCGAGCGCTGCTTTTATATTTTTTGAAAAGTCAAGATCATTTTTAAGCACATTCTGCGCTGCAATAATCCCTAAAAATAATTCACGAATCATGGCAAGGTCTGCAGTGCCGCCATATAAAGTGCTACCCTTAAATCCAGTGGGGGTAATAAAATAATTTTCTGGAGAGGTAGAAGGAGAAGTAATGAGTTTTCCGTTCTTGTCTGGTATCAGCCATGCCAAACAAAATTCGGCAGCACCTCTCATAACCGGATATTCTTTTTGCAGGTAGCTGGTGTCTTGTGTAAATAGGAAGTGTTCCCAAATATGCGCCGAAGCCCAAGTGCCACCCATTGGCCAATTGGCCCAACTAGGATCTCCGTCTCCAAAATTGCCTACCGGATTAGACATGGCCCATATATCTGAATTGTGGTGCGATACCCAGCCTGGCATATTGTAAAATGTTTTAGCAGTTGTTTTGCCGGTGACAGATAGGTTTTTTAAAAACTGTAAAAACGGCATATGCATTTCAGATAAATTGGTATTTTCAGCTAGCCAATAATTTTCTTCTGCATTAATGTTCATGGTATAATTGCTAGACCATGGTGGTTGTAAATATGAATTCCAAATACCTTGCAAATTGGCAGGAACACCTGGCGTTCTAGAACTACTAATTAAAAGGTAACGGCCAAACTGAAAATATAAAGTTTCAAGGTAGGGGTCGGCTTCTCCTTTGGCGTAGCGTTGTAATCTTTCATTGGTAGGGAGTTGTGGAGCAGAAGCGCCCTCTAATTGTAAAGCAACCCTGTCAAAATAATTTTGATAATCTTTGGTATGTCTTTTTTTAATGGCGTCCCAACCTGTTTTAACTGCACTAGTAAGTTGGGATTTTGCAATAGCTACCTGATCACGACCATTTGTTGCCGGGTTTTTATCAAATCCATTAAAACTTGTTGCCATCGATACATAAATAGTGGTAGCCGTTGCATTTGAAATTTGAATACTAGAATCGGTATAGGTTATTTTACCATCATTAGATGCTACTTGAATTTGTGTCGAAAAACGGGTTCCTTTTTTACTATCAAACACCACCGAATTAGCTTTTTTCCCCAAATAGTTAGGGTCGGCTTTGATGGGTGCGGTACCACTCACTTCTAAAACATTGTTTGCCGTTTTAGTTGTGTATTTAAGTAAAGATTCAAAGGCAATACTATAGTTGAGTCCACCCTTTTGTTTAGATGTAAGTTTAATAGCAAAAATTTTATCGGGATGTGAAACCAGGTATTCTCTTTCGATGGTGTTGTTGCTCGATTCAATTTTAACAGCGGCTACCGCATCATGTATATCTAGTTCACGATAGTAATTGCTAATAAATGGATCATTGTTAAAGGTTAATAAAAGCGTGCCTAGTGGTGCGTAAGACTCCGAAAATTTACCTTGTAATTTTTTAATGAGGGTTTGCGCTTTTTTATAATTGTTGTCTGCTAAAGCTTCTCTAACGTCTGGTAAATGTTTGTATGCATTTGGATTCATATTGGCATTTACCGGTTCGCCAGACCAAAGCGTTGCGTCATTTAAATATATTTTATCGATAGAAATACCTCCAAATACGGTGGCGCCGTGCTGGCCGTTACCAAGTACTAAGGCTTCTTCAAAATATTTGGCAGGACTTTCGTACCATAATTTTAATGGCGCGTTGATAGCTGCGTTTTGAGCTGCGCTCGATGTTATGTTGGAAGCTCCTTTAGATGTAGTAGCCGCTTTGTTGGTTCCAGCTTTTGCACCAGATTTCGTACCCGCTTTTGCTGGCTTTACAGTTGTTGGGTTTTTTTGAGCCAACCCTAAAAAAGTAGATGTTATAAATAGGGTAAAGAGGAAAGCCTTGCGTATCATATTAATTATTAAGCGGTTAGAACTTGGCTTAAAAGTAAAAATAAGTTCGCATAATTCGTGAAATAAAACGAAGCTATGTTTTGTTATTTTCTTACATTTAATAAACCATCAAAAGCTTGTACATGAAGCACCTGACAAAGCTATCGGCGATCATTTTTACTGTTTTGCTCGTAAATACAACACAGGTGTTGGCGAGCTCAGAAGCATTTCAGGATACGCTTAAGGTAAATAAAGTATTACCCTTTGAAATGGATGGGGCTGGTAGCCATCCAAGCTGGAATAATACGAGTTGGATAAATCTGATTCAGCTTGATTCAAGTAGTTTGGATTATCCTTCAAAATTTAAAATATTGTATGCCGATAGTGGGGTGTATGTTTTGTTTTCGGGGCTTGATAAAAAAATAACCTCACCGTATAAAAATGATTTTGAAGATTTATTTAGAGCCGATGTTTTTGAAGTTTTTTTCCATCCCGAACCTAGCACGCCCATTTATTTAGAGTATGAAATAAATGCCTACAACGCCGAGCTGGTTCTGTTAGTGCCAAATTTGAGTAAAAAAACATTTGGCTGGGCACCTTGGAAATATACCGGCAAGAAAAAAGTAATTAAAAAAGTGCAGGTACACCAGCAAAACAACGAAATGTACAAATGGACTGCCGAACTGTACTTTCCATTTAAATTATTTATACCCTTGCAAAATTTGGACGTAAAAAAAGGCACTTGTTGGAATGCCAATTTTTATAGACTTGATTACGACGATACAAAAATGATTAAATGGGCCTGGTCACCCATTGTAAAAAGCTTTCATGAATTTGAAAAGTACGGTGTTATCCAGTTCAACTAAATAGGATTTAGTTTTTAGGTTCCCGCTTATGCCAGTAGGAAGCTAAAATAGATCCCGTGATATTCATGAAAGGTCCAAACACAGCAGGCGCGAGTCCCATAGTGGCAGCCTTCCCTAATTGTTGAGCAAGGCCGGAAGCCAATCCGCCATTTTGCATACCTACTTCGATAGCAATGGTTCTACAATCTTGTTCTGGCATTTTGAATAGTCGACCACTCCAATAGCCTAGCAAATACCCTAGTGTATTATGAATGACTACAATGCCAATAAGGATGGGGCCAATGGTGAGTAGGTTATCTCTGCCAGACGCAGTAATAATGGTAATAATCATGGTAATACCGGCCATTGATACAATGGGCATAGCACTATCCATCCATTTAGATTTTCCTTTTAAAAATTGATTAAAAATAAGTCCTGCACCAATAGGTAAAAGAATCATTTTATTAATATCCCACATCATTTTTGTAACATCAATTTCAACCATTTCTCCGGCAAATAGTTTCATTAACAATGGGGTTACAAACGGTGCAATTAATGTTGTGATAGAAGTTATGGTTATAGATAGAGCAAGGTTTGCTTTTGCTAAATAAGACATGACATTGGAAGCTAGTCCGCTAGGTGAACATCCAATTAAAATAATACCAGCGGCAATTTCGGGTGGCAATTTTGATATAGAAGCAAGTAAAAAACCTAGTGTAGGCATAATAGCAAACTGACTCACTACGCCAATAATGACACCTTTTGGCGTTTGAACAACCAGTGCAAAATCTTTCATGCTCATAGAAGTACCCATACCAAACATGATCAGTTGTATCAGTGGTACAATCAGTCCTGTTAGTTTATACCCGCCCCAAACAATAAATAATTGTGGTTGAAACAATGATAGTGATACTGCCGAAAATATGACGAGGGTAAAACTAAATCCTTTGTAGTTATTGGTATACTTTACGGCAATACTTAATAATAAAAAAGCAGCAGCAACACTAAATCCTACATAATTTGTTAGCGCCAAAGCATACAATATGCCTGATGCAATAAATAATAGGACAGAAGTAGATAATAATATTTTGTACTGATTCATGGTTGCAGCTTTTAAAGAATAATTACCAGGTTCTTTTTTCTAAAAATTTTTCGAGGGAAGCTTTTGTGATTTGAGGTTCGTTAGGGTGTGCTGCTATCCAGTTTAAAAAAGCAGTTTTAATGGTTTCATTCCACTGACTGTCTATTTGTCCTGCTGTAAAAGTGCCCGCCTTTAATACATCTTTTGAAAACCGGTCTCTAACAGCAATAAATTCGGCGGTAGCTACTACTTTTTCTGCCATGTGCGCAGGAATAAATAAAACACCTTCTCTCTCAGAGAGTACGAGGTCACCAGGTAATACAACGGCTGCACCAATTCTGATGGGGCTATTGAGTCCAATGAGTACTACTTCTTCTAAAAAGGAAGGATGAAAATCCCTAACGTACGCGTTAAAGCCTTTGATTTGTGCAAGCCCCGATAAATCTCTTGCGGCACCATCAAAAATAACACCATTGCCTGTTTTATTAAAAATAGACGCACCTAAGTTATCGCCAATGAGTGTGCCTTGTGCAATTTTTCCAAATGCTTCGGCAACGTATACGTCTCCTTTTTGAAGTACTTGAATGGGCCATGCGTTGGTATTACCAATTCTGCCTTCATTTTTTCCACGCTCTTTAATAAGTGCTTCTATATCGGGCCTAGATGGGCTATAGCGCGCGGTAACAACCCTGCCTACAACAGGAACATTGTCATGTACCATTTTCCAATTACCTTCAAATTGATTTTTATAGCCCTCGTTATAAAGTACTTGCCATGCTTCTTCGATTCCAATTTTTTTGGCTCTTTCGATTATGGCATCAGGTATTTTAGGTCTTCCATCTTCAAACCTTTCACCCTTCCACTGTGATGTTAGGTAAATAAGTTCCGAAGCAGGAAACTGTTGCGCATTTGATATACAAAAGCAAGCAATAAGTAATAATAACAGACCCGTTTTTTTCATACAATTTATTTTACAGCACTTTCTAAAACTTCTTTTAGTCTTTTAGCAACAATTACATCTTCGCCTTCTTGTAATGACCATGCAGTCATGCCAATATTATCTTTTCCACCCACCGATTCGATAGATGGTGATCCGTTACGAAGGTCTAAACGTAGTTGCTCGCCTGTTTTACCAATTTTGCTATAATCGAAACTGATGTTCAAAGTAGGGGTAACATTGCCAAGCACTGGGGTAGAAATTTTTGTAGTAACGCCAGGAACCGAATCGGCAGCTGCTTGTATTTTTTTAATTCTTTCTAAAAAAATAAGTGCTTCTGCATCATGGTCAATTTTTACAAATTCTTCTACGGCAACCATCATACCTAAAATTTCTTCTTTGTTTACTTTCATACCTCTACCAATGGTTTCACCACGTGGCGGCATGGATAATCTGGCTGCTTTAATAAGTTCTTTTTTGCCCATTAATAAACCCGCACTTTGTGGGCCACGCAGTGCCTTGCCGCCAGAAATAGCAACAAAATCAAAACCCATTTCATTGAAGCGCCATAAATTACTTACAGGCGGAACGTCTGCTGCAATATCAATGGTAGTAGGGATACCATATTTTTTTCCAATAGCTACCCACTCTTCGTGCTGAATTTGTCCTTTATCCGATTGCACATGTAAAAAGTGCATGGCTGCGGTGTTTGGATTGATGGCTTTTATTAATTCGTCGAGTGTTTCTACCATTACAATTTTAACACCCGTATTGGTTAATGCTTGGTTGTATCCAATGGCGTGTGATTTTTGACAAATCACTTCTGTTTTCATGCCCGTGCCTTCAAGTTTTGGAAGCTGTTTTACTTTTACAGGATCCATGCCTGTTAATATGCCGGCCATACCAAGCGTTAATGCAGCAAATGCGCCACTTGTTACAACAACCGCTTCGGCTCTTGTAATTTGAGCAAGTCTTTCACCTACTTTATCTTGTAAGTCGTCTAGCATGCAAAATTTATGCGAGGCTTGTCTAATAGCTTCTACTGTTGCAGGGCGCATGAGCGTTGCAGTCATGGCAGTATAAGTACCAGCTGCATTAATAAAGGTGCGCACACCTAGTTCACTAAACAAGTCGCGCTTTTTAGCAACTTCTAGTGGGGTTGATTTTGGTGCTGCATTGGCAAGTCCACTAGCAATAGCACCACCAGCAAGCGGTGAAATTGAAATATATTTGATGAGGTCTCTGCGTTTCATGTTTTTTTGTTTTAATTAGTTTGCAATTGCGATACAATCCATTTCTACTAGGGAGTTACCCGGTACGCCACCATAAGTAGCTACTGTTGTTCTTACAGGCGGGTTGGCGCCAAAGCGACCTTTGTATACTTCGTTCATTTGCTTGTAATCATTTAAATCGGCGAGGTATACATTTACTTTTAAAACTTTTTCCATAGAGGATCCAGCCTTAATGAGTTCTTTTTCCAATTCTTTTAATACATGATCGGTGTGTGCTTTGATGTCTCCTTCAAAGTGTGCACCTTTCCCGGCAACAAAAACCATTCCCCCAAATTTTGTAGAACCTGAAAAAAGTGGAACGTCCTGATCGTACTGTACATTAAATACTTCTTTTTGTGGAGCTGCATCACTGTTATTGCTAGCAGCGTTTGCAGCTATTGTTGTGCCTGTAACACCCAGCAGGCCTGCAAACATTTTTCTGAAAATGGAGCGGCGGTTGTTTGTTTTCATAGCGGTTTATTTTATTTTTAAAATGTATGGTAATATTTATTTGAGTTCAACAATCATTTCTATTTCTACCGAAATATTATTAGGTAATGCTGCCACACCAAGGGCCGATCTTGCATGCTTTCCTCTTTCTCCAAAAATTTCTACCATTAAATTAGAAAATCCATTCATCACTTGAGGTTGCTGCGTAAAATTGGGCTCCGAGTTTACAAGGCCTAATACTTTTACAATACGTTTTACTTTATTTAAATCACCGATATAGGCTTTTAAAGTAGAGATCATTGAAATGCCGGTGAGTCTTGCCGCTAGTTGGCCTTCTTCGATGGTTACATCTTTACCTAAATGACCAAACATTTGACCACCACCTGGTTTATCTGGTCCATGACCCGATAAATATACCAGGTTGCCTACCTGTACTTGTTTTACATAATTGGCAATAGGAGGTACCACAGGAATTAATTGAATGTTTAATTGTTTGATGCGCTCTTCGGGATTTACCTCCATAGCGTCGTTACTAAATACCAAACAAACCGGACCACTTACCGCCATGTCCTGATTGGTGTTGGTTAATTTCCCGGTGATGTCATCAAAAGAAAATATTTGCACTTTATCTTCGGATTGACTCGCTACAAAAACAAAATTTCCATTCGGTGAAAAACTAAAATTTCGGGGCCTTTGCGCTACTGGCTGATGGTACATTTTGGTAAGCTTCCCATCTGCTTCAATTTTAAATACCGTTAACTGCTCGCTCGTAACGCGGTTGGTGGTAATAAGCCATTTACCACTTGGAGAAATATGAATATCGCCACTTCCTTTTGTAGCAGTTGTTTTTGAGGTATCTGCTATAATGGTTTGTATTTTTTCTAGCGTATTGGTACGTATAGAAAACACGTCAACAGTGCCCGATAATTCATTGATTAAATAACCGTGTGTGCCACTATTATTAAAAACAAAATGTCTAGGGCCGTTGCCGGGTGTGATGGATACAGTGGTGTACTTTTCATCGAGCAAACCATCTGCATAAATTTTATGCATGTAAATTTTATCGGCACCTAAATCTGTTACTAATAACTGGGTATGATCAGGTGTTAAAACAACATTGTGTGCATGCGAAGCTTCTTGTCTTGCTTTATGAATGCTTGATCCACTGTAATTTATTTCTTGTGCAATTGGAAGTAATGCTCCATTATCTAAAGTTTTAAAAACACTAACACTACCAGAGGTATAATTAGCAGTATACACGGTTTTACTTTCGGGCCTAGATACAATAAAACAAGGGGCTGCACCTTTAATAGGCTCTTGATTGAGTTTTTGAAATTGATTGGTTGCATCTAATTGATACGCACTTACAAAAGAAGCGTCTTTACCGCCTTCCGTTACAGCATACATTGATTTTCCATTATTTGCTAATGTCAAATAAGATGCATTGGCATTTTCTTTTGTATATAACAACTTTGGCTTTCCGGTAACTGCATTAACGGCATATACTTCAATACCGGGGTTTCCTTTTTTAGTATAGGAACCCACAATAAGTTGGTGCTGGGCAGTATCAGGCGCAAAAAAATGTAGGATATTACTAACAAGTAGTGTAGCAATCATGTTCATGGCAATCGGTTATAATTTGAATGAGAAATTAATCAAATAATGTCAAAAAAGGATTTCTATTCACCTATAATTTATGCACTTTCCTCGTTTTTTTATAAATTACATACAATCCTCAATTAAACTTTCAATGTATGAATAAGAACCTACTCATTATTACCTTGTTTGTAGCCCTATCGCTTCAGTTGACAGCTCAGGCGCCTGCTAGTTTTGATGTACTTGTTAAGGGCGGTCATGTAATTGATCCTAAAAACGGTATTGATGCTGTAATGGACATTGCCATTAAGGCGGGTAAAATATTTAAAGTTGGTAAAAACTTACCTGCTTCAGAAGCCAAGCAAGTCGTGGATGCTACCGGATTAAAAGTAGTACCTGGTATTATTGATATGCATGCACACGTTTTTGCTGGCACGCAGCCAGATCATTATTTAAGTGATGGATTAAGTGCGCTCATGCCCGATGGTTATACATTTAGAGTAGGTGTTACCACCGTGGTAGATTGTGGTGGTGCTGGTTGGAAAAATTTTGCAACGTTTAAAAAAAATGTAATTGATATTTCTCAAACAAGGGTACTCTCTTTTTTAAATATTGTAGGAGAAGGGATGCGCGGTGGTAATTATGAGCAGGACATTGCAGACATGAATCCAAAACTTGCAGCAAATACCGCTAAGCAGTATAAAGATTATATAGTTGGTTTTAAACTGGCGCATTTTAACGGCGCAGACTGGACACCTACAACGCGCGCAGTAGAAGCGGGTAAACTCGCTGAACTACCTGTTATCATTGACTTTGGTGGCTCTCAACCCAATTTATCAATTCAAGAATTATTTTTCAAACACCTTCGCCCAGGGGATATTTATACCCATACCTATGCTGCATTAAATGGCGCGAGAGAAGAAATTGTTGACGCCAATAATACTTTAAAACCTTTTGTATTGGAAGCGCAAAAAAGAGGGATCATTTTTGATGTTGGTTATGGTGGTGCGAGTTTTAATTACACACAAGCAATACCTGCATTAAAAGCAGGATTGTTTCCTAATACCATCAGTACCGATTTGCATACTGGTAGCATGAATAGTTCAATGAAAGATCAACTCAGTGTAATGTCTAAATTTATGAATTTAGGCATGCCCCTTTTTGAAGTGATTAAAGCAAGTACATGGAAGCCTGCACAGGTTATTAATAGAACCAACCTTGGTCATTTAACAGAAGGTGCAGAAGCAGACATTGCCATTTTAAATATCAGAAAAGGAAATTTTGGTTTCTACGACAAAACAGGATACAAAGTAAATGGCACCGAAAAATTTGAATGCGAACTCACTATTAAGGCTGGAAAAGTAGTGTACGATTTAAATGGTTTGGCAAATCCTATTTACGTAAAGTAGCCGCTGCATTTAATTTGGCTTCGGCCTCTTTTTGTAACTGCATTTCTTTTCTTTTTAGGAGCCTAAGTCGTTGACGCACAATGGTTACAGAAGTTTTAGAAACGGAGTCGGCGTGGTTGCCAAAGTTTTGCCTGATATAGGTAAGTATACTTGCAATATCTCTATCCGGTAGTTGCGAAAACTTAGGCATCGCTCCATGAAAAGGTTGCCCGTTAATTTTTATTGGTCCTTCAAGTCCTTTTAGTAATACGCCAATAAGGGTATCCTTATTGCCATTTACCCAATCGGTTTTTGCAATGGAAGGAAATCTAATACCATCGCCTTGTCCGTTTTGTTGATGACAAACACGGCAGTTTATTTGGTATAGTTTTTCGCCACCTAACACTACTTTATCTTTTTCTAAATTATCTTTTACGATGTCCGGATTTTTTACATAGGTTCTGTTTTCTCTAGCTTTCATTGGCGCTAGATTTTTTTCAGAAAAACTTTCTTTATTTCCTTTGTATTGAATTTTCCAAATCTTCCCTTTTTTAGAATCCGAAACATACAATGAACCGTCGGGTCCTTGTGCAAGTCCCATTGGGCGGTGCTTACTATCACTGGTATTTACAAGTGTATCTTTTCCAGTGAAACCATCGGCAAATACTTCCCATTTTTGAGGCTTGCCATTTACAAATGGAACAAACGCTACAATATAACCTGCCTGCGGATATGGGGCACGTATGGTAGATCCGTGAAAGGCAATAAATGCGCCATTTTTATAGCGCGCAGGAAACTGATCACCAGTATAAAAAAGTAGATCGTTGGGTGCGTAATGACCCGGAAAACCTACAATGGGTGTTTCAATATTGTTATCTGTGTTTTCGAGTATGCCATCACCACCATACTCTGGGTTAACCATTACCTTACCCTTCATTTGATCAAAATAATAATAAGGCCAACCTGCATTGGCACCCGGCTTTAATTTATAAAAAGCTTCGGAAGGTAAAACAGCGCTCTGCCATTCGTTGTAAAATTGAGGCCAGCTACTAGAAAGTCCATCTCTACCGTGGCCTACACAATACAAAGTGTTATCCTGTGTATTCCATGTCATGGCAACAAGGCTTCTTAAACCTGTTGCAACTTTAATACCATCGGTGGTTCTAAATTGATTGAGTTTATTTTCATCAAACATCCAAACACCTGCATTAGAATCTAATATAGGACAGGGCTTCATGCCCGGTGAGCCTGGTAATCTATTTTCTACTTGGCAAGCATCGGAAGGTGCGCCAAAAGGAACAAAAATATGTCCCTTGCCATCAAAAGCTAGTGGTTTACCATCATGCTCGCGTGGTTGTCCGCTATCAATTACTATAAACTCAGCCTTGCTGGAAGGCACCATTTCACCCTTCTTTAATTTATAACGGTACACCAGCATTTCTGAACTGGTATATAAGTATCCGTTATGAATGCGCATGCCAGTGGCGTAAGCGCCTTCACTAGCGATGGGTCCAAAATTTTTAATAATATCGGCGCGGCCATCATTGTTTTCGTCTCTTAAAACATAGTTCATGCCGCCCTCAATGGGCTTATTGGCTTTCACATAAATATCTCCATTGTCATTTACTGCCAAATGTCTAGCCCTGCCCGGTAAACTATCTACCACCACAACAGCTTCAAAACCACCCGGTAAAAATAGGCCACCATTTTTTTCACGCAAGCAACTGGTGCAAACCATTGCAATCAGGCATAGTGCCATGAAATAGCGGGGTTGTAACCTTGTAAATGGCATACTTTTG
>Ga0315907_10002389_pt1 | contig 23742 bp, 20 predicted proteins | sample LakEriMetagenome_3_FD_203525 | JGI IMG/M metagenome (GOLD analysis project Ga0315907, IMG submission 203525) | Freshwater fungal communities from buoy surface, Lake Erie, Ohio, United States - Buoy 12 MA123 | ecosystem: Environmental > Aquatic > Freshwater > Lake > Lake biofilm | place: USA...
CGAGGTGGCGGCCTTCCTCAACCAGAACGGCGCCGTCCTCCAGACATCCATGATGGCGGCGCTGGTCGGCTATCTGGTCGCCGTCCCCATGATGCTCATCATCACGGCGGCCACATTCAAGGGTGAAGCCCAGCCGGGCTGGCGCCGGGACTTCGCTCTTGGCCTCGTCTGGGCGTCCCTTCCGCTGAGACCGCTCTGGTGGGCGGCCCTCATCACCTTGACGCCCACCCTCCTCGCCGCCTCGCAGCCCGGCGCCGATCCGGATGCCACCCGGGCGACGTTCACGACCTACCAGATGCTCTATACCCTTCTGAACACGACGACGGAGGACATCGCCGTCAACATTCTGGGCGGCGGATGGTTTGTCCTGGTCGGATCGACCATCGTCTCCTCGCGGCGCCTGCCCGTCCTGCTGGGCTGGATCGGGGTGGGGATCGGCTTGCTGTACCTGGTTTCGTCGGCTGAGCTTTTCGGTCTGGGACTGGGGACAAGCGGTAACCTCATCCCCCTGATCGCCGGTGTTGCAGGCCCGTTCTGGCTCGGCGCCGCCGGGATCCTGGCGGTGCGCAAGGTCACCTGAGCCCCTCGGTACCGACCGCGACGACTCTACCGACCCAGTATGTCCACCGACAGACCCTCCGGTCCCCGGCGCAGGGCGGTGCGGACGCTGAAGGCGCGGGCGAGGACGTCGGGGACCAGGGCGACTTCCGGCGGCCCGTCGGCGAGGAGCTTGGCTTCCCCCAGCACCAGGATCCGGTCGGCGATCCGGGCGGCCAGGGTCAGGTCGTGCAGGGTCAGGACGACGCCGCATCCCGCCCTCGCCCGCCGCACCAGGGTCTCGGCCGCGTCGATCTGGCAGCCGGGGTCGAGGCCCGCCAGGGGCTCGTCCGCCAGCAGCCAGTCGGGCTCGCCCGCCAGGACGCGGGCGATCATCACCCGGGCGCGTTCGCCGCCGGACAGGGTGGAGGCGTCCCGGTCGGCAAGGTCGGCGGCGCCGGCCTCGGCGAGGGCCGCCTCGATGATCCGGGCGTCGCCAGCCGACAGCCCCCGGGCGCCGATGTGCGGGATGCGGCCAAGGCCGACCAGGATCCGCACCTCCAGGGGCCAGGCGACCTCCGGAGTCTGGGGCAGGAAGCCGATCCGCCGGGCCCGGGTCGTGGGGGCCAGGGCGGAAAGGTCGTCGCCGTCCAGGAGGACCTTCCCCGCGGCGGGCGGCAGGAGTCCGGCCAGCGCCGACAGGAGGGTGGACTTGCCCGCGCCGTTGGGGCCGAGCAGCACCGTCACCTCGCCAGGGCGCAGGGCAAGGTCCAGCCCGGCCAGGATCTCCCGGCGACCGCGGCGGAGGGTCAGGCCCTGGGCGTGAAGGCCCATCATCCCAGCCTCCGCCGCAGGGACAGGAGGAGGAAGAGGAAGAAGGGGCCTCCCAGGCAGGCCATGGCCACGCCCAGCCGGACCTCTGCGGTGGAGGGAATGAGCCGGACCGCCAGGTCCCCCGCCAGCACCACAGCCGCCCCGCCGAGGGCCGAGGGCCAGAGCAGGCCTGAGGGGCGGGCGCCCACCAGGGGGCGGAGCAGGTGGGGGGTGACGAGGCCCGCAAAGCCGATCACCCCGGCCACCGCCACCCCGGCGCCCACGGCCAGGGCCGTCCCGGCGGCCAGCAGGACGCGGGTGCGTGAAAGGTCGATCCCCAGGCTGGCGGCGCCGGCTTCGCCCAGGGTCAGGGCGTCCAGGGCCCGTCCGGTCAGGGCCAGGAGGACGAGCCCGGCCAGGATGAAGGGCCCGGCGAAGACAAGGTCCTGGGGGCTCCGGTCTGCCAGGGAGCCCATCAGCCAGTCGATGATCCCGTTCACCGCCCAGGGGGTGGGGGCCAGCGACAGGGCCAGGGCGACGCCGGCGCCGGCGATGGTGTTCAAGACCACGCCCGCCAGCAGGAAGACGGTCATGGAGCTCGCCCCGCCGGCGAGGGCCAGGAGGAGCCCCACTCCCGCCAGGGCGCCGGCCATGGCGGCCAGGGGCTGGAGCAGGGGAAAGGCCAGGGGCAGCCAGAGGGTCAGGACCGCCCCCAGGGCCGCGCTGGCCGACACCCCCAGAACCCCCGGATCGGCGAGGGGGTTGCGGGTGAAGCCCTGCAGGGCCGCGCCGGACAGGCCCAGACCCGCCCCGATCAGCAGGGCCAGGACGGTGCGCGGCAGGCGCAGCTGGAGAAGGATCGCCCAGAGGGGGTCCTGGGGGTGCGCCAGCATGTCCCCCAGGGGGAGGGGTGTGCGACCCACCATCAGGCTGGCGACCGACAGGGCCGCGACCAGGGCGATGAGGCCGATGATGACCATGCCCCGCCGGCTCATGCGCGCCGCTCCAGGGCCCGGTCGCGAATGGCGGCCAGCCGGCCCGCCGCCTCGATCAGGGAGGGGCCGCCGCAGAACAGCAGGCGCTCAGCGATCTCGGCGGTCAGGACCTGCTCGCTGAGCCGGTCGAGGGCCGGGTGGCGGGTGATCCGGTCCGGACGTCCGGCCTGTCCGCCGCCGCCGGCCCGGACGAGGATCTCTGGCGGGGCGGTCAGCAGGGCCTCGACGGGCGCCGGGGTCCACCCGCTCAGCCCCAGCCGGGCGGCTGCGTTGACGACGCCCAGTCGCCGCAGGAGGTCATCCGGCAGGGAGCCCGGGCCCGCTGCAAGTCCTCCGGAGAGCAGGACCAGCATCTCCGGTCGCCGCCGTCCGGGCGCGGTCGCCGCCGCCAGGGCGGCCTCGATCCGGCCGGCCAGGGCCTCGCCGCGCGCGGGGCGTCCGACCCGGATGGCGACCTGGCGAACCTGCGAAAGACTTTCCGCCACCGTGGCCGGAGCCCCAAAGGCGGCGACCTCGACACCCATTCGCTGCAGGGCGCGCCGGGTGGCGAGGGCGGTGTGGGTGCTGGCGAGCACGAGGTCCGGCCGCAGGAGGAGCACCTCCTCCGCGGTCTCGCCGGAAACCGGAAGGGTCGCGGCGATGTCGGCGATGGTCGAGGCCTTCGGATCCCGGGACAGGCGGCTGATCCCGGCGATCTGGCGGCGGTCCGCCAGGTGGACCAGCAGGGCGTCGAGGCAGGGATTGAGGGAGACGATGCGCCGGGGCGCCGGCCGGGCCGCCCCCAGCCCGGCCGCCGCCGCCAGCCCCGCAGCCGCAAGACGCCGGCTGATCGTCCCTGTCCGTCCCGCCGCCGTGGTCAGAACCGCGCCCTCAGGCCCAGGGTCGCAACCCGGCCCGGGGCGCCGTAGCCCCGGACCGTCTCGGGCGCTTCATCGGTGACGTCCTCGATCCGTCCGTACACGGAGAACAGGGCGCCCAGCGGGAGCTCGGCGCGCAGGCCGGCGGTCAGGCGGGACTTCAGGGGCGGGCCGCCCCACAGGTCGCTGAGGCTTTCCCCGGCATAGTTCAGGGACAGGCCCAGCCGAAGGTCGCCGGCAAGGGTGCGGCTGACGTCGAGCGACGCCATGTCCTTCGGGCGCCGCGCCAGGTCCTGTTCAGGGGCGCCGTCCTGGCCCTCCAGCCGTGCGCGGGTGCGGGTGTAGCTGGCGTCGACGTCGAAGCCCGCCAGCCGGCTGGAGGCCGCCGCTTCCAGGCCGACGGCCTGGGTCCGGTCCAGGTTGGCGTAGTAGCCGAAGCGCCCTCCGGCGCAGTTCGGGTCCCCGCCGCCTGAGCAGATGGCGAAGTTGATCTGGTCCTCCGTGCGCCGCCCGAACAGGGTGAGGGACACAACGAGACCCCCGGTCCTCTGCTCGAGGCCCAGGTCCCAGCCGACGGCGGTCTCAGGCTGCAGGCCGGCGTTCCCGTACTCGCTGTAGAGCTGGTAGAGGCTGGGCGCCCGGAAGCCCTGTCCCAGGCTGGCGCGCACGACGGTCGCCCCGCCGCCCGGACGCCAGGCCAGGGCCGCTTGTCCGGACCCCTGGCTGCCAAAGGACTCATGCCGGTCCAGGCGCCCGGCCAGGGTCAGCGTCACGTCCGGCGTCGGATTCCCCAGGCCCTGGGCGTAGGCGGAGTCCACTCCGGTGGAGCGGCTCAGGGGCTCAGGCTCCGGGTTCCAGGGCGAGGGGGAGGCGATGCGCATCCGGCTCCGCTCACTCTCGGCCCCGAAGGTCAGTCGCCAGGCCGGGCTGAGGGTCGCCTCGCCCTGGTACTCCCAGCGCTCCACCCGGCCCTCGGCGCGGAAGGTCAGGTCGGTCACCGCCTGGTCGGGATCGTAGGTGCGCCGCCGGGTGTCGGTGACGGCAAGGCCCAGCCGGTTCTTCACCCGGCCGTCCGCCAGGGGAAAGGTCAGGCCCGCATAGCCGAGGGCCTCCCGCGTCCGGCCCCGCTCCCGGGTGTCGGCGAAGATGTAGGCCGGGGCTGGAAAGCCGTCGAAGGCGTTGCGGGCGTCGGACCAGACGGCGCGGAGGTCGAGCCGCACCGCCTCCGACAGGTCCGCCGTAAGCCGACCCGAGGCGCCGGTGCGGCGATAGCCGTCCCGCTCGGTCCCGCTGCGGGCCGCCGAGACGCCGTCCGTGGAATAGGAGTCCGCCGCCAGCCGCCAGGCCAGGGCGCCGGACCCGCCGCCGACCCCGCCGCGCAGGTAGGTGGTCCCCAGCCCCCCAGCCTCGGCGGCGGCCTCGCCGGAGAATGTCCCCGGCGCCGGGAGGCCGGTTTCCAGGCTGACCACTCCGCCCATGGCCTGGCCGCCCCAGACGGCCGACTGGACGCCCCGCAGGACCTCGATTCGCCGGATGTCGCCCACCAGCAGGTTGGCCGCATCGTAGGCGCCGCCGATGACCGAGGGATCGTTCAGCCGCACGCCGTCGATGACGAACAGGGTCTGCTCGGCCTCGGCGCCGCGGATCCGGACCGCCGTCACGCCTCCCGCGCCGCCATTGCGCGTCACCCCGATCCCGGGGGTGGCGGCGAGGAGGTCGGAGACCACCAGGGCCTGCCGGTCCCGGATCGTCGCCTCGGGGATCACCGTGATGCTGCGGCCGCTTTCGGAAACGGCCACCGGGACGCGGTTGGCGACCACCACCACCGGCTCCACCGGCGTGTCCGCCGCGGCGGCCATGACGGCGGCCCCGGCCAGGCTTGCAAGACTCATCTCGCCCTCCTTCGAGCGACAGGCGACCGCGCGTGCGGCCGCAACAGGCGTTTCCGGCCCGCGGATACGGACCGGTCCAGTCTGTCGTCGGTCGGGAGAGACCCCGTCCTCCAGGCGCACCCCGGCCCGTCGGATGACGACGGCGTCAGGCAGGTCTCCTGGCTCGCGGGTCACTGTCCCTTGCGCGTCGCCTTCCCGGCCCGGTTCCCGAAGGTTCCCGGCCAGTGGCCTCGTGACGCGCGGACTCGCCGCTTACAGTTGCGGGGGCAGCCCGGGCCTTGCACCCGAGTTCCCTTTTCATCTCCCTCTCGGGAGAACCTGACGCAGGATCAAGGCTAATCCGCCCCGGGGCCGGGGTCAACGGCCGCAAAGGGGTTGCCATCCCGCCGCACGGGGCGCCATCAAGTCCGCAGCCCTCGACCCGGAGCCCCTTCATGTCCTTCCGTGCGCCCCTCCAGAGCCTCGACCTCGCCCTTGCGGCGGCCGGCCTCCCCGACCTGATGGCCGCCGGGTATCCAGACCTGGACGCCGAGACCGTCTCCGCCGTCCTCGACTCCGCGGCCGCCTTCGCAGAGGCCGAGCTCGCGCCGCTGAACCGCGATGGCGACCGGATCGGCGCCCGGTTCGAGAACGGCGTGGTCACGGGCGCCCCGGGCTTCGCCCAGGCCTACCAGGCGTTTGCGGCCCAGGGCTGGAACTCCCTGGCGGCGGACCCGGAGTTCGGCGGCCAGGGCCTGCCCAAGGTCCTGGAGCTGGCGGTCTTCGAGATGGTCCACGCCGCCAACATGGCCTTCGGCCTCTGCCCCATGCTCACCCAGGGCGCCATCGAGGCCCTGACCCTGCACGGGACTGAGCGCCAGAAGCGGCTTGTCCTGCCGCGCCTCGTCTCCGGCGAGTGGACGGGCACCATGAACCTCACCGAGCCCCAGGCCGGCACGGACCTGGCCTCCGTCACCGCCCGGGCCGAGCCCGACCGCGAGGGCGGCTACCGGATCACGGGCCAGAAGATCTACATCACCTGGGGCGACCACGACGCCGCCGAGAACATCTGTCACCTGGTCCTGGCCCGTCTGCCGGACGCGCCCCCCGGGGTGAAGGGGATCAGCCTCTTCCTGGCCCCCAAGCGCCTGATCGACGACGAGGGCCGCCTGGGCGCCGCCAACGCCCTTCGCCCGGCCTCCATCGAGCACAAGCTGGGCATCCACGGCTCGCCCACCTGCGTCATGCTGTTCGAGGGCGCCCGGGCCGAGCTCGTCGGCGAGGTGAACAACGGCCTGGCCCATATGTTCGTCATGATGAACGCCGCCCGCCTGCAGGTGGGCGTGCAGGGCGTCGCCATCGCCGAGCGCGCCCTTCAGCAGGCCCTGGCCTACGCCCAGGACCGGGTGCAGGGCCGTCCGGCCCTGGGCGGCGAGGCCATCTTCGGCCATCCCGACGTCCGCCGGAGCCTGGGTCTGATGCGCGCCAAGGTGGAGGCCGCCCGGGCCATCTGCCTCCTGACCGGCGTGCTGGCCGACCAGGCGCGCTTCGCCCCCGACGCCGACGCCCGGGAGCTGGCTCGCGGCCGGCAGGAGCTCCTGACCCCCATCGCCAAGGCCTGGTCCACGGACATCGGCGTCGAGGTCGCCTCCATGGGGGTGCAGGTGCACGGCGGCATGGGTTTCATCGAGGAGACCGGCGCGGCCCAGCATTACCGCGACGCGCGGATCGCGCCGATCTATGAGGGCACCAACGGCGTCCAGGCCGTCGATCTGGCGGGTCGCAAACTGTCCATGATGGGCGGCGCCCTGATGCCCGACCTCTGCGCCGAGATGGCCGCTGACGCCGCCGCCCTCGCCGGCGAGCCGGGGCTGGAAGGGGTGGGCCGCCGGCTGGCCGCCGGGGTCGCGGCCCTCTCCGCCGCCACCACATGGATGCAGCAGAACCGGGGTGCGGACGCCCTGGCCGGCGCCACCGCCTTCCTGCGACTGTCCGGGGATGTCATCGGCGGCTGGATGCTGGCGCGCCAGGCCGTCCTGGCCCGCACCCGCGCCCCGGCGCTGGCGGACTCCCGCGCCGCCCTCGCCCGCCTCTTCGCCGACCAGGTCCTGGCCCAGGCGCCCGGCGTCGCCGAAGGCGTCATGGCCGGCGGCGCCGACCTCGCCCTCCTCGACGCCGCGGCCCTGGCGGGCTGAGGGAATCTGCTGAGGGGCCATTGACCCCCTCCGACGCGCTGCGCGCGCCACCTCCCCCTGGGGGGAGGAATGAGAGCGCTAACTGCTCCCCCCAGGGGGAGCTCCGACCGAAGGTCGGTGAGGGGGGCAAACCCCCTCGCCGCAGACCCCCTCCGGCCCGCTGCGCGGTCCACCTCCCCCTGATGGGGAGGAATGACTCATCAATTGCTCCCCCAAGGGGGAGCTCCCGCCGGAGGCGGGTGAGGGGGTCAATCCCGTCGCCGCTGACCCCCTCCGGCGCGCCGGGCGCGCCACCTCTCCCTCGGGGGAGGAATGAGGGAGTCGTTCGACGCCTGGAGCCTACAGCCTCAGTGGGGCGGCGTAGCCGGTCAGCTCCAGGTAGCCCCTGCCGCCTGGCGCGCGCACGGCGCCTTCCCAGTAGACCGGACCCCCTGAGGGGCGGCTGTCCAGTTCCTGGTCGTCGAACAGGGGGGTGAGGGCCCACCGCCGCTCGCCCGTCGGGGTCATGAGGCGAACGGTGGGCGCCACAGGATAGATCGCCCCGGTCCGCGGCGAGCGCCAGGTGCGGCCGCCCTCGAAGGCGACGGCGCCGTTGGGCGCGGTCCAGAGCCGGCCGTCGGCGGACCTCAGCGAGCCCCCGGTCCACAGCGCCCGCCCCAGGGCGTCGCGCACCCGGAAGGCGGTCAACGCCCCGCCGTCCTCCAGGTTGATCCCGGTCCAGTCCCAGCCGACGGCCGCCGGGTCCAGCAGGGTGGAGGACCATTCCCGGTCCAGCCAGGCCTGGCCCCGGACCGGGCGCCAGCGCCCCTCCCGCTCGAGCCGTCCGGACACCTGCAGGTGGGGAAGGGTGTAGTACCAGCTGGCCTGTTCAGGCCTTGGCCCCTTGCGGCTGAATCCCCCTTCGCCCTGCAGCAGGATCGGCTGGGTCGGGGTGAGGACGAGGTCCAGCTGGAAACCCTCCCCGCCCGCAAGGGCGCGCATCGCGCCGGATCGCTCCCGGGCCAGGCGCCAGTCGTCGAGGACGATGTCCATGTCGCGCTCAGACGCCTCGGCGAGGCCGAAGCCCTGGCGGGCGATCCGCTGGCCGTGCAGCAGGCGACCGACCCGGGGGTCGGAGATGGCCGCGTGAGCGAAGAGAACCTGTCGCGGGGCGAACCGGCTGGGATTGCCTTCGCCCAGGCCCGTCCGTGTCCGGAAGAAGGTGACCTGGAAGCCGAGAGGACCGGCGGGGCCGTCCAGCCAGCCGGTCACATACCACCACTCGGTCCGGAAGTCGGGGTGGGCCCCATGGTCCCTCGGAAAGACCAGGCGGCGTCCCGGGGTGACCTGTGCGAAGTCGGGCGCGGCGATCGCCTGCGCCGGGGGAAGGGCGGCGGCGGCCCCGCCCGCCAGGAGGCTCCTGCGCGTCAGCCGATCCATTTCACCAGTCCTCCCGGACCGCGCGGACCGCATCCGCCGACAGGGCGCTGCGTCCGGCCAGCAGGGCCGTCAGGGACGAGGCCAGGGTCAGGGCCAGGGCCAGCCCGCCGAGCAGGCCCAGGGGCCATCGGGTGTCCATCGTCCAGTTGAAGGACTGGGGATTGACCACCTGGATCAGCACCTGGCCCATGGCCGCGCCCAGGGCCAGGCCCGCCACCGCCCCGACGGCCCCCAGGAAGGCGCCCTCCAGGGCCAGCATGGCCAGGATCTGGCGCCGTCCGGCGCCGACGTGGCGCAGCATGCCGAACTCCCGCCGCCGGGCCAGGGTCTGGGCCGAGACCGTGGCGGCCACCCCCGCCACCCCCACCAGTATGGCCACCGCCTCCAGGGCGTAGGTGACCGCGAAGCTGCGATCGAAGATGCGAAGGGCGGCGCGCCGGATCTCTGCGGAGGGCGCGACCTCGGTCTGGGCGGCGAGGTCCGGCGGCAGGGCGGCGCGCACCCCCTGCAGGACCTCCGGCAGGCGGGCCCCCGGCGCGAGGGTCAGGCCCGCCTCGTTGGCGCCGGCGTCCCTGGTGAGGCGCACATAGTCCCGCCGGTCCATCGCCAGGGCCCCGAACTGGCGGCCATAGTCCCGCCAGACGCCGGCCACCCGCACGGGCGTGCGGCCTCCGGCGAGGGGCAGGTCGAGGGTGTCGCCAGGCTTGAGGTCGTAGAGCCGTGAGAGGGGCTCGGAGACCCAGACCGGGGTCTCTCCCGAGGCCGTCCTGACCGGCCCCTGGCGCCAGGGCAGGTCCGGCGCAGACGCCCCGGCGGGCAGGGGCTGGGCCAGGAGCACCACGGCGGGCCGGTCGGCGGCCAGGCGCAGGGTCAGGGATCGCCTGGGCTCGAGGCTCCCGACCCCGGGCAGGGCGGCGAGGCGGGCCTGCAAGCCGGTGTCCAGGCCCGCGGTCTCGGCCTCGGCCACCCTGAGGTAGATGTCGGCGGGCAGGATCGCCCCCAGCCAGTCGTCCACGGACCCCCGGAAACTCGCCACCATCAGGCCCATGGCGGCCATCAGCCCGGCGCTGGCCACCAGGCCGCACAGCGCGACGGCGGCCTGGTCCGGGGCGCCGGCCAGCCGGGCGGCGGCGAGGCGAACCGGGACCGGCGCCTCCATCCGCGCGAGGGGTCCGATCAGCAGGCGGGCCAGCCAGGGCATGGCGGCCACCCCGGCCGCCAGGATGAGCGCGATAGAGAGGTAGCCGAACAGGGGCAGGCCGGCGACCGGCGGGGCGAAGGCGAAGGCCAGGCCCACAAGGCCGAGCGCCAGGGCCGGGATAAGGGCGGGGCGCCGTCGGGGGTCTCCGGACTGGCCGGCGGACTTCAGCGCCAGGGCGGGGGCGACCCGGGCCGCTTCCAGGGCGGGCAAGAGGCTGCCGGCCAGGGCCACGGCCAGGCCGAGCCCGGCGTGGATCGCCGCCCAGCCGGGCGAGATGTCGAGGACCGGCCGGCTGCCGCTGAAGTAACCGCCGCCAAGATCGCCGCCGAGGAGGCCCAAAACCCCCCAGGCCAGTCCTGCGCCGGCGGCGAGGCCTGTCAACGCCCCGAGGAGACCCAGGACCGCCCCCTCCGCCAGGACCTGCAGGAAGAGTCCCTTCCGGGGAAGGCCCAGCACCCGCAGGAGGGCGAAAGCGGCCCGGCGTCTGGCGATGGACAGGGACTGCGCCGAGAAGACCAGGAATCCTCCGGTCAGGAGGGCCACCATGGCCAGCATGCCGAGATTGACACGATAGGCGCGGGACAGGTCCCCGGTCCGGCGGCTTTCCGCCTGCGGCGTGCTGAGCCGGGCGTCCGCGGGCAGGAGGGCGGCGATGTCCTCCGCCAGGGCTTCGGGCCGGGCGCCCGGGGCGAGGCCAATGTCCAGGCGGGTCAGCCGGCCGAGCCGGTCGAATCTCTGCTGGACCGCGGCGATATCGGCCACGGCGATGCGCTGGCCCGCCTCTACGGAGGGCAGACCTCCTGCGACCGGCAGGACGATCCGCTTGCCGCCCGCCAGGACCGTGAAGGCCTCGCCAGCCGACGGCCTGAGCGCGGGGGAGAGCCAGACCGAGTCCTCGGCGGTGAGGGCGGCGCCTGAGGCGAACCCCGAACCCGACCCGGCCGCCAGGGCCGGGGTCACCCGCGCCGCGCGCAGGGGGTCGACCCCGACCACGGTCAGGCTGCGGCCGTCGGGGGTGCGCGCGGGGACCTCGACGACGGGACTGACGACCGACAGGCCCTGCAGGCGGGCGATCCGGGGGAAGAGGGACTCGTCAAACCCGGCGGCGCTGACCGCCTCGATCCTGAGGTCGGCGGAGCCGCTGACGCTGCGCACGGCGGCGTCGAACTCGACCAGGGCGGACCGGTTGACGAGGTGGACGGCGAAGCCCAGGGCCACGCCGACGGCGATGGCGAGCACCGCCACCAGGGTCCGGACCGGATGGGCGCGCCATTCGCCGCGCACCAACCAGCCCAGGAGGGGGGTTGAGAGGGGCGGATCCGCCGTCATGCCGGTCCGTCGGGCCGGCCCGTCAGGCCCGTTCGGCCGAGGAGCAGGATCCGGTCCGCAGCCTCGGCCGCCCGGGCCGAGTGGGTCACCAGCAGCACCGCCGCCCCCCGGGACCGGGCGGCGTCCAGCAGGAGGCCGAGGCTTCGGTCGGCCGTCTCCGGGTCCAGGTTGCCGGTCGGCTCGTCGGCGAGGATCAGGGCCGGCCCGTGCACCAGGGCCCGGGCGATGGCGCAACGCTGGAGCTCTCCGCCCGACAGCTGGGCCGGGTAGTCAGCCTCGCGCCCGCCGAGGCCGACGGCCGCCAGAAGGTCCGCCGCCCGGGCCAGGGCCGGGCCGCTGGTCTGTCCCGCCAGCACCAGGGGCAGGGCCGTATTCTGGGCCAGGGTGAGGTGGGGCAGGATATGGAAGGCCTGGAAGACAAAGCCTAGCCGGTCGCGCCTCAGTCGGGTCCGCCCGGCCTCGTCCAGGGCCGAGAGGGCCTGTCCCGCGATCTCGATCTCGCCCCGGTCCGCGGAATCGAGGCCGGCGGCGAGGTTGAGGAGGGTGGACTTGCCGGCGCCGGATTCTCCTGTCACGGCGACCACCTCGCCGGCGCGGAGGTCCAGGTCCAGGTCCTCGAACAGCACCCGGCCCCCTGGCACCGTCTTGGCGAGGCCCCGGATGCGGAGGGGAAGCGGGGGTGCGGGTGTGGACATGAGGTCTATCTAGGGCCGGGGCGCCCCGGGGGGAATACGCCGTCTTGCACGCCTCCGGGGTGTGCGGAACGGGTCTGGCCGGTGTAAGGGGCGTGGCGAGGAGACCTGAATGCACCTGGCCCGCTTTCCCCGCGCCCGCTTCGCCCACCTGCCGACCCCCCTGGAGCCCATGCCTCGGCTCAGCCAGGCCCTGGGCGGGCCGACCCTCTGGGTCAAGCGCGACGACTGCACGGGCCTGGCCGGCGGCGGCAACAAGACCCGCAAGCTGGAGTTCCTGCTGGGCGAGGCGCTGGAGGCCGGCGCCGACACCCTGGTCACCCAGGGGGCGGTCCAGTCCAACCATGTCCGCCAGACCGCGGCGGCGGCGGCCCGGTTTGGCCTCGCCTGCGAGATCATCCTGGAGACCCGGGTCGCCACCGAGGCCGAGGACTACAACCTGTCCGGCAATGTCCTCCTCGACCGCCTGCTCGGCGGCCGTTTGCGGCGGGTCCCGGCGGGCAGCGACATGAACGCCGCCCTGGAGGTCGTGGCCGACGAGGTCCGCGCGCGGGGCGGCCGGCCCTACGTCATTCCCGGCGGCGGCTCGAACGCGGTGGGCGCCCTGGGCTATGCCGAGTGCGCCCGCGAGCTGGTGGCGCAGGCCGACGCCCATGGGTTGAAGATCGACCGGATCGTCACCGCCACCGGCAGCGCCGGCACCCACGCCGGCCTGGTGGCGGGTCTCGCGGTGATCGGCGCCGACATCCCCGTCCATGGCTTCGGGGTTCGCGCCCCGAAGGCCCGGCAGGAAGCCAATGTCCACGCCCTGGCCGAGGCCACAGCCGACCTCCTGGGCCACGGCGACCGGGTGAGGCGGGACATGACCGTCGCCGACTGCGACTATGTGGGCGAGGGCTATGGAGTCGCCGACGAGGGCGTCTTCGAGGCCCTGCGCCTGGCGGCCCGCACCGAGGGTCTGCTGCTGGACCCGGTCTATACAGGCAAGGCCATGAAGGGCCTGGTGGACTATGCCCGCCGCGGCCGGTGGGCCGGCGAGACGGTGGTCTTCCTTCACACTGGCGGGGCCCAGGGCCTGGCCGGATACACGTCCATCCTGGAGGGGCATCTCGAATGAGCCGCGTACTCGGCGTCCTGGGGGGCATGGGCCCCGCCGCCACCCTCGACTTCCTGGGTAAGCTCCAGGCCCTGACCCCGGCCCAGAAGGACCAGGACCACATCAGGGTGATCGTCGACATCAACCCGCAGGTTCCGGACCGTAACGATCCCTTCGCCCGGCCTGGCCCGGTCCTGGCCGAAATGGCGGGAGGGCTTCAGGGCGCCGGAGCCCAGGTCCTGGCCATCGCCTGCAACACGGCGCACGCCCACGCCGACCTGATCAGCCGGGCCTCAGGCCTGCCCCTGGTGGACATGATCGAGACCGCCTCCCGCGCCGCCCGGGACACGGGCGCGCGTCGCGCTGGGGTCCTGGGCACCAAGGACGCGGTTCGCCTCTACCACGAGTACATCGCCGCCCAGGGCATGGGTCTGGTGACCCTGTCCCGGGACGACCAGGCCCGGTTCATGGACCTGCTCAGCCGGATCAAGGCGGGGGATGTCGGCCCCGCGGTTCGCGAAGGCATGGCGGACCTGGCGGGCGCGCTCGTACGCGAAGGCGCCGAGGCGGTCATCGCCGGCTGCACGGAGGTTCCGCTGGTGATGGGCCCGGCCGATACCGATGTCCCGTTCATCGACGCCGGCGAGAAGCTGGCCCGGCGCTGCGTCTCGGTCTGCCTGGGGCTGGAGCCCCTGCCCCAGGGCCGCTGAGCCCCGGCGTCAGGGCTTGAACTTCTTGGGCAGGGCCTCGACCTGCTCGGGAGTCAGGCGTTCGATCGAACGGATGATGCAGCGGCGCGAGATCGGCCCGGCGACCCCGAGGTTGAGGTCCAGGGGTTTGCAGATCTGGCTGGAGGCGCCGAGGGGCTCCAGGATCAGCGGATCTGAGTTGGTCACCCCCGCAAGGCAGGACCCGCTGAAGGTGAACTTGTACACCTCCTTGCGCCGCACCGAATAATACAGGGTGTCTGGGCCGGCGATCTTGTGCCCGCCCAGTTCGCTGAGCCGGAAGCAGGGCGCATTCGCCGGGCGCGAGGGCTCGGCCTTGCTGGCGGGCGCGGCTTCGGCGGCGAGGGCGGAGACGGAGAGAAGGACCGCGGAGAGGGCGGCGGCTCGGATAATCATTTCAGGTCACACTCCTGTGGCGTGATCGGCCATCCCCAGCCCCCTCCAAAATCGCCCGGCGCCCCTCTGCTCGTCAAGTGACGGCGTGGAGACGGCCGTGAAGCCCGGGGCTGGCGGCGGTCCGACCGCTCAGGCAGGATCATGTCCCGAGGAGTGGATACCGGATGCCGGATCGAAACATGATCTCACATGTTGGACTTGGAGCCCGTTGTGTCCCTTCAGGCGTTCCGTCTGACGGGAACAGGCTCTAGGAGGAGGACATGACCGCTCATGTCTCTCCTGAAAGTCTTCCCGTCTGGCGCCTGGACGATCTTTACGCCGGCCGGGAAGACCCTCGCCTGGACGCCGACCTCGACGCCGCCGTCGCCGCGAACACCGCCCTCCTGGAACTGAAGGGCCGGCTCGTCGCTGCCCGGGCCCAGCCCGCCACCCTTGGCGGCCACCTCGACCGGGGAATCCGGCTCTATGAGGATGCGACCAACGCCCTCTGGCGGGTGGGATCCTACGCCAGCCTCGCCGCCTCGACGGCCCGGAGCGATCCGGACTGGGCGCGGTTCGAGGCCGATATCCGGGCGCGCTCCGCCGCCATCGGCGCCGAGAGCCTGTTCTTCACCCTCGAGATCAACCAGCTGGAGGACGCCGAGATCGACGCCGCGCTGACCGTCGTCCCGGCGGCGGCGCGCTGGCGGCCCTGGCTGCGCCGGGTGCGGGCCTTCCGCCCGCATGAGCTCACCGCCGACCTGGAGCGCCTGCTGGTGGACAGGGGGCCTGCAGTCGCCAACTGGACCCGCCTGCATGACGAGACCCTGGCCCGGCTCAAGGTGCGCGCCGGTCGCAGCCGACTGACCCTGCCCGAGGCGCTGAACGCCCTGTCGGACACCGACCCGGCCCGCCGGCGGCAGGTGGCGGGGGGACTGTCCACGGCCCTGGGCGAGGCGGCGCCGACCCTGGCCCTGGTGCTGAACACCCTGGCCTTCGAGAAGCAGGTGGAGGACCGCTGGCGCCGCTATCCGGACCCCGGGGCGCCCCGGCACCTGGCCAATGAGGTGGACCCGGAGGCCGTCCAGGCCCTCGAGGCTGCGGTGTCCGCTGGGTACGAGCGGGTCAGCCACAGGTATTACCGGCTCAAGGCGAAGCTGATGGGCCGGACCGCCCTGGACCATTGGGACCGGAACGCTCCCCTGGATGCGGGCCCACCCCGTCTCTGGTCCTGGGCCGAGGCCCGCGGGATGGTCGAGGCCAGCTTCCGCGACCTGGCCCCGAAGTTCGCCGACAGCGCCCGGGACCTGTTCGAGCAGCCCTGGATCGACGCCCGGCCCCGTCCTGGCAAGCAGTCGGGCGCCTATTCACACCCGGTCATCGCCCCGCATCACCCCTATGTCTTCATGAACTACATGGGCGAGCGCCGGGACGTCCTGACCCTGGCCCACGAGCTGGGCCACGCCGTGCATCAGCGGCTCTGCTCGCCCCTGGGGACCCTGCTGGCCGACACGCCGCTGACCCTGGCCGAGACCGCCTCCATCTTCGGCGAGGGCCTGGTCTTCGAGCGTCTGCTGGTCGAGGCCGGACCGAGGGAGAAGCTGGGCCTCCTCGCCGGCCAGATCGAGGACGGGCTCAACACGGTGGTGCGGCAGATGGCCTTCCACCGGTTCGAGACCCGGTTCCACGCCGCACGCCGCGACGGCGAGCTGTCCGCCGAGGCGATCGGCGGGCTCTGGCTGGAGGTGATGGGCGAGAGCCTGGGCCCGGCCGTCCGGCTGAACCCCGGCTATGAGCTCTACTGGACCTATATCAGCCACTTCGTGCACGCGCCCTTCTACGTCTACGCCTACGCCTTCGGCGACCTCCTGGTCCGGGCCCTGATGGAGAAGCGGCGGGAGGACCCGCAGGGTTTTGTCCCGCTCTATGAGGACCTGCTCGCCTCAGGCGGCGTGCGCACCTGCGTGGAGGCCATGGCCCGCTTCGACCTCGATCCCCGCGAGACGGAGTTCTGGGCGGCGGGCGTGCGCCAGCTTGAGCGCCGGGTCGACGCCCTCGAGGCCCTGGTCGGCTGACCCCGACTTCCCTCGCCCGCTTCCCCCTTTGGGAAGGAATTGGGCGCCATTTGCGTACCCAAGGGGGGTCAACGGCGGCGCCGCAGACCCCCTCCGGCCCGCTGCGCGGTCCACCTCCCCCTGATGGGGAGGAATTAGAACAGAGCCGATTGCTCCCCCGAGGGGGAGCTCCCGGCGAAGCCGGGTGAGGGGGTCAACGGCCTCTCAGCTGATCCCCTCCGCCGGCCCGCCTAGCGGTGGCGGTAGGCCGGGGGCAGGGGGCCCCCGGTGTCGATGCACACGCGGACAGGGCGAGGGCGGCGAGGCCGACCACCAGCACTCCGGATCTCAACATGCCGAACACCCCCTGCGAGATTGTGGAGTTCCTGTTCAACCATGCGCCGGCGCCTGCGCCAAGCCGTAAGGCGCTTGCCATTTCCCCGGGGTCCTTTAGTCACCCGGGCGCAATGTCCGATGACCTGACCGAAGGCCAGACAGCCGTCGTCCCCGATGGCTTTGTCAGCAATGTCTGGGGGCACGGGTTTGGCCACGCGGTCGGACCCTTCTTCTCCCGGCGTGATCCTCAGACCAACCTGGAGGTCATGGCCTTCCGGGTCGCAGCGCACCACGCCAACGGCATGAACAACTGCCATGGCGGCATGCTGATGAGCTTCGCCGACATGGCCTGGGGACGGGTCATCTCCAACCAGAGGGAAGTCGGCTGGGTCACTGTCCGGCTGGTGACGGACTTCATCGGTCCCGGGCTGATGGGAGACTGGGTCGAGGGAACGAGCGAAATCATCGCCGAGGACGGGGACATCTTCACCGTCGCGGGAAGGGTCTGGTCGGGAGAGCGGGTGCTCATGACCGGTACAGGGGTCTACAAGGGGATCCGGTCGATCCGCCGCAAGGCGGGCTACCGGGAGGCGAAGGAGTAGGACATGGCCATCGATCCGGCGATCAAGGAGGGCGCGCCCGTCGGCTATTACGACGACCGGCCGATCCATACCGAGCCCGGCGCCCTGCCGCCGGAGGTGCAGGCGCCCCTGGCGCCCTTCCGGGGCCGCGAACCGGACTCCCCGGAATGGTTCCGGAGCGCCCTCGACCAGGCGCCCGAGCGCAGCCATGTCGAGTCCCTCGGCGCCCGGATCGAGATGCTCGTCTGGGGCGAGCGCGGCAAGCCCGGCCTGCTTCTGGTGCATGGCAACTCCGCCCACGCCGACTGGTGGAGCTTCATCGCCCCCTTCCTCGCCCAGGACTTCAGGGTCGCCTCCATGTCCCTGGCCGGCATGGGCGATTCCGACTGGCGCGAGACCTACGCCTTCCAGGACTTCGCCGCCGACGCCGAGGCCGTCGCCCGTGCGGCGGGCCTCTATGACGCCGGCAAGCCGATCTACATCGGCCACTCCTTCGGTGGATCCCAGGTCTTCTTCGCCGCCGCCAGCCATCCAGAGCGCATGCGCGCCGCCGTCCTGGTGGACACCGGCTTCGGCGGCCCGCCGCCGGACTCCCCCGAGGGCAAGCGCATGGCCGAGCGCATGGCCGAGCAGGCCCGGAACATCCCCACGGGCGACCGCGCCCAGCGGGTCTACGCCACCCTCGAGGAGGCGCTGTCCCGCTTCCGCCTGATGCCGCCCCAGGCCGCCGGCAATCTGTTCATCGCCGACTACATCGCCCGGCGGTCGCTGAAGACGGTAACGGGTCCGGATGGCGCGGAGGGCTGGAGCTGGCGCTTCGATCCCAACATGTGGGCCAAGCTGGACCGAAGCGTCATGAGCGGCCTGATGGACGGCGGTCCGCCGAAGGTCTCCATTCCGCTGGTCCACATCTATGGCGACCGCTCGGCCATCATAAGCCGCAGGAAGGAGGGCGGGCCCTCTCCCCTGCCGCCGCACACCCTGGAGATCGCCATCCCGGACTCGGCCCACCACATCATGATCGACCAGCCCCTGGCCCTGATCTCCGCCCTGCGCGGGCTCCTGGCGGTGTGGCCCGGCGCCTGATCCCCGGCGCAGCGCCGGACTTGAGCGGCGCGGCCGGACCGTGTAAACCCAACCCCAGATCCTGTGTCGGAAACAAGAGAATCCCGAATGGCTTCCGAATATCACCGCGGCGAGATGGACATCAGCGAGCAGACCGCCACCTACGCCGTCTTCATGGCCCTCACCAAGTGGGGCTCTCTGGCGATCACCGCCGCGCTTGTCCTCTTCACGCTTTGGTTCTGCACCCCGGCGGGTTTCATTCCCGGCGCCATCTCAGCCGTGGTCGTGACGGTGATCGGCATCCTCGTCCTCCGCGACAAGCCCGGCGCGGGCCACTAGACTTGGACGAGCCGTCCGCCACCTGGCGGGCGTGCAATGGGAGGGCTGGTCCACACCATGGCCGTGATCGCCGTCATCCGTGAGTCCCACCCGGGCGAAACCCGGGTCGCCGCCACGCCGGAAACCGTCCGCAAGCTGATCGCCGCGGGCTTCGAGGTCTCTGTCCAGGCCGGAGCCGGTCTTGCGGCGTCCTGTTCCGACGCCGACTACGCCGCCGCCGGCGCGCGGATCTGCGCCTCAGCCGCCGAGGCGGTCGCCGGCGCGGACGTCCTGTTTGGAGTCCGCACGCCCTCGGCCGAGGCCCTGGGCGCCCTTAAGGCCGGCGCCATCGTGGCCGCCTCCCTCAACCCCCACCAGGACCGTGCGGGCCTGGAGGCCCTCGCCAGTCGCGGGGCCGAGGCCTACTCCCTGGAGTTCATCCCCCGCATCACCCGGGCGCAGGTGATGGACGTCCTGTCCTCCCAGGCCAACCTTGCGGGCTATCGCGCCGTCATCGAGGCCTCTACCGCCTATGGGCGCGCGCTTCCCATGATGATGACCGCCGCGGGCACCATCGCGGCGGCCAAGGTCTTCGTCATGGGGGTCGGCGTCGCCGGCCTGCAGGCCATCGCGACGGCCCGTCGCCTGGGCGCCGTGGTCACCGCCACCGACGTCCGGCCGGCCACCAAGGAACAGGTGGAGTCCCTCGGCGCCAAGTTCATCGCTGTCGAGGACGAGGAATTCCGCAACGCCCAGACCGCCGGCGGCTACGCCAAGGAAATGAGTGCGGAGTACCAGGCCAAGCAGGCCGAGCTGATCTCCGGGCATATCGGCAAGCAGGACATCGTCATCACCACGGCCCTGATCCCGGGCCGGCCGGCCCCGCGCCTGGTCACGGCCGCACAGGTCGGCGCCATGAAGGCCGGGTCGGTCATTGTCGACCTCGCGGTGGAGCAGGGCGGCAATGTGGAGGGCGCCAGGGTTGGCGAGGTCGTCGTGACCTCCAATGGCGTGAGGATCCTCGGCATTCCCAACCTGCCGGGCCGCATCGCCGCCGACGCCTCGGCCCTCTACGCCCGCAACCTTCTGGCCTTCTCGGGTCTGCTGCTCGACAAGGAAGGGGCCCTGGCCCCCGACCGCGAAGACGAAATCCTCAAGGCCGCCCTGGTCGTCAGCGGCGGAAAGATCGTGCACCCGGCCCTCGCCGGGTCCTGATGGAGACGCCCATGGACGTTGATCCCACAGTCTTCCGGCTGGCCATCTTCGTCCTGGCCATCTTTGTCGGCTACTACGTGGTCTGGAGCGTGACCCCGGCCCTGCACACCCCCCTGATGGCGGTGACCAACGCGGTCTCGTCGGTGATCATCGTGGGCGCCCTTCTCGCGGCGGCGGCCCAGGCCGCGCCTGGCGCGGGCGCCGGCGCCGTCATGATCTCCAAGGGCGCCGGAGCCCTCGCGGCGGCCCTCGCCGCCGTCAACATCTTCGGCGGCTTCCTGGTGACCCAGAGGATGCTGGCCATGTACAAGAAGAAAGAGCCGGCCAAGAAGGACGCCTCGAAGTGAGCGCCAACCTCGCCGCCATCCTCTACCTCGTCTCGGGGGTCCTCTTCATCCTCGCCCTGCGCGGTCTCTCCAGCCCGGTGACCAGCCAGGCGGGCAACCGCAACGGCATGATCGGCATGGCCCTCGCCGTGGGCGTGACCCTGGTCACCCTGTTCAGCGAGGGCAAGCTCGACGTCCTGACGGTGGGCCTGATCCTGGCCGGCGTCGGTGTCGGCGGCGTGATCGGGGCGGTGATCGCCCGGCGGGTCGCCATGACCTCTATGCCCCAGCTGGTGGCCGCCTTCCACAGCCTGGTCGGCCTCGCCGCCTGCCTCGTGGCGGTGGCCGCCATCTACACCCCCGGCGCCTATGGGATCGGGGCCCCGGGCGCGATCTACGCCATCTCTCTGGTGGAGCTGTCCCTTGGCCTGGCCATCGGGGCGGTGACCTTCACCGGTTCGGTGATCGCCTTCGCCAAGCTGAACGGCAACATGTCGGGCGCGCCGATCCTGCTGCCCGCCCGGCACCTCCTCAACATCCTGATCGCCCTGGCCCTGCTGGGCCTGGTCGGCGTCCTGGTCGTCAGCGGCGGCTCGGCCCTGTGGGCCTTCTGGGCCATCTTCGCCCTGGCCCTGATCCTCGGCATCACCCTGATCATCCCGATCGGCGGCGCGGACATGCCGGTCGTGGTGTCCATGCTGAACAGCTATTCCGGCTGGGCGGCGGCGGCCCTGGGCTTCACCCTCGAGAACGTCACCCTCATCATCACCGGCGCCCTGGTGGGCTCGTCCGGCGCCATCCTGTCCTACATCATGTGTAAGGCGATGAACCGCAGCTTCATCTCGGTCATCCTGGGCGGCTTCGGCGCCGATGATGGTGCGGCGGCGGCCGGCGGGCGCATCGAGACCCGGCCCGTCAAGCAGGGCTCGGCGGACGACGCGGCCTTCATTATGAAGAACGCCTCCAAGGTGATCATCGTCCCCGGCTACGGCATGGCCGTCAGCCAGGCCCAGCACGCCCTGCGGGAGATGGCCGACAAGCTGAAGGAGGAGGGCGTGGACGTGAAGTACGCCATCCATCCCGTCGCGGGCCGCATGCCCGGGCACATGAATGTCCTGCTGGCCGAGGCCAATGTCCCCTATGACGAGGTCTTCGAGCTCGAGGACATCAACGCCGAGTTCCCGACCGCCGACGTGGCCTTTGTCATCGGCGCCAACGATGTCACCAACCCGGCCGCCAAGACAGATCCTTCCAGCGCCATCTACGGCATGCCGATCCTGGATGTCGAAAAGGCCCGGACCGTGCTGTTTGTGAAGCGGGGCATGAGCTCGGGCTATGCCGGCGTGGAGAACGAGCTCTTCTTCCGCGACAACACCATGATGCTGTTCGGCGACGCCAAGAAGATGGTCGAGGGTATCCTCAAGTCCCTTTGAGCTCGGATCGCCCTTCACTCACCGATGACTTGCCGCACGTCCCCTGTGGGTACATGCTCTCCCCAATAACCAGGGAGGCAAGCCATGCGCAGTATCTTCGGCGGGCTGTTGCTCGCGTCGGTTCTCCTGATTTCCGCCTGTTCCGATCCGCAGGAAGCCGCCGGCCCGGCGACGCCGGCGCCCTTCTCGATTTCCCTCGAACCCAATACCAACGGCGTTCTGGAAGCCCGCTCGGCCCGCGTCCTGGTGGGGACGGGGGTAAAGACCTACGCAGCCCAGGTGGCCATGACCCCCAGCTGGTGGGTGACAGGGGACGGCTTCAAGATCGTCTGGTTCGCCGGCAAGAGCCAGACCAAGCGGTACTTCCAGGTCACCAGCGAGTCGCCAGGCGCGTCGGCCAGGCCCGAGCTCCTGAAGGCGCCCGAAGAGGCGGTCCGGGAAGTGAAGGTCGCCTTCGACGGGGCCTCGCCCATGTCTGTACGGCCCGAGGCGACCCGCGCCGTCTTCCAGCCGCCGCCGGGCGCCAAGGCGGTGACCTCGGTCGAGATTACCTTCGGACCCGCCAGTTCGCCGGTCACCTACACCTGGCGGTAGGCTGCAGGGCGACGCAGGACAGGCCCTCATGACCCAGGCCACAGGACCCTCCAGGGGCGAATGGGTGGACATAGGCGGACGTCGCCTGCGCGTCGTCCGGGCGGGACCGCGAGACGGCGGGCCCCTTGTCGTGATGGAGTGCGGTGCGTTCGGCTGCGCCGCGGACTGGCACAGGGTCCAGGAGGCTCTGGCGGGAGTTGGCGTTCGCAGCCTGGCCTATGACAGGGCTGGCCTTGGCCTGTCCGATCCCGGACCGGACCCGCGGGATGGGCGCGCCATTGCCGATGACCTCGAGGCGATGCTCGAACGCCTGGAGGACCCGGCGCCCATGGTCCTCGCCGGCCACTCCATGGCTGGGCTGTTCCTGAGGATTCTCGCGCCACGGGTCCGGGACCGGTTGATGGGCCTGGTCCTGGTGGACGCGGTCACCCCCGAGGCCGTCGATCATCCGGCCGCGGCCCGGATGATCGACGGCTTTCGCCGCGCCATGTTCCTGCTCGACCGGGTCGCCGACCTCGGCGTCATGCGGCCCTGGTCGCTGGTGGCCGGCGACCGGATCGGCCTTCCGCCGGAGATTTCGCGGGAGAAGCGCCGGATCTACGCCTCGGCCTCCCACGCCCGGGCCTCCGCCCGGGAGGTCCAGCAGTGGCTTGAGAGCGCCGCCCAGGGACGGATTGCAGGGCCCTTTGACAGGGACCTGCCCGTCGCCGTGGTGACCGCCGGCGCCGTCCCCCTTCCGGGTGATCTTCAGGCGATCCAGAATGCGCCGGCCCTGGCCTCCCGGGCCGGGCATGTGGACCGGGTCGAGGGCGCCCGCCACGCCAGCCTGCTTGGGCCCCGTTACGCCCACAGGGTCGTACAGGGGATCACCCACATTCTGGACGTCAGCCAGACGTCTCCCGGCTGAGGGCTGTCGCCGCCGCTTCGTCCGGCGTTGCACCGCAGGCGGCGAGCAGCCGGCGCCGCGCCAGGGGACGGATCCGGACGCCGGACGCCGGTGTCCCGGCCAGGCGAAAAGCGCCTCCCCCTTCAACCCCCGGCAGGGCGCCGCGATAGGCCGGCGGGACGGTCGCGAGCCGGTTCCGGTCTGCCGCGGCGAGGTGCGAAAGTCGGCCTTCCAGAGGCGTGATCCGCGCAGCTGAAGTCGTCTCGACCTCGAGGCGACCGTCGAAGACCCCCGCCCCGTTCGCCGGCAGGACGAGGTCGCGGACGCCCTGACGCCGCATCTCGCCGGCCGCCCGGCCGAAGGCGACGCCGTCGTTCGCGGCAATGACCAAGGCGCCGGCCAGGGTCGCCTGGAACGCCTCCGCCCCGGCAAGGCGCGCCGCCAGGCGGTCGAGGGACCCGCCCCGGGGCGCCCGCACCCCGCCTCCCGCGGAGAGACAGGCGGCCGCGATCACGCGCCGCGCCGCGCCTGGCGCCGCGTTGCGCAGGACCTGGCGGGGGATCTCCAGCCCGAAGGAACGCGCCTCAATCCGGAGGGCCAGGTCCGCCTCCGCCTGCCGGTCGGGACACAGTGTGCAGTCCCAAGCCGGTCCAGGGGGGAGTCCCGCAAGAGCGGTCCGGGCCCGGCTGCGGGCGAAGCGGGGATCGAGGTTCCCCGGATCCTCGATCCAGGTCTCGCCCCGGGCGGTCAGCCAGTCCCTCAGGGACTGGCGGCCGATCCCGAGCAGGGGACGCAGCAGGAAAACCTCCCTCCCCTCGGGCCAGGC
>Ga0315907_10002390_pt1 | contig 23731 bp, 22 predicted proteins | sample LakEriMetagenome_3_FD_203525 | JGI IMG/M metagenome (GOLD analysis project Ga0315907, IMG submission 203525) | Freshwater fungal communities from buoy surface, Lake Erie, Ohio, United States - Buoy 12 MA123 | ecosystem: Environmental > Aquatic > Freshwater > Lake > Lake biofilm | place: USA...
TGTAGCCAAGAAGGCTGCTAAAAAAGCTGCTCCTAAAAAAGCCGCTAAAAAGCCTGCGAAAAAAGCAGCTAAGAAAGCTGCGAAAGCGCCCGCTGCCCCTGCTGCCGCTGCGCTGAATCCTCAAGCTGCATGGCCGTTTCCTTCGGCCGCGAAGCCTTGATTCAAACTTAAAGCGCTAAGCGAAAGCAAAGCCCGATGCTTCAAAGCGTCGGGCTTTTTTATTGGCCAAACAACAATCTAAGGATAGAAAGTAAGTAAGCGATAACCCATGAAACTGGCGTTTTCTCGCTTCAAGTTCAGAAGCAGCTCATGCTCCATGATTTCGCCGGGCGCCATCACTGCCGGTGCGCCCCAATCTGTCAGGTTCAATACTTTTCGCACAACAGGCTTGTCTTGCACATCCGTCAAGGTCAGCTCCACCCACGGCGTTGCCACAGACACCACATCAGAATTTCTGAGATTGATTTGAAGTGTCCATTGGGGCGCTTCCAAGACCATCTCATCCAAGGGGTGTTCTGATCGCAGCAAATCAACCGACGCGTAGTCGATGACCACGGCATCGGTTTTTTGCAGGGGTCGAATTTGACAGCCCACCTGCTCACACACCCGCTCCAAAATGGGCTTGAGCGCTGGCTGATAAGTGGCCAAGGGGTCTTTGAACAACCAGACTGCCTGAAGCACAAGGCCCAAAAGTCCAAGCACTGCCCAGGCCCACAAACCCCAAAAGGTCATGGGAAAGCTCATGAGAACTTAGGCGGCAGTGCCGCGTTGTGCTGTCATCAAGATCCAACCGTCTTCTCGGTCAGCCACCGACAGCGTCACGTGAGGTGCATAGGCCTGAATCAACTCGGCTTCTTGGCGCTCCAGAATGCCAGCCAACACCAAGTTGCCACCCGCTTGCACATGGCCGCACAAAAGAGGCGCCAAGACCTTCAGGGGTGTTGCCAAAATATTGGCCAACACCGTTTGGTAAGTGCCTTGGGCCAAGTCGGGCAGGCCCGCATTCAAAGTCACGCCATTGGCCTGCGCGTTGAGTTCGGTGGATGAAACTGCGGCTTCATCAATGTCCACTGCGTCAATGGGCTGCGCACCAAACTTGGCAGCGCCAATGGCCAAGATGCCTGAGCCGCAACCATAATCTAGAACACGTTGCCCCTTTAGCGAGTGGGTGGCAATCCAGCGCAAACACATGCGCGTGGTGGGATGCGTACCCGTGCCAAAGGCCAAACCGGGATCTAGTCGAATCACTTCGCGCGCTTGCGAGGGTGGCTCGTGCCACGTAGGCACTATCCAAAAATCGGGGGTGATTTCAACGGGGGCAAATTGTGATTGAGTAAGGCGCACCCAATCTTGATCGGGCACAGAAGCCACCGACACCACAGCACAAGACTCAAAAAAATCTTGCGCTGCCAACAACAGGGCTGCTTCGCGCGCTTCATTTTCTTTGGCAAACAAGGCCACAACTTTGGAGCGTTGCCAACCTTCTTTGGGCGGTGGCATGCCGGGCTCGCCAAACAAAGCTTGCTCGTGCTCTGTTTCGGCATCGGCATCCTCCACCGAAACGCTCAAGGCATCCAAAGCCTCAAGCGCCTCACTCAAGACATCGACGCGGTCTTCGGGGCACAACAAGTGGAGTTCAAACATGCTTAAGCTTTGCGATGACGCAACCATTCTTCCAAGTAGTGAATGTTGGTACCACCATTGACAAATTTGGCATCGCGCAAAATTTCACGGTGCAAAGGAATGTTGGTGCTAATGCCTTCCACCACCGTTTCGGCCAAGGCGGTTTGCATGCGGGCAATGGCTTGCTCGCGTGTGTCGCCATGGGCAATGATTTTGCCAATCATGGAGTCGTAATTGGGCGGCACAAAATAGTTGTTGTAGACGTGCGAGTCGACCCGAATGCCGGGCCCACCAGGTGCATGCCAAGTGGTGATGCGGCCGGGCGAGGGGGTGAACTTGAAGGGGTCTTCGGCATTCACACGGCACTCAATGGCATGACCACGAATGGTAATTTGCCGCTGTATGAAAGGCAGTTTTTCGCCTGCGGCAACCATGATTTGCGTTTTCACAATGTCAATGCCAGTGACCCACTCCGTGACGGGGTGCTCCACCTGAACGCGGGTGTTCATTTCAATGAAATAGAACTCACCGTTTTCATACAAAAACTCAAAGGTGCCTGCGCCGCGGTAGTTGATTTTTTTGCAAGCGGCCACACAACGCTCGCCAATTTTGTCAATGAGCTTGCGCGGAATACCTGGGGCTGGCGCTTCTTCCACCACTTTTTGGTGACGCCGCTGCATAGAGCAATCGCGCTCGCCCAAATAAACTGCATTCCTGTGCTTGTCAGCCAAGATTTGAATCTCGATGTGGCGGGGGTTCTGCAGGTATTTTTCCATGTAGACCGCAGGATTGCCAAAAGCTGCACCCGCCTCGGCCTTGGTCATTTGCACGGCATTGATCAGCGCAGCTTCTGTGTGCACCACACGCATGCCGCGGCCGCCACCACCGCCAGCCGCCTTGATGATGACCGGATAGCCAATGCTTTTGGCAGTTCGGCGAATGAGCACAGGATCGTCTGGCAGCTCACCCTCCGAGCCAGGTACGCAGGGCACCCCGGCTTTGATCATGGCTTGCTTGGCTGACACTTTGTCACCCATGATGCGAATGGAGTCGGGCGTTGGGCCAATGAATTGGAAGCCACTTTTTTCAACACGCTCGGCAAAATCGGCGTTTTCACTCAAGAAACCGTAGCCAGGGTGAATGGCTTCGGCATCGGTTACTTCGGCGGCCGAAATGATGGCCGGCATGTTGAGGTAGCTGAGGTTGGAGGCTGCGGGGCCAATGCACACGGCTTCTTCTGCCAGCTTCACATACTTGGCTTCGCGATCAGCCTCTGAATAGACCATCACGGCTTTGATGCCGAGCTCTCGGCATGCGCGCTGAATGCGCAGGGCAATTTCCCCGCGGTTGGCAACCAGAATTTTCTTGAACATAAGAACTCCGGTGAATTATTCGATGATGTACAAGGCTTGACCGTATTCCACAGCTTGACCGTTTTCGCACAAGACCTGCTTCACTGTGCCCGACTTGTCGGACTCAATTTCGTTCAAAATCTTCATGGCTTCAATGATGCACAGGGTGTCGCCCTCTTTGACAGTGTCGCCCACCTGAACAAAAGGCGCAGCGCCAGGGCTAGACGAACGGTAGAAAGTGCCCACCATGGGCGATTTCACGGTGTGGCCTGCGGCAGCCACTTCGGCAGCGGCAGCAGCGGCTGTGACCGCAGCGGCATCGGCAATTTCAATGGCGGTAGGTGCGGCCAAGGGGGCAGCTTGCACTGCTTGGGCTGCGGGCATCAACACTTGTTGGGTTAAAACTTGGCCGCCAGAGGGGGTGGCACCTTTGACAATGCGGACCTTGCCTTCGGCTTCCGTGATTTCCAATTCTGTGACGTTGGAATCAGATACCAAGTCGATCAAGGTTTTGAGTTTGCGCAAATCCATGTTGCCCCCTGTGTTTGCTTTGGAAAACCTTGAATTTACACCAAATACCACTCCAAAAAGCTACATCTGCTCTCATTTATAGAAAAGCAGAGATTAAAAATCACTTCAATATCCGCCATTTGAGCGGGCTGTGGGCGCCTCAAGCCCATTCCACGCCACAAACGAGTTGTCAGATCACGCTGCGAAGCCAAGCATCAAGATCAGATTGCTCTAACTTACCTGCTTTTTGCTTTAAAAGCATGCCATTTGCATCGAAAAGCAAGCTGTATGGCAAAACATTTTGTTGATTGCCCAATGACTGGCCCAAAGAAGTGCCATTGAAGCCAGCCAAGCCAATTGGAAAATTCAATGGTTTTTGCCCCAAGTAGCGTCGCACCATACTGGGCTGATCTACTGCCAAACCAAGAACTTGGAGCGATTTAGATTGATTTGCCACATAAAAGGCATCAATTAGCGGCAGTTCCTCTATACAAGGCGGGCACCAGGTTGCCCAAAAATTAACCAAAAGCGGTTTGCCGCGCATGCTTTGAAGGCTCAAGGTGCCGCCCTCTGGCTTTTCAAACTCCTGTGCCCAGAAATTTTGAACCGCTTCATTCATCACGCCCTTGGGCTGAAACTTTTGCCAAGCAAACAGCGCACCTCCCAAGCCAGCCGCCATGCCAACGCCTGCCAAAAGCCAATGACGGCGGCCAGATTGCGCCCCCGGCACAGGCGGCGACAAGGGGGAGCTTTTCTTCAAAATTTCGTCTTCAGACATTCTTTTTTCTCTATCTTCTTGCTTTATGCAGGCATCACGCCTCAATTAGTTTTTTCACAGCAGTCCAGTCTCCCCTCGGAGAGCGCCCTTGTGAATCCGATTTCAAAGCACCTCGCACATCGTCAAAATCATTGACCAAGAGATGGACACCAATTTCCTCGTTCAAGTCTTCGCAAAAACTGTGAATGCTCAAGGCCTCCACGGGCTCCCCGTGCAAACCATTCACGGATCGGGCCTCAAATGCCACGCCTTTGTTGATCAACTCAATTTCGCAAGCTTTTGCATCGTCGCAAAACAGTTGCAAGTAAATGTCTGACCTGCGCGTTGCCGTGCCATGCCAAACAGCGCCGCCCAAATAGGGCCGAAACTCTGAAAGGCGGGTCATCCACATCAAAGCATGTTTTCTCAGCGCCAGCAACTCTTGAGGCTGTGAGTCTGCACAAAACAGCTCGATGTACTCACGCACTTGCGCTTCCACTTGGTCATTATTGGGCAAAGGGGTGCGCGGGGGCAAACCCAGCACCTTCAAGGCCCGGCGCTTGGCGGGGCCATACTCCAAGCCCTCTTCCACCACCCACTGCGCGGCCGAAGCTGCAATTTCATCTGTCAAATCTGCCATGACGCCATTGTGCACCGCCTAAAATCTCCCTATGCATATACATATATTGGGCATTTGCGGAACCTTCATGGGCGGCTTGGCCGCGTTGGCCAGAGAAGCCGGCCACAAGGTGACGGGTTGCGACGCCGGGGTTTATCCCCCCATGAGCGATCAACTGAAGGCTTTGGGCATTGACTTGGTGGAGGGCTTTGGGGTTGAGCAAATGCAACTCAAGCCCGACCTGTATGTCATTGGCAATGTGGTGAGCAGAAGCCGCCTGCCCTCTGGCGAACCCAAGTTTCCATTGATGGAAGCCATTTTGGAGTCGGGTGCCCCTTACACCAGCGGACCCCAGTGGCTGTCAGAACACGTGCTGCAAGGTCGGCATGTGTTGGCTGTGGCGGGCACCCATGGCAAAACCTCCACCACCTCCATGCTGACTTGGATTTTGGAAGCAGCCGGCTTAGAGCCCGGTTTTTTGGTAGGAGGGGTGCCTCTGAATTTTGGCGTCTCGGCGCGTTTGGGCAAGGTGGCTGCAGGCCATGCGCGCAATTACTTCGTGATTGAAGCCGACGAATACGACACCGCCTTCTTCGACAAGCGCAGCAAGTTTGTGCACTACCGCCCGCGCACGGCCATCTTGAACAATTTGGAATTTGACCACGCCGATATCTTCGAAGATTTGAAGGCCATTGAACGCCAATTTCATCACTTGGTGCGCACTGTGCCAGGCCAGGGTCGTTTGGTGGTCAATGGTTTGGAGGAAAGCTTAACGCGCGTCTTGGCGCAAGGCTGCTGGAGTGAAGTGCGCAGTTTTGGCGCGGCGGCCTCAGACTTCTCTGCTGTCGGAGAGCCTCACCACTTTGAGGTCTTGCAACATGGTCAAAGCATGGCGCAAGTGAACTGGCGTTTGGGCGGTGTTCACAACCAACTCAATGCGCTGGCGGCCATTGCAGCCGCAGAGCATGTGGGCGTGGCGCCCAGTGTGGCAGCGCAGGCTCTTGGCAGCTTTCAAAATGTGAAGCGCCGCATGGAAGTGCGGGGCACCGTGGGCGGCATCACGGTGTACGACGACTTTGCGCATCACCCCACAGCCATTCGAACCACGCTCGATGGTCTGCGCCGGCAAATTGGCAATGGCCAACGCATCTTGGCCATTTTTGAACCCCGCAGCAACACCATGAAACTGGGCACCATGAAATCGCAGTTGCCTTGGAGTCTGGAGCAAGCCGACTTGTCGTTTTGTCACAGCGGCGGTTTAGATTGGGATGCCCATGCTGCCTTGGCCGAGATGGGTCACAAAGCCCAAGTCGCGGCTAATCTAGATGACTTGGTGAGTCAGGTGATGGCGCAGGTTCAACCCGGCGACCACTTGCTGTGCATGAGCAACGGTGGCTTTGGCGGTGTGCACGACCGCTTGCTGAATGCCTTGAAGCAAATTTAAAAGGGCCGGCATCCTTCGGATGCCAGAGCTCATTTCTTGCGTCGGGCCTCCACCGCTTTCGACAAAGTTTCCAAAACGGTTTCGCTGTCTGCCCAGCCAAGACAGGCATCCGTGATGCTTTGCGCGTACTTCAGTGCGCTCACATCGTCTTTGCCTGGCGTGAATTTTTGCGCACCGCTCTCGATGTGGCTCTCAACCATCACACCAAAAATTTGATGTGAGCCCTTGCTCAGTTGCGCCGCAATTTCTTGCGTGACCACCAACTGGCGTTCGTGTTGCTTGCTGCTGTTGGCATGGCTGCAATCGACCATCAAGGTCGGTGGCAATTTGGCAGCCGTCAAATCTTGGCAGGCCGCATTGACACTGGCTTCATCGTAATTGGGGGCCTTGCCACCGCGCAAAATGACGTGACAGTCGGGGTTGCCTTGCGTTTGCACCACAGCCACTTGACCATTCTTGTGCACTGACAAGAAATGGTGGCCGCGCTCGGCGGCTTGAATGGCATCCGTGGCAATTTTGATGTTGCCATCGGTGCCGTTTTTAAAGCCAATGGGCGCCGACAAACCGGAGGCCAACTCGCGGTGCACTTGGCTCTCTGTGGTGCGCGCGCCAATGGCTCCCCAGCTGATCAAGTCGCCAATGTACTGAGGCGAAATCACATCCAAGAATTCACTGCCTGCAGGCAAGCCTTGTCGGTTGATTTCAATCAGCAACTGACGCGCAATGCGCAAGCCCTCGTCAATGCGATAGCTCTCATCCAAGTACGGATCATTGATCAAGCCCTTCCAACCAACGGTGGTTCTGGGCTTTTCAAAATACACCCGCATGACAATTTCCAAATTTGCTTTGTATTTGTCACGCAAGGGCTTGAGTCGGCGCGCATAGTCCAAAGCGGCCGCGGGGTCATGAATGGAGCAAGGGCCGATGATCACCAACAAGCGATCGTCTTTGCCCGCCATGATGTTGTGAATTTTGCGGCGCGTTTGCGCTATCAAGGTTTCAACCGCTGTGCCCGCAATGGGGAAGAAGCGCATCAAATGTTCTGGGGGCGGCAACACGGTGATGTCCTTGATTCGTTCGTCATCGGTTTGGCCTGAGCGGTCTGTTGGGCTTGCATAGCGAGGCTCCGAACTGGCTTTGGCTTTGTGGATCATGTTGAGCTCCTTTTGAAAATTGAAAACTTGAAGACGGTGTGTGCAAGTGGCAAAAAAAAACCGCCGGGTGTTGAGTCCGGCGGTTGGTAGAGGGGTTCAGTGACTTATGCGCTGGCCTCTCGTCCGCCTAGGACTGAGAATGCAAAATAAAAGCTAAAAAAGCTAAAGCGTTGGGTCATGGGGAGTGAATGTAGCACAAGTTTTTGGCAGTTTTCTGACAAATTGTGAGCAACGGGGCCATCAAGCCGTGCCGCCCACCGTCAAACCTTCGATGCGCAAGGTGGGTTGACCCACACCCACGGGCACACTTTGACCCTCTTTGCCGCAAACGCCCACACCCGAATCGAGACGCATGTCATTGCCAATCATGCTGACCTGCTTGAGGCACTCGGGGCCACTGCCCACCAAGGTGGCGCCTTTGACCGGGTATTGAATTTTGCCGTTTTCCACCCAATAGGCTTCTGAGGCAGAGAACACAAACTTGCCGCTGGTGATATCGACCTGGCCACCGCCAAAATTGGTGGCATACAAACCTTTTTTCATGCTGGCCACAATTTCTTCGGGCGGCATGTCACCGCCCAACATGTAGGTGTTGGTCATGCGCGGCATGGGAATGTGCGCGTAGCTTTCACGTCGGCCATTGCCGGTAGGCTTCACGCCCATCAGGCGGGCATTCATGGCGTCTTGAATGTAGCCCTTCAAGATGCCGTCTTCAATGAGCACATTGCGCTGGCTAGGGCAACCTTCATCGTCCACATTCAAGGAGCCGCGTCGATCAGAAATGGTGCCGTCGTCTAGCACCGTCACACCTTTGGCAGCCACCCTTTTGCCAATCATGCCGCTGAAAGCGCTAGAGCCTTTGCGATTGAAATCGCCTTCAAGGCCATGACCGATGGCTTCGTGCAACAGCACGCCAGGCCAACCTGGGCCCAGGACCACCGTCATCACACCGGCAGGCGCTGGCCTGGCTTCTAAATTGGTAAGTGCAGCATGCACTGCATCATTGACATACGCATTGACCATGGCATCGTCAAAATAAGCCAAGCCAAAGCGGCCGCCGCCGCCGCCACTGCCCACTTCACGCCGACCATTTTGCTCGGCAATGACAGTGACAGAAAGTCTGACCAAGGGGCGAACGTCGGCGGCCAAAGTGCCATCGGCGCGTGCCACCATGACGACGTCATATTCACTGGCCAGTCCGGCCATGACTTGAACCACACGCGGGTCTTTGGCCCGTGCCAATTGCTCAACCTTCTCCAGCAGCTGCACTTTGTCGGTGCTGTTCAAGGTGCCCATGGGGTCTAGAGAGGGGTACAAAGTTCGGATGCCGGCCACCTTGCGAGTGGGCACTTTGGCTTTGCGATTTTGCTCGGCTTGGGCAATGGCGCGCACCGTGTGGGCCGCATCCATCAAGGATGCTTCTGAGATGTCGTCGGAATAAGCAAAGGCTGTTTTCTCTCCGGCCACTGCTCGCACACCCACACCTTGGTCAATACTGAAGCTGCCCGTCTTGACAATGCCTTCCTCCAAACTCCAGCCTTCAGCGCGGGTGTATTGGAAATACAAGTCGGCATCGTCAACTTTGTGCGCCTTGATGGCAGACAGCGCTTTGGAGAGATGGCTTTCATCTAGACCAAAAGGTTCGAGCAAGAGGGATCTGGCCGTGGCCAGGCGTTCAATGGTGGGTTCGCGTGAAATCATGGTGTCATTGTAGGCAAGGGCGGAAGGCCCTGCAGTTTGGAGGCTTGGGCGAGTTGTTTTGACAGTATGTCAGGTTTGAACCAAGCGTTTGGCTTTGGCAATGGACATCAAAATACCCAAACCCAAACCCAAAGTGACCATGGCGGTACCGCCGTAGCTGATGAACGGCAAAGGCACGCCCACCACGGGCAAGATACCGCTGACCATGCCCATGTTCACAAAGGCATAGGTGAAGAAAATCATGCTGACACTGCCTGCCAGCAAGCGAGTGAAGAGCGTGGGCGCCTCTCGGGCAATGACCAAGCCTCGGAACACCAAAAAGAAAAAGCCTGCAATTAACAGCAAAGTGCCAAACAGCCCAAACTCTTCAGAAAAGGCAGCAAAAATAAAGTCGGTGGTTCTTTCTGGAATGAACTCCAGATGGGTTTGGGTGCCCTGCATAAAGCCCTTGCCCCAGAATCCGCCAGAGCCAATGGCAATCATGCCCTGAATGATGTGAAAGCCCTTGCCCAGAGGGTCTCGAGCAGGGTCGAGCAAGGTGCACACGCGTTGCCGCTGGTACTCGTGCAAGACTTTCCAGTCAACGCCGTTGGCACACAACTGCGGCTCAAAGATCACCAGCAAAACGATGCCGATCAGGCCAAGCACAATGGGCGGCACTATCAAACGCCAACTCAGGCCTGCAAAAAACAAAACAGCAGCGCCAGAACTCAAGACCAACAGGGCTGTGCCCAAGTCTGGCTGTTTCATGATCAAGCCCACTGGCAACAAGAGCAAGAAGCCCGCCACCACAAAGTCCAAGGGCCGCAGCTGTCCCTCGCGCTTTTGAAACCACCAAGCCAGCATGAGAGGGACCGCAATTTTGAGAATTTCACTGGGCTGAATGACCACCCCGAGATTGATCCAGCGACGAGCGCCTTTTTTGGTGATGCCAAAAATGGCCACGGCCACCAACAACAGCACCCCCACGGTGTAGATGGGCACTGCCAAAGTCATGAGCCTTTGCGGCGGGATTTGCGCCACCACAAACATGATGCTGGCCGCAATGAACATGTTTCGGCCATGGTCTACAAAACGTGTGCCATGGTCAAAGCCCGATGAGTACATGATGAGCAAACCCGCACACGCCAGCACAAAGACAGCGAAGGCCAAGGGGCCATCGAATCCTTCAAACAAATGCAGGAATCGTGACCACCAGCTGGGTTTTTCAATCACAAGCGACATGCGGCAATTATCCTTCGCTTCCCCCCAAAATGCCGGTTTCCCTTAAATTTGCCAACGCTTCCGGCTTGCCAAGGGCTCGCCCGTGGGACAATCTGACCCATGTTTTTATTGTTTGAAGAAGCCGGCAAATTTGTTGCTGGACGTGTCCTGTCGGAGGCAGAAGCTTCAGTTCAGGTGGAATTGGACAGCGGCAAGCGGGTCAAAGTCAAAGGTGCCAACATACTTTTGAAATTTGAAAAACCGGCACCGGCCCAACTTCTGTCTGAAGCCTCGCTCATTAGCCAAAGCATTGAGCTGGATTTGGCTTGGGAATTTGCGCCCGAAGCTGAGTTTGGTTTTGCCGACATCGCCCGCGAATATTTCAGTGCCGACGCCAGCACCTCCCAGCAAGTCGGTGCCCTTATGAGGCTCTATGAAGCACCGCATTATTTTCGCCGCGCAGGCAAAGGGCGCTTCAAGAAAGCTTCTGCCGAAACAGTGCAGTTGGCATTGGCGGGCATTGAAAAGAAAAAACAAATCTTGGCGCAAATTGAGCTTTGGTCTCAAGACTTGATTCGGGGTGAATGCCCCGCGCCCATCAAGGAACAGCTCTACAAAATTTTGTTCAGGCCTGATAAAAATGCACCTGAATACAAAGCCGTGGTTGAAGCCAGCCGGGCTAGCCAAATTGCCCCACTTACGCTGTTGCAAAACGCGGGGGCCATTGCCAGTGCGTATGATTTTCATTGGCAACGTTTCTTATTTGACAACTTTCCCAAAGGCACCGGCTTTCCCAAGTTGGAGGCCCCTGCCATTTCGCAAACGTTGCCATTGGCTACGGTCAAGGCTTACTCGATTGACGACTCGCAAACCACCGAAATTGACGATGCCCTGTCCCTGCAAGGTTTAGGCACCGGCACCGTTGTTCTGGGCATTCACATTGCCGCACCCGGCTTGGCCATCCAACCCAACAGCGCAATTGACCAGGTGGGCCGGTCTCGCTTGTCGACGGTTTACATGCCGGGTTACAAAATCACCATGCTGCCCGATGACGTGGTGCAAAGTTATACCTTGGCAGAAGGTCAGGCCTGCCCTGCCGTCTCTTTGTATGTAACCTTGGACGAAGCCACATTGGCCATTCAGCACACCGAAACCAAATTGGAGCGCGTTCAGATTGAGGCCAATTTGCGGCACGACCAGCTCGATCAGTGGGTCACGCAAGAGTGGCTTGAAGACAGTCAGCCGCCAGCGCGTGACAACGCGCCCTTGCTGGGCCTCACACACGCCGAATTGGCATTTTTCTGGCGCTTGGCTCAACATTTGAAGGCAGGGCGTGAAGTGGTTCGGGGCAAGCCCGAAACTTTCAACCGACCCGACTACAACTTCAGGTTGCAGCGCGCCAATGCCGATGTACCCCCTGTGGGGAATGAAACTGTTTTGATCAGTGTTCGGCAACGCGGTTCGCCGCTCGACTTGATTGTGGCAGAAGCCATGATCTTGGCCAACAGCACGTGGGGGCAATGGTTGGCCAGTTTGGGTGTGCCCGCCATTTACAGAAGCCAAGCCAGTTTGTCGCCTGGCATCAAAGTTCGCATGGGCACCAAAGCACTGCCGCATGCGGGCATTGGCGTTCCTGCTTATGCCTGGAGCACCTCACCGCTGCGCCGCTACACCGACTTGGTCAATCAATGGCAAATCATTGCATGCGTTCAACATGGCGCAACCGCCGCGTTGGCAGCGCCATTCAAGCCCAAAGATGCCCAACTGTTTGCCATCATCAGCGGCTTTGAAGCTGCTTACAGCGCTTACAACAGCTACCAATCGGGCATGGAGCGATTTTGGACCTTGCACTATTTGAAGCAAGAAAATATCACCGAAGTGCTGGCCAGTTTGGTCAAAGAAATGGGCGGCGGCAGTTGGTTGGTTCGTGCCGATCACTTGCCCTTGATGTTCAATGTGATGGGGGCCGCGGGCATGGCGCGTGGCGATCAAGTGAAGGTTCAACTGGGCAACATCGATGCCATGGCCTTGGATGTCAATGGCACGGTGATTGAAAAAATCACGTCGGCTGCCAACAAGGCCCTAGAAGATGCAAGCGTCATCGACGACGCCATGGAAGACTTAGAAGAAGCCGCCACGGGACCCATTGCCCTGGCGCTGAATGTCAACGAAACGCCTGCAGACGAATCCTCTCCATAAGCTCTGATCACAAGCGCCCCCCATGTCTTACGCCTCCCTGCCCTTGTCTTTGCATCAAAGCTCGCACCGGGCTTTGGCATGGGCCTTGGGCCTGTCACTGGTCTTTCACGCCGTGCTGCTGACCGTGAAATGGGTTTCACCTGCCACCTTCGACAGGCTGTTTGAAACCAACACCCTCGAAGTGGTGTTGGTCAATTCGCGCAGCAAGAATGCCCCCGACAACGCTTTGGCCTTGGCCCAAGTCAATTTGGCAGGCGGTGGCAACGCACCTGGCAGCAGCTTGCAAACCAGCCCTTACAGCGTGCAAACAGACCCAGCGCAAACGCCAGAGTTGCAGCAAGTTGAACAAAAAATTGAAGCGCTCAAAAATGAACAACAACGCTTGGTTCAACAATTGAAACAAGCCTTGTTTCAACTCAGCTCCGACAGCCCTCTTCCAAACACAGATGCCAAGACAGCCGATGCCTTGGCTGAACGCAAAAAAGAGCTCACCCACCAACTGGCTCAAATTGAAAAACAGTCACAGTCACTTCAAGGCGGTCCGAAAAAAAGATACATTGGCCCTGCAACCCAAGAAGTTTCTTTTGCACGGTATTACGACAAAATGCGACGCACGATTGAGCTCACTGGCACTGAAAATTTCCCGCAAGCAGCGGGACAAAAACTCTATGGCCAACTGACCATGGTCATTAGCTTGGACAACAAGGGACGAGTTTTGAGTACCGAAGTGGCCAGTAGCTCAGGGCAACTGGCACTCGATCAACGTGCACAGGCCATTGTTCGCGGTGCGTCGCCCTTTGGCGCTTTTACCCCTGACATGAACAAACAAGCCGATCAATTGGTGGTGGTCACTCGTTTTCAGTTTGCGCGCGACGAAACGCTTGAAACCAACATGCTGGCCCCCGTTTCAAGCAGGACCTTGCAGCAAACTCGCCCTCTTCAGCCCTCCCCTTAACGGATCATTTTTCATGGACCACTATTGCGTTTTCGGCCATCCCATTGAGCACAGCAAGTCGCCTTGGATTCAGTCGCGCTTTGCAGAGCTCACTGGCCAAACGCTTCAGTATGAAAAAACCTTGGTGCCTTTGGATGCATTCAAAACCACGGTAGAAGCTTTCAAAGCCCGTGGCGGCAAAGGCTGCAACGTGACCCTGCCCTTCAAAAGCGAAGCAGCGACATTGGCCACGCACTGCAGCCCCCGCGTTGCATTAGCGCAGGCCTGCAACACCCTCAAATTTGAAGGCGATCAGATTTACGGCGAAAACACCGATGGCTTGGGCTTGGTCAGAGACTTGGTTCACAACGCAGGCTTTAGCTTGAAGGGTCGTCGTATTTTGCTAATTGGCGCAGGTGGTGCTGCCGCCGGTGTGCTGGAGCCCTTGTTGGCAGAAAAAGCACACAGCATCTGGGTGGCCAACCGAAGTGTCGACAAGGCCGTTCAACTTGTGGCGCGGCATGCCAGCTTGGCCCAATCGGAAGGCGTGGACTGCCAAGCTTTTGGTTTGAATCACGAAGCTATTTTGAGCCAGTCCTTCGATTTGGTCATCAATGCCAGCAGCAGCAGCCTGCACCAGGCCGCATTGCCAGTGCCTGCCAGTGTGCTGCAAACCAATGGCTTGGCCTGCGATTTGATGTACGGCCCCGCAGCCTTTGCCTTTATGCAATGGGCACAAGATCATGGCACCCAAGCACGCGATGGGCTGGGCATGCTGGTCGAGCAAGCGGCCGCCTCATTTCAACTTTGGCGAGGCGTGCAGCCACCCACCCAAGAGGTGCTGGCTGATTTAAGAGCTTTGATATCTCAACCCCAATGACATATTCGCACTGACATGCTGGGTTCTATTTTGAAAGCCTTCAAACAATGGCTCTGGCTGATGCTGGCGGGCTTTGTCATTTTGCAATTGTTCTTTGTGGGCCGCGTGGCATTCATGGCCGTGGTGAATCCTTCTTCCACCGCATTTGAAAGATCACAAGCCTGGCAAATTGCCAGCACCCAAGGGAAACTCATTTGGCGTCAACAATGGCAAGCAGAAGATCAAATTGCCAAAACACTCAAGCGGGCCGTGCTGGCATCGGAAGACAGCGCCTTCACTTCGCACAACGGCATTTGGTGGGACGCCATTGAAAAAGCATGGCAAAAAAATGCCAAAACACAAGCCAAACTAGAAGCCCAATCAGCCAAGAAAAATAGCGCCAAAACAGCAACGCCCAAAATAGTGGGTGGCTCCACCATCACCCAGCAACTGGCCAAGAATTTACTCTTGAGTGGCGAGCGCACCATGCTGAGAAAGGTGCAAGAGTGGGTCATCACGATGGCTCTGGAAACTTTTTTAAGCAAACAAAAAATTCTCACGCTGTACCTCAACCATGTTGAATGGGGGCGCGGCATCTTTGGCGCAGAGGCAGCCGCGCAACACTATTTTCAAAAGCCTGCGTCCAAGCTCAATGCGTGGGAGGCCGCTCGTTTGGCGGTGATGTTGCCACGGCCGCGTTATTTTGAAAAATTGCCACAATCTGCTTATTTGAGCGACAGGGCAGAAACCATCATGGCGCGCATGAATGATGTTGCCCTGCCCTGAGCATTGCTTCACAATCAACCCATGAGAATTCTTGGCATTGACCCCGGCCTCCAAACCACTGGCTTTGGTGTGATTGATGTCCATGGCTCGCAACTCAGCTACGTGGCCAGCGGTGTCATTCGCACTGACAAAGTCAACCAAGGCAACTTGCCCAATCGACTGCGCGTCATCTACGACGGCATTTTAGAAATCAACCAGCGCTATCAGCCTCAAACGGCCTCGGTTGAAATTGTGTTTGTCAACGTCAACCCGCAAGCCAGCTTGTTGCTGGGTCAGGCACGGGGCTGCTGTGTCACGGCCTTGGTGTCCTGCAATTTGGAGGTGGCCGAATACACGGCCTTGCAAATGAAAAAGGCCATCACGGGCCAGGGCCGTGCTGCCAAATCTCAAATTCAAGAGATGGTCAAACGCATGTTGAAGTTGCCCTCAGCGCCAGGACCCGATGCAGCCGATGCTTTGGGTTTGGCCATCACGCATGCGCATGCCAGTCCGTCCATGAACAAGTTGGCAGCCTTGGATGTGTTGAATCGCAAAACACACGGCATGTACCGCGCTGGCCGCAGTCATTGATGGGTTGGGGTAAGTTCAGCAGGCTTACCAAGCACGCACGGGCAAGGCAAAACCAGCTGGTGCTTTTTTGACATCGTCAAAGCTCACCATTTCATAGGCGTCGGCTTGGTCTAGCAAGGCCCGCAGCAGCAAATTGTTCATGGCGTGCCCCGAGCGGAATGCGGTGTAACTGGCAATGAGGGGTTTGCCCACCAAGTACAAATCGCCCATGGCATCGAGAATTTTGTGTTTCACAAACTCGTCGTCGTAGCGCAGGCCATCGCTGTTCAAGACTTTGTAGTCGTCCATCACAATGGCATTGTCTAGGCCGCCGCCCAAGGCCAAACCGTTGGAGCGAAGCATCTCAACATCCTTGGTGAATCCAAAGGTGCGAGCACGCGCAATGTCGCGCGCATACAAGTCACGCCCCATGTCAAACACCACTTGTTGCCCCGTGGAGTCAACGGCTGGGTGGTGAAAATCAATTTCAAAACTCAAACGGTAGCCATCGTAAGGCTCGAGCTTGGCCCACTTGATGTTTTCGCCTTGCCCGTCTCTGACTTCAACGGTTTTCAAAACACGGATGAATTGCTTGGGTACTTTTTGCAATTCAATGCCTGCGCTTTGAAGCAGAAACACAAAGGAAGATGCCGAGCCATCCAAGATGGGCACCTCTTCCGCGGTGATGTCGATGATCAAATTGTCAATGCCCAGACCCGCACAGGCCGACATCAAATGCTCGACCGTGTGCACCTTGGATTGGCCACTGGAAATGGTCGACGCCAAACGCGTGTCGGTGACGCTTTGGGCAGAGATGTGAATCTCAACAGGTTCGGCCAAATCGACGCGCCGAAAAACGATGCCTGTGCCAGGCGGCGCAGGCCGCAGCGTGAGTTCAACACGCTGACCGCTGTGCAAACCCACACCCACGGCTTGGGTGAGGGTTTTGAGGGTTCTTTGAGCAAGCATGGGCTGATTTTAAATTCTCAAGCCCAAGCTTGCTTTCAGAAGGCCTTGGTGAGCCACTGTGCTTGAAAAATCAGTCGGCTTGCTTGCGCAAGAAAGCTGGAATTTCAATGTCGTCCATGCCCGCTGAAGCCATGCCATCCACTTTAGCAGCAGCTTGTGTGCGGTTGGTCCGCCAAACGCTGGGCGTGTTCAAACGACCGTAATCACCTCCCAAGGCAGCGCTATGACCACCCAATGCAGGCGACACGGCATCGCCTGTATCGACGGTGAATGGCACATCGTGCGTACCAGTGCGTAATACTTGCAGCGGGGGTGCTGTGCGGCGTGCACCTTGGCTAGACAAACCGGTGGCCACCACCGTCACGCGAATTTCGTCGCCCAGGCTCTCGTCGTAAGCGGTACCGTAAATCACGTGTGCGCTTTCAGAAGCATAAGCACGGATGGTGTTCATGGCTTGCTTGGATTCGCTCAATTTGAGTGAGCCTTTGGCCGCGCTGATCAAGACCAACACGCCTTTGGCGCCCGACAAATCGATGCCTTCGAGCAACGGACAGGCCACAGCTTGCTCAGACGCAATGCGAGCACGGTCAGGGCCGCTGGCAGAAGCGGTGCCCATCATGGCTTTACCGGGTTCGCCCATCACGGTGCGCACGTCTTCAAAGTCAACGTTGACGTGGCCAGGCACATTGATGATTTCTGCAATACCGCCCACCGCATTTTTCAACACGTCATTGGCGTGCGCAAATGCTTCGTCTTGCGTCATGTCTTCGCCGCCTGGCAATTCCATGAGCTTTTCGTTAAGCACCACAATCAAGGAATCGACGTTGGCTTCGAGTTCAGACAAACCAGATTCAGCGCTTTGCATGCGGCGACCGCCTTCAAAGTCGAATGGCTTAGTGACCACACCCACAGTGAGGATGCCCATTTCTTTGGCCACACGTGCAATCACAGGTGCAGCACCCGTGCCTGTTCCGCCGCCCATGCCCGCTGTAATGAACAGCATGTGGGCGCCTTCGATGGCTGCGCGAATGTCTTCAATGGCTTCTTCGGCGGCATCGCGACCTTTTTCTGGCTTGCTGCCAGCACCCAAACCGGTATGGCCCAATTGAATGAAGCGGTGCGCTGCACTGCGAGCCAATGCTTGCGCATCGGTGTTGGCGCAAATGAATTCAACGCCTTGAACGTTGCGCTCGATCATGTGCTCAACAGCGTTACCGCCGCCACCGCCCACGCCGATCACTTTGATTTGCGTTCCTTGGTTGAACTCTTCGACTTGGATCATTTCAATGCTCATGGTGCTCTCCTAAAACTGTTGCAGTTGCCTAAATATTGATTTTTTGAAAATTTTATTTTTTGAAAGAAAGAGGGTTTCAACATCGCTGATGAGGACTCCCCCTTGCCAAGTAAAGTTTGCGCCAATCCATCAGAAGTTACCCACGATGAAATCTTTGAAGCGCGTGAAGGCATTGTTCATGGAACCCTTCTTCTGCGAAACCTTGAAACCTCTCAAGCGTGCCAGACGGGCTTCTTCCATGAGGCCCATGACGGTGGCCACCCGCGGCTGGCTTACCATGTCTGACAAAGCGCCGGTGTATTTGGGCACACCGCGGCGCACGGGCTTTAAGAAAATGTCTTCGCCCAACTCAACCATGCCAGGCATGACGGCGCTACCGCCTGTGAGGACAATGCCCGATGACAAAACTTCTTCGTAGCCTGACTCGCGAATCACTTGCTGAACCAGCGAGAAAATTTCTTCTACACGGGGCTCAATCACACCAGCCAAAGCTTGCTTGGACAGCATGCGGGGTGCGCGATCGCCAAGACCTGGTACTTCCACTTGAGCCTCAGGATCGGCCAGCAACTGCTTGGCATAACCGCTCTCCACTTTGATGTCTTCTGCGTCTTTGGTGGGCGTGCGAAGCGCCATGGCAATGTCGCTGGTGATCAAATCGCCCGCAATGGGAATGACTGCGGTGTGGCGAATGGCACCGTTGGTGAAAATAGCCACATCGGTGGTACCGGCGCCAATGTCAACGCAGGCCACACCCAATTCGCGCTCGTCTTCGGTCAACACCGCCAAGCTTGAGGACAAGGGGTTGAGCAACAACTGATCGACTTCTAAGCCACAGCGGCGCACACACTTGATGATGTTCTCGGCTGCACTTTGTGCACCCGTGACAATGTGCACCTTGGCTTCAAGCCGCATGCCACTCATGCCAATGGGCTCTTTCACGTCTTGGCCATCGATCACAAACTCTTGCGGCGCCACCAACAACAAACGCTGGTCGGTAGAAATATTGATGGCACGCGCTGTTTCAACCACCCGCGCGACGTCGGCGGGGGTCACCTCTTTGTCCTTGACGGCCACCATGCCACTCGAGTTGAGACCGCGAATGTGACTGCCCGTGATGCCTGTGTTGACACGTGTGATTTTGCAATCCGCCATCAACTCAGCTTCTTTCAAAGCCTGTTGAATGCTCTGCACCGTGGCGTCAATGTTGACCACCACGCCACGCTTCAAGCCGTTGCCAGGCGCCACACCCATGCCAGCCAACTTCAACTCGCCACCTGGCATGACCTCGGCCACGACGACCATGACCTTGGAAGTTCCAATGTCCAGACCGACTACCAAATCTTTGTACTCTTTTGCCATATGTTCAACCGTTCTGATCTAAATCTTCAATCTGCCAATTAAGGTTTCTTCAACCCATCTACCGCCAAAGTTGTCACACCCCGCAACCTCAGTGCATAACCGTTCTCGTACCTCAAATCTGCCGACAACAAAGAGCTTGCTGTTCGGCCATACCGAGACGCTATTTGCGTCACTGTTTTGAAAAACAATTGAAGCCTCTCGCCAATTTCTTGCTGGGTGCCATGGCCCAACTCCAATGTGGCCCCCGACTCCAACTGAGCAGACCAACTGCCGCGCTGACTCAGCTCTAGCTTGTTCAAGCTCATGTCCATCTTGTCCATGCGTGGCTTGAGAAACTTGTACATCTCGAGCACCGTTTGGGCTTGTGCTTCTGGACCTTTGAAGATGGGCAGCGTTTCGCTGTCGACCTCATCGGCATTGACTTCAAAAATGGTGCCCTCAACACTCACAAATTTGCCATCGCCCTCAGCGCCCCATTGGGCTACGGGTTGGAACTCATCCAAAGTCACAGACAAACGGTTGGGAAACTCACGCCGCACCAGCGCAGAGCGAATCCAAGGAATTTGCTCGAACGCCTGACGGGCTTGCAACAAATTCAAAGTGAAGAAATTGCCAGTGAGTTGGGGCATGACATTGGCACGCAAGGTCACAGGGTTGCTGTGTGTCACATTGCCGTTCACGGTAATGCTTTGAATCGAGAAAACAGGATGGCGCAATAACCAACTGATGCCACTGGCCAAGCACATCAGCAGCGCAACAACCATCATGACCGTGGCTGTCCATTGCATGAGGCGCACATCCATGGGCAAAACGATGGGCTTTTTCATGCGCCACCTTTCTGGACACCGGCATGCACCAAGCTGGCATGTTCCAAACTTGCAGAGGCCAACAGGTGCAAGCACAAGTCTTCGTAAGACATACCATCAGCTTTGGCCGACATGGGTACCAAGGAGTGTCCCGTCATGCCGGGTGAGGTGTTGATTTCCAGCAGATAGGGTTGACGAGTTTTGCCATCAATCATCACATCCACGCGGCCCCATCCTTTGCAGCCCAGCACCTGATAGGCTTTGACCACATGCGCTTGAATGGCTTTTTCTTCGGCCTCTGGCAAACCCGATGGCACCAAGTACTGGGTATCGTCTGTGAAATATTTGTTCTGATAGTCGTAGTTGCCTGCAGGTGCCACGATGCGAATCACGGGCAAGGCTCTGGCAGTTTCGCCCTCACCCAAAACGGGGCAAGTGACTTCATCGCCAGCAATAAATTGTTCGCACAAAATATCGCTGTCGCATTGCGCCGCATCTTCAAGCGCTTTGAGCAATTCGCTGGCCTGTGTGACTTTGGTCACGCCAATGGACGAGCCTTCACGGGCCGGCTTCACAATGAGGGGCAAGCCCAAGCTTTGAAGCACATGGGCTTGAGCCTTGGCACCCAAATCATTTTTCTGCAGCAGCACATAGCGGGGGGTTGGCACATTCTCTGACAACCAAACACGTTTGGTCATGGTTTTATCGATGGCAATGCTGGAGGCCATCACACCAGAACCTGTGTAGGGAATGCCCAACAATTCCAACGCGCCTTGAACGGTGCCGTCTTCGCCAAATCGGCCATGCAAAGCAATGAAGCATCGCTCAAAGCCTTCAGTTTGCAAATCGGAGAGTTGGCGCTCGGCGGGGTCAAAGGCATGGGCATCCACACCTCTGGCCTGCAAGGCTGCCAAGACGCCCCGGCCTGACAAGAAGGAGATTTCGCGCTCTGCCGACTGGCCGCCCATGAGCACAGCCACTTTGCCAAAATGATGAGAAGTGGCCTTCATGCAGCACCTCCCATTTTTTGAACTTGCGCAGGGACTGCGCCAATGGAGCCGGCACCCATGCAAATGACCACGTCATGGTCTTTTGCATTGTCAAAAATAGCCTGCGCCATGCCTTCAATTTTATCGACAAAAACAGGCTCAATTTTGCCCGCTACACGAAGTGCACGCGACAAAGAGCGGCCATCTGCCGCCACGATGGGGGCTTCACCTGCCGCATACACTTCAGACAACAAAACTGCATCAGCGCCTTGACTGATGACGCTGACAAAATCTTCAAAGCAATCGCGTGTGCGGGTATATCGATGCGGCTGAAAAGCCAAGACCAAGCGACGGCCTGGGAAAGCGCCACGTGCTGCAGCCAAGGTGGCCGCCATCTCAACGGGATGATGGCCGTAGTCATCGATCAAGGTAAAGCGCCCAGCTTGCACTGAATTTTTTGCCAAGATATTCACTTCGCCATAGCGCTGGAAGCGTCTGCCCACGCCCTTGAAGTTGAGCAATGCACGCTGAACGGCCGCATCGTCTAAGCCCAGTTCAACCGCCACAGAGATGGCGGCCAAGGCATTCAACACATTGTGCAAACCTGGCAAGTTGAGGACCACGGGCAGGTCGGGCAAAACCACGCCATTGCGGCGTTGCACGGTGAACTGCATCTGACCCTCTTGAGCGCGAACATCGACAGCGCGAATTTGGGCGCCTTCTTGCAGACCATAAGTGGTCACTGGCCGCGCCAACTGATCCACAATGCTTCTAACGCCAGCGTCATCCGTGCACAAAATGGCTGTGCCGTAGAAAGGCATGCGATGCAAGAACTCCACAAAGGCCGCTTTCAATTTCTCAAAGTCGTGCCCGTAGGTTTCCATGTGGTCGGCATCAATGTTGGTAACCACCGCCATCACGGGCAACAAGTTCAAGAAGGATGCGTCCGATTCATCGGCCTCCACCACGATGTAGTCACCTTTGCCCAATTTGGCATTGGTGCCTGCGCTGTTCAATCGACCGCCAATCACAAACGTGGGGTCCAAGCCTGCTTCAGCCAAAACGCTGGCCACCAAGCTGGTGGTGGTGGTTTTGCCGTGGGTCCCTGCAATGGCCACGCCCTGCTTCATGCGCATCAATTCAGCCAACATGACCGCACGGGGCACCACTGGAATATGGCGTGAACGCGCCACCAACACTTCGGGGTTGTCGGCTTTCACAGCGGTGGAAGTGACCACCGCATCGGCACCCTTGACATGGTCAGCGCTGTGGCCTACATGGGTTTGAATACCCAGCGATGCCAAGCGCCGCAAGGTGCTGCTGTCGGACAGGTCTGAGCCAGAAATGGTGTAACCCAAGTTCAATAAAACTTCGGCAATACCGCTCATGCCGGAACCACCGACCCCAATAAAGTGAATATGACGAATGGCGTGTTTCATGCGGCCAAGGCCTCGCAAGCAGCCACCACTTCACGGGTGGCTTGGGTCTTTTTCTGAGCCCATGCTTTTTCAGCACAGGCCAACAATTCTTCACGGGTGATGCTTTCCAACTTGTCAGCCAAGGCTTGAGGCGTCAGGTCTGCTTGGGGCATCAACCAGCCACCTCCCTCTGCCACCAAAAATTGAGCATTGGTGGTTTGGTGATCGTCCACTGCAAAGGGGAAAGGCACATAAATGGCGGCCGCCCCCACCGCTGCAATTTCAGTGACCGTGCTGGCACCCGAACGGCAGATGATCAAATCGGCTTGGGCAAATGCCTGAGCCGTGTCTTCAATGAAGGGGGTCAATTCAGCTTGCACGCCTGCTTTTTCATAGTTGGATCGCAGGGCATCGATTTGTTTGGCGCCACTTTGGTGAACCACCACGGGGCGCTTGTGCTCGGGCATCAAGGCCAAGGCTTTGGGCACGATCTCGTTCAGTGCTTGAGCGCCCAAACTGCCACCCACCACCCACAATTTGAGTGGCCCCGTGCGGGCTGCAAATCGCTCTACAGGTGCGGGCTTGTTTAAAAAATCTTGGCGCAAGGGATTGCCCACCCAGACAGCCTTTTTCAAGACATTGGGGAAAGCCGTGAAGATGCAATCTGCAACCCCGGCCAACACCCGGTTGGCCATGCCTGCCACCGAGTTTTGTTCGTGCAAGACCAATGGCTTGCCCAGCAGAACCGACATCATGCCGCCCGGAAAAGTGATGTACCCACCCAAGCCCACCACCACATCGGGCTTGACTCTGCGAACCACTTGAATGCTTTGCCAAAATGCTTTGAGCAAACGCATGGGCAGGAGTGCCAAGCTGACAATCCCTTTGCCTCGCACACCACCAAACTCCACAGGCTCAAAAGCAAAACCACGCTGCGGCACCCACTGACTTTCCATGTTGCCAGGCACGCCCAACCAGTGCACGCGCCATCCCGCTTCCCGCAAAGATTCAGCCACAGCCAAGCCTGGAAAGATATGCCCCCCAGTACCACCTGCCATGATCAAAGCGCAGTGACTCATGTGCGGCCACCTCGCATCATTTGTTTATTTTCAGCATCGATTCGCAGCACGATGGCAATGGCAATCATGTTGAGCAAAATAGCCGACCCGCCATAACTCATGAGAGGCAAGGTCAAGCCTTTGGTTG
>Ga0315907_10002394_pt1 | contig 23708 bp, 38 predicted proteins | sample LakEriMetagenome_3_FD_203525 | JGI IMG/M metagenome (GOLD analysis project Ga0315907, IMG submission 203525) | Freshwater fungal communities from buoy surface, Lake Erie, Ohio, United States - Buoy 12 MA123 | ecosystem: Environmental > Aquatic > Freshwater > Lake > Lake biofilm | place: USA...
TTACTATCTTTGAAGAAACAAATAAACACAAACACAATGAGAACAATTACTGAAAAAGCAATCGAAAAGTTTTTAAACGCTGAAACTTTTAAAAGTGGCAACACAAGTGTAGAAGTTTTGCCTAACGTAACAATCCTTAAATTATTTGGTAACGCTATCGCTTATCAATACAACGACCCCGAAAGAACCTTATCAATTACAAATTGTGGGTATGAAACGGCAACTACAAAGGAAAGGTTAAATGGTTTACCTAACGTGCATATAAAACAAATCAAAGGTAAATGGTTTCTGAATGATGTTGAATGGGACGGAAAATTAATTGATGTAAATAACTAAATGGTAAACGGCAACCGATGTACAGAAATCTGTACATTGGTCGCCCCACACCACCCTAATAACAAATTATTATGAGTTATCAAATAAAAAGAGAATGCTGGAATGAAAAAACCTATAATGGTTACACCGACAACCCATATTGGCGAATAGACTTTAGAGGTTTATCTTTTGGTTTAACTGACAATGGCGAACTATGGTCAATAGGGAATTTAAAAATAACACCCACCAATATTGATGATATAAGAAATATCATAAGCGAATGTAAATTATCTATAACAATATAGACAATCAAATAAGACTATGACAATAGTCTTATTTCTTTTTTACCACTATTATATCCACACCACAACCATATAAACCCCATACTTAATCCAGCATAGAACCATACAACGCAATGTAGTATGCGTAGTAGTAAACTACTCACACCAAAAGTCAAAGCATAACGCTTGAATTTTGACAACACAAAGATAGTAAATTATTATAGAATAACCAAATAAAATAGCATAAAAAAAAATTAAATTATTTTTAAAAAAAACTTGCATATTAAAAAATAAAACCCAGGTCGGAGTCTACTCTTCCATTCCCACGGCACGTACCTTAATTGTACACTACAAATATAGGAAGGATAAATTTAATATGCAAGCAAAAGTTATTAACAATTCAATTTTTTTTATTGTTAATAACTTTGAGTGAATTATTTTTAATTTTTTGTTGCAATAGTCAATTTAATGTGTAACTTTGTCAAAGTTATTAATCATTAAAACTTTTAAATTATGAAAACTCAAACACAACAAAACAATTTACTTGCTATCGGTAAAACTATTAAAGGAACAACTTTTGTAGGCACAACTTATAGAAACGCACAAGGCGAATTAAGTAAACAACTAATTGTTTCGGGGATTAGTTACGAAAATTGTTTAATGAATGATTTTAATTCATTACAAGCAAATCAAAGTACTATCTTTGAAAAACTTGAAAAAGATTATAGTATTGAATTAATTACACAAGCCTATAATAATCTTTATTCAAGCCTTGAAAAACGACTTTCAACACCCGAAACGAAAGCAAAGTTGTTAGCCGAAAAAGATAGCACAATAGTACGTTCACAAGCACAAATTGACGCTTATGTTCACCTTGCCAAAGGTATTAAAAAACATATCGAAACAAACGAAATTCACGTTTTCGGTTTAGTGGTTAAAAAACGTATAATTGAGCCTATTGAATACAAACCTACTAAAAGTAAGGAATTGACAATAGTACAAAACAAAATAAAAAAACTTTGCGATTTTAAGCAAAGTAAATATAAAACTTTTGTTTTCCAACAAGGCGAATTTAAAATGCAAGGTTTAACCTTGTAACAAAAAAATTAAGGTATGCAAATTTGCATACCTTTTTTTTTGCTTTATATCTTTATTTATAATCATTCTAAATAACAAAATAGCCGTTTTTATACGTTTTAAGCCGTTTTTATGTTATTAGGTATATCAATATATTACTTTTAGATTAAAGTTGTTTAAATAGGCTAAAAACAGCCTAAAACAGCCATACCCAGCCCTCCCTCCATACAGCCCTCCCCGTAACCCCCCTCCCGTTACGTCCCCCCGTATGCGACCATATGGTACCCATGATGATATTCGTGAAATTTTTTTTGGGAAAATTTTTTCATTTCATTTTTTAGGTCTTCGTGAAATTTTTTTTGGGAAAATTTTTTCATTTCATTTTTTAGACCCCTATTATAAAAAAATTTTTTTCTAGGAAATTTCCAAATAAAAAAAGAGGACCCCCTATTTTAAAAAATTTTTTTCTAGGAAAAAATGGCGGCAAAAAGTTGACCTATGGATTTTGGTTAAAATTATAATCGTATAATATTTTCACATAGTTAAGAAAATCTGTTTCTGTCAATTCATTTTTCATAGTGTTAACGATTGACACAGTTAGGGCGACATTATCTTTTGTGTATCCTTTTTTAGAATCGATTCTATCTATGGACATGCTATTAATATTCATCTTTGTATTTTCCGACCCAATGGAAGTTGTGTCTAGTGGTTGACCGCTATATTTGCATTTATAATCTTGTTCTATTAGGAGTTTATTTATAAATTCTTCATCTATATCGAATTCCAATTTTTTTATTTTGGCTCTATGTTTTGCGGATAGGATTCTACATTTTATAACATTGTTTTTGGCCCATTTATGTTGTCTTAGTAGGTATTTCTTTTTATCCACATCTGATAGGTTACTATATTTTTCTGAGGATTCTTTTGACAAGCATTCTTTGCATCTTTTTTTATTTCTTGCATAGAATTTTGTTATATCTGTTTCACCGCATGTTGCGCAGCTGCAAAATAATTTTGTAGCGCCTTTCAATATTTTATTTAGCGTGTGTGTTGTGATATTATATTTTTCCATCAAATCTTTTTTAAGCAGATTTGTGTTTATGAATTCATCAATAATTGTTTGTTTGAATTTTTCATTGATAAATCTTTTATTTTTTGCATCGAATAATGGTTCCATAATATAACTTTTTAATAATATTATATCGTCATATAAACTAAGTCAATATTTATAAATAAAAAAAAAACACAATGAAAAAACTTGTAAAAAGAAAAATTACTGTGTAGTTTTGATAAAAACATTTGTATGGAATTTAAGATTAAAGAATACGATTTAAGATTTATCGTTGACAAAGATGTTGTTTTAAGACATGACACAAACGTATCGTTAACTCCTACCCCACCTACAAGCAGAGAAGATTTTTATTGGATTGATTCAATCACTGATGACGCTTTGGGATTTATGTATGGTTTATATGGCATTGATGGAAGACGACATGCTGGTGATTTATTTCCTTTGTTGCCAATCATTGTTTCAAATGATTTATTAAACAACAATGATTTGTTTTATGTTAACGGTGTTATACATGAGGTTAACGGATTATATATGGATGAGGGTGAGCAGTGGAAAGTTATTGATGAGAACGGTGGTTATTTTTATGAGCATGAAGTTTTCAAAGTTATTGCAACACCAGACCAAATTGGTTGGGTTTATAATGAGGGTCCGCCACACGACCACAATTATAATTGGGTTGACTCTAGATTTTTGGAAACGGTTCATAACAAATTATTTGTTAACTGTGTTAAGGATAATTTAAAGATTACCATTGTTGTTGATGAGGAATGTTCGACTGGTGGTGATGAATGTAGGGGTGAATTAAGTTTGGTTCCACATTTGCATGATGGCAAAGTAATTATTGATGGGTATGGATTATTAAAAAATTCTTCATCAGTATTTGTTTATTAGAAAAAAGTTTTTTACATTTGCGCCATAATATAAATTATCATGGAAAAAAATAATGATTTCACTTCGGTATTGATATCTGAAAAATTGTCGCCTCATATTTCATCATTGGTTGACATATACAAACAAGACAAAGTTAAAGCTAGGGTTATTCATGCTGAGAGGAAGAATACCGTATCTTATTCAAATGATTTTGTATATTCATTTGAATATAAGAACAAAGATTTTAGGGTTGTTAATTTTAACGAAAATATATACTTTACCAAAAAAGGTGTAATGTATAGAAGAAAATCTTCGCCATATATTATCATATACAAACACGCTGCCAAATCTTTTTATTTAAAAAGGAGTGGTAGAATAAAACCTATGTTGGTAGGTGAGTTGTTTCAGTATTTAAGTAACGCTAATTTGTATAATTACATACTGAATAAATTTGGTTGGGTTCGTAATTTATATGATGTTGATGATTGCAGACATTTAACGTTGGGTACTATAATGAAGAAAAAATTGTTTAATCGTGAAAAGATTATAAAACATGTATATGGTGTTAATCACAATGTTGCAAAAGTATTATCAGAAGCTAGAAATACAGATAACAACATTTCGTTTATTTGGAAGCAGTATAAACATCTGTTAATAAATTTGGATTCATTAACGCCAACTTTTTTCAAGAACAATATGGATATTTTGCATGACATGTTTCGTTATGCTGAAATGTTTGGTGAAACAATAAATGTTAAATGGAAAAGAAAGCGATTGGTTGAGGAGCATGATAAAATGTATCGAAGATATGTTGATATCATATTGGAGTTTGAACCTTTGACTGAATTAAAGATAAGACAAGTTTATAAAGATTTTCAAGCGTTTACAAACTTTGAGATGTTAACTACGAACCACCAACTTATTGAGGAAGGCAAGAAGCAAAACCATTGTGTTGGTACTTATGTTGGTCAAGTTAATTCTGGTTCGTGTGCAATTTTTAGAATTGGTGAATATACGATGGAAGTTAGATTTGAAAAGCGTGCTGAATGGGATAATACATTAAATAAATTTATACCACAAAATAAGAAGTTGCATTTGAATCAACTTAGAGGGTATAGAAATAAAAACGCACCAGAAGAGTTGCAAACGGTTGTCGAGCAAGCGGTGAATGATTTTAATAATACATTTGATTTAACAAAGTATGAAAACGAACAAGCATTCGTATCGTATAGTTTTAATCAAGATGATGATTTACCATTTTAAAAAATAAAAGGAGGGTTTATAGCCCTCCTTTTTGTTTTCTTGCTAATATTTTAGCTTTTTTGGCAGCACGTTCAGCGTCCATTCTAGCTTTACGTTCTTCTCCAGTTTCTTTAGATGGGTCAACCAAACTTCTTTCAGTTCTTCCAACACCTAATGCTTGTAAATATTTATCTATATCTGTTTCACCAGAGTCAAAGAATTTATCTATTTCTCTTTTAGATGGCTCATCACCAGTTAATTCTTTGTATTTCATTCTAAAATTATGATTTTTTAGAGTGTTAGCATTTTGGTTTTTAAATTTTTCAGTACTTGTCGCATCACCGAATGTTGTATAAGCGTCAAATTTACCATTATTCTTTATAACAAAATATAAAATATCATCACCATAATTTAAAAGACATTTTAAAGCACCATCAGATGCTGGTGAACCAGGTTTAATATATCTTACGTCTTCTTCAGTTTGTGGGTCTTGAGAATTTATAAAGTTTAATATTTGTGGATTGTTAAATGCTTCTTTATTAACTGAACCTAAACTTTCTTTAACAGCTGAAAAGTATTCTATATTAGCTGTCATATCTTCTTCAGTTGATTGAACGTCACGTCTAGTTATAGCTACACTAGTTCTAGGACCATCAACACCGTGTTCTATACCTCTACCAGCAGCAATAGTTATTTCCATATAAGAACCAGTAACTTTAGTTATACCAATATTTTTTTCTCTAACTCTAGCTGACGCTATCATATTACCTACTCTAACATAACCATTTGGGTGAACTACGTATGTATAGATATATTGACCATCTTCTGGTTCGTTAAAATATTGTTTTAGGTCATCATTTTTAGATGAGTGTGGACCAAACATTTCGTATGCTTTAGAAATTTTAAACATTGTTCTAAACACATCAGCGTCATCTGAGTCAAATCGACTTTTTGCTTCTAACATGTTTCTTAACGATTCTTTTATTAATTTTTTAATATCTGTCATTGGTGTTTTTATTTTATAAATATACAAAAGTTAGTATAAATGTTTGATTTATTAAATTTATGAAGTATATTTGATTAAAAGTAAAAATATGCATATAAATTGTATTATAGATTGGGAAAGGTATCATGAATTAAAAGGTACTAAACTTGTAGATTTAAAAAACGCTAAATTAAAGACAGCTGAAGAATACATGGAAGATTTTAAATTATTTCAAGACCAATATACCATAATGTTTTTCTGCGACCCAGAAATAAAAGAATCTTTTTATTTACATGAATATGAAAAATGGTATATAATAAATGGAAAGAAATATGATTCTAATTCACTTAATTTTAGAGAAAATTGGGAGTTGCTTATGTATGCTGTTGAACGTATAGAGGGTATGGGTTATTTTAGCACTATTGAAAAGTTCAAAGATTTGAACATACATAGAATGTGGTTCAATTCATCAGAAACTTTTGAAGAGTTTGCTGCTGGAGCAAGGGGTAGTACTAAAAAAGAAGCAATATATGAGGCTGTGCTAGATTTTTGTAAAGTTTATATCGATTTATACAAAGATAAAATATTAGAAAATGGTGGAAAATTATAAGATAACCGAAGAAAACGCATCTGGTAATTGTCCAGAGTGTGGTCATTCATGGGATAAAGGTGATGTTATGGAGTATTTAAAATCTTCATTCCATAAGGTAAGTGATGAAGATTTATTAAAAAAGGCTAAAAGAGATTATAATTGGACACCAGAGAGTCCAAGAAGGTTCAGTCATTTGATTTATATTGAACCATCGGATGGTGATTATGATTTCACTGGTCAGAATGGGTATTACCAATGTCCTAATTGCAACGTTGCATGGGATGATATTGATGGTACTAGAACTGAAAAGTTTAAACAAATGCTTGTTAAGCATGATGAAATGACCAAGTTGATTGAAAAATTAAGAAAAAAATAGTTTAACCTTTAATTATTTTTTAGGAGGCCTTTTGGTTGTACTTTTTGGTTTTAACACAGCAGCTATTTTTGCTTTTGGGTGAACTTTCTTTTTACCATCAGTTGTTTTCTTTTTCTTAGGTTTTTTCTTATAGGTTTTAACTTCAAAGATACGTTCTTTAAAGGGTTTCAATTTTATGTTGTAAGGTTCTTTTTCCAGCAGACTGATATCTAACGTCCATTCATGTTTAGAACGTTCTTTATGGACCTCAAATGACTCTAATATATGTTTCTGAATTGCTTCAATTGACCAGTTATTGACTTTGGCCAATTGGACGTAGCATACTTTTTCAGACCCCATGGCGATTGCTCTACCTATGTGTTTGGTCATGTGGCAGAAGGGGCATAGTGATATAAGTCCAACTAATTTTTGGATATGGTTTTCATCATCATATTCCCAAATTTCGTGACATTCAACGTTATGTTTTTTACCTTGGTTTTTGCCAGTGTCGCCACAGATTTCACATTTATTGTTAGCAGCAGCGTAAGATATTTTTCTTATTTTGTCCCATTCTTCTGTTTTAACAGTTGTTCTAACGTTTGAGTAATGACACGTTGTTGGGATAAGTTCGACCAATAATTGTTTTTTTGATTTTGCCATAATAAAAAATAATGTTTTTAAAAAAAATGTAAATAAAATTGTTTTATTAAAAAATATTATTACATTTGTAAAAAAAAAAGTTATGAAAAAAATATTTTATTTATTTTTAGTTTTACTTTTATTTTCTTGTGAAAAAGAAAGTAAATTTGCTAGTGACACATATAAAAATAATTTCATACTAGAAAAAGATTCAAAAAGTATATCTAGGTGGGGAAAGTTTTTAGTTATTGGTGGCACTATGTTTATAAATAATCATGAAACTGGTGAGATGATTAAGTTTAGTCACTTTGATAGTTTAAAAACGGTGTCTAGTTTAAGATGGGGTGGCCCCTACTTCGACATTGAGACTATTGAAAAAGACAAGACGACTTATTCATTTTACAAACCGATTAATTACCCAGGGAATGGTCGTTTAATTATAAACGATGACAGTACAAAACATTACATGGTTAATTATATGGGGATGAACACCACAATTATTGAGGACCCAATTCATGGTATGACTGAACAATTACTTGGCGGTAGTTCTAGACCTTATACGTTATATGTTATAGATTATGAAAATAAAATATTAGGTTTACGTATCAATCAAATTGAGTGCAGCATTGATGGGTATAACTGTAATACTTGGAATGAAATAAAATTAAAAAAGATTGAGGAGTGGTAATTATAAGTTTAAGTATTGTTTAACTGATTGTTTAGCGATTTCGTCACGACAATAAAATACTAGTTTAAGAATAGATAACAAGTTATTCCTTAATTTAATATGCGATTTTTCATCACTTAAAAAATAAATGCTACCGTTATCTAAAACTATCGCTCTTTTAAAACGTGTCTTATCTTTTATTCTCATAATAGGGTAGTTACGTTTTAAAAAATTAATAATTAGTTTGTATTCGGTATCATGCATTTTTAAAAAATATTATGGTCACCTATGTGGTTATCCCATTCATCAATAATAACAATATCTAAAACTTCATTTTCCATATAAATAAATATGATACTTAAATAAAAGATTATGCAAAAGTTTAATAATTATGTTTTTTTAAGTTTATGTGAGATAACATATAAACTATATAAGAAGTCTCATTATATGACTTATGTTAATTATTGCAAGACGTTTAACGTTTCTATCAAAACAAATAACTTAGATAAAAAAGAAACTGAACATTTGATTAAAATATTTGATTACATAGGCAAAATATATGGGTTTTCAGATGCTGAGAGTTTTGATTATTTAACAAAGTTTTTTAATTTGGATAATTTGATTGATTTTCAGAAGTGTGTTGAAGCTGATATAATCGCTAATGGTGACATATTTGATTAAGCATAGTAAGGTTTTACTTTGATTAATCCTTTTTTGTAGTTTTCTTTTTTGTCTTTTAAATATTGTTTTACAATTTCTAAAACATATTCATTGTGTAACGGTGGACAAAAGACAATTCTAGTCAAGTCCATCAATTTATTTATTGCGGTTTGCTCTGACCTTTTTTGACCGCAGACATAGATGTAAATAGCTGGGTGTGAATCTGGAAATTCTTTATCTAAAAAACTTAATATAATTGTTTTATCTGTCATTGATTTTTTGAATTATATGTTGTATATTTATAACTATAACAAAAAATAAAATTTAAGTAAATGGCAATAGACGTTACAAACAACAATTTTGAAGATGTTTTAAAAGATAAAAACATCACAGTATTAGACTTTTGGGCCCCATGGTGTGGACCTTGTAAAATGCTGCTTCCAGTGATTGATTCTTTATCTGAATCTAACAAAGATAATAACGTTACTATCGGTAAGGTTAATGTCGATGAAAACATTGATATAGCACAAAAATATTCAATTAGGGGTGTACCAACTGTTATTTTTATGGACAACAAGGGTGAGGAGCTAAATCGAGTTGTGGGTTATAAAGATGAGAAAAGTTTTCAAGAAATAATCAACCAATTATTAAACTAAAAAAAGGCCCCACAAGGGGCTTTTTTATTTTAATTAAGATATTTATAGATATGAAAAAGAAAATTTTAATAACAGAATCTCAATGGAAAACTCTTAAACAAAATTTATATGAGGCTAACGCTCATGCGCATATGGTTAAGACGTTAAAAGAGTTTTTAGACAATTATTATGAGCGAGTTGATACATACGTTAGAGAGGGTGGAGAATACTTTGATAAAATCATGATAAAGAACAAAATTGATGAAGAGTTAATGTCTGTAAAATCATTGTATGAGTATATGAATTATAAGTTTGACGTTAATGAAGAATTTATAAAACAAGTGATTAGAGATTGGGTGTCTGGTAATATTAACGATAATTATCAATTAACTAAAAACGTATCATTATAATGAGATGAACCTTAAATCTAAAATAAAGAAAATACTTAGAGAAAACTATGGAAATTTCACTACGAAATTAGAAACTGAGTATGAATATAAGTTAACTGAAAATCTAATTAACAACAGTAAAAAGATTGAATGGTTGACTTATAACCAAGTTATTTTAGAGATTAAAAACTCATTAAATGATATGATTAAAGTAAAAGAATTGCAATACAAACTCACAGATAATCTAGACCCTAACGCTGTTTGTATTGAAGTAATTGAGTCATTAAATTTTTTAAATCCAGAGCTAGAAAGGCTATATTATAAGATTAAAAATTTTTAATTTTATATCCAAAATTCTATAGCTAAACCTAATGATTTTGATATTTATTAGTAAATAACTTTTATTAATAAAATTAGCGATGACAACAAAAAAACATTTATTAAATCAGTCAAACAAGAAAAATCGTACATTTTTAGATAAAGCTTATAACACATACATTAGTAATATTTTAGATACAATTGATGAGGATAAGGCTGGCAGATGGGAGATATATGAATTGATTATCGAAGAGATTAAAAAAGACACAAAAAGGGACTATATAAACGAGGTAAAATATCGTTTTAGTGATGGTGAAAACCACAACGAAGTCATGTTAGAAATCATAAATAGAGAAAGCGAAAACATCAACGATTTGGTTTGGTTCTTGAAAAAGAGAATTGAAGAATTTATTGATGAAGATTATTTTAACGAATTTCTAAAATAGGATTGATAAAATCATTTGTTTTTAGTATATTTGATTAAAATAATTTTATATGGAACAAATTAACGTTAAAGATAGATTAACTTTTTTAGCTGAAATGTTTGATGTTTTTGAATGTGACTCTAAAGAAAATCAAACAAACGTAACTAACAAATTAGAACAGTTGGTTAAAGATGGTTACACACCAAATTTGATTAAATCAAGTTTTGGTGAAGTGATTGGTATTTTATCTGAAAAAATTAATGAAAAAGAACGTAAATTAAAAACTGTTAGCGTTTGTTCGTCAGTGTTTTCAGATATGATTAGTGCTGACCCAACAGACAATAAAATCTACTTGCAATGGATGTTAAATTTATTTACTAGATTAATCAAAGATGAGAAACCATCTAGTATTGACATTGCTGTTAGATTGGTTATGGAAGATTTACCACAAGCAAATAAATACTTAACCGTATTTGAAGATAATAAAAGGAAACGAAAATTTAAAGAATTGTGTAACGGTAGTTACATTTTAAAAGACGTTAAAGACCCAACGGATATTAACCAATATAAGTCTTTATCACAATTGTTTGATGCTGTTGACCCTTTTATTGAAAAGACTGCAAGTGCGTTAGAAAGAACGCTTTTAAAGTTTGTCGAAATAGGTCAAGCCGAAATTCCAGTAAGGGATAGAAAGTTCACGTTGTTTATTCCTAAAACAACTGAAGCTAACGTTGCTTTTGATGATTTTGCTAACTGGTGTACAGCTAGGAAAGGTAATGGTATGTTTAAAAACTATACTGAAAATTATAAAAAACCTAACGGTGATAAATCTAATATTTATATTATAGTACCAAACGAATTCTTTGAAGGTAAAACTAGTGATGTGTTTCAAATTCATTTTGAGACTAATCAGTTAAAGGATAGACATAATGGTCAAAATGTAAGTATTTTTGAGAAAGTATTAATGGAGAGTGAAGGTATTACTAATTTCTTTTATGAGGAATTGATTGGTATGGCCAAGTCGCATAAGAAAGGTATTGAGAACAATGTTTATTTAGATTATTTAATTAAATTTGGTTTTGCTGAAAGTCTTTTTGAGTTGATAGAAGACACAACGCCAACGATAAGATTTATGACTAGAGAAATACCTAAGTTGCCAGATATTAGTAAGTTTAAAACGTTAGACCAATTAATTATCTGTAACGCTAAAATGGTTGAGCTGCATCCGTCTATTGGTAATTTAAATAAATTAGAAATGCTTGTATTAACTGAAAATAAAATTAAGTCGTTACCAAAAGAGATTGGTAACTTAAAGAATTTACAGTTTTTAAATATTATTGGAAATCCGATAGTGGAGATTCCAGACGAAATTAAATATTTAGACAAATCGAATGGTGGGTCTTTATATAGAATAGGTGTAAAAGAAGATGACATAGGGTCTGAAAACTTCAAAAAATTAAAGAGGTTGTTACCAACAACTTTAATTTAAAAATAAGGGGGCCTATGAGCCCCTTTTTTATTTAAAAAAAATGTTATGAAATGGATTAGAAACGGAAAAACTATTGATGAACCAATAGTAGATTATTTAGAAAAATTATTACAAGAAGAATTAGACAAAGGTTATACATTAAAAGTATCTATTGGAACTGACTCTCAAAAGGTAAGTAAAGGTGAATATAAATTTGCTACAGTAATATTAATTAGCACCTCTGAAGATTTAGGTGGTGTTGTTGTTGGTCGTGGTGGTATGATTATATCAACTACTTTCTTTAATACATTTAAAAATACTGATAAAGAATTAGTTAATGAACGTATGGTGTTTGAGGTTGGAAAATCTATTGAGATAGCTTATGAATTAGCACCATTGTTAGATTTGTATGAAATACCATTAGAAATCCACGCTGACATAAACCCAGACCCAGCTCATGATTCTAACAAAGCTTTACAACAAGCTGTTGGTTATATATTAGGTATGGGTTATGAATTTAAAATAAAACCAGATGCATGGGCAGCTTCAACAGCTGCTGATAAAAAATGTTGATTTTTTAAAATATTATTATTATTTTTATAAAAAAAAATATATGGGTAGATATAGTTTAAGATTAATAAATGGTGAAATAATCCATACAATTACAGCAGAATCTATGGATGATGCTATTGAAAAATTTTGTTTCAAAAAGAAGTTTGATAGAGAGTCTTTATTAGATTTATTTATTGTAATAAAAGAAATTTAATTTTTTAGTAACTTTTTAAAAAAGTGATATATTTATTAAATACAAATAAGATTTAATTAAACCTTAAAAATATGTCAAACGGTAAAAAAATTGTTACTATTAAAGAATCTAAATTAATAGATTTGATAGATAATATTGTTAATGAAGCGGTTGCTATCAAAAAACAAGAATGGATTCAAGAAAACGTTAAAGTTAATGACGATAAAACTGCTATTTTAGAAAGTAAAATTGCTAAATTAGAAGCTAAGTTCAAAGCTTTGACTGAAAACAAGAAATAATATCTATCGTTTAGTTAAAAAATTAAAATAGGTTGGGGACTACTCCAACCTTTTTTGTTTATAGTCATTCAATCTTCTAAGATAAGATTCAAACCCAGTATCACCAGACATAAACCATTCTAACTCTTTTGCTCTAAACGCAGCGTCTTTAAGTGTCGCTACCAGTGATTTTATTTCTGTTAAGATTTCTTCTTTTTGTTCTAGTGTTGCACCTTCAAAATAATCAGCTTCTCTCATTGGTATTTCATAACCAGTTCTTTCAACTGACCAATCTTGGGTCATGAATTTACCATCATTTTCAAATTCTCTATCTATTTCTTCAGCTAAATCATCGATAGTATGGTACTTATATTGATAATGTCCTCCACTCATATTTTTTTTTCTTAAAATTACAAATATTTATTAATAAAAACAATGTTTTATGCAACAAATTATTGAAAAGTTACAAAGAGAAACCACACCACTAACATCAGTCGTTGAAAGAGATGAATTTATAGCCGCTAGCGAAACAGCGTTTGATTGTTTATTTGATGGTACTTCAACATTTTATCCATGGAAGCTACCGACTAAACTGCCTAAGAATTTTAAAATAGGTGTAATCGTAGGTTCTAGCGGTTCTGGTAAATCAACAATATTAAAAAATTTTGGAATCGAGGAATCACCTATATGGGATAACAATAAATCAATCATATCGCATTTTGATTCACCAGAGGACGGAATCAACAGATTAGGTTCTGTAGGTTTCAATTCTATACCTTCATGGTATAAACCTTACAATGTATTATCAAACGGTGAGAAATTTAGGGCTGATTTAGCACGTAAGATTAAATCAAATGCTGTGATTGATGAGTATACCTCAGTCGTTGATAGAAATGTTGCTAGAGCGGCCTCTGTTGCGTTATCTAGATATGTTAAGAATAATGATATCGCAAACATTGTAATATCCACTTGTCATATGGATGTCGTTGAGTGGTTGGAACCAGATTGGGTTATCAATACGGACACTGGTGAATTAGTGGACGGTTTTTTTTTGTCCGCCCAGAAATCAATATCAAAATATATCGCACAACAAATGATGGTTGGGGAATGTTTAAAGACCATCACTATTTAGATTCAAGCATAAATAAAGCGTCTAGATGTTATGTTGCAGTGTGGGAAGATACTGTTATTGGTTTTTTATCGTCAATAACTATGCCTAGTGGTACATTAAAAAACGCATGGAGGGGTCATAGAGTTGTTGTGCTGCCAGATTTTCAAGGAATGGGTATAGGTGTTAGATTTATTGAAGCAGTCGCTCAAATACACTTAGATGAAGGTCATAGATTTTTTAGTAGGAGTTCACACCCTAAGATGTATGATTACATGATTAAATCTAAAAGATGGAAACCAACATCTAAAAATAAAAAATTAAGGACTGACGTAACGCATGATAAATTATTCAATAATCATTATGTTGATAATAAAAGGATTTGTGGAAGTTTTGAATATATTGGTGAAATAAAAAAGGAGGTCTAAAACCTCCTTTTCTTATTTAGTGTAATTAATATCTGGTGATTGTGGTGTTGGTGCATTCAACGGAACCAATGTATCATTCATCACAGTTATTTTCTTATATGAATCGTTAGCGTATTTTGCTGCTAATCTATCTTGTTCTGCTTTAATCTCTGCTGGTTTTAAAACGTGGTCATAAGGTACCAAGCATGTATTTCTTATATTTTGAGAGTTTTGTTTAGAATATTCTAAACTACCAGCGTCATCGTATACGTATTTGTACATAATTTCAGTATCTGCTTTATTGCATGATACAGCACCAGCAGCTAAAGAACAAACAACAACCACATTACGTAAAGCTTCTTTAAAACCTTCATTTAGTTCACCAACTTTTTCTTTGCTACATGTAATTGGTTCGCCAGCCATATAAACTTGTGTGTCAGATGGTAACCCTAATCTTTGTAGTTCTGCTTGAATTTGTTGTTGAACTTGTTGGTTTTCTAAATTTTCTCTAAGTAATTTTTTAACCAAACTTTTTGATTCATTTGTTTTTTCTTTTTTACCCCAATACTTTTTAGCTTCTTTTTCCATTTTTTCTATTCTATTATAATAATCTGGAAATTCAGATACATGGTCTTCAGCAATTTCAGTTTGTTTTTCTTCATCGTCTGTATGTTCAGACTCAATCTTTTTTCCTTTTTTTATTTGGTCTTTAACCATTTTTGTTGTAACACCAAATTTATCTGCAATATCTTTTGGTGACATATTATCAGCCTTACCCCCTTTTAATTTGTTTGATTCGTTAAGATTTTTTAATTTTCTTTTTTCCATAATTTTTCTTATTAAAGAAACTGTTAATAAAAATACAGTCCCACCTGGTAACATAAACACAGCACCATAACCTAAACTTTTAAGAAGAGTTTTTAGGTCATCCCCCATTTTCTTCCTTTGTTCTTTTGTTAAGTTTTCACCAGTTTTTACCGCTTTTACTATTGTTTTAAATGCGTCTGATGTGTTTACTGCGTTATCTTTGATTGAATCTTTTATAGCAACTATACCATCAAACATTTTTTTACGACCTATAGTAACCAAGCTTTCATCTAATTCTTTTTGCTCTGATTTAACATTGATAGCTAACGCTGCTAAATAATCATTAACATCACCAGTCGTACAACCTACTGGTTTTGCATTTTTTTTAGCACCTTTTTTATATACACATTTACCTCTTGCTTCGTATGGCATAATTTTATTGATACACTTCTGGGTGTAGTCTACCCCATTTTCTTATTATAACACCAGCGACAGCGTTAGCTTCATTTTCGATATCACTACCATCAGCACCATCCATCTCTGGGTTTGTTATTCTACCTTCTAAATTTTGTTTATGGTGAACTAATTCATGAGCAATTGAGCGACAAATATCTATGATTGCTCTATCTTTAACATATATTTTAACACGATTATCACCATTATTGTAATACGCTGTTGTTCTTAAATCTGGTGTTCTTTCAAACGCTAATTCAATTTTAATGTCATCATCAATATCTAATTGTTCTTTAGCAAAATTTACGAAATCAGCAACATCTCTAACATCAGTTTCATCTTTTGTTAAAAGTCTTTCTCTTAATAATTGTTTAATTGTTGGTTTCATACATATAAATATAAAAAAACCCACAAAAAAATTGTGGGTTTTAATTATTATTTAGTTTTTTTGGTTTTTCCTTTCTTTATTATTAGTTCTTCTTTCTTCTCATTGTATGAAACTTCTATTGTTTCACCTTCTTTAAAGTTTTCATTTAAAATTTCATCAGCCACTGGGTCTTCAACATAGTGTTGGATAGCTCTAGCTAACGGTCTAGCACCATATGCTTCATCGTAACCTTGTCTACCTAAAAATTCTATTGCTTCATTAGTTATGGTTAAATTATAACCCATTTCGTTTACTCTTTTTTCTAAATTATTTATCTCTAAATAAATAATTTTATGAATATCATCTTGTTGTAAACCTCTAAAAATAATTGCTTCATCAATACGATTTAAGAATTCTGGTTTGAATTTCTTTTTAAGTGCTTTTTCGATAATTGAGCGAGCCTTATTTTCTTCACCAACTATTGACGCAGCAGTTTCAAAACCCATTGTTTTACCAAATGAATTAACTTCTTTTACACCAATGTTTGAAGTCATAATAATCAATGCATTTTTGAAATTAACTTTACGACCTAAACCATCAGTTAAATGACCTTCATCTAATAATTGTAACATTAAGTTGAATACATCTTCGTGAGCTTTTTCAATCTCATCAAATAAAATAACACAATGTGGTTTTCTTCTAACTTTTTCAGTTAACTGACCACCTTGGTCATAACCTACGTAGCCTGGAGGTGGACCAACAAGTCTAGATACTGAATGTTTCTCCATGTATTCAGACATGTCAATTCTAATCAACGATTCTGGGTCACCGTAAACGTGTTCAGCCAATAATTTAGCCAAAAGAGTTTTACCAACACCAGTCGGACCTAAGAAGATAAATGAACCAACTGGTTTATTTTTATCTTTGATACCAATACGGTTACGTTTGATGGCTTTGATTACTTTTACAACTGCATCATCTTGACCGATTACTTTACCCATCAACTCTTTATCCAAGTTCATTAATCGTTTACCTTCTTGAGTTGATATCTTAGTCAATGGAATACCAGTCATCATAGATACAACTTCAGAAATAATATCAACACCTACTTCAGTAACTTTTTTATCTAAAGTTGATTGCCATTCAGTCATAGCTTTTTCTAATTCTTCATCAACTTTTCTTTCACCATCTCTAAGTTTAGCAGCGTCTTCATATCTTTGAGCTTTAACTACTTCGATTTTTTGTTCGTTAATTTCTTTCTTTTTAGCTTCTAATTCTTTGATGTTGTCTGGTTTTTCGATACCAACATTTGTTGTTGCACCAGCTTCATCTAACACGTCAATAGCTTTATCTGGCATACTTCTATCCATGATGTATCTAGCAGATAGTTTAACACATTCTTCGATAGCTTCGTCAGTATATTTTACTCTATGGTGTTTTTCGTATTTTTCTTTAATGTTTGTCAAGATAATTTTAGTTTCTTCCAATGATGGTTCTTCAACCAATACTTGTTGGAAACGTCTTGTCAAAGCACCATCTTTTTCGATGTTTTCACGGTATTCATCCAACGTAGTAGCACCAATTACTTGCAGTTCTCCACGTGCTAACGCTGGTTTAAAGATATTTGATGCGTCTAATGAACCAGAAGCATTACCAGCACCAATAATTGTATGTAACTCGTCAATAAACAATACTACATCTGGGTTTGCTTTACATTCTTCTAAGATAGCTTTCATTCTTTCTTCAAATTGTCCACGGTATTTTGTACCAGCAACAATTGACGCTAAATCTAAACTGTAAATCTTTTTGTTGATAAGGGTTCTTGGTGCGTTACCATCTTTGATAAGTTGTGCTAACCCTTCAACTATTGATGTTTTACCAACGCCTGGTTCTCCAATCAATACTGGGTTGTTTTTCTTTCTTCTAGAAAGAATTTGTGAAACACGTTTGATTTCATTTTCACGACCAACAACTGGGTCAATCTCACCTTTCTCAACAGCTTTTGATACGTCTCTACAGAAGTTATCCAATACTGGAGTTTTAGATTTGGTTTCAGAAACTTTTGCTTTCTTTTTAAAACTTTCTGTTTCCTCATTATCATCATCAATAGAACTGTTAGTAAATTTATCACCAGATGGTGATTCTAATTTAACAATTCGTCTAAAGTCATAATAGTTTAACCCAATCTTTCCTAAGAACTCAGAAATGTTATTTTTATTATTTAACATGACTAACAATATATGTTGTGTATCAATCATGTTATGATTTAACTCTTCACATTGTTTTTCTAAATCTTTTATTAACGTTTTAGTTTCATCTGAAAAAGGTAACGTTTTTCTAGTGCTAGTATAGCCTCTAGGGGTTAAATCATTTTTTCTAATAAAATCAGAAAACTTGTCATACAAATCTAAAACATCTATTTTGAAATGTTCCTTCAATATTTTTGTACACGTATTATCATTGTCTGATAATAACGATAAAAGTATATGTTCTGGTCTTACTTTTATATCTTCAAAAACTTTGGCTTCAACAGCTGATTTGCTCATAATCTGTTTTACTTTTGGGTAAACTTCTCTATTCATAATTTATAATTAATTTAATTGAATTATTCGCAAAAATACAAATAATTATTTAATTAGTCAATCTTGACTTCTAAGATAAATATTAGTATATTTGTATAAAAAGTAAATAATGAATTCAAATATGATACCAACCTTTCATAAGGTTGAACTGTTGGTTAGAACCATTGTAAACGAAGTAGTTATGCCGTCTTTAACCAAGCTTGAGTTTGAAGATGCCGCTATGGTTATAACTGGTAACTACATGATAATCACCACCAAAGAAACAATCATAGAAACAAATGAGGTGGTTCAAACATCTAAAATATTTCATTTAAATGAAATAAAATCTTATAGAACACATAATAAAAAATAAATAAAATAAAGAAGTATGATTTTAAAAAGAAAAGAAAAAGAAGGTGTGATTAAAGCGATTTATTCATCATCAAACATTTGCGCATCAGTTTATAACACAGTTACAAATGAATTAACAATTATTTTTAGTAACGGTGGTCAATACAAATATACTGATGTTGCTAAAACTGATTACATGCGTTTTGAGACAGCTGATAGCCAAGGTTCAGTATTAAACACTCACATTAAAAAATATACTACTAGTAAATTAGATAACGTAGACACAACTGAAATTTTAAAAGAAGTTGAGCAACTTAAAGACCAAGAAGAACCTCAAGTAACGCCAGATGTTGCGGTTAAAGATATGTTACAAAATATGAGTGATATTATCAGTAACTATTTGAAAAATGGTAATGTGACTACAACATCGTTGGCTGGATTGAAAGATAAAATTTCAACTTTTGAAAAAGTTAAAAATTTAAAACCAGAAATTGTTCATGAATAATCTAGATAAAGCTTATACAGATTTATTAAAAGACATTTTAGAAAATGGTACTCGCAAAGGTGATAGGACTGGAACGGGTACCATTTCTGTCTTTGGGAGACAAATTCGTCATAAAATGAGTGATGGTTTCCCTCTTCTTACAACAAAGAAGATGTATATGAAAGGTATTGTAACTGAACTATTATGGTTCTTACGTGGTGACACCAACATCAAATATCTTGTTGATAACAATTGTCATATTTGGGATGGTGATGCGTATAAAGCATATCAAAGAGGATTCAAAGAAAAACATTATCTAAAACCTACATCAACAAAAGAAGAATTCATCCACAAAATTAAAACAGATGTAGATTTTGCTGAGAAGTGGGGTGATTTAGGTCCAGTGTACGGAAAGCAATGGAGAAGTTGGGGTGGTATAGATACAGACTCATTTTTAAATACAGATAATATTGAAGACCCATTATTAGGGGGAAGAGGTTTATTTTTTAAAGAATATGAGATAGACCAAATCGCAAACCTAATCCGTGACCTTAAAACAAACCCAGATTCAAGACGTTTGATGGTGTCAGCGTGGAATCCAGCCGATTTACCTATTACCGATTATCGAACAGATGATGAACTTTATAATGATTATTTAAAAGATATTGAGTAGTTTTTAATTTTATTATATATTTATAATAAAAGGAGGTAATATCATTATGGTTATTTATAAAACGACAAATTTAATTAATGGGAAATTTTATATCGGTAAAGATAAACACAATAACCCAAACTATCTAGGTTCTGGTAAAATTTTGAACCAAGCTATATCAAAATATGGTAAAGCAAATTTCAAAAAAGAAATACTAGAAGAATGTGAAGATTATAATGTTTGGTTAGAACGAGAAAAATATTGGATTAAAGAATTATCAGCGACTACCTATGGTTATAACATAGCAGAAGGTGGGTTAGGTGGTGATACAATATCAAATCATCCAAGAAAATATGATATTGGAAAGAAACACTCTGAATGGATGGAAGAAAATAATCCAACTAGAGGTAGAGTTAGAACTAAAGATGAAATTGATATGTGGAGACAAACTTATGGCGATAAGTCAGTAGGTTCTAATAATTCAATGTTTGGAAAAACTCATTCAACTGAAACTAAACAATTACAATCTGAAATTCGTAAGGATTGGCACCATAATTTATCCATCGAAGAACGTGAATTAATAAATAAAAAAATAAGTGAAGCAAATAAAGGTAAAGATGGTTATTGGTTAGGAAAAACTAATGAAAAACATTCTGAATGGATGAAGGAGAATAATCCATTTAAAGGAAAAACACATACAGTTGAAGTTAGGGATATGTTAAGTAAGATTAATTCTAAACCTAAAAGTGAAGAACATAAGAATAATATTAGTAATAATTCACCTAATAATAAAATATGTGTTATCGAAGGAGTCACATATCGTAGTGTTGCTGAAGCCGCTAGACAATTAAATTTATCAGAAAATACCGTAAGAGGTAGAGTTAAAAATAAAAATTTTAAAAATTGGAGTTATGAATAAAAGAGTTTATAAAGAATGGGAAGAAATTTATCCACTAACCTTAGTTAATTTACGTTTTGGTGGGTATATTGTGTTTAACGCTGAAGAAGATTCTGGGTTTGTGCAATCAGTAAATACTGAAGAAGTTTGTTATGAATTAAATGATTGGTTAGAAAGAGAAGTTGACCCGTGCCTATATGGTGTAGGTAAGACCATTATGGAAGCAATGAATAATTTATTAGAAAAAATGAATAGTTATGGAAACTAAAAAATTAACAAAAGAAGAGTTTTTAGAGAAATTAAAAACAGATAAAGAATTTTATAAAAAATATGGTAGAAAAAATATAACTGAAGGTAAACAAGTACTTCCACCTTGTCATTATTCGTGGCAAGTTTATACACGAGAGTTGAGCCAAGAAGAAAGATACAATTGGTATATAAAAACAAATAATAAAAATGTTAGTAGGAGTAGTAATCAGTTTGATATGGATGATATATTAAACACCAATAATATCCCTAAACGAGCAATCTCATTAATGTGGAATCAACGTTCAGTAGATACATTCTTAGGTTTACCATTCAATATTGCATCTTATGGGTTGTTATTGGAAATAATTGCTAAAGCAGTTAATATGGTGCCAGATGAATTAATTGGTAATTTAGGTGATACACACTTATATTCAAATCATGTTGAACAAGCAAGAGAACAGATTTTTAGAGAACCATATTCATTACCTAATTTGGTCTTTGGTAAAACAGATGAGTTTTTTAAATCATTGGGTGAAGATTTAAGTTTAATAACACATTTGGATAACACTGATTTTGTTATTGAGAATTATCAATCACACCCAACAATAAAAGCACCATTATCAAATTAAAAATAAATTTATATGCCAGAAAGAAGTGATAATTATAGCGACTTAACACCTCATCACAGAAGAAGAAAAAAGGTTAACGTTAGATTTCCAAACGAATCTTTTTTTGAAGAAATTGAGGTTAACATGAGTGAATTCAAACCAACAACTGAATTTGATGATGAAGTATTTGGATGGTATGGTGATATATACATATCAATAAAGAAAGACAAATAAAAAGCACCCAAAAGGTGCTTTTTTTATTTTTATACAATATTTATTAATAAATAAAATAAAATGGCAAAAATAAATGAAGTACATAGTGTAATAGTACCAGCTAATGCTCCGAATTTAACTGCGCATACCTATTCTGAAATATATGGTGGCTCTACTGGTTGTTCTATAGTTATTAATGGTGTTTCACTAAACATGGGTAGTTCATCTAGTATTTTTATTAACGTTGGTAGCGTTAGTGGTGGTACTGGTTGTTACTTATTAGGTGTAAATAAAGATGTACATTTAGGTAGCACATCTTTTATGTAAAAAATATAATTTAAACATATGAAAAATAAAATTTTAATTAATCCAATTGGTCTTAAAGGTAATGAATTACATGAACGCCAATTATCTCTTATGGGTATTAAACCTATAAATGAAAACGAAAATAAAAGCAATCATGCTGTTGAATTAACTAAAATTGGTCCAGACGGTAACGCATATGCAATCGTTAGAGAAAACCATGAATATTATATTAAAAAAACTTCTAAAACTACTGGTTTAGTGTTGGAAGATTTTAAATATATTGGTGGTTTACAAAACAAAAAAGATGAGTCTTACCCATCTTATGCAAAAGCTATCAAGCAATTAAATTTAAAATTCAAATCGTTGGCTGAATCATTCAATAGAGGTGGTGATATCAATGTATTTGAAGATGATAATTTATTAGAACACCACCCATTGAAAGCTGATATGACACTTTCAGCTACAAAAGGTATTGGTGATAATCAAGAATATGTTGTTGATAAAGCTGGTACTCCATTAACAAACAAAGCTAAAGAAGGTAAAGCTGAAGGTCAATTTGGCGACAACGTTGCTGATAAAGACGTTGATGATGAATTTGAAAAAGTTAAAGTTAGTGAAGGGTTTGCTGGGTATGGTTTTCAACAAGAAGGTATGTTTGGTAATGACATGGAAATGACTGAAGAAGAAATGGCTATTCAAGAAATAATGGATAGAATGGCAGAAGAAGAAAAAGAAATGTCAAATAAACAAAAAGATTTAGCAGCTTTAGGTGGTGACCCACATAAAATTGATGGACCAGATTTTGCTGCATTAAGAACTGGAGCTAAGTTAGAAGAAGATATGGCTTTAGCACCTAGTAAATCTGACCCAGAGTGGGCGTTAACACAAACATTAAAATTTTATCAAGATTTATATGATATGGCACCTAATGAAGGTTTATTATCTTTATTAAATGATACAGAAGCTAAATTAGCTGAATTAAGACAAAAATTAGGTGCAGATACTGTTTCAACTAAAAGCGATGTTGGGCCATATGGACATAGTTTAGAAGAAACTATTGAGGAATCAATCAAAAGATTAGATACTTTACTAGAAGGTGAATTAAAAAAAAAAGTAACAACGTTAACAAAAAAGAAGTAAACGAAGTAAAATATAAGCTGAAAGTTGATGCTCCAGCCCCAGCGGCTCAAGCACCTACTCCAGCTGAACCAACTACAGAACCAGCTGATGA
>Ga0315907_10002397_pt1 | contig 23690 bp, 20 predicted proteins | sample LakEriMetagenome_3_FD_203525 | JGI IMG/M metagenome (GOLD analysis project Ga0315907, IMG submission 203525) | Freshwater fungal communities from buoy surface, Lake Erie, Ohio, United States - Buoy 12 MA123 | ecosystem: Environmental > Aquatic > Freshwater > Lake > Lake biofilm | place: USA...
ATAGAAATCGACGAGCCGGTCGAGCGGATATTCGGGCCGGCCAATCAGCTCGTCGAGCGTGGGCAGGGTCGTCGGGATCTGCGGTGTGGCGAAAACATGGCTGCCGACGACCGGCACAAAGGCCGACGTGCCGCGCGCGTCCGAGCCGTAATCGAGCCCGGCTTCGTCGTACACCGCCAGGCTCTTTTCGTCGGCCTGCCAGCCCGCCGCACCCGCCGTACGCGCCGGTTTACCGAACACAGTTTGGAAAGCATCCTGCGCCTTTGCGAACTCGGCGCGCACGTCGGCCAAGGCCATGCGCGCAAGCCCGTCTTGCCAGCGCACATGGTCCCAGCAATGGATGCCCGCCTCGTGCCCGGCCGCGACCGCGCGCATGGTTGCGGCATTGCGCTTAGCGATGTCCGGTCCCGGCAGTAGCACGCCGTTCATCAGCGTGCGCAGCCCGTAGATCTTGACGACCGAAGTGCGGCTGACCTTGCTGAAAAAACCGGGCCGGAACACGCGGCGAATGGCGCGCCCGGTATTATCGGGGCCCATCGAATAAAGAAACGTGCCGCGAATGCGATGGCGGTCGAGAATGCGGGCGAGCGGCGCGATCCCTTCGCGGGTCCCGCGATCGGTATCGACGTCGATCTTGATCGCAAGCCGCGGCGATTCCGCCATCGCGGCCGTCACACCGGCGTGCCGGTCAGATCGCCCGTGTCTTTGCGGCCCGCCAGCAGATAGTAGTCGAGCGTGAGTTTGAGGGCCGTGCGCAGATCCGTGGTCGGCGTCCAGCCCAGATAATTGGCGGCGTTTTCGATCGACGGCACGCGCACCTGGATGTCTTCGTAGCCCTTGCCGTAGTAGCCGTCGGGATCGACGTCGACGAGCTTGATGCGCGACTTCACGTCGGCATAACCGTCGTACTGCTGGATCACGTCGAGCAGCGTTTCGGCCAACGCACGCATCGAATAGTCGTTGCGCGGATCGCCGATATTGAAGATACGCCCGTCCGCACAGCCGTCCTTGTTGGCGATGATGCGCACCATCGCGTCCAGCGCATCGTCGATATAGAGGAAGCAGCGGCGCTGCGCCCCACCGGCCACGAGGCTGATGTTTTCGCCGCGCACGATGTTGCCCACGAATTGGGTCAGCACGCGCGACGAGCCTTCTTTGGCGGCCCAGATATTGTCGAGCTTGGGGCCGATCCAGTTGAACGGGCGGAACAGCGTGTAGCGCAGCTCGCCCTTCGCACCGTAGGCGTAGATCACGCGGTCCAGGAGCTGCTTGGAGCACGAATAGATCCAGCGCTGCTTGTGGATGGGGCCGAGCACGAAATTCGACGTCTCCTCGTCGAACGGCGTGTCGGTCGACATGCCGTAGACTTCGGAGGTGGACGGGAACAGCACGCGCTTGTCGTACTTCACGCAGTCGCGCACGATCGCGAGATTGGCTTCGAAATCGAGTTCGAAGACCTTGAGCGGATGCTGCACGTAGGTCGCCGGCGTGGCGATCGCGACGAGCGGCAGGATCACGTCGCACTTCTTGACGTGGTACTCGACCCATTCGCGGTTGATCGTGATGTCGCCTTCGACGAAGTGGAAGCGCGGATTGCCGATCAGGTCTTCGATCTTGTCCTGGCGAATATCCATGCCGTAGACCGACCAGTCGGTGGTCTTCAGAATGCGCTCGGACAGGTTCGAACCGACGAATCCGTTGACGCCCAGAATGAGAATTTTAAGGCTCACGCCAATTTGCTCCCCGCAAAAACGATGGCGCCTTCTAGCCGATCCGGGCGCCCACGGCTAGCCCCAGTGCGGCCCCTGAAACCGTGGCCCCCGCACCGAGGCTCGCTTCGAGGATTTCGACCGCCCCATCGCCGCAGGCCACAATGAGCGGATCGGCCGTCAATACCGTGCCCGGAAGGCTGGTTCCGACCGCTATGCGCGCACGCCAAACGTACAGGCGTCCGCCTGTTCCATCGCTAAAAGCACCCGGGAAAGGCGCTGCCACGGCGCGCACGAGATTGACGATCCGGGCTCCAGGCCACGTCCAATCGATGCGCCCGTCCTCGGGCGTGCGGCCGCCGAAATAGGTGGCTTCCGACTCGTCCTGCGGCGTTTGCGGAGCCCTGCCGGCCAGCAAGGCGTCGATCTGCCGTTCCAGAATGCGGCGCGCGGCACCCACGACCTTGCCCATCGCCTCGAAGGCGGTTTCCTCGGGCGCCACCTTTACGGCTTCGGCATCGACGATGTCGCCCGCATCGGCACGCTTGACCATGCGGTGCAGCGTGGCGCCGACCTGGGTTTCGCCGTGCAGGATCGCCCAATTCACGGGCGCACGGCCACGATATTTGGGCAGCAGCGAGCCATGCATGTTGAATGCCCCCAACCGCGCGTGATCGAGAATGCGCGCCGGGATCATGCGGCGATAGTAGCAGGACAGGATCAGATCCGGTGCCAGGGCTGCAATGCGCGCCTCGATTGTCGGATCGTCCTTGATCTCGGCCGTCGTGGTTTCAATGCCGGCCGCGCGCGCGCGCTCGGCGACCGAACGGAACCATTTGGCTTCGGTTGGCGAGTTTTCGTGCGTGACCACAAGGCGCACATCGCGGCCCTGGCCCACGAGCAGATCGAGGCATTCGTAACCGACGTCGGAATAGCCGAAAAGGACGATGCCGGGCATGCGGGACGGCCTTGCGCTCAATCAAGCGATTCGTGGACGGCGCGCACGCGGAAGCGCGGGCGCTTGCGCACTTCCTGGTAGATGCGCCCCACATATTCGCCGACGAGCCCGAGCCCCGTGATCAGCACGCCCACGAGGAAATAGAGGATGCCGAACAGCGTGAAGAGCCCGTCCACTTCCGGGCCGATCACGATGCGGCGCACGGCAAGATAGGCCACCAGCAGCAGCGAGAAGAAGCTGACCAGCATGCCGACAATGGTGAAAATCTGCAGCGGAACGACCGAGAAGCCGGTCATCAGATCGAAATTGAGTCGCACGAGGCGGTAGAGATTGTATTTGCTTTCGCCTGCCGCGCGCGGCGCATGCGCGACCACGATCTCGGTCGGGTTCGCCGCGAAGAACTGCGCGAGTGCGGGTATGAATGTCGTCTGCTCGCCGGTCGCGACGATCTGCTGCACCACGTCGGCGCGGTAGGCGCGCAGCATGCAGCCCTGGTCGGTCATTTTGATGCCGGTGATGCGCTCGCGCACGATGTTCATGGCGCGCGACGCCCACACGCGCCATCCCACATCCTGGCGGTCCTTGCGGATCGAGCCGACCACGTCGTGGCCGCGGTCCATCGCGGCGACGAGATTGGCGATTTCTTCGGGCGGGTTCTGCAAATCGGCATCGATCGTGACGACGATGCGCCCGCGCGCACGCTCGAATGCCGCCATAATCGCCATGTGCTGGCCCGCATTGCGCTCGAACTCGATCACGCGCACTTCTTTAGGGCGCTCGGCGTGGAAGGATTTCAGGATCTCGACCGAGCGGTCGCGGCTGCCGTCGTCGGTGAACAGGATTTCCCACGGCCGCCCGATCGCGTCGAGGGCGGCCGTCAGGCGGCGGTAGAGAAGCGGAAGGTTGTCTTCCTCGTTGTAGACGGGAACGACGACGGTGATCTCGGGCAATGCGGACGCCATTGGTTCAAGCACGCGACAAAAGCCAAACGCCAAAGCAGATCACGACGATGCCTGCGATGCGCGTCGCCGTCAAATCCTCGCCGAACAGCCACCACGCGGCGAGCGCGTTGACCACGTAGCCGATCGACAGCATCGGATAAGCAAGCCCGACCTCGACACGGCTCAGCACGAGCAGCCACAGCCCGACGCTGACCACGTAGCAGAACAGGCCGAGTGCGACGAACGGGTTGAGGCCGACCTGCAGGCCGATCGGCAGCAGATTGGCCCAGGCGAATTCGAACCGGCCGATCTGGTTCATGCCTTGCTTGAGCGCCAGCTGCGCGCCCGCATTGAGCAGCACGCCGGCCAGGATGAGGGGCATGTACTGAAGCATCGTCCCTCCCGATCAGGGTATGCGGTTGACGACGAGAAGATGGCGCCGCGTGCGCAAAAGTTCGACATAGCGTTCGCCCGCACTCGCGCGCACCGTCGCCTCGAACGGCAGCGGCACGACCATATAGACCGTGCGCGCACTATTCCAGCGGCGCCACAATTCGGATTCGTCGTCGAACATCCACGCTTGCGTTGCAGGCTCGGCCGCACGGCCGAAATCGAGTTCGCCCGACCAGCCCATCGAGGCGATGCGGCGCCCGATATAAACCGGCAGGTCCTGCGTATAGGTGCGGTAGGCGACAATCTCGTCCTCAGGCTGCGCCACTTCGCGCAAGACTTCCGCGATCGGCTTGATCGAGCGCGGCTGATGGTCGGCCATCGTCGTATCGACGCCGAGATAAAGCACGGCGGCCGCCGCCACCGACAGGCTCAAGGCGAGTGCGCGTTTGCCGCGCAGCAACGCAAACGTCATCGCCGCTGCGGTTGCCCCCGCCCCTGCGCATAGCCAACCCATATAGGGCCGCGCCGAAGCAAGGTCTTGCGCGAGGTCACCGCTCGCCAGCTGCGGGCCCGCAACGCCGACGGCAAGGGCTGCCACCGCGACGAGGGCGGCAAAGCCCACCAGCATCCACAGGCCTGCGCGCAAACCAAAGCCGGGCACAGGCGCTTGCAAAGCCGGTCCCACATAGCGCGCGATCAGGATCGCAAGCGGCACCATGATCGGCGTCACGTAAGGGATCAGCTTCGAATCCGAAATCGAGAAGAACAGCAGGATCGCCCAGAACCAAAGTGCGAGATAAAGCTCCACCGCGCGATGCGGACCCGCGACGGCCGAATCGCGCAGATTGCGCACGAGCGCTTGGCCGAGAAAACCGAGCCACGGAAAGCTGCCGACGATGATGATCGGCACGAAGAACCACCACGGCTGATAGCGGCCATGCACGGTCGTGGTGAAACGCTCGAGATGCTCGCGGATGAAATAGAAATGCCAGAATTCCGGCGACTGCACGCCGACAGCGACATGCCACGGCACCGTGAGCGCCAAAAACAGTGCGAGCCCGGAGAGCAAGCGTACCTGCAAGAGCAGGCGCCAGTTCCAGGTCAGCACGATCCACAGGCCGATCACCAAGGCCGGCAGCACGATGCCGATGAGGCCCTTGGTCATCGTCGCGGCAGCAGCAGCCGCATACATCGTGTAGAGCCAAACTTTGCGTGCCCGGCTCTCAGGGGCCGCTTGCACGGCCAGCATGAAGGCAAGCAGGCTCAAGCTCAGGAATACGCCGACCGGCACGTCGAGCAGGACGATGCGCCCGAGCGCGAACCACAGCAGCATTGTGCCAAGCACGACCGCGGCGAGCAGGCCCGTGGGCCGGTCGAACAGGGCGCGCCCGCCGACATAGGCAAGCAGGCAGCCGCCCAATGCGAACAAAGCGGTCGCGAGGCGTAGCGCGAATTCCGAAAGGCCGAGCGCATGAATCGAGACCGCCTGGATCCAGTAGAATAGCGGCGGCTTGAAGAAATATTTGACGCCATTGATGCGCGGCGTGATCCAGTCGCCGGTCGCCGCGATCTCGCGGCCGAGTTCGGCATAGCGCGCTTCGCTGGGCACGCCGAGCGGCCTTGCACCCAAGAACGCGAGCAAAAACGCGCCGAGGACCACCGCCAGAACGACGAGATCGGCAAACCACAGGCGGCGCGCTTGCGCAGGCTCGGTCGGATGGGCGAACATGGGAGTGGGCTTAGCGGCCCGATCCCTTTGCAGCAACCCTTTTCTTGGTAGTTTCTAAACCCATGGCCCTTGCTCCGCGCGAAACGCTCCATTCCGCCGCCGAAATTGCCGACCGCGTCGAAGCCCTGGCCGGCGAGATTGCGGTTGCGATCCCGGCCGAGTTCACGATCATCTCGATCCTCAACGGCGCCTTCGTATTCACGGCCGACCTCATGCGCGCACTTGCCAAACGCAACGTGCATCCGCGCGTCGAGTTCGTGAATCTCAAAAGCTACGGCGACGCCACCACAAGCTCGGGCCAGGTGCGGGTCCTCGGCACGCTGCCCGAAAATCTGCGCGGTCAGCCCGTGCTGCTGATCGACGACATCCTCGATTCCGGACGCACATTGAGTTTCGCCAAATCGCTGCTCGAAGGGCTCGGCGGCAATCCGGTCAAGGTCGCCGTGTTCGCCGACAAGCCGACGCGTCGCGTGATCCCGCTGCAGGCCGATTTTGTGGCTTTCACGATCCCGGACCGCTTCGTCGTCGGCTACGGCCTCGACCATGCCCAGCAATGGCGCGGCCTGCCGGATCTCGCGGCCGTCGATTGAGCGCGGCTGCCCCAATCGTCCGTGCGTTGCGCGCCGAAGACCGCGCACAATGGTGTGCTCTGTGGGACGGCTACAATGCGTTCTACGAACGCGTCGGGCCGAGCGCGATCGCGCCCGAAATGACGGCGACCACGTTCGCGCGCTTTCTCGATCCAGCCGAGCCCATGCACGCACTCGTCGCCGAAGACGGCGCCAAGCTCGTTGGCTTGGCGCACCTCATCTACCACCGCAACACGACGATGCAGGGCATGGTCTGCTATCTGCAGGATCTGTTCGCGGCCCCCGACCAACGCGGCCGCGGCCTCGGGCGTGCACTGATCGAAGCCGTCTACGCGCACGCAAAAGCGCACGACAGCGCGCGCGTCTATTGGCAGACGCAAGCCGGCAACACGACGGCACGTCGGCTCTACGACCGCGTGGCCAAGCATTACGGCTTTATCGTCTATCGCAGAGACCTTTAGAGCGGCCTTCGTAGCATTGCGATGCATTGAGAAAGCCGCGGTCGATATTTCAATTCTTGCCGCGACCCAGATCGAGAACCCTGATCGAAACAGACGCACTCAAATTTTGATATTGACTCTCATTCTCATTATTATATGAGAATGATTATCATTATCGAATTGGTGGGGGCGATTAAAATGGCACGTACGCAAATGGTGGCTTCTTTCGGCCGTCGGCGCTTTTTGGGTGGGGCAGCAGCAGGCACAGCGCTTTTGGCGGCACCGGCGATCGCGTCCACGGGCGTCGAAGTCGTGGATATCGCCGGACGCACAGTCAGTCTGAAAGCGCCCGCGCGCCGAATCATCCTGGGCGAAGGTCGGTTGATGTACGGTTTTTCGGTGCTTCAGCCCGCGAAGCCTTTCGAACGCCTGGTCGGCTGGGGCGACGATATGGCCCTGTTCGACCCCGGCACCTATCGCCAGTACCGCACCAAGCATCCGTCGGGCGACAAGGTGCCCCGCTTCGGCTCGGCCGTGAACTCCGACTTCAGCGTCGAACGCGCGATCGCCGTGAATCCGGATCTCGTCCTGTTTCCGCTGTCCGCCTATCAGCGCCAGATCCAGGCCGGCACTTTCGACAAGCTTCAGCGCGCGGGCATTCCGGCGGCAGTCGTCGATCTTCGCGAAGCGCTTGCCCAGAACACGCAGCCGAGCATCGAAATCATGGGAGCGCTGCTGGGGCTCGATGGCGAAGCGGCGGCGTTCAACCGCTTCTACCTGCGCGAGACAAGGCGCGTTTCGTCGGCGGTCTGGAACATGCCGGCCAACAAGCGCACGACCGTGTTCATGGAGCGCGCTGCCGGCTTCGACCCAAACAATTGCTGCATGACGTTCGGCAACGCCAATCTGGGCGTAACGCTGCAGGATGCAGGCGGCATCAACTGGGGGGCAGCCCGATTCCCCGGCATCGGCGGCACGGCAAGTCCCGAAGCGATCCTCACGCTCGATCCGGAAGCGATCATCGGCACGGGCGCCGACTGGAGCGAGAGCACCCCGGGCTCAAGCGGCGTGCCGTTCGGCTACGAAACCACGCAAGCACAGGTGCAGGCGGCCTTGAAAGCGCTTACGGAACGGCCGGGCTGGTCGGCCCTGCGCGCGGTCAGATCGAAGCGCTTCTATTCGATCTACCACCAGTTCTACACGAGCCCGGCACATCTGGTGGCCATGCAGGTCTTCGCGAAGTGGCTCTATCCCGAACAGTTTGCGGGGCTCGATCCAGACGCGGTCTGGCAGGAATATCACGCGCGCTTCTCGCCGATTCCGCTGTCGGGTGTGTTCTGGGCGCAGCTCGCATGAGCTTGGCCGCACAGCCACTTCTCGCCGAAACGCGCATCGCCGCCGCCGAACGCCGCAAGGGCCGCATTCTCTTCGGTGCTGCGGCCGTTGCCGCCCTCCTCGTTCTCGTCGATCTCGGCACCGGGCCAGGGGATATCGCCTTGCGCGACGTGCTGCGCGCTTTGGCGAACCCCAGCGAGGTCGACATTCGCCTCGGCGTGATCGTGTGGGACATCCGCCTGCCGGTTGCCCTGCAGGCGTCTCTGCTGGGCGCGATGCTGGGCCTCGCCGGCGCGCAGATGCAGACGATCCTCGACAATCCACTGGCAGATCCCTTCACGCTGGGCGTGTCGTCCGCTGCCGGTGTGGGCGCCTCCATCGCGATCGTGACGGGACTTTCGCTGATCCCGGGTACGGGACCGTTTCTCGTCTCCGCGAACGCGTTCGTCTTCGCCTTCGGGGCCGCTCTGCTCGTCTTCTTCTTCAGCGTCGCGCGCGGGGCCACGTCCGAAACGATGATTCTCTTCGGCATAGCACTGATGTTCGCCTTCAACGCGCTGCTGGCGATGCTGCAGTACCGCGCCTCGGAAACGCAGCTCGTGCAGATCGTATTCTGGATGATGGGCTCCCTGCAGCGCGCGACGCCCGAACGTCTGGCGGCGGGTTTCGCCATTCTGGCCGCAGTGGGCGGCGTGATGTGGCGACGGCGCTGGGCACTCACCGCAATGCGCTTCGGCGACGACCGCGCCGCGAGTCTGGGGGTCGATCCGCGCCGCCTGCGCCTCGAGACGCTGCTGCTGGTCGCCGTGTTGTCGGCGACTTCGGTATCCTATGCCGGCGTGATCGGATTCATCGGGCTGGTGGGCCCGCACATAGCACGCCTTGCGGTCGGCGAGGACCAGCGCTGGTTCGCCCCGCTTTCGGCCGTCTGCGGAGCAGCTCTTCTTTCCGCGGCGTCGATCGCGGCCAAATCGATCACGCCCGGCGTCATCTATCCGATCGGCATCGTGACGGCGCTTGTCGGCGTGCCGGTTTTCCTGTCGATCATCGGAAGCAGACGGAGTGCGGGACGATGAAGGGGCTGCATTTCAGTGATCTCGCCGTCGATTACGGGTCGCGCAGCGTCCTGCGCGGCGTCGGTGCTGCACCGCTGCTGCCCGGCACCGTCACGGCACTCGTCGGCCCCAACGCGGCCGGCAAGTCGACCTTGATGCGCGCGATCGCAGGCATTGTGCCGATCGTACGCGGCACCGTCGCGGTCGACGGCACACGCATCGAAGCGTTCCGCCTGCGCCAGCGCGCGCAGTACGTGCGCTACGTGCCGCAGACATACGCAACCAACGCGCGGCTTTCGGTTTACGACGCCGTGCATGTCGCAGCGCGTGCCGCGGCACCCGACGAGGCGCCGCGCAAAATCCGTCTTGCCGTCGCCGAAACGCTGGCGCGCGCCGGAACGGCGGAACTTTCCGAACGCCTGGTCTGCGACCTGAGCGGTGGCCAGCAGCAACTGGTGGCGTTCGCGCAAGGTCTGGTGCGCGCCGCCCCTGTCCTTCTATTGGACGAGCCGACCAGCGCCCTCGATCTGCGCAATCAGCTGGAGGCGCTGCGCCTGCTGCGCGAGGCTGCGACGCGCGATGGAATAACGGTCGCCGTCGCGATGCACGATCTGGCACTGGCCGCGCGCCATGCCGACCGGGTGATCCTGCTGTCGCGCGGTGCGATCGTCGCCGACGGATCGCCCGACGAGGTGTTTTCCGACCCCGCATGCGGGGCCGCCTACGGCGTCGCAATCGCCGCAACGCGGTCGCTATCGGGCGCCCTTCACATAGAGGCAAGCTTGCCGTGAACGCATCGAACTGGACGCTGAAAGAAGAGATCCGTTCTTACTGGTCGGGGCGCGCCGAAACGTTCGACGATTCGCGCGGCCATCGCATCGCGGACGGCGCCGAAGCCCGCGCTTGGCGCCGCCTGATATCCAACGGCCTGGGCGATGTCGCGGGCCGGAACGTGCTCGATCTCGCCTGCGGAACGGGCGAGATCAGCCGAATGCTGCTCGATTTGGGCGCGGCAGTGACCGGCGTGGATTTCGCCGAACCGATGCTGGCGCGTGCCGAGTCGAAACTGCGGGGGCGAAGCTGGAAGGGCATGCTGGGCGATGCCGAACGTCTCGAGACGCTGGCGCCGGCGTCTTTCGACGGCGTCGTCACCCGCCACCTCGCCTGGACCCTCACAGATCCGACCGCCGCCTATGCCGCGATCCACCGCGTGCTGAAGCCGGGCGCACGGCTGCTCGTCATCGACGGCGATTGGGTGAGCGAAACGCCGCGCACGCGCTTGCTGCGCGGGCTCGCGAACATGCTCGACGGCAAACAAGGCCAAGCCGGCGCCGATCCCGATCTGCACAAACGCATCCTGTCGCAGGTCCCGTATGCGCGCGGGCTAACGGCCGAACGTCTGCACGAGGATCTCGAGGAAGTCGGCTTCTCGGGTTTCGCGCGCCATTCGACATTGGCGGTGTATTTGTGGGGGATGCACGGCGCAAAAATCGGGGATCGGCTGCGGTTGCTCGCACCCCAGCGCTTCGCGGTTTCCGCGATGCGGCCACACGAACCGGGCCCAGATCGCCGTACCCGCCGATAGGACCAGCCACGACTCAAAGGCGCCCCAAGCGCAGCACGCCCGCCGCAAATCGCGCCAACGTTCGGGCCGATGCGCTACGGCGTTTCCGGTGCGTGGCGATGTGCGGCCACGGCGTCTGAAAACCGACCAAAAAGCGCCGCAAGATCGGCGGCAGCGGCTGGATCGTGGTCGTATTGCCGCGTTTCCACGGCCGTTTCGAGCGCGCCGGCACGTTTGGCGAGGGCTGCCGCACCGAAACTGGCCGCCGCACTCTTGAGCGAATGCACCTCGCGATGCAATTCGCTGCCTTCGCCAAGCGGGCTGCTTGCTTCCGACAATTCGGCGAAGCGCGCGATGCGCGCGTTCGCTTCGCGCGCGAAGGCCGCTAGAAGTCGCGCCATCACTTCGGGGCCGACCTCGCCGAGCAACTGCGCAAAGGCCGGCCGGTCGATGGTGTCGTCGTCCATCGCCGAAATGCCTATTGCGCCGCCTTGGCAGCCGGCTTCGCCGCACAGTCGGCCAGATACGCCATGGCTGCGGCAACGCCGCCCTTGCGATGCGGCACACCCGCGATCTCAAGCCCCATCTCCACGCCTGCGAGCGTGCCCATCAGCGTAAGATCGTTGAAGCTCCCGAGATGGCCGATGCGGAACACCTTACCCGCAACCTTCGCAAGCCCCGCCCCCAGCGACATGTCGAACGCTTCGAGCGTCAACTTGCGGAAACGGTCGGCATCGTGCCCTTCAGGCATCAGCAATGCCGTGAGCGCGCTCGAATATTCCTTGGGCTCGAGGCACAAGATCTCGAGGCCCCAGGCGCGCGCGGCACGGCGCGTGGCTTCCGCATGGCGGTCGTGGCGCGCGAAGACGTTGTCGAGCCCTTCCTCGTTCAGCATGTCGATCGCTTCGGCGAGGCCGTAAAGCATGTTCGTGGCCGGCGTATAGGGGAAATAGCCGGTGGCGTTCGCGGCCAGCATCTCGTCCCAGTTCCAGAAGGCGCGCGGCATCTTCGCCGTTTTGGACGCGGCCAGCGCTTTGGGCGACACGGCGTTGAAGGACAGACCCGGCGGCAACATGAGCCCCTTCTGCGAACCCGCAACCGTCACGTCCACGCCCCATTCGTCGTGGCGATAGTCGAGCGAGCCCATCGACGAAATCGTATCGACCAGCAGCAAGGCCGGATGTTTGGCGCGGTCCATCGCCTTGCGCACTTCGCCCACGCGCGTGGTGCAGCCGGTCGAGGTTTCGTTGTGCACGACCATCACGGCCTTGAAGGCATGGCTCTTGTCGGCGGCGAGCTTTTCTTCGACGACGGCGAAATCGACGCCATGCCGCCAATCGCCGGGCACGAACTCAACGACGAGCCCCATGCGCTCGGCGATCTTGCGCCACAGCGTTGCGAAATGGCCGGTCTCGAACATCAGCACCTTGTCGCCGGGCGACAGCGTGTTGACGATCGCCGCTTCCCACGCACCCGTGCCGGACGCCGGATAGATGATGACGGGATGCTGCGTCTTGAAAATGCCCTTCAGGCCCGAGAGCACCTTGCGGCCGAGCACGCCGAATTCCGGTCCGCGATGGTCGATCGTGGGATTGTCGATCGCGCGCAAGATGCGGTCAGGTACGTTGGTCGGCCCCGGGATCTGCAGAAAATGGCGGCCGCTCGGCGCATTGCTCAGCTTTATCATTGGGGCATCCCTCCTGATTGGTTACCTTGGTATACAAATTCATCCATAACTCGTCAAGCTTGATGACAAGCGCGGTCTATTTGGTATACAATTTTTCTATGCCTGACGATTCCCGCCCCTTCGAGCGCGCCACCTTGCCGCAAAGTGCCGCCGGCCAGCTGCGGCAAATGATTTTCGACGGTGCCCTCGCCCCGGCTACACGGCTCAACGAGCGCGTGCTGTGCGAACGGCTCGGCATTTCGCGCACGCCGCTGCGCGAGGCCTTGCGCATGCTGGCGGCCGAAGGGCTTGTGCGCGTCGAGCCCAATCGCGGTGCGGTCGTGGCTCCCATCGAACGCGCCGACATCGAGGCGACGTTCGAGGTGCTGGGCGCACTCGAAGGCCTTGCGGGCGAGCTTGCCTGTGCGCGCATCACGGACGCCGAGCTTGCCGAGATCAAGGCCCTGCATTTCGAAATGCGCGCCCATCATGCGCGCGGCGACCGGGCCGCCTATTTCGCCGCCAACCAGGCGATCCATGCGCGCATTGCGGCCGCCGGCGGCAATGCGGTGCTGGCCGAGACGTTCGAAAAGCTCAACGCGCGCGTCAAGCGCGTCCGTTATGCCGCCAATCTCGGCCGTGCGCGCTGGGACAAGGCGATCGCCGAACACGACAGCATGATCGCCGCCTTGAGTGCCCGCGACGGCAGCACTTTGCGCACGATCCTCGAAGCGCATCTGGCGGGCAAACGCGAAAGCGTGCTCGCCGCCTTTGCCGCCGAACAATCGGCCGAAGCCTACGACTGAACCGGAGAATTGCAGCCATGCCGCGCGACGACGCCACACTTTCCCAGTCCGCCTTCGAAGCAAGGCTGCGCAAAGAGATCAAAGGCGACGTGCTGTTCGGCAAGTTCGACCGCGGCCGCTATTCGACCGACGCCTCGATCTACCAGATCGAACCGGTCGGCGTGGTGGTCCCGCAAGACGGCGAAGATGCCCGCATCGCGATCCAAATTGCGGGCGAAGCCAAAGTGCCGGTGCTGCCGCGCGGCGGCGGTACTTCGCAATGCGGCCAGACGGTGGGTGCCGCCCTCGTCATCGACAACGCCAAACATCTCAAGAAGCTGCTGCATCTCGACGTCGCGGCGCGCACCGCGATCGTCGAGCCCGGCATGGTGCTCGACCATCTGAACGCCGCCTTGAAGCCGCACGGGCTATGGTTCCCGGTCGACGTATCGACGGCCGCACAAGCGACGATCGGCGGCATGACCGGCAACAATAGTTGCGGCTCGCGCTCGCTGTTCTACGGCAACATGGTCCACAACGTGCAGGGCGTGGACGCGCTGCTGGCCGACGGCACGCAAGCGCATTTCGGGCCCGTTGCGGCCGATCTTTCGGACCTCGCCGGGCCGCAGCGCTTCCAGGACATTGTGCGCCGCGTGCGCGCCATTGCCGCGCGCGACGCCGACGAGATCGAAGCGCGCTATCCTAAATTGCTGCGCCGCGTGGGCGGCTACAATCTCGACACGGTGAAGCCCGACGAAGCGCACAATCTTGCCCATCTGCTCGTGGGCTCGGAGGGCACCCTCGCCTATTCGCGCGCGGTGCATCTGAAGCTCGCCCCCTTGCCGCGCCACAAAACGCTCGGAGTCGTGCATTTCCCGACCTTCTACCAAGCCATGGAAATGACGCAGCACATTGTGGCGCTGGGACCCGTCGCGGTCGAACTCGTCGACCGCACGATGATCGATCTCTCGCGCAGCATCCCGGCCTATGCCGGCATTGTGAAGCGCTTCTTGAAGGGCGAGCCCGATGCCGTGCTGCTCGTCGAATTCGCGGGCGACACGCTCGATGTACAGCAGCGCAAGCTGCGCGATCTCGTGGCGTTGATGGGCGATCTCGGCCTGCCGGACTCGGTCGTCGAAATCGTCGAAGCCGATTTCCAGAAAGACGTGTGGGAAGTCCGCAAGGCAGGGCTCAACATCATGATGTCGATGAAAGGCGACGGCAAGCCCGTGTCGTTCATCGAGGATTGCGCCGTACCGCTCGAACATCTGGCCGAATACACCGCCCGCCTCACGCGCGTGTTCGAAGCGCACGGTACCAAGGGCACGTGGTACGCGCACGCGTCGGTCGGCTGCCTGCATGTGCGCCCGATCCTCAACATGAAGGAGGACGGGGCCAAGAAGATGCGCGCGATCGCCGAAGAGGCCGCCGCCCTCGTGCGCGAATACAAGGGGGCCTATTCGGGCGAGCACGGCGACGGGCTTGTGCGCTCGGAATGGATCGCCCCCTTCTTCGGGCCGCGCCTGACGGGTGCCTTCGAAGAGATCAAAGACATGTTCGACCCGGCCGGGATCATGAACCCCGGCAAGATCGTGCGCCCGTCCAAGCAGGACGACCGTTCCCTATTCCGCTTCAAGCCCGGCTACGCGCCCCAAAAAATCGACACGGGTCTCGACTGGTCGAACGGCGGCGGCTTCGCGGCCTCTGTCGAGATGTGCAACAACAACGGCCATTGCCGCAAATTCGACGCCGGCACGATGTGCCCCTCCTACCGTGTGACGGGTGAGGAGCAGCATCTCACGCGCGGCCGCGCCAACAGTTTGCGCCTGGCGATCTCGGGCCAGCTCGGGGCCGACGCACTCACCAGCGACGCGATGTACGAAACCATGCGCCTGTGCGTCGGCTGCAAGGGCTGCAAGCGCGAATGCCCGACGGGCGTGGACATGGCCAAGATGAAGGTCGAGTTCCTGCACCAGTACCGCAAGCGCCACGGCTCGCGCCTGTTCGACCGACTGGTCGGCTATCTGCCGCGCTATGCGCCGTGGGCCGCCAAAGTCGGCAGCCTGCTCAATGCGCGCAACCGATCGCCCGTTGCCGCAAAGCTCGGGCAGTGGCTCACCGGTTTTGCCGCCGAACGCAGCCTGCCCGAATGGTCGCAAACGCCGTTCCGCGCCGAGGAAGCCAAACACGCGAACCAGGGCCGCGAAGTGGCCCTGTTCGTCGACACGTTCAACACGTGGTTCGAGCCCGAGAATGCGCGCGCGGCAATGCGCGTGCTCGAAGCGGCCGGCTATCGCGTGATCGTGCCGACGGCTGGCGACGGCGAACGCCCGCTCTGCTGCGGCCGCACGTTCTTGTCGGCAGGGTTGATCGACGAGGGCCGCAACGAAGCCAAGCGCCTGATGGCCGCCATGCTGCCCTACGCGCTGCGCGGCGTGCCGATCGTCGGGCTCGAGCCCTCGTGCCTGTTCGCGCTCAAAGACGAACTTGCTTCGCTGCTTCCCGGAGCGGATGCCGCCGCCATCGGCGAACACGCGCAATTGTTCGAACAATTTTTGGCGAGCGAACATGCGGCTGGGCGGCTCGATCTCAAGCTCAAAGCATTGCCGCAGACAAAAGCTTTGTTGCACGGCCATTGCCACCAGAAAGCCTTCGACGCGGTGAAGCCGACCTTGACCGTGCTGGGCCTCGTCCCCGGCCTTGGGGCCAAACTCGTCGAGAGCAGCTGCTGCGGCATGGCAGGTGCTTTCGGCTACGAGCCCGCCAATCTCGACGCTTCGCGCAAGATGGGCGAGGCCGCGTTGCTGCCGGCGGTGCGTGCGGCCGATGCCGACACGCTGATCGTCGCCGACGGCACGAGCTGCCGCCACCAGATCGCCGACGGGGCCGGCCGCGACGCCGTGCATGTCGCCCGGATTCTCGAGAGCGCCCTGGCCTAAAAGGCAAAAACGCACGCCGCAATTTCGCCACGGGGCCGCGCGACATTTGCGCGGTTGCCCCTTATATTGGCTCGCGATTCCGAGCCAAAAGGTATCCTGGTGCGAAAAATTGCCGTCGTCATTGCAGTCTTTATTCTCGCCGCATCGAGCCTCGCGGCGCAGGCAGCGTCGTGGGAACCGGCCGGCGAGACGGCAGGCGACAACGAGGTTTTCGTCGATATCGAAAGCATGCGTACGGCCGGCAATCTGCGTACGGCCTGGGTGCGCGTCGTGTATCGCCAACCGATCCAGGCCGGCAATGTGCGCGTCTCGAGCATGCAGGCCCTCGCTCATTTCGACTGCGGCTCGGGCGAGAATGCGGGCCTGCGCGTGCTGCTCTACGAAGACGCGGAAGGCGAAAAACTCGCTCTGGCGCGCGAAGAGCGCGAAGTGCGCTTCGGCCAAGAGTCCGAAGGCTCGGTCGGGCGCGTGGCACATATCCGCGTTTGCCGCGACTGAGCGCGTCGTCTACTTGAGCAAAGCCGACAGCAGCGGGTTCGGGAATTTGCGCGCGAGCGTGATCGCGTAGAACCGCTCTTTGAGATCGGGCAAGCGCCGCAGTTCGACGAGCGTTCCCGCCTCCAGCTCGTCGCGCACCACGATGGGCGGCACCACTGCAAGCCCGATATCCTCACGTGCCAGCAGGCGCAGCATCGCCATGTCGTCGACTTCGGCGGCGAACGTCGCACGAATGTCGCGCCGGGCCAAAAACGCGTCGAGATCGCCGCGCACGCTGCTTTCGGCCGTTGGCACCACGAGCGGCTCGTGCGCCAATAGATCGTCGAGGCGTCGGCGCTTGCGCGCGTGGCGCGGATGACCGACGAGGCTGACCGGCTGGTCGGCGATGAGCCGCGAGATCCACGGCGTTGCCGCATCGCGCGGCGGGGCGAGATTGGCCAGCAGCACGTCGATCCGGTGCGCCTCGAGCCCCTGCAGCAACTCGCGCAAGGTGCCTGAGCGCAGCACGATCTCGACGTCTTTGCGGCCCAGAAGTGGTCGCAGGAACTGCATTTGGAAATTGCGCGACAAGGTGGCGAGTGCGCCGACGCGCACCGCACCGCGCGCCGAGGGTGCGGCCCCCTTGAGGCTCGCCACAAGCTCGTCGCCGGCCGCGAAAATCGCGCCCGCACGCTCGCGCACCATGCGCCCGGCCTCAGTGAGCACGAGGCGGCGCCCGCGCCGCTCGAACAGTTTGTGGCCGAGCTGGTGCTCGAGCTGCTGCAGCTGGATCGACAGGGCCGACGGCGACACGTTGAGCCGCTTGGCCGCGTGCGTGAGCCCGTCGGCGGCAGCGATCGCGTGGAAATACAGCAGATGGCGGAAATTCAGAGCGGCCATTCCTTATTTTATAAAACAGAACGATTTTCTTCAATCTTTGAACTGGAACGCATGGTCGAGGCTGCGTTACCCCCTGCCCGACAATCGATCGTCCCCGTCCGCCCCCCACGGAGCCGCCATGTTTGCCGAATTTTCCTGGATTTTTGCGCTTGGACCTGCGGCACTTGCCGGCGTCGGCTTTGCGGCTGCGGCCACAGTTTCCGGCCGCGCCCTCGCCGATCGCGCGACGCTGGCCGCCGCCTTTGCGCTTGCCTGCGCTATCGCCGCCGCCGCAACCGTCGCTTTCGCGGGTGCACGCCACGCCGACATCCTCACGCTCAAAGGTGCGGGCATCAGCTTCGCATTTGATGCGCTGAGCACGACGATGTTCGTGCTTGTGGGCTTCGTCGGGCTCGTCGTGGTGCGCTTCAGCCGCAACTATCTCGACGGCGATCCGCAGCACGCACGCTTCGTGCGTCGCCTGTGCCTGACGGTCGCTGCGGTGCAGTTCCTCGTCGTCTCCGGCAACCTCGTGCAATTGCTCGCCGCTTGGATCGCCACGAGCCTACTGCTCAACAAGCTGCTGCTGTTCTATGCCGAGCGCCCGGCCGCCCGCCTTGCCGCGCGCAAGAAATTCGTGGTGAGCCGCTTGAGCGATGCGGCGCTTGCCCTCGCTGCCCTGCTGCTGTTCGCGAATTTCGGCAGCTTCGACGTGCTGGCAATCACCGCAGCCGCCAAGGCAGCGGCCCCCGAGGATGCCACGCTCTCGTTGCATGTCGCAGCCCTGCTCGTTGTACTGGCCGCCCTGCTCAAATCTGCCCAGTTTCCGCTGCATGGCTGGATCCTCGAAGTTATGGAGACGCCCACACCCGTCTCGGCGTTGCTGCATGCCGGGATCGTCAATGCGGGCGGCTTTCTGGTGCTGCGCCTGTCGGATGCGATGGCGCTGTCGGGAACTGCCCTCGATGCGCTTGCCGTCGTGGGTGCGGTCACGGCCTTGTTCGGCTCGCTTGTGATGCTGACGCAGACCTCGGTCAAGGTCAGCCTCGCCTATTCGACCGTGGCGCAGATGGGCTTCATGCTATTGCAATGCGGGCTCGGCGCGTTTTCGGCCGCGTTGCTGCATATCGTGGCGCACTCGCTCTACAAGGCGCATGCGTTCCTGTCGTCGGGCAGCGTGATCGATCTTTTGCGCGCCTCGTGGAGCCCGAGCCCCGGCGGCCAGCCGCATCCCGCGCGCAATGCGATCGCACTTGCGTGCGTGCTTGGCGTGGCGTTTGCCGTCGCAGCCCTGTTCGGGGCCGATCTCGGCGACAAGCCGGGCGTTTTCGCGCTCGGCGCGATCATGCTGCTGGGCGTAGCCCTTTACGTGTCGAACGCGATCGACGAGCGGCCCAACATGTATGTGCTCGGTGTCGCCGCCGCGACCGCCGCCGCGGTTGCAGTGATTTACTTTGCGCTGCAGGCCGGTACTGAAGCCATGCTGCAAGGTGCGGTCGCCCCGACGCAAGCGCTCGACGGGCCGTTTGATCTTGTGCTCGTGGGCTTCGTCATCCTCGCCTTTGCCGCCGTTACGCTGCTGCAGGGCGAGCTCGGCCGCCGCACAAACGGGCCGTTCTGGCAATCGCTCTACGTCCATCTCTCGAACGGGCTTTACGTGAACAGTTGGGCCAACCGGCTGACACTCCGCCTGTGGCCGCAAGGAGACACGAAATGACTGCTTCGCCTGCTCTCGAAACCGCGATCGGTGCGGCGTGCAACCGCATCGCCCCGCTCTGGCCGCTTAAACATTTTGTCGCGGTCAATCCGTTCCTGGGCTTCGCCGAGCGGAGCTTTGCCGCAACTTGCGCCACGCTGAAGCGCGTCGCGCGTACCGACATGCTGATGCCGCGCAACTTCTACCAGGCGCGCATCGCCGACGGGTTCGTGACCGACGCCGATCTTGCCGCTGCCCTCGAAGCGGCCGACGCAAAGCTCGATCTGCCGCGCGATTTCCCCGCATTCAAGCACGCTGCCCTTGCCGCTCCGAATGATGCCAAAACGCCGCCGCGCGTAATTGCGACAGTCGCCGACGTGCTCGAGAAGCTCGCGCACGGCGACCGTTTCGCCGCCGGCACGGCCTTCATGATCGACGAGATCTCGAAATTCTGCGCGGGCTATTACGACGAAGCCCAGGCCGCGTGGAAAATGCCGTGGCGCGATTTGGCACCCTACGCGGCATGGCGGGCCGCCATGCGCTTCGACCGCAATCCAGAAGCGATGGGTGTGGCGCATTTCCGGCAGAATGTCGCTTCCCTGCCCGAAGATGCGCGCGCAGCCATCGCGGCCATTGTCGCAGCGCTCGGCATCCCCGAACGTGCGGTCGCCGACTATCTGCACCGCGCTTTGTTCGACATCCAAGGCTGGGCCGCCTATGTCCGTTACCGCGTGTGGGACGATGCGCTCTACGGGCTGCGCAACGAACATATGGTCGAACTGCTCGCGATCCGCTTGGCCTGGGGCTACGCGCTGTTCAAAGAGCGCAACGACCCGGCGTTTCTTGCCGCGTGGGCGGCCGAGATGCAAGCAGCCGCTGCAACGCCCGACGACGAACTCGCGACGGCCGAACGCGATCTTGCGGTCGATATCGTGCTGCAGAACGCGTTCGAGATCGCGTATCAGCGCGGGCTGCTGCAGCGCTTGAAGGCAAACATCGCCGCGCGTCCCAACGCGCCCCAAGCCCGCAAAGCCGTGCAGGCCGCATTCTGCATCGATGTGCGCTCCGAGATTTTCCGCCGCGCCCTCGAGACCGCCGCCCCCAGCGTCGAGACGATCGGGTTCGCAGGCTTTTTCGGCTTTCCGATCGAATATGTGCCGATCGGGAACTTGCGCGGCGGCGCGCAATGCCCGGTGCTGCTCACGCCCGGCATTGTCGTGTGCGAGCATGTCGCCAATGCTTCGCCCGACGAAGAGACCGAGATCCTCGGCTTGCGCCTGCTGCGCCGGCGTGCAGCCAAGGCTTGGAAGTCGTTCAAATTGTCGGCCGTGTCGTCCTTCACTTACGTGGAAACGCTGGGCCTTGCCTTCGGCGCCAAACTCGCGGGCGACGGGCTCGGCCTCACGCGGCCCGTACCCAATCCGGCGCATGACGGGCTCGACCGATTCGTGTCCGAAAGGCTGGGGCCGCGCATCGAGCCCCGCATGGTCGCAGGCCGGGCAACCGGCTTCGAGCCCGAGCGGCGCGTGGCCATGGCCGAGGCCGTGCTGCGCGCCATGTCGATGACCGGCAATTTCGCACGCCTCGTGCTGCTTGCAGGCCACGGCAGCACCACGGTCAACAATCCGCACGCCTCGGGCCTCGATTGCGGTGCGTGCGGTGGGCATACGGGCGAAGCCAATGCGCGCGTCGCGGCCGCCATCCTCAACGATGCGCGCGTGCGCGAGGGCTTGCGCACGCGCGGGCTCGATATCCCGGACGACACCTGGTTCCTCGGCTGTCTGCACGACACGGCGACGGACAGAGTAACGATCTACAACGCGAGCGACGTGCCGCAGAGCCATCGCGCGGAGTTGGCGCAGCTCGAAGCCGTACTGGCCAAGGCCGGTGCGTTGGCGCGCGCCGAACGCGCAGGCCTGCTCGCCCTCGATGCGGGCGGCTCGACCGATGCGCAGATCGACGCGCGCAGCCGCGACTGGTCGCAAGTGCGCCCCGAATGGGGGCTCGCGGGCAATGCGGCCTTCATTGCGGCGCCGCGCGAACGCACGCAAGGTCTCGATCTCGGCGGGCGCGCATTCCTCCACAATTACGACTGGACGCAAGACAGTTCGTTCGGCGTTCTTGAACTTATCATGACTGCGCCGATGGTCGTCGCGAGCTGGATCAATCTGCAGTACTATGGATCGACAGTGAATAACCGCAGCTTCGGCAGCGGCAACAAAGTGCTGCACAATGTGGTGGGCGCGCTCGGCGTGCTCGAGGGCAATGGGGGCGATCTCAAAACCGGCTTGCCCTTCCAGTCGGTGCATGACGGCAAACGCTTTGTGCACGAGCCGCTGCGCCTCAATGTGTTCATCGAAGCGCCGGAGGCCGAGATGAACCGCATCATCGCCAAGCACGAAGGCGTGCGCCAGCTCGTCGACAATGTCTGGGTGCATCTCTATGCGCTCGTCGACGAAGGCCGCTCGATCCGCCGCTACCGCGGCGATTTGCAGTGGGCGGAGTTCTAGGCCCGGCGCAAGTGCTGTTGGCGATTCGCCCGATCCTCGCTAGAGTCGTGGCGGCAAGCGCAAAAACGCGCTGCGGCTCCGGGGAGAACAGACAGTGCAGAATACGGCCAGAACCGAATTTCCCGCCCTTTCCCCGCTGCAATGGATCAAGCTCGCCGTTTCGCCGCGCTACATAACCTACAGCGTTGCCGTGGTCGCCACGCTTGGCTTCGGGTTCGCGATGCTCGCGAACAGCTGGTTCTTGACCCCGTTCCTCGTGGCGGCGGCACTTGCCGGCCTCGGGACTCGCGACATTCTGCAAAAGCAGCACAGCATCCTGCGCAACTATCCGATCGCCGCCCATATCCGCTTTCTGTTCGAGGAGATGCGGCCCGAGATCCGCCAGTATTTCCTCGAGAGCGACACCGACGGCGTGCCGTTCAACCGCAGCAAACGCTCGATCGTGTACCAACGCGCCAAGGCCGATCTCGACAAACGCCCCTTCGGCACGCAGCTCGATGTCTACGAAACCGGCTTCGAATGGATCAACCATTCGATCGCACCCGCGACGCACTATAGCGAGCCGCTGCGCATCACGATCGGCGGGCCGGACTGCAAGCAGCCCTATTCGGCCTCCGTTTTCAACATTTCGGCAATGAGCTTCGGCGCTCTTTCGGCGAACGCCATTCGCGCCCTCAACAAGGGGGCCGCAATCGGCGGTTTCGCGCACGACACCGGCGAAGGCGGCTACAGCCAGTACCATCGCGAAAACGACGGCGACATCATCTGGGAAATCGGCAGCGGCTATTTTGGCTGCCGCAATCCGGACGGCAGTTTTTCAGCCGAGCGTTTTTCAGCTCAAGCCGTCGATCCGCAAATCAAGATGATCGAGATCAAGCTGAGCCAAGGAGCCAAACCCGGCCATGGCGGCGTGCTGCCGGGCCCGAAAGTCTCGGCCGAAATCGCGGCCGCACGCGGCGTACCGCTGGGGGTCGATTGCGTGTCGCCTGCCTCCCACCCGGCTTTCTCGACGCCGATGGGGCTTGTGCAGTTCATCGCCCAACTGCGCGCGCTTTGCGGCGGCAAGCCGGTCGGCTTCAAGCTGTGCATCGGCCACCCGACCGAGTTCCTCGGCATCTGCAAAGCCATGCTTGAGGCCAATACCTATCCCGATTTCATTGTGATCGACGGTTCGGAAGGCGGAACGGGCGCCGCCCCGCTCGAATTCCTCGACCATGTCGGCACGCCGCTGCGCGACGGGCTTGTGTTCGCGCACAATGCGCTTGTCGGCCTCGGCATTCGCGACCGCATCAAGATCGGCGCCAGCGGCAAGATCACCTCGGCCTTCGACATGGCGCGCGTTATGGCGCTGGGGGCCGATTGGTGCAACTCGGCGCGCGGTTTCATGTTCGCGGTTGGCTGCATCCAGTCGCAAAGCTGCCATACCGACCGCTGCCCGACCGGGGTGGCGACGCAAGACAAAGTGCGCCAGCTCGCCCTCGTGGTGCCCGACAAGGCCGCACGCGTGGCCCAGTTCCATAAATCGACCGTTACGGCGCTTGCCGAACTCATCGCGGCGGCGGGCCTCACGCATCCGCGCGAGTTGCGTCCGCACCACGTATCGCGTCGTTTGGGGCCCAACGAGGTCGCGACGTTCGCGCAGGTCTACCGCTTCCTGAAGCCCGGCGAGATCCTGGGCGATACCGACCATCCTGGCTTCGCCGAAGCCTGGCAGCTTGCGCGCAGCGACCGCTTCTAGAAGCCCCGCCTCAAAATACCGACCAGCCCGTCCGGCGCGACAGGCGCTCGAGCGCCAAAGCGCCGACCAGCGAATTGCCCTGGTCGTTGAGGCCCGGTGCCCAGACCGCGATCGCGGCTATGCCCGGTGCGATCGCAAGGATGCCGCCGCCCACGCCGCTTTTGCCGGGCAGGCCGACGCGGAACGCAAAATCGCCCGACGCGTCGTAGTGCCCGCACGTCATCATGATCGCATTGATGCGGCGCGCGCCCTCCGCATCGATCACGATCTCGCCGTCGCGCGGGTC
>Ga0315907_10002399_pt1 | contig 23684 bp, 22 predicted proteins | sample LakEriMetagenome_3_FD_203525 | JGI IMG/M metagenome (GOLD analysis project Ga0315907, IMG submission 203525) | Freshwater fungal communities from buoy surface, Lake Erie, Ohio, United States - Buoy 12 MA123 | ecosystem: Environmental > Aquatic > Freshwater > Lake > Lake biofilm | place: USA...
GTTTGAGTAGGAGTATCCGTTACCGTAGGTGTTGGTGTATTAGTTGGTGTTTCACTAATAGTTGGTGTTGGTGTCTCAGTTGGAGTTTGAGTAGGAGTATCCGTTACCGTAGGTGTTGGTGTATTAGTTGGTGTTTGAGTAGGAGTATCCGTTATTGTGGCCGTTGGTGTGTTAGTAGGAGTTTCAGTCACTGTTGGTGTAACCGTATTAGTAGGTGTTATTGTGGGTGTAGGTGTAGGTGTTGGAGTTCTTGTCGCCGTTGGTGTTGGTGCGGGACACGACTCAATTAATATTATATTACCTGAACCATTTGTTTGAAATACAGTGTTACCTGGTAATCCACCAGAATCTGAAAGATATGTTGCAAAAATTGGTGTTGTAAAACTACTATTCAAGTATATTGTTGTTCCTGTAGTCCAAAAACCAATAGCAACATTACTATAATATGTTTGAAGACTTGGACTTGAACAAGCATCTAATGATGTTGTACCGCTAGATAATGATGTAATTGTAAACACAGGTCTAGTTGGTGTTGGTGTAATTGTAGATGTTATAGTTGGAGTTGGTGTTAAACTTGATGTTACACTTGGTGTTGGAGTTGCTCCATAACTTGGAGTAACAGATGCTGTAATACTTGGAGTTGGAGTTACTGGTGGTGGCCAATCAATTGTTGAAAGAATTTGAATACTTTTAGATGCTGTCGAATAAGTACCGTCAATATACCATACATTAATAGTTTCATTTTCTAATACTTCGTGATTATTTATATTTAAATTATCCGAACATCTAGTATAATTAATAACACCAATAGATGTTATTGAGTTATTTTTTATTATTGATTTTTTACAAGCCATCTTATTTTATACATTATAAATACCTTTATAAAACAAAAAAGGGAACCTAAGTTCCCTTTTTTTATGACGTTTGAGATAAATTATCTCAATTCTTGTAAGTTGAATGTTCTAACTCCGTCAACTGTAACTCTACCATAGAAACGGTTGTTAACCATTTTCTTAGCGTATCTTGTCATGATACCCTTGATAGGTGTGAAGTTGAATGGGTTATACATAGTTGGAGTCAACTGTAAAGGTACGTATGGAGCGTAAATGTAACCAGTATCCAACAAGCTAGTTCCTTTGTGTCCGATTAACACTTGGTTAGCTGGGAAGTAAGGGTCACGATATACTTGATATCTACCTGACAAAGTACCGATTCTTTCAATACCCATGTTGTATTGGTCTTGCTCAGGAGCTGCGTTTGATACGTGGAAGTATTCCAAGTCATCAAAGATAGCAGATACTTCAGAAGATACAACAATCCAGTTAGCACCACCTCTTAAAGTTGATTTGTGAATTTGAGCTGACAATTGGTTAATTGCAGTAATCAAAGTTTGGTTCCAATCTTTTTGAGTGTAAGGAGTTGTTCCGCTAGAAGATAGTCTCTTCCAACCGTTATAATCCCATCTCAAGTTCCAAGCCGCACCTTTTCTCAAATCTCTCAAGATTTCTCTATCAATTTCTGCAGCAACTTGCTCAGATAACAATGCTGTCAATTCAGCTTCAGCATCAATGTTGTGGAACGCCGCAACGTCTTGAGCTAATTCAGGAGACCATTGTGCTCTTAATTTTCTTTCTGTTACAGAAACAGTTACTGACTCAAGGTCAAAAGAAACTTCACCAATTTGGTCTTCAAATTCCAATTCTTTATACAATCTGTAGATAGCTAAGAACGCATCGTTAGTAGTTGTATCAGATGAGAAAGTAGAACCTGTGTAACCATCCATAGATGAATCACCACAAGTAATACAAACAGGAGCTTGTAAATCAATTTCCAAGAAAATAAATCCATTAGCGTCACATACGTTGTAGTAAGAACCACCTGAATTTTTGTTTACTGGGAAAGTAGTATTTACTTGACTTCCGTATTGAACAATACCTTTACCATATCTTTGAGTAACAACTCTGAATAAATAAGGGTTAGTTGTGTTTGCTGAAGTAAATTGGTTAGTTGAAACACCTAAGATGTTCAAACCTGACAAGAATTCTTCAGTATCCATAGTATTACCGTTAGGACCAATCAATTGACCAGCACCTGCGTTAGAGAATCCACTCATAACAATGATAACTTTTCTATAGTTATCTTCAGGGTATGCTGCAGGTAATAAAACACCAGCGTTAGACCAAGCGTAAGTTACAGTATTTGCTGTAATAGCAGTCCACTGACCTTTTGAATAGTCAAACAAACCAGGAGGGTTTAAACCAGCCTCATTTCCTTCGTAGAATAAATCATACAAATCTTTGTTATAGATTGGGTTAAATGTACCATCACCTGAAGTGTATCCAGCATCAGGATTACCAGGGTAGTTTCCTGGAGAACCGATAGGTGCGTAGTGAGTTCCTGAACCACCAAACAAACCATCTGTTGATGTACCACCAGAATAACCTTGAATTTTAGGTACGAAGTAGAACAATTTACCGATTGGTAAGTTCATTGCTTGTACAGACACGATGTCGTTAGCTAATAATTTAGAGAATACTCTTCTCACGATTGGGAAAACAACTGTTTCAAAAGAACCGCTATCAGAAGTTGAAGAAGCCTCATTGATTAAGAAAGAAGCTTGGTTTTCGTATAACTGAGCTACGTTTTCTTTCATGTGACCTTTTAAACCTTCCAAAAAGCCAAGTTTATCCCATTTGTTGATTGTGTCTTCTTTGATAACCTTAAGGTGTTTTAAACCAATGTTACCAACAAGACCGCTTTCTAATAATGCACCCATTTTAGTATTTTTTTGTTTTTAAGTTTTATTTATTTTTATTTTTGTATTTTTTGCATGATATCCTTCATTCTTAAGAATTGTGGATTTTCATAAGTTTTTGACTCAATTAAGTTTTGTGAAGAACCTGATGCTGGTGATTTACCAATTTTTTCCATAGATTCTGTAACTACGTTTTGAGTCGTGGTATTTAATTCATTTTTAATTGATGAATACAATGATTTTGATTCTTTTAATGACTCAACATCATCAAATCTTCTTAAGATATTAATCTTCTCTTGTTTTGTTGTTGTATGTTCTGTGAACAATCTTGTTGCGTAAGCCAAGTTTGAATTAAACACAGCAACTTCATTTAATTTTTCTCTGAAAATATTAAGTGCTTTTCTGTATTCTTCATTCTTTTCTCTCAATCTTTCAACTTCTTCAGCAAGAGCTTGATTTGGAATTACTTTCATTTTAGGTAAACCTTTTCTTTGAGCGTAATTTCTAGTTCCATTACCTAATGTTCTAGCAGCTTCTTTAGTTTCCTCTTTTTCGTAATCTTTGTAATGACCATCTTTTTCACCAGCTTTCTTTTCAACACCATCAACATCCTTACGTCTGTATTCGTGTTTTTTAGAACCATACTTTTCTTTCATTTCAGCTTCAGTGTATTCAAACTTCTTAGGTTTTAAATTCATACCAACTCCTTTAGCTTTACCTTTTGGTTCAATAGCCGCTTCTTTGGTTTCCATTTTTCTACCTTCTTTATATTCAAATTTAGCACTTCCAGTTTTAACACCTTTACCTACTACAGGTTTACTCATCATTGACCCTTCTTTAGTTTCCATTTTTTTAGCTTTGTTAGTTAAAGAGGATTTTGTTAATTTACCCATAACTGGTTTAATTGTCATTTTACCTTCAGACATGTTTTCATCCTCATCTTCATCTTCATCTTCATCCTCATCGTCATCGTCTTCTTGTTCTTCCATTTCTATTTCATACACTACTTCGTCCATTTGTTCTTCATCCATGTACTCTTCTTCCATTTCAACTTCGTCCATTTGTTCTTTACCAAAAATGTCAGCCATCATAGATTCTAAATCATCGTTAGATAATTCATCTTCATCCATTTGTTCTTCTTCCATGTACTCTTCTTCCATGTACTCTTCTTCCATTTCAACTTCGTCCATACTTTCAGTTTGAATAATGTATTCAACATCTTCATCTTCATCGTTTAAAGTAATGTGGTTACCATCTTGTTTAACAATGATACCATCTTCATCACTCATAGATTTGAAAACCTTTAAGATTTCATCATCAGACGCATTTGTAAGGTCAATTGGTAGTGTATCTTCAGAATCCATATCAAAGTCCATATCAAATTCATCTTCCGATTCATCATCGTCAGAATCCATATCAATGTCCATTTCAACATCATCCATGTCTTCATCATCAGAATCCATATCAATATCCATGTCTAAATCATCTTCTGATTGTTCATCCATTTCAACTTCTTTTGATTCTTTTTCAGTCTCATTTTTCAAAGACTCTTTTACTAATTCTGAGATTTCTTCCTTCATAGTAGAAGCAAGTATTCCTTTTGCATTTTCGGCAACTACTTGTTCCAAATTTTTCATTTGTAGTAGTGCTTCCTCAACTAACGACTTTTTATCTGTCATATTATTATAGAATAATTTAACATATAAATATATCCATATGTCAAAAAATTCTATTTGGGGTTAGTAAAAACCCTAAATAAATAAAAAACCCCTCGGTTAGGAGGGGTTTTTATTAATCTTCAATAACTTCGTCTATTTTACTTTCGGAGACTGCTGTGATTCTCCAATCATGTTGAAACCCAGTATATCGGGATGTTACCTTGGCTTCAACATCAGTTACAGAGTAACCTTTAACCAATTTTTCCTCTCGGATTTTCTTTAATTTACCTGTGTTTTCATCAGGTAAATCGTACTGTACTTTTGCTACAAAATATTTTTCGTCCATGTTTTTTAAATTATCTGTCCAAATAATGGTTTAATTTTTTCAATAAGTCAATAGAGCGATTCATTTTTGTTCCACTATCTTGTTCTATTGGAGACATTCTTGAAACTTTTTCTTCTTCCAAATTTTCTTCAAATTTACTTCTATCATCAGGATTTGTAAAAAGATATGCTCCAGGTGTAGATGGTGAAGATACCAAATCAAAACAGATTAATTCAAAATCATCCTGTACTTCATTTTGTTCACCGTTCTTTTTTAAAGAACCAACCCCACGTGAAGATATACCCAAAGTAACACCCTGTCTCAACAAGTTAGCAGCTTGGTCACCCTTTGTAGATACAATACCTCTTTCATGGAATCCTGGTGATGTTAGAAGACGTAACTTACCCATAAGGATATGTCCGTCCCACCATATATCATTAATGATGTGAGACACACGGTCAAGGTCAATTAATGATGATTCAGGGTGGTTTAATTCTGAAAGAGATGTTCCTTTTTCAATCATCTTTTTATAATTGTCAGATTCACGTTTTAAGATTCTTTCAGGGTACACTCTACCATTACGGTTTGGTGTGTTGTATTTTTGAAGTACGGCATAGAATTCAAAAGGTTTTGAATAATCCAAGAAATTCTTGTGATTTTCTTCAAGCATCTTTTTGTTAAATTCATGAGATGGTGACACATATCCTGCATCCATTTCAATCAATATTCCTTTACCTGTGTCGGTAGGTCCTAATATTTTCATACGTATGTTTTAGTAATAAATATTAAGATGTTTCTTCTTTGCTCTTTTTAGATAGTGTAAAATCAAAATACTCGTTCTTTTTAAAGTTTTCAATATAAATTTCTTTGGCAATTCTTTTTAATTTATCTTTAAGAATTGTATCTTTGAAATCCACTTCTTGTGATAAGAATAAGGTAATTTCCAAATTCATAAAACTTTTCTTACCATAAACAATTCCGCTAGTCCTTAAATCCAAATCAACAATATAATTGTCTTTAAAAAATGTGGGGTCTAATATTTCAAATATTGTGTGTTTTATCTGTCTACTAAAATTTGATACTATTCTTTCCCAATTGTCGTAACTTTGTTTTGGCGAAACCCAACTTTGTAGATTAAGATAAACTGATTTAAAGTTTTTGGAATCAACTGTTCCATAACTCACTTTTGAATTGTTGAATCCTACAATTCGTGATGTTTTTCCTTTTTTCATTAATAATCATGTGTATAAATTGTTTATTGTTTGAAAAAAAATAATCTAATTTTATTCTATTGTCAAATTTTCACCAATTTTGTATTATTTACTATAATATGTTAAAAGTAAAAATAGACGAAAAGACTCCATTGGAAAAAGCCTTGAAACAATTAAAAGGAAAGGTAATTAAAACCAAGCAAAATGAAAAGTTGAGAGAAAGACTTCAGTATGAAAAACCATCTGTTACACGTAGAGCTCAGAAATTAAAAGCTCAATACGTTGAATCTCAAAAACCTAAAGATTAATTAATGTTATTATACAAATTGTATAATCTTACATAATTGATTTTAGAAAACTCTTCACCTTTAATTTGGTTAATAGTTTCCTGCAATTTTTTTGTTGTGATATCATCCATAGATTCATTAATACCACTTAAAGAGTGAATTGTTTTTACTTTTAAATCTTCAAACTCTTTTGATAATTCCACATCTTCAGTCATTAATACTTTAGATAAATCTCTTTTAGAATCTTCATCTAAATTTTCAATATAAGAACTTATTTCTCTATTGGCAATATTCATCAAAGTTTCTATTGGTAATTGTATTGTAGTTTTAACTTCAGTACTTTCACTTAAAGTTTTTATCAAATTTTTTCTGCTTTCAATATTCTCCATAATCTTATCAGGAGTATTGTAAATCAAATTATCAATATCTTTATAGTTGTTTTCACTTACAACATCTTTAACCCAATATTCAATTTTTTGAGTTTTTAATTTTGGAATAATTTTTTCAACTTGTCTTAAAGATTCGTTGATGTAAGCTTCAGATAATGTCTTATCATAACCTTTTTTCTTGGACAATTCAGTGTAGATGTAAAACATTGTACTGGCATTTTTATTCTCCAACACCAAACTTTTAAAGTTTTTTAACTCTATTTTTGTTGTTTCATTCACATAAGAATTAATCATTAATCCTTCTATCTTGCTAAGTAATTGTCCAAATTTCATATTAATAAATATATCAATCTAATAGTTTTCCTAATTGTTCTTCAATAAGTCCTAATGAACGTTTTCCTCGTTCTAAATCAACCTCATCAACACCATACAAATTATCACGCTCTAAAATGATGTTCATATTCTTTTTAACTGATTCGGGTGTAACCGCAGTTTCACCTCCTGCCGGTGGTACTTCACCTCCTGCTGGTGGTTCTCCACCTAAGTCAGCACCAAATCCACCCATATCACCTCCTTCTGCAGGTGGTGTTTCTGTGGTTCCTGTTGGTGCTCCATTATTACCATACAACTTGTCAACATTGTCAAACAATCCTGTTCTTGTTATTACGTTAGGTGTATTAGCAATTTCAGTAGCAACTGCTTTCTCAACTCTTTGTTGTTGTAAGTCAAGTTTAATATCCTCATCAGAGAATCCAAGAATATGTTTCTTAGCCCAAGTTTGAGATGTTGGAGCAATACCTTCAATAGGTGCAACAGCGTCTTTGTATAACAACATTTTTTCTTTCCAAACATCTATTGTTAACAAGTCCGCTTGTTTAGATGGGTTAGTCAAACTTAATTGGAATGAATTTAATTCATCTTCAAATCCTAATAAGAATAGGTGAATGATTGCAATTTTGTTAAGTTCGGCAACCATAGATTTTTGAATTCTATTGATTGTACGAGCAAAACGAATATCCTGTAATGATAAGTTTCTACCATCACCAACAACTTCTTCAAAACCTAAGAACGCTTTTGGTATTCTTAATGCTGTTAAAAGTTTCTTTTGGATGTATTCAATATCGGCAATTTCTGATAAGTTTGTAGCCCCTGGTAAAGTTTCAATTGGGTTTGGAGCTGCCGGGTCTCTTACAGGTATAAAGAAATCTTGGTCAACAGCCATTTGGTTAAACCTCATATCTACGTTTCCTGTTTGTGGGTCAGTGATTTGGTCTTTCTTAAATTGTTGTGCAAATCTTTGTACGTATGGTTGAATATCAGCATCATCCATGTTACCAACAAACACTTTAAATACACGTCTTTCAGGTGCTCTTGATGTTCTATAAACCAACATCGCATCTTCAGCAAGAATTAATTGTTTCCAAATACGTCTTGCTTTTTCTAACATTGCGGTACCATAAGGAAGTTTTCTGTCATCACCCAATAATCTAAAGTGAGCCATTTCCCATGTGTTAAATTCCAAATTTTTGTTCTTCCAAGTAAATGTTAAACTTTTAGCATCACTATTAGAAGCTACCGCACCACCCATACCAGATGTTGCTCTACCTTTCATACCAACTTCAATACGTTCAATTTCAATGTTTGGTAGTTGTAAACAACCAACTATACCTTTTTCAGGGTCCAACTTTAAGAAAACAAAGTTATCACCATATTTTGCGGTGTTACGTGTCCACATTGGTAAGTTTGTATTAATATCCAATGCGTTATTAAATAAATCTCCTAATACAGCCTTAATTCTTGGTGAATCAGAGTATATTTGTAACATGTATCCATTTTCATCAACCGTTGTAGATTCTTCGGCATATGTATCCAAAGCCGCAGAAATTTCAGGAGTATACTCCATTGACTCATAATCGTAGTATGATGCCAATCTTGTTGGTTGATAATAAATTGCTTGAGAATATAAATTATTTTCAATTTTAGCCCATTGACTTGAAATATAATAAGTTTGACGAGCTTGTAATTTTTCTTTTTCGTATTCGGCTTTATCCGTAGTTCTTAATAATTCTTTCTTATCAAACTTATAAGTGGGAATATCTTGACCCAAAAGGGAATTTGGTCCAAGTTGTTGGGACAATCTTTGCCATATCGTCAGGTTCTTTTCTTCCATAGTTAAAATTTAAATCAATACTAATATATATCAACGCTTCATTCCGCCGAATAACCATAAATAGTCTTGATAATCCTTTTGTGTTGGTTGATTCTGATATGCAATGTTTGACTTATGATTTGTATTTGGCATTGCAGGATTAAAGTATTGTTCTTTTGGTGGGTCATAAGAAGTAACCTGCCAAGACTCCAACATAGTTTTTGCTTGTTCTGTAACCTTAGTAAGTTGTGAAAATGATGAATCTGACACATATACAGCCATAGCCAAAGACATGATTAAATCATCATGTTGTCCTTTCATGTGGTCAGGTCTTCCATTAATATAAACAAACGTATTCATTTCATTCAACAATCTTGATGAATGAACTTTTAATCCGTGTCTTAAACTTTCTTCAAGAGCGGCAATAATTTGAACCCTTTTGTTGTTAAAGTTAATACCAGGTATTTTATCAGCAGCCTTTGGGTCAAATTTCCATCTGTTACCAAAATCAACACCATCAACATATAAATCTTTATATCCTAATTCTTGGAGTTTTCTTGCGGTTGCAACCCCCATACCACCCGTGATATCAATTACTATAAAACAGTTGTACATATTACCCCATTTGTAAGCAATTTCCGCCAATACATCAGGAGGAAGTTTTCCAACATATTCGGCAACTTGTTCCCTTTCATCAAAATCATAAATTTGGAATGTTGAGTAATCTTCTGAGTCTCCACGAGATACGTCAACACCCATAATATATCTATGATTAAGTTCAGGTTCTTTCCAAATCCAAAGTCCACCACCCATCATTTTATTCATGGGTTCTTTAATCATATTATCTGTAATATTTTTAATTAAATTAGCATCAAATACGTTATCACCCGAACCCAAGAAATTACATTCTAATTCCTGAGAAACTTTACGTTTATCGTATTTAAGTTTCTTTACCATCGCCTCAAACCAAGATGAACATGGTTTGTATCCCAATTCAAAATAAGCCTTTAACTCATCATAGTTTCTTTCGTAAGGGTCACGACCTGAAAAATCAATAATCCTATCTGAAGTATATTCTTCACGGTTTAATAAAAAATGAATAATCTCATCTGTCTTAACCAAATACAAATCTTTAGTATAACGAGGGTCACGATACCAAAACATTTCGGTAATCTTGAAATCATTCATTCCACGATTGGCTTGTTCGTAAATTTCATAGTAAATTGGGTCGTATCCGTTTGGTGTTGATACAACAACAACTTTACCACCCGTAGACAACGAAGCCATACAAGCCGCCCAGAAATCACCATCTGCTTCAATATACGCAGCTTCGTCAAATATCAACATAGTTGGGGTATAACCACGAAGTGCATCTTTAGATGTTGCAACCGCTTTGACTTCACAACCATTAGATAATTTAAAGTGTCTTGCGGCGTTTTTATCAGGTGAAAAACTTACACCAACCCACGAAGGCCATTGTTCTGTGAATCCACGGATTTTGTTTGCCATTTCCACGGCAGTATCCAATTTGTTTGCAATAATCAAAACCTTTTCAGGTCTTTGTTTTGATGCAAATACAAGTCTTTTACTTGCCCAAGCGGCAGTTACCGTAGACACACCTGCCTGACGGTATTTTAATGCAATGTTTTCGTTGAAGTTTTCATAATCCTCAACCAAATTAACTTGGTCAGGAAATAACTCTAATGGGACGTATCTTGACTGAGTGTTATCATAAGTCTGAAGATACGTCTTAAGAGCGTATGGTGTGTTTTTAATACACCTTGAATATTCTAATAGTAATTGTTCTCTGGTTAAACCCATATAAAAGGTTAGTGTTAGGACCTGTCAATACCTAAACTACCTAAGAAATCATCTAAATCACTCAAATCATCATCGTCAGGACCCATAGTGTCACCATCTTCATCAGTATCATAGTCTTCGTCATCATCACTATGTTCCTCATTCAAATGTTCCACAATTTCCTTAACCATTCTGTCTAAGATTGATGTTGCTTTTGCATCACCCCTTAAAATCATTTTCGCTAATTTGAAAAATTCATCAGCAGATAATGCTGAAAATCTTGCAAAAAGGTAGTTTTGTATGAATTTTTTATCTTCATCAAATAACTGTTCAGGATATGCTGCCAAGAATTTTTCCCATAATATTGGACCGATTCTTAAATCCCAAATTTCACTTGATAAGCTGTCAGTTGATGCCATGACCATTTCGGCTTGTTTTGGGTCATCAGGAAGACCTTGTGTTCCCAAGATTTCCATAGTACCTTTAATTAATTCGTGAATTAATATAGGGAAAAATACACCCGTCGCTTTAACTGTTGGGGGGTCAGTTTGAATATCAACCTCTTCCTTACCACCAACACCACCTTGACTCATCATCATGTCCATCATCTCATCAGGTAATACCCAATACAATAAATCATTTACAGACATAACAACACCGTACAAATTCAATAAGTCGGGGTCAACTCTATCTAATTCATCTCTAACTAATTCAAACATGTAATGTCCTTTTTTAGACGAACCTTGAATTAATGCATTAATAAATCTTCTTTTCGCCTTTTCAATATCAAATCTTTCAAATGCTGAAATAAAATCTTCAAGGTCTTCTTCTTTTTCTTGGAAATTCTGTTCAACTTCCTCGTCTTCAGGTTCTTCACCTTGTTTTTGAAAACCAGTCATATCAATTTGTCCTGGCATTACAAGTTCTGCAACATAATTAATTTGGTCAGGTCTTACACCCATTTCTTTTCTAACCAAATCAATTGCCAAATTTTCAAGATATTCTTTATGAGCCATTTGTTTTTGTAACAATTGCATGGCCATACTCATCATAGTTCTTTGTAATTGTTGTAAAGGATTTCCTCTTGAAATATCAGCACCTGCATTTGGAACATAACGTCTAACTTTAGCAACAACATCTTTAAATCTTTTAGACGCTACTAACTCTTCAAACGTTTCAGGTATATTACCTTGTTCTATATTTGGAAATGCAGGATTCGCAGATAACGGAGTTCCTCTTGAAAGAATTGTTCTTTCAATATCAGGTGACATTCTTTCAGGGGTATCTCCATAATCAATTGGAGCCTCTCTAACAATTATTTTCTTTTTCATTATTGGTTTTTAAAATCAATTTTTAATTGGTCAAATTCTAAATAATCAGGAATCTTAACAGTACCCATTTTTGGAGCTTCTGTAGATGCTTTTGGTTTTGGTTGGTGCTTTGGATTTTTGAACGGGTCAGAAGTTTTAGGTTTTTCTTTAGTACCTGGTTTAACTACTGGAGGTGCTGTTTTAGTACCTTGCTCATCAATTTTTTCTGCTTTTGGTTTTGGTTGGTGTTTTGGATTTTTAAAAGGGTCCATTTTACCAGGTTTTTCTTTTTCTTTAGTACCAGGTTTTACTCTTGTCGGTGCTGTTTTTGTACCTTGCTCCATAGTTTCTTTTTTAGAAACATATGTATTTTTATTTGATTTGTCCATTTTTGTTTCATCAACAAAACCAATCATACTATTTTTAAATGGACGAGTAATAATACCTTGTTCACTTAAAGTGTTTATTAATTCACTTTTAGTCATTTTTGGTGAAATATGTTTTTCAACCATTTTAGCCAAAGCGGCTTCCATTATAGGTAAATAAGGATTTTTTCCTTCTTTTAATTGTTTTTTAATTTCTCTTACACATCTTTCCCACTTTCTTGATTTTTTTGGACCAACTTGTGAATGACAAATAGCGAAAGCTTTTGAACTGTTTTTTTCTTCCATCATACCCATACCATCATTTCCACCACCAAATCCATCATCACTAGATGGACCATCATCATTTCCTACACTATTGCCAGCGTAAGGGTCAAAACCACTTTCTTTTTCAGCGGAATCGTCTAAATCGGCATCTTCACCCATTTCTGTCATAGTCACATTAATCCCTTTATCATTTAAATCTTTTGCGATTTGCGATGCATTTGGGTTTTTACTACTGACCATAGTTGTTGCCTTTACTTGTTCACCAACCATCATTTTATGTAGTTGATTAATTTGACCTTCATTCATTGTTGATAACAATTTATGGCTCAGTCCACGTTCCATTAGTTGTTTAATTTTATTATTTTTCATATACAACGTCTTTTTCAATTTCTAAAATGATGTCTCTTTCGTACAATTTATCTTTTACTTTCTGTTCTGAATCTCCGAAACGAAAAACAAGACGAGTCTCATTTTCACAACTTTCATCTTTCTCCCAGGCTAACGCAATTACATCTTCCATTGCGTCTGTGACTCCCATAAAATCAGAGTCCTGTATAAGTTCAAGTTGGACCACCGTATTTTTCAGTAGTCCAACTTTATTTATATATTTTAATTCAGGTGGTTGTGGGTAACCATGTGCTGGTCTTGAATCCCAATTCTCACCCCAAACGTCTAATTCATCACTAAAGATAAACTCATACATGTTATCTCCTCTATAATTTGGACCAAGTCCATTAATATAGATTAAATGACTCATAAAACTTCACCTTTTGGTGTTACTCTAATTTGTTCTCCGTTGTGTTCAAATACTAAATTACTTTTGTTTGTTTTCCCAACGAATTTAAAATTATTATTTTCTTTCAAGATAAATTCAGAAGCCAATTCTTGTTCGTAACTTTCTGACAATTTTTTAACTTGACTCATTATGTTTGTTTTTTGTTCTTTTGATTCAACAAGTTTTTTACTCTTTGTTTTTTGTTCATTTTCATTTACAACAAAATACGAAGATAAAACTTTATCAACTTTAGATTCACTGAAAATTTCGTCCATTATTGAAGAAATTTTTGAGTGTACCTTATCTTCTTCAGACATTTCACTACTCATTCTTTTAGTTCTAACTTTCATTGGACCGAATTTTTCTTTGTATGCGTTGAACATTCTTTCACCCTCAGGTCCTTTTTGAAACATCGCATTATTACTATGTTTTTTCATCATTGGTTCAAATTCATCAAACTCTTCTTCATCAAAATCAAAGTCAAAATCACCTGTATATGGTCTATCATTTTCATCGTACCATTCGTCATTCTTAAATGAACCATACATACCTTCTCCCATTTCACCATCCATTTCAACATCGGTATCCATATCTAAATCCATTTCATCATCACCCGCATCTGCATCCATATCATAATCACCACCTTCAGAACCCATGTCATCCATTTCATAATCAGCCTCAACATCTTCAAATTTGTTCATAACATCTTCTTTGTCTTCCTCATCAAGTTTGGTTAAATCCAATGCTGACAAAATTGAATTGATAACATACTTAATATCTTCAGATGTCATACCAATAGAATCGTTCATTAATCTGATTTTTTGTCCTAACTTACCTGTAAGTTTTTGAACAACTCTAAATGTAACTTCTTCGTCAGGTTCTGATGTTTCAGAATCCATGTCCATTTCCATATCACCATCAGGTGTATCTAATTCCATGTCCATATCCATTTCTTCACCACCTTCAGGTGCGTCAAGTCCTGCGTCATCCAAAGGAGCATCCATAGAACCTTCTTCAGGTGCTGGAGCTGGCGGTGGAAGTTCTGCAACTGGTTCAGGAGCAGGTGCCGGAGCCGGGGCTTTAGGAGTTTTTAATGTAAACTTTTTTTGTTCACCGATGTTATACATAGACACCTCTTCTTCATTTTCAGTAAGTCTATTAACTTCACCAGCCATTAAGTTTAATCTTTTTAATGCTTGAGAATATGAACCATAGTATTTTCTATTTTTCATAGGCTCAATGTATTCCAAAGATTCATTAACCATTTTCTTAATGATATAACCTTGTTTTTCTTTTACGATTTCATAGTTAGTACCATCAGCTAATTGTTTAGCAAATTCCACTCTTGAAGTTTCATTGATTCTTGAAGGAATATTTTCTTGATATCTAGCGATTTCAAGGATTCTTTTGATTTTTTCATCTCCTTGTAATTTTTCGCTTCCGATAGGTTTTAAGTCAGCCATTTTTATATTTTTTGTTTTTTAGTTTAAGAGTTTAGTCCATTAAATCCACCAAGGGCAACTGAGTCTACTTGAACTACAGACCTTCCTTGTGCGTTTGAATATATTGCGTGTGGTAATGCTTGTGTATATGTGTTACCTGAACATGTAATACAATCTTCATATACTATAGTTCCACTTTGTGTATTTGTTGTTCCACCTGTTAACGCAAAACCACTAGGTGTGATTGTTGGTGTTATACTTGGTGTTGGTGTTATTGTTGATGTAACCGTAGGGGTTACAGTTCTTGTTGGGGTAATACTTGGTGTTGGAGTAACAGTTGGTGTTCTTGTTAATGTTGGTGTTACTGTTGGTGTAGCACTTGGTGATATAGTAATACTTGGGGTAATACTTGGGGTAATACTTGGTGTTGGTGTTAACGTTCTAGTTGGTGTTAACGTTGGAGTAATACTTGGAGTAATACTTGGTGTTGGTGTTAACGTTCTAGTTGGAGTGACAGTTGGAGTAACAGTTCTAGTTGGAGTAACAGTTGGTGTTCTTGTTACTGTTGGTGTTATAGTTGATGTTGGAGTAACAGTTGGTGTTCTCGTTACTGTTGGTGTTACCGTACTTGTTGGTGTAGGAGTTGGTGTTACAGGTGTTCTTGTAGGAGTTGGTGTTACGGTCTGTGTTGGAGTTGGCGTTGGTGTAGGATTTGCCGATAAACAAGTTGCACAATCATTATAATCAACAGATTGTGTTAAAACTTTATCAATACCTGTTGCTGGCTCTGCGTTATCTATTATATCATAACATCCTGGTGTGGATGCTCCTGTGAATGTTAAATAGTAATTACCATTAACTGCAGGTAATGATGCACTATCAAAATCAACGAGTATTGATGCTCCGCCACCACAAGGACCTATTAAATATGTTACTAATGCCATAATTTTACTATATAAATATAGCAATAATGGTAAATTGTTAAATTATTCTACGTCAGTATTTTCAACAGATAAATTTTTATCTATTAATTTGTTTTTAAAATCAAATAATTTTTGAATATAACCATTTCTACGAAGAAATTTAAACACTAAATTTTCGTATGAAAACTCCCCATCTTTTTCCAAACCCGAACTACGGAATTTCTTTAATCTGTCTTTGAAGGTATCTAAACGTTTAACCGATTTGTCATAATCTTCACCTTCAGCATCTTCAATAATACTATCAATTTGACTCATCATTGAATTTGTTTTTGACAATAACATTTCTTTGTCAATTTTAACATTTTCTTTTTCAGGATTATGAACCCATGTATCAAACATTACTGAATACACACCACTTGAAAAATGTGATTCGTCAATATCTTCAGCGTATAATTCCACATCAAAACCTTTTACGGTAATATTGTGGGTAGTATTAAATAAAGTTTTTTTAAGTGTAAATAACTCTTTATACATTTCAACATCTTCAGGGTCAAACTGTGTAAAATCAACGTAAAGGTGTAAATCAATATCAGAAAATTTTGACCAATTAAAATTGGCTAGTGAACCAGTAAATCTAACATCATCAACAAATAAATCATCACCCAAGTAATCCATGAATTCCCCGGCAATCATTAACAATGCTTTTCTAATTTGTGGTTTTAACTTTGGTTCATCACTTTCAACATCATCCCATATTTCAGGGTTTAATGTTTCTTGTGTTCCAAAAGAAGATAATATTTCTGAGTATTTATCCATCCTATATAAATACTCAACTTTTTATTTAAGGTAATTTTTTGTATTTGTATACTTTTGAAATTTTGGAATTGAAGTATTTTCCTTGTGATTCTGACAATCTGAATTCAGCATATACATTGTGTGGTACTTCTTCATACTCATAACGTGTACCATTTTTAAATTCGGCAATCATAGTTTTGTCTGCCGTATCATATTCGGTTCTAACAATGTTAGACGAATTAATTTCATTAAGAATTTTTGTACCTTTAATTTCTTGTCTTCCTACTGCCATAATAGTATAAATATTAAAAGACCCCTGATTTTAGTCAAGGGTCTTTTTATTAGGGTTTCATTTTTTGTAGTTGGTCTCGTAGTTCAATTGCCTTTTCAAAGTTTTGTGATTTAATACACTCCTTCAACTCATCTTCAATCTTTTTAATTTCTTCTTGGTCTTTTTCAAAAGTTTTGATTTTATCACGAAGATAAATTGCCAATTGGAAATCTTCTTTTTCAACTGCTTTGTCAAGTTGTTGTTTTAATGATTCCAAAGAATTTTTATTTTTTCTTGGTGCACCCATAGTACCCGTAGTTACAATGTAAGTAATTCTACCATCAGGGGATGAAAAAGTTTCTTTTTCCCATTCCATACCATTTTCACTTCCTGTTTCAGTTTTATGTTCCATAGAAGAACTGTTAAAGTTAGGGTTGTAATCACCAAACATCTCATTGATTTCGTCCATCATTTGTTTTAGAGATTTTCTGTTGTTGTTTCCAAATAAGTCAAACATATTTTTTTATTTTAAATTTTTTATGTATCTTTGTGAAACATAAATACAAAATTGTGCCAAATCAATAACACTGACATTTTGTCATATTATACTGACATATAGTCATAGTTGTTATTTAAAATAAAAATGGTATATTTGTGGTAAGATAAAAGACTATGATTGAATCAATGGATAACACAGAAGGTAAGTCAACACCTAAAAAGAAATCAGGAGGAACTCCTGTATTGGACAATTTCAGTAAGGACTTAATCAAAATGGCTCAAGAGGGTAAATTGGACCCTGTTATTGGTCGTGAGATGGAAATTAACCGAATTGCTCAAATCCTTTCTCGTAGAAAGAAAAACAACCCAATTATCATTGGTGAACCTGGTTGTGGTAAAACCGCAATTGTTGAAGGTTTGGCAATGAAAATCTTTAACGGGGATTGTCCTCGTAACTTACGTGATAAACGTATTGTATTATTGGATTTAACATCCATCGTTGCCGGTACAAAGTATCGTGGTCAATTTGAAGAACGTATGAAAGTTATTATTGAAGAACTTTCAGAAAATCCTGACATTGTAATTTTCATTGATGAAATCCATACAATTGTTGGAGCTGGTAATTCTTCAGGTTCAATGGACGCATCCAACATCTTTAAACCAGCACTTGCTCGTGGTGAAATCCAATGTATCGGAGCAACCACTTTGGATGAGTATCGTACCAACTTTGAAAAAGACGGAGCCCTTGAGCGTCGTTTCCAAAAAGTTGTTGTTGACTCTCCAAATAAAGCTGAGACTTTAACAATCATTACAAATGTTAAAGACAAGTATGAAGAATACCATAAGGTTAGTTATTCTGAAGAAGTATTGGAATTGTGTGTGAACTTGGCTGACCGTTACATCACTGACCGTGAGTTTCCTGACAAAGCATTTGATATTATGGATGAAGTTGGTGCCCGTTCTCAAGTGGATACCAAAATCCCTGAATCCTTGGAGATTCTAAAACAAAAAGCTTCAGAACTTAAACAACAAAAACTTGATGTTGTTAAAAGACAAGACTTTGAACACGCAGCTGAACTACGTGATAAAGAGAAAAAACTTCTTGAACGTTTGGAACTTGAAAAGGCGAAGTTTGAAAAAGAACAATCTGAAAATCGCAAACCGATTGACCCAGAATTGGTCTTGAATGTAGTTTCGTCAATGACAAAGATTCCTGTCAACAAATTAAATGTTGATGATAAGATGGCTTTGGTTGGAATGGAAAAAACTTTGATTTCCGAAGTTGTAGGTCAGGATGATGCGGTGTCAAAGATTTCAAAATCTATCCGTAGAAACCGTTTGGGTATTAAAGACCCAAATAAACCAATCGGTTCGTTTATCTTCTTGGGTTCAACAGGTGTAGGTAAAACCCACTTGGCAAAACAATTGGCTAAACAAATCTTTGGTAGTTCAGATGCACTTATCCGTGTGGATATGAGTGAGTACCAAGAGAAACATACCATCTCTCGTTTGATTGGTTCCCCTCCAGGTTACGTGGGTTATGAAGAAGGTGGACAGTTGACCGAACAGGTTAAGAACAAACCTTACTCTGTAATCTTGTTTGATGAGGTTGAAAAAGCAAACAAAGAAATCTTCCACACACTTCTTCAGATGTTGGATGAAGGTCACCTTACAGATTCTTTGGGTAGAAAAATTAACTTCAAGAATTGTTTGATTATTATGACATCAAACATTGGGGTTAAAAAACTTCAAGACTTTGGAACAGGTATCGGTTTTTCAAGTAACGCTTATTCTAACGAAGAACAGAAAAAAGAAATCTTGAAAAAAGAAATGAAGAATTATTTCTCTCCTGAGTTCTTGAACCGTATTGATGATGTGATTGTGTTTAATTCTTTGAACGAAGAATCTATCAAAAAGATTGTTGACATTGAATTAAAGAAATTAATGGGTCGTTTGTCAGAGTTGAAACTTATTTTCAAGTATGACGACAAATTAGTTTCACACATTGCCAAGATTGGTTATGATGAATTATATGGAGCTCGTCCTATCAAAAGAGCAATTCAGGACCAAATTGAAGATTTGATATCTGAAGAAGTCCTAAACGGAAATGTGGTTGAGAGTAAACAATATTCCCTATCGGTAAAATCTGAGAAGGTAATCATCAAATAAGTGAATAATATTCCTTATCGGTAATAAAAGTGGGGTCATTGACCCCATTTTTTTTTATAAAGTTATAAGCATAAAAAAAAGGGTCGTTAAGACCCTTTTCTATTAAATGTACCACTGACTTTTGGCATATTCTTTATCGTACTGATACTCATGTTTTTCATATCCAAGTTTATCAATCATTGCATATGCGGTCTTAATTGAGTTATCCAAATCATCAATTACCACATACTCACTTGGTCTGTGGTAGTTGTAATAACCACAAGAAATGTTGATACAAGAGAAATCAAACTTCATTTTCAATTGAGAAACGTCTGTGTATGGGTGAACCATATACTCACGAGTTGGCATGTATTCATCTAATACCTTGTCAACAATGGTAAAGAATTCACTATCACGGTTAAATAAACGTACACCAGAACAAACTTCAGTAACCATGTAGTTCAATGGTGCATCCAACTGAATTGCGTAAGACACATCAACAAAGAAATTTGGGTCAGCTTTACGAGAACCCCAACATCCTGTTTCCTCACTAACAAAGAACGCTGCTTTTACGTGTGGTAAATCCAAAAGAGCTGACATTGCTCCAAACACACCACATTTGTCATCACCACCAATACCTGTTTCTTTACCTTCAGGTGTATAACCTTTAAGACAAACTTTAAGGTTTCCTTCATAGTCAGGTAAGGTTTCTGTGTGAACAACAATCTCATTCATTCCGTGAACGGTATCGGTATGAGCAACCATACATGGATAAAGTTTCCCTTCAAAACCTTCACTTGTTTTGGTGGCATAAATGTTCATCATTTCATCTACCACATAAGGTATGTTGTTTTCCTTAAGCCAGTTGGAAATAAATTCCACCATATATTCTTCATGGTACGTAGCGGTTGGAACGCTAAGTACTCTTTCTAATAAATCTAATCTGTTCATCTTACCACAAAGATACAACAAAATTATGAATTATCAAAAAAGTTGTAGATTATAAATAAAATCTTTGAATTTTTCAAATGGTAATCTCATTTTTTTCATATCACCTTTACCAACAGTGTTTATTGCAAATGTCACCCTATCATCTTCCATATCCAAATCAGAAATTTTTAGATTATATCTATCATCACCTGGCATTACAAACCACTCATCAAAACCACCCAATTTTTTAATAAAATCATAATGGTCAATGTAATCACCTGTTATGTTTTCATTTTCATTAATAGTTTCTTCCATAGTATCTAATAATTTTTCTATGGCATTGTAGGTACTACTATATTCATGATTCCCAGACCTAAACTCATATACACTATCAGCAATACTTGGGGGGTCAATATTTTCAAGATTAATAATTCTTCTTAATAATCCATAAATTCCAATATTAAACTTTGGATTATATTTTTGATAGGTTTTTATAAGGTCATCTAATTTAACCGTTTTCTTATAAAATGTACCCGTCATTGGTAACCCATATTCGGCAAACATATTTGAATAATCTCTTTCCAAATATTCTTTAATACCTCGTTCGGCATCAACATTCATGTCATAAGTATATTCACTGGTTATGTTATCAACGGCATTTTCAAATGTCTTTGATAGGAATTCGGAAACTTTAATTTTACAGTCATCATTACCATATTCCTTTAATCCCAACGTACATTCATATAATTTTGGATTAATAATCTTCATATACGTTTGAAGTCTTTTCATTTGTTCGTCATCAAAATAAGAATACATATATCCCTCTTTCCATTCTTCTTCACCATAATAACTATCAAAAATTTCACCTGTACCGTAACTAGATAATGAAATATCTAAGTACATTCTATCACCGTCACCTTCGTTCCACTCAAATAAATCAAAATAATCATTATCTCTTCCGTTAAAATCTAAATTCAAAGTGACATTATCCTCATTATCTCTATTGTAACTGGTGATTAATGGGTCCACCCTATCAGCATTCCAACTTGAAATAGTTCCGTCTTTAATTCTTTCAAATCCTGCTTTTACTTTTCCACCACCCAATAATTTTTCAATAACAAAATTTTCAACCTCAGGATAAACGTGGTATAGAAAATCCACATCATGTCCAGTATCCGCAGCATCATACACAGTTGGGTCACCGTCTTTAATATATAAAGCCACTTTTTGTCTTCTATTAGATTTGTCTATAAAGTAATAAAGTTTACCGTCTTTGGTGTATTTGTTAAAATAATCAGGCTGTTGCCCCGCAGTACACCAACGTGTACCTGAACCATAATAACAAGAAGCATTATGTGTGATGGCTCTAATTCCTATTACATCACCGTCTTCAAATACTTTTTCAGCTTCTTTTTTCGCCTCACGTTCTTTTTCTCTTTTAGATGAAATCATTGAAAGTGCTTGCGTCAAATAACCCAATGTATCAATATTATACGAATTAATATCTTTTGGTGATTTTAATATAACGTCTAACTTTGGAAATGCTCTTGATTCAATACCATCCCACAACTCTTTGGTTGTACCTATTACTTCAGGTGTAATTTTATCATTGTTTTTGATAAATGACCTAAGTCTATTTACAAGTAGATTAATAAAATCATTAATATCTGTATTTTGGTCAATCAAATATCTTTTGGTTTCGTTCTCAACAAACGGAATAAACTTGGTTCCCAAACTTGACGTAGCATCAAAAATTTTGTCAATCATCTCAGCATCCTCAGGAGATGAAAACATTTCTTTTACCTTTTTGATGGCATCTTCTTTCTTACCTTCTTGTAAAAATATTTTGTACATTTCTTATAAATAGTTGTGTAGATTAAAAAATGGTTGTATCTTTGTTTAAGAAAGGAAGACAAACTATGAAAAACATCATCACCACCATCGCAATGTTCATCTTGACTATCACCGCTCAAGCACAATCAGTTTATAAGTTTGAAAATTTCTACAACTACAAACACCTTTCTATTTGGGAAAGCCCATATGCGGTAAACAATGATATGGACAGTAACTTGGGTAGTGGTATGGCTAAATGTGAAATGACTCTTGAAAACAAGACTATCACTATCAAAAATTACACTTCTAAAAACACTTTCACCTACAATATTGTAAGTGTTGAAAATGGTCCTTACACTATCTACAGAACCAAATGTGTTGAGTCAAATAATATGGATGTTAATTTCTACATCCTTGATGATGGTGATAAAATTTTCATCTACTGCACTTGGGACATTGATGGATACTACCTCCAAGGATGGCAAACAAAAATTAACAAATAAAAAAAGGGGGTCATTGACCCCCTTTTTTATTATAATTAGTTTTTTTTATTATGCCATATTTGATACTCCAGCCTGAGTTGCAATCATATCAACAAGTTTTTTTCCAACTTCTGTTTTTGCCCACTCTGGCATTGTACTTTGAAATCCTGATAATTCAGCTGCTTTATTTCTCAAAGCTTGTTTCATATTAACTAAATCATTAATTGCTGAAATGTAAACTGATTTATCATTACCCGCAACTGAGGTGTTAAATATATTACTCTTGTAATTTTTCCAATTAGATGTAGTAGCTTCTTTATATCCCTGAGGATTTATTTTTTCTAATAATTTTTGTACTTCTAAAAATGGTTGTGCAACATTAATAAGTGGACCCGCACCAGATTTAATTTGAGCCATAACATTTTGTAGTTTTTTACTATCAAAAGGTAAATAAGTATCTACTTTAGCAACCAAATTTTTGTATTTTTCTTTATTGTCTTCTTGTGGAACAACACTTTGTTGTTGTTCTTGAGTTTCCATTTTTTTGATTTTCAAACCGTTAGGTTCTCCAGACATAAATCCAACACCCATAGACTCCTTTATAACACGTCTTACAATTTTTTCTAAATCAGATTCTGTTAATCTTACTATTTTTTTTGTCATGATTAAATTATTTCTTAATAAATAGTTGTTGATTCAAAAAAGTATATTTATATTTGTATAAATGTTCTTTGATATATGGGGATGACATGGAATCGACAGGTATTGTTGATTGATGGATGCACGTATGAGCTGAAATAACTCATTAAAAACTGGTTCAAAAAATTAGACGGCAACGTTTTAGACAAAATGGCGACTATCGGATTAATCCGTGAAAACGCTTCTGTAGTAGCCTAATCGCTATTGCAACTCAGGTCGGGAGACACTAACCTAGGAACAGAAGTCTTTAGAGGTGTGGTTTCTATCTTAAAAGAAACAAGTGGAGGATTAGTTCTCAGTAAACCGAACCACTATAAAATAAGGGAATTGTGAATTTCGGAGTGTTAGCAAACA
>Ga0315907_10002401_pt1 | contig 23671 bp, 16 predicted proteins | sample LakEriMetagenome_3_FD_203525 | JGI IMG/M metagenome (GOLD analysis project Ga0315907, IMG submission 203525) | Freshwater fungal communities from buoy surface, Lake Erie, Ohio, United States - Buoy 12 MA123 | ecosystem: Environmental > Aquatic > Freshwater > Lake > Lake biofilm | place: USA...
AAATTATGTACTGGGGTAAAGGATAAATCTACTTCTATTAGTTTAGGGAGTTTTTTTACATCATTTAAAGGAGCCCCTAAAGCATCTCTTCCTATTTCCCATCCTCCTTCAAATGAAGGTTTTAATCCAATATTAGTTATAATTCCAGGTACATCATTTAAATAATCTCCTACTCTTAAATTTACAAAATTTCCTCTCATATAACCATAATTAGAATAACTTGGAGCAGTAACACCTACTAAATAATTTAATTTCTCATATAGAGGCTTCATTTCTGAAAATGAGTGAGCATATATAGTGAATGATAATGAAACATCCCTAGAAAACCCGCTGTATTTATAAAAATTTTCAGCTCTTCCAATATATTTAAAAGACTGCCAATCTGCTTTAAAACTATCAGACATATTGTTTAAATATGCTCTAAAAAATAAAAACCAATCCGCATCACCATTAGATGAATCATTATTTAATATTTGAAAATAAAATGGAATTAAATCCTGATTTTTAAGGTTTATTAAATCGTCAATTTCAGAAGGTGAAAGATTTTCAGGATTAAAACCTTTTATATCTAGTTTATTTATACTATCATATGAAAGAGTTTTACCAATTGGATTTAACTCAGCTGCTTTTTGAGCATCAAGAGTAAAATTTGTAGGTACATTTTCACCATATGTTTTATTTCTATTAAAAACAGTATAATCTGTGTATGGTAAAACCTGTTTACTAGGATCATTAGTAAAATTAGGGTCTATAGACTCATTAATAGCTTTTCTAAAATCTTTAGGGGTAAGTCTAAATTCTCTAACAATATTACTTAATCCAGCTACCCCGGGTAGGGTAGAATCGGGGTCAAGGTATTGGCTTAGAATACTAGTACTAAACACATATGTGTTATTGTCTTGAGGTCTTAAATTTGTAGGGCTATAATTGTTAGTTCTATCACGAGGAGAACCATATCCTGTTCCATCAATTCTAACTCGAGTTTTGCCTAAAAAACCTAAGGTATTAGGACCTCCTCTATATGAGTAAATATATTCTCCATTTTGAGTATCTATATCATACTCGGATTCGGCATAGCGTAGTTCTTTAGCAGTAAGAGAATTAATACCTATTTGTTTACTTTTATATATTAAAACTAATCGGTTTCCTGAGTTGCCAAGATTATTTTCATTTTCAAGTGTAACTCTACCATATCCTCTTCTATCAAAATCTAAAGGATTTAAATCTGTTTTATCTAAATGGAATCCAAACGCATTACCCCCAGCTTGAAGCACAGTTGAATAGGGCACATATACTCTTCTACCACCCCCTGGAGCGTTAGCGCGAGTTCTTTCTAAGAGATTTTGTTTGACTGAAAATAAAAGGCCAGATACATTTTTAGTATCAAATAAAAATCTACCAACCCTTAAAGCATCTGTAGGGACAGGAGCATCTAAATCAAATGGATTAGTTTGAATTCGTGCGGCAAGATTGACATTGATGGTATCAAAAGGGTTAATGGTAAAAGTATTAAGCTGGAGGATGTTAGCTTCAAATCCTATATTAATTCCGGTACGGCTACTAGCTATATTAGCATTAGTAGTATTAAGAGCACCCTGTCTTAAGAAAAAGTCAGGGGCTCTTAATGCAAAATTCGTTCCGGATTCATCAGTGTAATCAGGTATAGGGACAACTATGTACGGCTGGCTAGAGTCGTTGTTGTATTTTAGAGATCTATAAGCAGTCTCTAAGCCCCCTTCTATAACACCTTTGAGTAAACCCATACATACAAATAAAATTTAAATGCAATTAGTTATTGTTAGGTAAGAAAGTATCTTCATACTTAGCTGGGGCAACAGTGCCTTTATCAAGTTGTGAAGGTGAAGGTAAAGGGTTGGCTTCCAGACCGTCATTATACGCTGCCCAATCTCTAAGTACATCTGCCTCATGATATCCAGCTGTTGAGTATCCAAAATCTCCATCATAAGTACCATGTAATTTTGATTGGGGAGTAGATGCTACTAAAGTTGGAGAAGTAGTTGCAGTTGCTTCACCTTGAAGTAGTGAGCCTCGTGAATTGAATAAGTCTAAAATTCCTGAAAGTGGTTTTGCCATGTTCTTATGTTTTTAAAGTTAATAAAAAATATTTTATTTATAAATATTAGCAAATTAAGCTCTTGATGTGTTTATGTTTTGAATTGTAGCAAATTCTCTACCATCAAGTGTAATTTTAGAAGGAGTACTAGAATATTGAGCGTACATATCCTTATGTTCTTTATTTACTTGTAACAACTGGTCTAATTTTGTTAATAAAGCAGTTAATTCTGCTGTGTTATTAGTTATAGTAGAAACTCCATTATTGTTTGTTGTTATATTAGAAGTAGCGACAGGAGCAGCTACTAATTTAGTTTCAAGAGTATTATTTAATGGTGTAGGTTGAAGATTATTATTAGTAGTTAAATAATTTTCTTCTTTAATCTTTTGAGTTTCAGAATTAACTACATCATCAACAAATACTTTATTAATTGTACTTAAAAGAGATGAGGTTAAATTTGCTTTATTTAAAGTACTAGTAGCACTTAATTTATTAGTACTATCAGATATTTTGTTTAATGAAACATACATATCTTTAAATACTTCTGAGGAGTTTTTGCCTAAGAAAATTTCGTTTTTATCTACTTTAGCTATACCTTCTTGAAGTACTGAACCACCTTCTGCAAGTTTTGGAGTTGTTGTAGATTTATATAAATCGTAATTTGATTTATTAAACGCAGAGTCTTTTGAATCTTTTGTTACAGAATTTAAATTATCTAATATAGTTCTTCCAGTATTTGCTATTGTCTCAGCTGCAACTACAGGGCCAACAAGAGGCAAGAGATTTAAATTAGCAGCTTTTATGTCTGAAGTAATTTTGGTTTTAAAAAGATTAGTAAGTAAATTTATTGAATTAGATGAAGATGTCTGTTTTTGTTGTGTTTGCTGAGTTTGGATTTGGGTGTCTTTACTAATATTTTTGGTTTCCTGTACTGATTGGTTTAGTTTTTCAAAATTTGCAATATCAGTGGTTGTTTTGTCTAAAGTTTTAGTTGCACTTAGTTTATTAGTAGTATTATTAGATATTTTATCTAATGAAATAGACATAGATTTTAATGTCTCTAATGAATTTTTACCTAGGTATACTTCACCTGTATCTACTTGAGCCATACCTCCTTTGGTTACTAAACCACCATCTGCAAGTTTTGGAGGTTGGGTTTTAGTTTCTTCTGGGGTTTGGTTTAGATCATAAAGTGCTTTTCCACCAATGCCTGCACTAGCTATACCGCCTATTGCTCCTCCTATAAATGGGATTATGCCTGCAGCGTCTTTAGCAACGCTCATAATAAGCTGAGTTTCTAAAATTTTAGCAATTTTAGTTAATAGAGTAACTTGGGTAGAAGAAGATTTAGTTTGAGTAGCTGCGGTTTTTTCTTCTCTAGCACTTCTAGCTTCATTTATAGCTTTATTCTCTTGGTTTGATTTTTTAAGTTCCTCATTTGATTTTCTAAGTTCTTCTATTTGTAATTGTGAAGTTTCAGTTAACTTAGATACAGAAGCATTTAATTGTTGAGACTCTTCGGGTGAAGAAGGCATTCCTAAAGAAGAAGTAGCAGTAACAGATTGTGCAGAAGCAACAATTGGGTTAGATGCAGATGGAAGAGGAGACTCTTTAACTAAATCAGTACCTACTTTTATAGGGCGACCTTTTGAAGCATCATATACTTGATCATTACCATCTAATTGTACTTCTCCAAAATCTCCACTTAATGTTACTCCTTTTTTACGGTCAATCTTAGCATCCTTAACAGTATATTGGGATTTAGCTTTAGAAGTTTCAGAATGCATTGCTGCTGCGGCAACTGCTATACCTGCACCTATAGCTAAAGCTCCAAGTCCTAAGGTAACTGCGGATGCGGTGGTTATAGCAGATATAGCAAGAGCAGCAGCAGATAAAGCTGCTGCTGCTAAATTATAGACCATAGGGAGCATAGCTATCCCTAAACCAACTAATATTCCTTTTAATAAAGTGGTATTACTTAATAAAGTAGCAAATCCACTTAGCATTGATCCTAAAGGACCATCTACTATACTAACAAATACATCTTTTAATTTTTCAACAGCAGCAGCAAAACGTTCTTGAGTACTAGCTTGATCCATCATAACATCTAATTGGCCTTCACCAAGCATTTTAGCTGCTTTTTCTTCACCATATCTTTGTTTAGCAAACTCATAAGCATTTTTTTCTTCTTCACTTAATGAACGTCCTAATTTGCTTAATGCCTCTTGTTCTACTAATGAATTAGCTAATTCTTCTCTTGACATACCAACAGCTTTAGCATATGCTTCCTGTTGGATGCGGTTCATTTTAGTGAATTCAGCTGAGCCTCCAATTTCTTTGTTGATTTCTTCGGCCATTGAGCCAATATCACCCATTAAGGCATAATAACGAGCATTTTCAAGGTTAATTTCTTTACCTGTTAATAACTCAGCTTCTAGTTCGGCTGTAATAGAGCTTTCAAATTGCAATAATGAATTAGCAATTTTATCTGCTTGTTCTAAATTAATACCTAATTCTTTAACTTTAACAGCAGCTTTAGCCAATGCTTCTGGGGTGGCGCCTAATGACAATTTAATTGCGTTAGAAACATTAGCAGTTTCTTTCATTAACTGCTTAATATTAATAGACAATCCTTTTTGGATGGCTAATGCTTTACCAGCACCCATAAAACCAGCAACAGTATCTTCAACACTTCTACCAGTAGCCATTGATATTTTATTAATACCAATTAATTCTTCATTAGTAAATCCAGCTTGTTCTCTTAATTTAGTAAAGGTTTCTAAATCCTTTTCAGCTATTTTAACATTAGCTCCTAAATTTTGACTAATAGCTAAATAACTTTCTCCTAATTTTTTAGTAGTTACAAAAGTTGAATCTGAATTTTTAGCTATGTTTGCAAATTGTTCATTAACCTTAAGGGCTTCACCATAACTGATGTTCATACCTTTGGCTAATTTCCCAGCATTGCTATCAATAGTCTTAAATGCATCTACCAATTGAGTTACAGCAAACGTAGCTAAAGATATAGGATTAGTTAAGTTCTGGAATAGGGAACTACCCATTGATTTTATACCTTTACCTAAAACAGCAATATGTCCACTTATACCAGCATACTGAGCATTTTGAGCTGCTAGTTGACCAAGAGTAACTTTATTTTGGTTGTTTATTTGGGCTTTTTGGTGAAGTTCTCTGTCTTTTTCACTAATAGTATTTTTAAGAGCTTCTAATTCTAATACTTGATTTTTTAGGGTACCACCAAATCTTGTTTTTATCTGTGCATCAGTAAATTTTCCTCGATTTTTAGCTATTTCTTCTTCAAGGAACTTTTCACGTTCTAAATTTTGAAGAACTTGAGTATAACCTTTAGATTCTAACTCCTGTTGAGTTCGTTCTATGCTGTTTCTTAAATTAGCTTCCTCACTGCGTTTTTTTACAATCTTAGATGAGAACTCTTCCATTTCGGAAGTAGCCTGACTAATGCCTAAAATTTGTGATAACTTACCAAACCCTAATTTGTCTAAAGCAGTACCTAAACCTGCTATAATTGATCCACCTAATCCTAATAATGAATTTTGTTCCTTAATTTCAGCTTGGATTCGAAGTATAGTTTTTTCAATTGCTCTAAAATTTTCATCTACACCTTGTTCTATACCAGGCATTTCAGCAAGGTATCCTTTAGCTTTAACAAGTTGAATATTTATATTCTTAAGCTGGCGCTCTAGGCTATTATTTTCTTTATTGAGTTGTTTTAATTGGTTTTCTTCTTGTTTGTTTAATCCTCGGCGTGTTTGCTTTTGTTTTAAAATTTCAATTTCATGATCAACCCTTGCTTTATCATAATTTTTAAATTGAGATTCACGCTCTAATCTTTCTTTATCTTGTTCTAATACTTCTTTAGAATTAATTAAATTTTGCCTTTGTATAGCTAATTTTTCTTGAAGTTTTTTAAGATCTTTTTCATTTAAATCTACTATACTTTTTTGGTGAAGTTGTAGTTTTTCAGCTACAGAAATAATACCTTTATATGCTCTAGTAGTTATAGTAACTCCTGAAGAAGCATTTCCTAATTCTGAAACGAGGTTTTTAAAGGTTTTTAGGGAATCAGAAATATCATCAGTAAGATCATGATATTCGTCTCTTAAAAGAGCAAGTTGTCGTTTAGCAGTTGCCGTAGAAGCAATTCGATTTGCTTCTTGTTTAGCCGCTGCTTCTTGTAAACCCTCTATAATTTGTAAATACTTAATCAGTTCTTGTACTTCAGCAGAACTAAGTTGATTTTGTGCAGCCATGTTTTAATAAAAGTATATATTATAAATATTAAAGACTACCAAATTTAGTATTTAGGAGGTTGCTTTAATCTGCCCTTAAATTGGTCTGGGAGTTGGATTTTGCCCTCACGGATAGCTTTGGTTTGAGAAATTAAATCTTTTGGCGCGTTATTATTATTCTTTTCTTCGTAGTATTCTTTCATCTTACGAAATACAAATTTACGAAGCCACATAGGCATGTTGTAGATTGTTTCCCAATCATAGCCACCTTGGCCATGAAACACCATCTCATGAATTTGAGTAAATAAATTAATCCTATAATCCCGAGCTAGCTCAGGCGTCAGGCCAAAAAAAGTTAAGTCCAACTGGAATGTTGACTTTTGTGTCGCTTCCTTCGGGAAAAAAGGTCAGATCAACGTCTGGCTGTACCTCCCTTATGTACTCCCTTAACGCCTTGGAGTCACGGGCTAACAAATACTTGTCTACAAATTCTCTAATGTGTGGGTTTTCTGTATTTCCTTCAACAGAAGTAATCATGTACTTTAAACGAGTTGACAACTCAGGTACATTATTTTTATAAATCTTCTTTAAACCTTCTAACTCAGCATTGATTTTTTTCTCATCAGCACTTGTTAACAACTTAAATGTAATATCTATTTTAGTTGAAGGAAGAGTAAACTTAAACTCATTTACACCTGGGTTGTAGAGGTGCTCAAGTATAGGTTTGTTATCAATTGTAGAAAGATCAACTGTTTGTTCTTCACCACCCCACATAAAGGTATAATCTTTACCATAACCCAAAATACGAGCAGCCACTAATAATGCGTTTTTATCGCCTACAATCAAATCATCATACTTTACATCGGAAACGATGAGTGATTTAACTAACTCGTCTAATACTGTGCCTTTTTGGATATATGATTGGTTGGTTAAAATATCTTCTTCCCTTGCGGTCATATATTTCATTTCAATTGTACCACTTGAAAGAGGATTTTCTTTAGGGTATACTAAACCCTTTGAAGGTAAGTCCACAACTTCTGTTGGGACATTAAATTTGTTTTCCATAAATAATTTTGTTATAACGTTTTTGTTTGTCCTATATACATATATGAAGAAAAAAAAAGCTCGCAAAAAATGCGAGCTCTTTTTATAGTATTTAGCTTTAAATCTTAGTAGTTCAATATAGCATAGTCCATACCTACAGTCATAGTAATGTTTACTGCTGTATTTTCTGTATCGTAGCTATAATCACCAAAGTTAGCATCTTTAATAAATGCGCCTACAAGTACCCATTGGCTTACAATATCACCTACAGGACCTAAAACGTTAAGTTCAAGTCGCTTTTTGTAGAAATCAGAGTAACCATCTCTACCTGTTACAGATTCGTGTGATAAACGAACCCATTCCATGATTGTCTGTGCACCAGAAGGAGTAATTGGGTCAAATAATGTCATAGTCACATCACCCCAAGTGGTTTTACCCTTAACTTTTCTTTGAACGTTGATGTGATTTAATATTACTTCACCTTGTTGTAAATTTACAGCGCTCATACCTTTGATCATATAAGCGGGTACGTTATCCAATGACACCTGGAACCTATGGGGTTGTTTAGGTTCAAATGGTTCAAAGAACATTTCATCGTAATTTAATATTGCCATTTTCTTAGTTTTTTTATTTGTTTATAAATATGTTATTTGTTAAAACCTTATGCAGGGAAAGTAGCACCTGTTGGAGTAATATTAAAGTCGAGGTAAATAAATTCAGCTGTTTTAGTTGGCTGTAAGTATATTTGACCTATCAACTCATTTCTGTCAATCACTTCAGCAGAGTTATTAGTACCATCCATTACTACTTTAAAGGCATACAAACCTTGACGTTGTTGAACTGATTCAAGGTATGGGATAACTTGTGCTAAGAAAATATTTCTTGTAGTTTGTGTATTTTGTTCAAATACCAAGTTAGTAGCAATTCTAGAAATATAAGACTTAAGTACAATCAACAAGCGACGAACATTTACACGATCAAGAGCCGAAGGCTTACGTTGTAATGTTTTCTGACCATAAACTGCAGTACCAGTACCTGGGAATGAAGCTAATGGGTTAACATTGCTGAGGTATAACTCATCACGTTGGGCTACACTTAATTTGTATTCAGCGCGGATTACTCTGGTTAAGCCACCTCTGTTAATACCTGCAGGTGCGAACCAAGGCTCAGCAACACTGTCGTTAAACGCATATACTCCTGGGATAAATGTTGAGGCTGGAGCCCAAACTGTTCTACCAGTAGTAGTGTCTCTAGTAGAAACCCAAGGCCAATAAGTAGCAGCATATGAAGTATCTAAGTTATTAGCTTGAGCAGTTGCAGAACTAACTGTTCCACCGTAGTTTAACAAATCAAGTACATAAATATTATCACCTCTGTTTTGAGTGTTTTGGATAATGGTATCAATCTTAGCGCCATGGGTACCTAAACTGTAGATCAGACCAGGAGTATAGAGAGCATTAAATTTATAGTCGTCATTAGACATCAAAGCAATAGCATTTGTGTAACTACCAGCTGTTAATCCTTGAGTATTGTTTTCAGTAATATCACTATAGAATTTAACCCCAGCTATAATATCACCTGTAGCACCAGCAAATGCACCTGTTTGAGCTATTGGTAAAGAAGCAGTGTATGAAGCAACTGCAATTTGACCTGCTGAATTAAGGTAATTAGGGGTTGGGTTGTTTACTGATTTGACTCTTACGTATCTTGAGCGGTTAGCATAATCACCAGTAATATTTAATTGGTTATTAACTACATCATAATTAAATGCATAGTTACCAATTACTGCTTCAATGTAATTTGAAGCAAGTGGGTCTAATGATATTTGAGTCCATTGCTCTAAAACAATGGGGCTATTAGTATTGTCATCACCTCTTCTAATTAACAAGGTAAATGTACCTGAAGAAGTATTTGGTGATACGATTTCCCAACGTAAGTTGTTAACTGATCCGCTTACTAAGCCTCCTTTTGAGTCTTGAGCACCTGCACTGTTCATAATAACACCTTCAGAAAGTGTTTCTAATTCAAATGCAGGTTGGTTAGCAGCAGCTGTGCTTGAAGAAATAGCAGCAGTAGCAGGAGCCCATTCTAATGAATTTGATACTACACGAGTAATCATCAATGTTTCACCACCATTTTGGAAGTAGTTAAAAGCAGCAATGGATGTAAAGTAAGAATAAGGAGCACCACCGCTAATAAGAAGATCACCAAATGTGGCTGCAAAATCACTATAAGTAGTTACTAGAGTAGGGACACCAATAGGACCTCTAACTGTAGGGCCTATGATGGCTGCTCCTACAGCGGGGGGTCGTTGGTTTATAAAGGATGTATCATTTTCTCTTGCTAATACACCCGGGGAAAGTAAAACGTTAGTCGCCATGTTATTAAATTGTTTTAATTGTTTTTAATTGGGGTTTGTTGATAAATATCCTAAAAAGACTCAAAAAACTAGGCGCTTACGAATTCTCCCTTTTCTAAATTGATGGTTCCGTCACCATATTTATCTTGGAGTTGTTTGCCTAAAACTTCTTCTTTTTGTTTTAGTTTTTCGTATTCAAGTTTTAGTTTTTGTTTTATAGATTCTAATTCTTGAAATTGAATTTCAATAGTACCAAATTTGTCTATTAAAGTAAATCTGTCTTGTTGTACTATTTTTAATTGTGTAATCTCTTCTTGGGTTAAAACTTTTGTTTCCATATTTTAATTTATTATAAATATTTAAGGATTTCCTGGAAAATCTGGAGGTGTTGATAAAGGACTATAAAATATTCCTTCTGATGTTTCATACCAGTCCCCATATCCTACCATTTCAGTAGTATCTTCTATCATTAAATCATGATCTCCAGGGTATTGATATGGGGTATTACTATCCCATACTACAACATCAATTACATAATTTGATTTTATTATTGCCCATCTAGCCATATTAATTTATTTTTTAGTAATATTCAAAAATTAAAACAAAACCATCACCACCTCTACCTCCGGTTCCACTTACAGTGCCAACAATAGTAGCTCCTCCTCCACCACCACCAGCAGCCATACTTCCAGATCCTCCATTACCAGCTGAAGCAGCTGGAGAAGGTCTTCCTCCTGCACCACCATGTCCTCCAGTTCCAATAGAGGCACCAAAAATTAAATTGCTACCACTATAGGAAAGTAAATGACTTATATCAATAACAGGAGCTCCATTCTGTCCAACCCCACCAGGTGCTATTCCTGGGGACCCAGATTGTATTAAAGAAGTATAATTATAGATTGCTGAGCCAGATCCACCACTCCCAGAAATATTAGTATTTGTTATTCCTCCTCCTCCACCTCCACCAGCTAATAATCTAGAACCATTAAAAGCACTACCTGCGCTAGCACCTGTAGTTGTTGTTCCTGCAGCACCATCAACACCTGAGTAATAAAAAGGAGGGTATGGGTTAGGAACTGTAGGGGATGTGGGAGCTACATTAGTGCCTGCAAGGCCAGGGGTTGTGGTTCCACCACTACCTGATGCGCCACCTATACCTCTTAAAAGAACAGTTGATCCTGAGGCGAATGTACTGTTTGCTCCAACATTTCCATTTCCGCCTGTGAAAGTAATAGATCCAGACCTTCCTGCTCCTCCACTTCCTCCTGCTCCTACAGTTACAGTATAACTACCTGTTGTTAATGAAGATGAAGAAAAATAAGCTATGTTTATGCTACCACCAGCTCCTCCTCCTCCTCCAGCTCTGTTGGAGTTAGCTACACCTAATCGCCCACCACCACCACCACCTCCACCACCAGCGCATACTACTTTTATATATTGTATACCTGAGCCTGTAGGGTAAGTGTAAGTTCCTGAGCTAGTATATAAGGTAAAACTACTAGAACCGTTACTTGTAATAGCATTAGTTAAATTAACAATACCTATAGAACTAGTTAGATAAAGTAAACTTCCACTAGCATATATACTTCCAAACCCAGATGAAGGTGTAGGGTTTGTGGAATGAGTAACAGCTAAAAGTGTGTTAAGAATTTTCACAACTAATAATTTTATTAATAAATATTAATAATATTCCGCTATCAAACATAAACCTGAGGATCCACTTCCTCCTGGTTGGGCTGCTGTGATTGAAGATGTAACAATACCACTGGATCCTCCTCCTCCTGCTCCAAAAAGTCCTCCATTTCCTCCAGCTACACTAACAGCTGAAGCTGGAATAGGACCATTTCCTCCTCCACCTAAACCATATGTTGTTATGAATACACTACTAGTAAATTGCAATAAAACAGTAGCTGTTACTAAATCATCTGATCCTGAGTTAGCAGGTGTTGAATTATTAGAAATTAAAGTATTCCATTGAAATCCACTAGCACCTAAAGAACCAGATAATCCTAAATTAAGTGTACTACTATATCCTGAACCTCCTCCTCCTCCAGCTGAGCCAGAGGGAGATAAAGGAGTTGAAAAAATAGATGTAGGTGTTCCAGCATTTACTGTACGACTAGTATTAGCACCATTTCCTCCAGGAATAGCAAATCCAGGGCCAGGTCTACAATTTGTGGCTAATCCTCCTGCTCCACCAAATATAGTAGCTACAGCTAAATTACCTCCGGTATCTCCACCTCTTCCACCACTAGCACTTACCATATTCCCACCAAAAGTTGTATACTCACCTGCTCTTCCAGCACCACCTGTAATGCCAGAGCTACCATTTCCACCTGCTCCTCCAGCTCCAACACTAATAGTGTAACTAGATTGAGTTAATGATGCTGAATCAAAAAATCCCCAGGCTATAGCTCCACCTCCTCCTCCTGCTCCTCCAAGTAAGTTTTGAGCTGTTGCGCTTCTACCATTACCTCCCCCACCGCCTCCAGCACCTACACAAATAACTTGAATGTATTTTATATTTGGATTATTATTAAACCAAGTATAAGTTAAAGTTCCTCCTCCAGGATTTGAACCTGTATATTCATTTATTATGATATAACCAGGACCAGATGCTTGAGGCTCAAGTGGGTAGTTTGTGCCAGCACTGTTTTTAAAAAAAAATCCTGAGCTACCGCTAGCATATAATGCTCCAAATCCTGAGGAGGGTGAGCCTGGAGTTGAGGATTGGGTTTGGAAAGATAAACTTTTTAATATTTGACTCATAACAAATTATCCTAATCTATATTCAGTTCCGTTAGAAAGTTTTACATACATATACCCATCTGTTTGTAAGTATAAAGTTACAAAACCACTTTCTGGGGTTTCAATAGAACTTGTAGCTACAAACTGTATGTCAGTTAAAAATTGTGCCATTATTGTGATATATAAACTATATATTGGTCTGTTGATGGTGGGTTTGCAAATATAATACTTGCAGTATTAGCATTTATTCTTCTTATATCTGGGTATACTGTTTCACCATTTGAACTGCTTTCATAAACTGTGATGTGAAGATTTCTTGTATTAAAACCATGATTGATATTCCATGTTGTAGCTGCTCCATTTCCTATAAGAGATGAAGTTGAATTAAAAGTACTACTTCCTCCACCTACAGCACTTGAAGCAGTATAATAAACTTGGCCTGAAGAAGTGTTGTATAATAATAAATGGGTTTCTGGTGAAGTAGGTAGGTTATTAAGGTGCAAAACTGAAGCACTAATGCTAGCAGAATCTATTAGTATTTCTAAAACAGAGTCAGTTAAAATTGTTTGAGGTACAACTACAAAAGCGTTACTTTTATTAACAGAAGTTAATCCTCCTCCTACAATAAATGCACTTTGAGATGTTAGTGGAGCATTGTTTTGTCCTACAACAGTTTGGTATATCCCACTAGAAGTAGTGTTGAAACCACCAGCATGAGAATAATCACCAATTGCTATTGTGTTATATCCTTCAGCATGTGAATAATCACCTTCAGCAACTGTATCTCTACCTTCAGCGTGAGATGCTATTCCTAAAGTTATAGAACCTGAACCTTCAGCATGTGAGTAATTACCTGAGGTAATTGTATAAAATCCTTCAGCGTGAGAGTAATCTTTTATAGTTTTGGTAAAATTACCTTCAGCATGTGAAGCTAATCCTGAAGCAGATGTAAACCAACCTTCAGCATGAGAATATGATTTTGAGGTGTAAGTATTTAATCCTTCAGTGTGAGAATAATCACCAAATGTATAAGTATTTCTACCTTCAGCATGAGATGCATTACCAAATGCTATTGATCCCGCTCCTTCAGCGTGAGAACCAGTACCTATAGCTTCAGTAAATTCCCAACCAAAAATAATAATTTTAGCTCCTCCTTCAGCATGAGAATATTCACCTGAGGCTATTGAGCCTGAACCTTGAGCATGAGACCAAAATCCTGATGCTATTACACCATTTCCTTGTTGTAAACTATGTGATTCATAAATGTATCTAAAATCTTTTTCAGCTCCAAAGCTACTAGCACTATTATATTGAATATAGGTATCTGAAGGAGCAGGTGTTCCACTTCCACCTCCTCCAATAGCACTTGAAGCTGTATAATATACTTGACCTGAGGAGGTGTTATATACTAAAATATGAGTTTGGTTGGATGAGGTTAGTCCTTGTAAGTATGTGTTTGAAGCACTTACTTCAAAATGTGATTTTGATACAAATAGGACATTATGTCTATCTGTAATGCTAGTACCATCACCAATTATAAATGCACTTTGTGAAAGGTTATAGTTATTATACTGTCCAAAAATAGATTGGTATTGTCCTAAGGCTAAAGTACCCCAACCACTAGTGTTAGAATAATGTCCTGCGGCTTGAGATCCACTACCTTGAGAATGTGGTCCAAAACTTAATGAATTAAGAACTGGTGAATCAGCTAAAGGAGAAGATAAATTATTTATATCAGCAACAGCATAAGTTCCATCAACTAAAGTAGGAGAACTTATAGTAATTTCACTTCCAACACTTGGAGTGTATGTCACTGAAGTATAAGTAGCTAAATAAAATGTATCAACTTCATTAAAAATAAATGCTTTGCCAGGGGAATCAGGAAATAATGAAGTTAAATCTATGTCAGCAGCTGTATATAGAATATTACTCACGCTGGCTACATCAAATCCACTCCATCCAGCTACAGTGTTTTTACCTTCAGCATGTGATCCAACACCATAAGCTATAGTATTTTGGCCTTCAGCATGAGAATAAGAACCAGATGCGGTCACATTAAATCCTTGTTGTATACTTCCTGCGGTATTATTAATTGTAAAGTCACTACTTCCAGCGAAAAATCCATTATTATTAAATTGAATTGAAGAAAATGGTGGTCCAGGGATTCCACCTCCACCAACTGTGTTTGAAGCTGTATAAAACAACTGTCCACTTGCTGTATCAATAATAACAACATTAACTTGAGAAGATGTTGTTAAATTTGGAAATGCTACTGTACCTGATACATGTAAATTATAGGTTGGTTCTACAACATTAATACCTATTTTCCCACCAGCTGAGCCTGAAAATGGGTTTCCGGTAGTGATGGAATATGAGCCTGTTCCGAAGATTATACCTCCAATATTAATAGAGTCTTTTTTACTACCACTTAAAGTTATATTTGTACCTATGATAATATTGTTAGAGCCTATACTTGTAGATGAAGTAACATAACCAACCTGATATCCAATTAAGGTAGAGTAAGAAGCATTTATAGCTGATCGGCCAGTGTTGGCTCCTCCTATAAAATTTGAATTATGAGCATTTGTAGCACCCGCACCCGCTAAATAACCTAAAAAATTTGATTGAGAAGCATTTGCAGCTATACTCCCCCCAGCAAATGCTCCTATAAAATTTGATAATTTAGCATTTGTAGAACCATATCCTGCGTTATCTCCAAAAAAGTTTGAGTTATCAGCGTTTGTAGCATTTAAACCAGCAAATGATCCTAAAAAGTTTGAAGAACGAGCATTAGATGCTCTTTGACCAGCCCATTGTCCTAAAAAGTTTGAGTTATCAGCGCTTGAAGCAGACAATCCTGCTTCTTCACCTAAAAAATTTGAGTAACGAGCATTAACAGAACCTGATCCTGCATTTTGTCCTAAAAAGTTTGAACTGCGAGCATTTGTAGCACCAAATCCAGCGCCTGCTCCTAAAAAATTTGAGTAACGAGCATTATTAGCACTTCTACCAGCAGTGTTACCTAAAAAGTTAGAATTATGAGCACTTGGAGCATTACGACCTGCATCCTCACCAAGAAAAACAGATTGAGAAGCATTTGTAGCACCTAAACCAGATCCAGTACCAAAAAATATACTACTAATAGTACTGTTTAATGACGGAATACCTGAAATAGGGGCTATAGAATATAAAGTACTACCTGTTACAGATATAGGGTAAGGATTAAGTATAACACTTGCTGTTAAAGCATTAGATGCACTTTGTGCCCAACTTGCTGTTCCAAAAAATCCTACTGTATTAGGCCCGAATGAAGCAGAAATTGCTCCACTAACAAGCATTGAACCTGTTAAGTAAACAATGTCTGTTCCATTAAAAGTAAAATTAGTAGATCCACTAAATTCACCCCCACCATTAAATTGAATTGATTGATCAGGTTCACCTGGCCTTCTACCTATAGCTTCAGAAGCAGTATAAAATACTTGTCCTGAAGATGTGTTGTAGGTTAATATATGAAAAACAGAAGATGTTTCTAGAGTATAGAAATATACTGGCCCAGATATATGGAGAGAACCGGTGGTTGTATTTGATCCTGTAACTGTAGGTTGGAATATTCTCATTGATTATAAATATAACAAACTTGTTAGATTGAGTTAGTGATTAAATAAACCTATGCTATTTGTGTTAATGTTGCTATGACTGATGGTATCGCTGGTCTACTTGGTGCTGTTTGAGTACCTGCTGCTTGTAGCTGACCAGTGGCTGCGTTGCAGCTCCACATGATTTCTATGTAACTGCCTGATACCATTGGGTATGCAAGGTTCCAAGCTGCTACTAACCTACCATTACTACCAGCTACTTTATTAAGTGTTACATTTGTATTTGAGTGTGCTATATTGCTTCCTGTATATGCAAACCATATATCAAAATCAATAGTTGAGTTTGCTGTATTACCAAGCTGTGTTGAGAATTGCAAATTGTAAATTCCTGTATTATCAACTGTTATTCTACTACCGTTAACTATACGTGTATTTAAAGCAAAGTCGGTTGTATCAAACTTCATTGCATATGCTGTATCAGCAGATCCTGATTGTGTTTCAGTACTACTAAATTGTCCGTAGTTAAATAGCTTGTTGCCCCATCTAGTAAATGATGAGCCACTTACTATATTTATATCACCATCTACAACATTAAATGAACCTGTAATGTCAGTACTACCACTAATATTTGTTAACCCTTTAATAAATGTTGAACCTGTTACAATAAATAGACTATCATGAAAGTTAGAAGAGCCACTAACTTCAATACTACCACTTAATACTGTGTTGCCTATAATAGTATTGCTACCACTTAATAGGTGGGTACCAGAAAAGTTTGTGCTACCACTTAATGTTGTTGATCCACTTATATTAATACTACCACTTAATATAGTATTACCAATAAGTGTATTATTACCTGTTTGTGTTGTTGATCCACTTATGTTCAATGAACCACTCATTGTAGTGGTTCCTTGTATTGTGCTAGATCCACTTATACCAATGCTACCACTTAATATAGTATTACCTATTAAGGTGTTATTACCTGTTTGTATTGTTGAGCCTGTTACATTCAATGAACCAGTTAAAGTAATTGATCCTGAAAATGAGCTGGGTCCAATTCCAGATAAGCTTCCTGTAAAGGATCCTGTGAATGGTTTTGTAGCTGCTATGTGGGTGCCTGTATAGCTGAGATCAGCTGTATTAGAACCTGTTATAAACACAACAGAACCATTAGCTACATATAAATGGTTCCATGCTGCTGTTGGTGAACCTAAGTTAAAAGATGATGTATTAGCAGTGTATGGAGGACCAGGGATCATATTACCACTAATAATAAGATTATTAAATGGTTCTATAACTAAATCATTTCCTAAATCATATATTTTACCACCATTATTAGTTAAAACTGATAGGGAGGTTAAAGCAATTGAAGCAGTAGTCCCACCTATAGTAGCCATCGCATATCCACTTTCAGGAGTTGGGAATGTTAATGTAGCAGAAGATGTGTCAACTAATGTTATATTTTCAGGTATAATTTGATTATGGTTATTATCTAAAGCTTGAATCACAACATATCTACTACTTAAATTATGGGTAAAATTCCAAACAGTAGCATTAGTAAACGATGCTGTAGCTGCTACTGATGCTCCACTTCCAGCTGCTGCTGATGAGTTAATAGTGACAGATCCTGTTCCTTCAGGGGGTGATATGGTTATATTAGTACCTGCTATGATTTCGGTCACACTGCCTCCTGAAGAGGCATAAGAGGCTGTTAGAGCATTTTGTGCCCAACTCGCCGTGCCATAAAAACCAACAGTGTTAGGACCATATGAAGCGGAAATTGCTCCACTTACAAACATTGAGCCTGTTAATGCAATTGAACCTGTTACACCAGCACTACCAGTGAATGGAAAAGAAGAAGCATTAATTGTTTTTAATACTAAATCTTCATTGGCTACTGTTGGGTTAAACCAGTACTCAAGATTTTGACCACTGCCTGTAATTAAAACTGTTAATCCTTTATATCTAAAAATACTATTTATAGATCCAGTAGCTTCAGCTACACTAGCATATGGTCCATATCTAGAGTCAATATTCTTACCAACAAATATACCAAAATTATCTATTGTTTCTATAGCCATATCTTAAAATGTAAATCTATAAGTACGTGAGTTAACATCAGTTCCATTAGGATAATTAGCATAATATTGGTATACTCTATATGTTTGTCCAAACCATGGGGCCGAGGCACTACCTGATTGGCTACCCATAGTATAGTTGGTGAATGCTGGGGAGGATCCTAAATATTCAAAGTTAGTAGATAGGTCTTTAATGGAAGTTAAAGTTCCCCAAGCATCAGGGTAAGCAAAATAAATAAATTTATTTGTACCATTTAATAAAACATCTTGGGTTGATTCTTGAGCTACAATATCTTTAGTTAAATCTCCATTAGATTCTAAATTATCAAAAGTTGTTGAGTAATCAACAGTTGACATTCCGTAATAAATAGGATAAACATATGTTAGAGTAGCTGATGATAATATGTTAGGTAAAAGAGATGATGATGGATGTGTACCTTGAATTGTAAAAATAACATTACCTGGGGTGTTATTATTAATTGTTTTGGTGCCACCAACTCCAATATTATTAGTAGTAGATAAAACATCATTTCCAAAAAAATAAGTAAAATCACCTGTAGTAGCTCCTGATGCTGTAAAGCTAGAACTATAAGCAAAATTTCCTCCTGGGTTGTCAGCTGTAGCTGTAAAACTAGCTATACTAAATACTAATGAGCTACTTACTTCTCTATATATTCCTGTTGTAGGGTCGGGGAATCTAATAATGCCCCCACCTCCAAATTTTAATGTTCCAAAAGTTATTGTTGGGTCAAAATAATCTGTAAGAATATCTCTTAAAATTGCTTCTAATAATGTGCCTGCAGTATAAAGTGTGCCGGCGTCTGATCCTCCAACGGTAACGTTGGTTAATAAATTGTCTAATAAAACTGCTCCTCCTCCTGCGGATGAAGTACCATAAAATAATTGTCCTGATTCGGAATTATATGTTATAACGTATGGTTGAGATCCTGTAGTTAAAGCAGGAAAATAAACTGCTCCTGATGAGATTAGGCTACCTGAAAGGGATACGGTGTTGGTGTTGTAGTTAAAAGTAAAAGCTCTACTTCCACTTAACTCTAAACCACCACTGTTAAATTGGATTTGGGTATCTTGCCCACCAGGTAAAGCTACGGATGCTGTAGGGCCGTTTAATGCATATGATGCAGTATCAGCAAGGGTTGCTCTGAGAGCAAGTCGCGCATATTGACTTTGATAGACATTATTAGCCATTAACTACTTTTTGATTATAAATATTGAAAATAGTTAAAATTTTAAGCAACAAAGTTACCAGTATTACTACTAGGCAGTTTTATTACCTTGTAATAACTACCACGTAATGGTGTTAAAGTGCCTGATGTTGGGGTAAAATTAAAGCGTAAATTACTAGCGCTAGCGTTAGCTTCTATTGCTAGTCTAATTGTGAAAGCATGATTAACAGCTGTAGTTAACGTGCCTGTAAGTGCAAAAGCAGCATTTGCATTAGTACTATTAAATAAACCTATTTGGTTAGCTGCTCCAGCTGCAGCACCATTAGTAATTAAACCGTATTGTACTATACCATTTAAATTTACAGGAGCTGATGATAAGCTAGCGGTAATAGATATAGTACTTGAAGTAGTTTTTAAAAAATAACAATATGCTTCAACTTCATATATTCCTCCAGCTGCTAATTGTATAGCACTATTAGCCCCAAAAAAGTTACCAACACCTGTGATAGCTGATCCATTACTTGTTAATCTAAAAATATTAACTGATGGGATATAGCCTCGGCGGCTACTAACATCATTTGTACTATACATTACAGTACCATCATATTCAATTGCCCCAGATGCTGGTGTGGTTAAATTAGATCCGGATGCTATTACTATAGGAGCTACTGTAGTTGTGCCTGGGTTAGTTCGAAGTGATGATGTAATGGATGTAGCTACTGAAAGTGAGCTATTCATAGTTACTAAACCAGAAAATTGGGTAGAACCAGTAATACTAATAATTTTAGTTAGGGTATTACCTAATTTAGTAGTACCATTACCATCTCCATTTAAGCTAAAAAAAACTTCAGAACCATCTATTTGAAAAAATTTATTAGAGCCAAGTGAAGCAGCAAATGTACCATATGCGGTTGTAATTGTAGCTAAACTACTATCACCTATATTGATGGAATTATTAGTGGAATTAATTCTTAATATACTACCAAAAGTGACTGGAGATTCACCTAAATCTGCATCTTTTGTAGTAGATATTGAACCGCTTATATTAAATGACCCAGTAACATTATGAACATCCGTTACTATATTACCTATAGTTACGCCTGTATTAGTAACCCTAAATTCAGTATTACTGCCTGTTACTACTGTAAATGAACCAGTGACTGTTAATCCGGTAGTAGATATGTTTAAAAAACCCCCATTATCTATTATAGTTGAATTACCAGCTCTAAAACTTGAAGCTGTGGTTGCAAATGAAGCAGTACCAGAAAATTGACTAGTAGATGATCCTGTCCAAGCACTTGGAACAAAATCTCCTCCACCTCCTCCACCTCCTCCTCCAGTTAAAGCGTAAGAAGCTGTTAAAGCGTAAGAAGCTGAGATTTCAGCTCCGTTTATTTTTGATATTGGGGTAATAGGCATAAATTATCTTTTTTATATTTGTATCCAGTCATTTGAAGGTTTAAATCTTAATACCCATAAGGTTCCATTTCTATAGCATAAATGTCCTAATAAACGTTGGTAGATTGTAAATTGACTTTGACCGGTATTTAAAGATGTTCTAAAAGGAAGTGGTGGTGGTACAGGATTACCTCCTCCATCATCTTCTTGGTAAAACCATAACGGAGCTCCTATTGATGGTTGAAGTATTGTAGCACCGTCTAGTACTATATATCCTTCTGTTAAAATACCATCTCCACCATTAGCTGAATCTGCGATACGAAAGCCTAACATTTGTGTAGAATCTACTTTCCAAGCTTCTACATAAGTCCATGTTGGAGTATTATTTCCACTAAATAATAAACTACCTAAGTCACAATCTTTATCTATAGTAAATCCATCTGCACTAGAGTCAGATAAAAAAACTTCACCTGAGTATCCATAGCCTGGGCCTGTGTTGTTGTGGTTTGTTATTAAAGCATCAAAATCAGTGTATGCGATGTTGTTGGTAAAAGAACCATTAATAGTTAAGTTTTGGGTAAGGGGTGAAGTTATATTAGTAGCAGTAGTAGCAGTAGTGGCATTACCTGCATTATCAGCGTAACCTGCGGTGGCAGCGACACCTGCAGTACTAGCATAAGATACACTGTTACTTCCGTTAGGCCCATAAACATTAGAACTTGAAATATAAGAAGAAGTTCGTGCATTTTGAGCCCAACTACTAGTACCAAATAGTGATCCAGTTATACCCGCTGATACTACTAATGAGCCTGTTATTTGTGTGTTGGTTTCTAATTTTATTAAAGATCCACTGTTGTATATTTGTGATGAAGTCATGTGGTGACTTCCATTTCCTAAAGCAGCATACCAAGAATTTATTCCAACTTCATTTCCTAAACCACTTGAGTTTCTAGGACCTGTTAATAATAATCCACCATCATAAGCAGCTCCAGATGGATTAGAGTAAATCCAAACATTATTTTGAGAATCCCATAATAAAGAACCTGTTAAACCAGTAGCAAAAGAACCTGAATCTAGTACAGCTAAACCACCAAATCGAACTGCGGGTGTTGATGTATTAACTGTAATAATGTTTGTAGAAATATCAAGTTGAGAAGATGTTATGTATTGTACACTTTGGGATCCAAGTACTGTTAAATTTTGTGTTATTGTTAATGAACCACTTAAAGTTAAATTTTGATTTAAGTTATCAACATAAGAAGCAGTTCGAGCATTTTCAGCCCAACTAGCAGTACCAAATAAAGAACCTGTTATTCCTCCAACTGCATTTAATGAACCAGTTACTTCAACATTGTTAACGAAAGCAACTTTATCTTCATAAACTAATAATCCGTTTTCAGCATTAAATCCATTTACTTGTAATCCTATACTTTGAGTTGATTCGTTATGAAATACAAATCTACCATCATTCCATCCATAATATGCCATTACGGCACTTGAAGTTGAAAATGTATCGTTATAGAATCTGTGTAGCCATGGAAACTCATCATTTGCGTGCACTTCTGCTAGTGTAGGATTAGATCCTACTCCAGGAGTAGTTCCTGTATAAATTAATTTGCCATTACTTCCTGTTATTGTTTGAGTTCCTGTAAATATGTTTGAGCCTGTTGTTGCTAAACTAGCAGATTTCGCTACAAAGATAGGATCTGTTTCTTGATAATATGAAGCTGTAGTAGCAGTACCATTAAGACTACCGGTAAAACTTCCACTAAAAGATCCGGTAGCATATGATGCTGTAAATGCGTTTATGCTTGAAGTAAACGCGTTAAAACTTGCAGTAGTTACAAAACCACTAGTATCTACTGTAGCAGCAGAACCAGTATTAACGGTTATAGGGAATGTTGAACCATTACCTTTAGTAAAAGTAATAGTATTTGAAGTAGCAGAAGCTGTTATTAAAAGAGAACTAGTATCAAAAGTTACATTAGCACTTAAAGCATATGATGCTGTTAAAGCATACGAAGCTGATAGTGGGTTGGTTAGTTGTTCTTTTCTAATTATGCTCATTATACATCAAATTTTCCTATTCCTATTACTTCATCTGTTGATATGAAACCAAATCCTAAAGCAGTAGAATTAACTACTAAAGTACTTACACCTCCGGATTCGGTAAATGAGGTTATAGCTGAGGGTTCTATTAATTGGCCATTAACAAAAAACACAAATTGATTAGCAGTTGTAGCAGGTAATGGGGATGGTGCTACTAACCACCCATATGGGAAAGTAATAGTAGTTGCGTTACTATAAGTTCCTGTTACTTGATTATTAGCATTTAAGTATGTTGAAATTGATCCTATATCACCTGAGATAATGGTTGTATTATTAACTATGTTGGGTGAGTCAATTATGCTAGCAACACCTGATTTTTGCTGAATTGTTTGGTTAGTGTTAGCTGTAAAGTTTTCATTAGGGCCCCCAGCAACTTCTAAACCAAATTTTACTTGAGTAGTTTTACTAAACTTTTTAACTCCATTTAAATCCTTTTGGGGTATATCAGGGATAATATATCCAAATAATCTTAAAGTAAATGTAGCTCTTACTACACGTTCTGCGTTTTCCGAAAGTTCAGATACCGTTGAGAATGAATCAATGTTTACTCTAAATTTAAAGCGTTCAGGATTACCCCAGTATGAGTCAGAGGCATACTCCATCATTTCAATTAGTTTTGCTAATTGGTCATTGTAGTAAGTAAACAAAACACAGTCATAAGTTATAGTTAAGTAATCAGGAACTACAGTTGCGTAATATATCTTTTCGGGTGATGTATTGTTTACTAAATTAAATCTACTGTATTCGTTTTGCTTATTATATTTTTGGCTTACAATTGCTATATTATGAGGATTATTAGCATCTAATTTA
>Ga0315907_10002404_pt1 | contig 23642 bp, 46 predicted proteins | sample LakEriMetagenome_3_FD_203525 | JGI IMG/M metagenome (GOLD analysis project Ga0315907, IMG submission 203525) | Freshwater fungal communities from buoy surface, Lake Erie, Ohio, United States - Buoy 12 MA123 | ecosystem: Environmental > Aquatic > Freshwater > Lake > Lake biofilm | place: USA...
GTGCCTCAGCTGGAGTGTTACGATGCCCGGCGACCCCTTGGCGTACCATCCAGTCCTCATCCTGACTCAATTGAACTAGGATATCGACTGGAGTACTAGGATCCTTAGCGATACTCGCTCTAGTGTTTAAGTTTGCTGTTTTTAAAAATAATGTAAGTTCCATAAGTAAATATAACCATTATTCTTTAACCGTGACAATTCTACGGAGTAAAAAGTTACGAGACGCTATACCAATCCTAACTCAATGAGATACTTAGCATCCTTTATCTTCTCTTGATTCTTTGGATCCGACCACTTAGGATTCCTTTCGACCGGATAATCTATGACGCCAAAGTCAACCTGATTCTTAAATAGGCTCATTTGTATCAGGGTATCAATCGGTGTATTGGGATTTAAGGCGACACAATAACACACGTAGTATAGACTGTCTCTACTCAATCGGGATAGGACATCAACCGGAGTCCTAGGATTCTTGGCGACCTCTTTACGTACGTCTTCATAGATCGACCGACTAAGCTGATCCAGGAGCTCAGGACTAGTGTTAGGATGTCTGGCGACTAATTCCTGCATGCGACAACTACCAAATCTCGTGATCCGCTCTAGTGCCTCAATCGGAGTCCTAGGATTCTTGGCGACCTCTTCACAAACATCCTCATTTTCATCTAGGCTCAATTTAACTAGCACATCAACCGGAGTTCTAGGATACATCGCGATCTCTACACGAACTCTCCAATCATCGTGTTTGCATAACTTGATTAATTGTGCTTTGCTTTGGGAATAGAGTCCAAAGCGGCTTAGTCCTGGAATTCTGTGACACATACGATTAAATTATAAGTAAATATAACCATAATAATTGATACTTGACAATCCTTGGGTAAAATAATTATGGAGACGCTAGACCAGTCCTAGCTCAATGAGATACTTAGCATCTTCTATCTTCTCTTGATTCGCTGGGTCCGACCACTTGGGATTCGTTTCGACATATCTACGTACAGCATCATCTTCATCTCTACTCAATCGGACCAGTGCCTCAATCGGAGTTTTATGATTAGCTGCGACCCAGCAACGTACCCGCTCGTTCTCATCCTGACTCAAGTGAGATAATGCCTCGGCAGGAATATTAGGATTTGAGACGATCTGCATGCGTATAACCCAGTCCTCATCTTGACTCAGTCGGGTTAGAATATCGACCGGCGTGTTAGGGTCCACCGCAAGTTCCCAGCGATCGCGTTTGGACCCAGCTAGGCGTGATTCATAGTCATTAATCTCTTCAAATACTCTATTAAAATCAGAAGATGAATGCTTAGACCATTCATTAAAGTCTGTCAGAATGAATTTTGAACGCATGCCAGTTTCTTTCTTTTTATTTATTTTGATTCAATCTAACAAGTCTCACAAGTAATACGATTATGTCAATCCTAGCTCAATGAGATACTTTGCATCCGTTATCCTTTGTTGATTCTTTGGATCCGACCACTTAGGATTACCTTCGACCTCTTTACGTACCCGCTCGATCTCATCCTGACTCAGTTGGACTAATTGATCGACCGGTGTGTTACGATTCCTGGCAACCCCTTTGCGTACCCACTCGTCCTTATCTCGACTTAATTGAACTAGAGTCTCGACTGGAGTTCTAGGATTCCTGGCGACACATTCACGTACCTCCTCATCTCGACTCAATTGGATTAGAATTTCGACTGGAGTATTAGGATTCCGGGCGATGCTTAGACGTACCAACCAGTCCTCATCTTGACTTAATAGGACTAGGACTTCGACTGGAGTATTAGGATTCTCGGCGATTCCTCGACGTACCCAACAGTCCTCATCTTGACTTAATAGGACTAGGACTTCGACTGGAGTATTAGGATTCCGGGCGATTCCTATTCGTACAACCTCTTCCTTATCCTGACTTAAGTGGACTAGGATATCGACCGGAGTATTTGTATCTCTAGCAATCAATTTTCTAGTTTCTATGCTTGCGTTCTTTCTAAGCTTCATAAGTAAATATAACCATTATTCTTTAACCGTGACAATTCTACGGAGTAAAATGTTACGAGACGCTAGAGCAATCCTAGCTCAATGAGATACTTAGCATCCTTGATCTTCTCTTGATTCTTTGGATCCGACCACTTAGGATTCTCGGCGACCCATGCACGTACCTCCTCATCCTCATCCTGACTCAATCTGACTAGTATATCGACTGGGGTATTGGGATTCTCGGCGACATAATAACGTACCCACCAGTCCTCATCTTGACTTAATTGGACTAGAGTCTCGACTGGGGTATTGGGATTCTGGGCGACCTGTCTTCGTGCCTCCTCATCCTGACTCAATTGGACTAGGACATCGACTGGAGTACTAGGATTTCCGGCGACCTGTCTACATACCGACCTGATCTCATCTCGACTCAATCGGACTAGAGTATCGATTGGAGCATTAGGATTTCCGGCGACTGCTCGACGTATCTTCTCATCCTCATCCTGACTTAATAGGACTAGGACTTCGACTGGAGTATTAGGATTCTCGGCGACATAATAACGTACCCACCAGCTATTATCTCGACTTAATTGGACTAGAGTCTCGACTGGAGTATTAGGATCTCTAGCAACCTTCATTCTAGTTTCTATGCTTGCGTTCTTTCTAAGTTCCATAAGTAAATATACAAACTGTCTTTGATATATGAAAATTTTTAGTAACTTTTTTTGAAAATATTTTCAAACATTTTAGCACCCACTCTACGCACTGCGGTTCGAGCATCTGATATTTCAATCATCTCGGCCCGAGTTAATTCTACAATACCAATTTGGCCGAATACCTTTGCCTTAAGTTCCTCAGATATCTTATTCATATCGAAGACAACTTCATTAGAGCTAGTACTAATTGCAGATGGGTTTGCGTAACCGAATTGGTTATGACTAATATAAACTGGGAACTTTTTCATATTTCTTATTTTTATTATAAGTAAATATAACCATAATAATTGATACTTGACAATCCTTGGGTAAAATAGTTACAGAGACTCTTGGATACAGACTCCTTCCGGAAACCTGCACTTTTAGATTAGGCCTCGACACCCATGACAGCAGGGGTCTCTACCGGTCTCAACGGGCAGGGGTTCACTACGGAGTAAAACAAGAAAAGGCCAGCTTGCGCTGGCCCAGTATCCCTTTTAAATCAGCGGCACCTTTACGCGGCCGGGATATCTGATTGCGATGCTCTTTATTTGATTTTTTTAATTACCTCGTCAGCTTCCTTTTCGGATCCCACAGGGATGAGCTTCCCTTCTCCGATAACGTACCATCCGTCGTAGCGTTCCTCCTTTCTGATGGGCCCAGAAGTATCAAACTCCTCACCATCTGTAAACCTTAGGATACTCATAGTGGAGAGATTTGATGACCCTTCGCCCAGTGGCCATTATCGAGGTCGACCACTACGGAGTGAATCCTTCTCCAATCGACAGACTCTCTGCTCTCCCCATACTTTTCTCCAGCCGGACATACCTCTATTCCAGTTACTACTGCTCGTTGCGGTGCATCACTCCCGAAGCCTCCGCGCCACATTACTGTGTCTCCTACTTTTAGCGTGCTCATGTTACAAGTATATTTCTCTAAGGATACTCACGCTTCTCCACTCCCTCTTCTCGATGTCGAAGAATCTAACAGATTTTTCTGATGGGTTTCCTGTGCCCTTTGGATGACTCTCTGTGGGAATCGTGGCAAGGTTGGTGGTTCCTACTGCGGTTCTTAGGGTTCCATCAATCTTCTTGAAAGCGAACTGTACTACTCCCTCTCTTAGGCGAGCGCGTAACGTTTCTGGTGCAATCGGTTCTAATACCATTTTTTAAGTTATTAAGTTATTAATTATAAGTAAATATAACCATTTTATTTTAATCTTGACAATTTAGTGGAAACTTTTTTGAAAGTTTTACAAGAGACGCGGGGCCATGCTTCTTAATAATCTTCATCGTATGATTCAGGATCCCACTCTCCGCAGTCAGAGCATACCTCTCTCTCATGAATTCCATGACCTGTCGAGTCGTCGACCATCTCGACCATTACTTCTGCATCGCAGCACTTGCTTAGTTTCATATTATTTGTTTTTAAGTATAAGTAAATATAACCATTCTTTTTGATACTTGACAATTTTCTGGAAACTTTTTTGAAAGTTTTTCAAGAGACTCAGTGTCATGACTCTTAATAATCCTCATCGTCGTCCTCATCGTCGTACTCGGGAAATCCGCTCAGTGAAGCGTCCCAGTCTCCGTCCTCGTCTCTAAACGCGATCCATCCATGAATCTTAGGCCCGACCTCACCGATCCAATCCTGAATACCCATTCGATCTTCTGGGTGGTTACGTTCGTTCCATCTAGCGAGGTCCCTTCTTACTAGGCTCCACCATTCTTCTTTACTCTTTGCTATTGACATGTGTTCTTTGTTTTAAACTATCGATTAAATTTCTTTGCATCAGCAATCATTTCTTTAGCTTCTCGAGTTACCTCTTTTTTATCTGCTTCAGGCATGTTACGCATCACATAGGCAACAGCGTCAGTGACCTTCATTTTTCCAGACTCAGCAATCATTTCTCTAATCTTTGACATATCTTTTGTTTTTAAGTTATAAGTAAATATAACCATAATAATCGAATACTTAAAATTCTGGTGAAAAATTTTTACATAAAAGTCTAGAGACGCGATTACAGGTCTTGATCCAACCAAAAAAGAAAAGGCCCGATTACTCGAGCCAATCCTTTAACTTAAAACAACTTCTTAATAATCTTCTTCATCGTCCTCGCAGTAGTCCTCGTCATCGTCATCGTAACCTTGAGTATCGATCTCAATCTCTCCAATGATAATCACTCCATTCGCTGAACTCGTTTCGAAATCATGGTCGAAATCTAGGAGATTACCTCCCATCTTATCTAATTCTCCTGGAGTTATCGAGCTTACTAGCACGCAACCAATTGATCCTGAATCTACTGGGTATGCGTTTCCAAATTGATCGATATACACACCATCTCCCCATGCGGTGCCATAGATTGCGAACTTTGTCCCATCCTTTAATTCGAACTCTCCTTCTAAACATTTGTGATCTACAATGGTGAGATCACATACCTCGTCCCAACGGTCTCCTAGCACGTAGCATAGGTCTCCTACATAATACTTTCCTGCTTGCATAATATTTTGTTTTTAAGTTATATAGTAAATATAACCAATTAGTTTGAATAGGTAATGCGTTTCCAAAAATAAAAAGCTAGAGACGAGCCAGCCTGATCCTGAGTTGGACTACGGAGTAAACAACAAAGGGCCAGCTCTTGCTGACCCCTGTCTCTTTGGATATGTTCTTATTACAAGACTCGAAATCGGGTATGAGTAAGATCGAATTTCTCGCCCTCGATTACCCCGTCTCCAATTGTAAACTCTACACGGGTTCCTACCGCAATCTCTATTTTTTCTCCTCTTCTAATTATCATGGCTTAATGGATTAAGTGGGTTAATCTTTGTACCAACAGGTCTGGGCACTCGTCATAGTCTCCAGCGGAGTATTCCTTTACGAGACCTGCGAATTTCTTGTTATTACTGACCGTGATTCCAGATTCAGCGGCCGCTTTAAAATGCTGAGTGCATGGCACGAATGAATTCAACTCGTGGAGCATGCTGAGTAGTGACGTCTCCATAATCAGAACTGGATTAGGTCGATGGCCTTCTCGCCGATTCCCTTGCCGTCTCTAGTCACCTCATGGTTGGGGTCCATGCCGCTAGTAATAATGTCGTCGATGAGTTCGTCTAGGGTCGCGAACTCTCTGGTGTAGTAGCCACATTTTAAACTGTACATAATCTTTATTGTTTTAAGTTATAAGTAAATATAACCATTTAGTTTGAATGGGTAATGCGTTTCTGGAATTAAATATCAAGAGGCGCGCGCAGTTGTCAACAAACGGTAGACGTTCGCGGTTTTTCAAAACATCTAGCCAGTTGCATACGTCTCTAAGAATTCCCAGAGACTCCGTGAATCAGACCAAAAAAAGACCCGAACTTGTCGGGTCTAGATAATAATAGATTATTTAAACCACATAACTTGGAATACTGTCGCATTGTCTGGGTCATCCTCACGTAAAGCTGAATAATACTCTTCGCCCATCTCATCAAAATCATCTGACTCTACCTCTTCTTTGGTAAAAGTTTCTTCAAACAATGTATCAAACTTTTCCTTTAATTTTTCAATCATCCCATTCACTTCAACATCGTTGTAAAAACGATTCTCCAATTCATTTAATTTCTCAATTAATTCTTCCTTGTTCATCTCTTTAAGTTTTTAAGTTATATAGTAAATATAATAATTTCTTATATACGTTGGTAGGGATTGGGTAATTAAATAGCAAGAGACCAATCTAGTTGTCAGCATACGTTAACAACTCGCGGACCCATAAGACATCTGCCCGATCAGGCTCGTCTCTAAGAATTCCCAGAGACTCTTGACCAGACTGCATGAAAAAACCCGATTGCTCGGGTCTAATCTTTAGATCTCGACGAGTTCAAAGACTTCAGGTTCGTAGTCCAATAGATCGTCCTCAATGGTTTCAGGGTCAAGATCATCCTCAGGATACCAGCTTGCTATCACTTCCCTAAAGTGATTTTTAGCTAGATCGATCGCCTCTTCTTCGCTATCGGCCTTAACCGTAAAGAAATAGCTCTTTTTAAAAGTCGTGTCGTCAGACAACAGGGCAACATTAAATGTTTTCATGATTGTTTGTTTTTAAGTTATAAGTAAATATAATCATTATTTGAATCCGTTGTATGCGATTTAGATAATAAACGTCAAGAGACTCGGCGACAGGTCTAGTTAAAATCTCGAATAAAGGATATAAGACCAAAAAATAAGGTTACGATTAAAAATAGGATTGTCATGGTTCCTCGGGTTTAAGGGGTTAATAGGTTAAATATAACCATAATTTCCTAACCCTGACAATCGGGTAGAAAAAGAAAGCTGGAGACGCTGGACATTGGGGCATAAAAAAGGCGAGCCGTTTGGCTCGCCGTGATTGCTCGATCTAGAGATAGTTATGCCGGAATAGCAGCTAACGCAAGGTTGTCGCGATCCTCTTGATCGGTGAAGAAAGTAAAGCCGTTGGTTAGGACCACCTTCCAGCAGTCAACCGGACTTCCGTCGTTGTCTCCCGTCTCAGCTCCAAGAAATTCCATGGTGCTTACCTCAGCCTTTGCCGTGAAGTAACCGTTTCCGGTGTAGGTCAAGAGGTATGTCCCGTCTAGCTGTTTTACCCTAACGTACTGGTTAGCTCGCTCGTTGTCGGTAACGTTTCGGATTGCCGATACTCCCGCCCAGTTGGTACGAAAGGTCTTGCCGTTCTTTAGCACCACCTTAAAGTTTGGGTTTCCAAGGTTGTCTTCCACCTCGCCCGAAAACATGTAGATCACCTGATCCGAGTTAACGTCGATCTGTCCGATCTCTGTGATAGCGGTCACGCCCGCAGTTGTAGTTTGTCGATATAGATCGACTGTTACTGTTGTTGCCATTTTAAATTGATTATTTTAGTTGTGTTGGCACAGGATTATTTATCAGAGATCTGAGCAAAGGGTAACTACGGAGTAAAAAAAAAAGGGAACCGATTTGGCTCCCTTCCCCATAACTTAAAAACTCTAGCCGAAAGCCCGCTTCCAGCCATTGGGTGAGATTCCTGAAATGAGGAACTCCCTATCGTCGGCGCTAACCGAGGGTAGCGCGTCCTGTGCGTGCTCTCCGTTAAGGAACCTTACGAGTCCTTCGATCGGCACCACACAGCTATACTCCTCGTTGGTGAACTTACAGGCTCCGCTGACTCTAACGGTGCCGTCTCCTAATTCTTCTACTAGCTTGTCAAGATTTCTCATCTCTATTTGGGTGTTTGGGTTTACGTTTATATTTCTTCTTGTTCCTCTGTATCGCGGGTCTGGTCGCTTGCCAGATCTCCTGCATGGTGACTTCGACTCTTTGCATGGTTCTTATTTTTTGGAGGCGCTGCGAATCAGCACCCTTCCTCGTTATTTATTCTGGTACCGCCGCTTCTTGCTTTGCGAGCAGGTCTCTTTACCTCAAAGACCCGACTCATCTTTCTTTTTCTTCTGTACACTCTAGTTTCTTTTTATAAGTTCCAACTCTATGTTCTCGATCTCCGCCCTCCAGGTGCTTCTGATTACCTGCACGGTAAGCTCGTCGACGCCCTCAAGATCCTCAGCAAGAAGCTTGGTCAGGTTGCCCTTGATGTTGTACAATAGGCTCGTCGGAATGTCGATTAGGGCTCTGGTCATTGCGACAGCGTTGATCTGGTTTTTTAGTTCTGGTTTCATGGTATCGTTGTTTTTAAGTTATAAGTAAATATAACAATTTTATTTGATACCTGAAAACTTTTGGGAAAATATTTTTAAGATTTGTCAAGAGACGCTAGAGCCAGGTCTTGTACCTTTGCTTGAGATCGGTGGTCAGGTCTCGAATGGCGGCACACTTTTCATATTCCTCGATTTGAAGAAAGTGTCGCTCTAGGTGGTCGAGCTCGATGAGGTGTTCGGTGCACTCCTGTCTCAGGTAGTCGGGCCGGTTCTCAAAGTATTCCAGAGCCTCGCTCAGTCTGGACTCGTACTCGTCCTCAAGGGTCCACTGAAACAGGTGGATGCCGTCTTGGTCCAACACTATCTCGATCTCAAGATCCCTTACCCAATCTCTAAACGGTCTCTTCGTCATTTTAATTCCACTATTGATAGGGTCTCGCCGAAGTGGGCCTTTACCGTGATAGTCACCTTGCTCTCCTTCCAACGAACCGTCGCTAAGTTAAACTCCGGAGTCTCGCTGATCACCCTCAGCTCGCTGATGTCGGGAACCTGCCCGTTGTAATAATGATATGCTACCTCTTCTGCCTTGTTCATGGGTCTCCTTTTTTACTATTTATACTCTAAAAAAAGATCGGGTTCAACGAACCCGATCGCCGGTCTCTAATCTTCCATCAGATCGTTATCCTCCAACGCCTGCCAAAATCTCTCCTTCCATCGGTCCACGCTGGCGCCCTCGGTGTGAGTGACACCATTGATGGTAAGACGGGATAAAATCACTATCCCGGTATTTAGGTTATCACTGGCTAATTCCCTGTTACCTCTAGTTAGGGCGTCCTTTGCGTTGCTCATTAGTGCTGCTACATTCATTTCTTTTTGTTTTTAAGTTATAAGTAAATATAATCATTATTTGAATCCGTTGTATGCGTTTGAAAAAATAATCTTGCTAAAAGTCAAGAGACTCGAGCCAGTCGGCTATAAATAATAAAAAATCAAGAAACAATGCCATACACGAGAGCATACGAATTTAAGGTTGAGGAAGCCAAGGAGATGGTTAACGTGGTGCCGTCAGTCAACTGGTTACAGGAGACTCTGACACTAGCTAGCCTAACGGTCAAATCATCGGAAAAGTGCGAGAAGATCGTGTCCATCGGGAAGAGCGAGAGAGCTTATGCCCGCCTGATCGAAATGCAACAGCGAGCGGACTATGGATTCAAGGTCACGGTGCAGGTCTCCAATGCGGTACCAAACTCAGAGCTAATTAAGAGGTGGACCGCCGAGTCCAAGGGAGACCAGTCCATCTTCGACGAGCTTAGGAAAGAGTGGGAAGCGTCGGTCTATCGGCTAGCGGCGAGAGATCTGGATCAGCTGATCTGCGTGGCAAGCAAGGAAGAGGTGAGCCTAGTCTATGCGAGCCTTTTTCCCGTCGATGGGATCGAGAGCGTTAGGCTGACAGTATGGTCACCGAGCCTGCCGACTAGGGGAGACCTGCCGATCACCGCGATCTATGTGCCTTGGGAAGAAGATCGCGTTACCACGATCCAGTGGACCGATCGTTCGGGATTCCTAAGCACGCTAAGACTGGTCGGCGGCCAGACATACCCGATCCAGCCGGTCTCCTTCATGAGCGACTCTCAAGTGTTTCTACTTGCATAGGCAGAGACCGGATATAATGGGACAAAAAAAGAGCGGGCTCACGGGTCCGCTCTTGCTGTTTGGTCTAACCTCTCTGTGTGGCCCAACTATCGTTGTCCCACTCTTGCACAGTCTCGTTTTCTTTAGACATCATGACTCTAGTTTTAGGTTAATCCTCATTTGAACTTGTGGGAACCCGCATAGCTGAAGACAGCGATCACCGGACAGATGCTAAAGATGACCAGGGTTGATGTGTTCGAATCGTCAACCATAAGTAGGCTCCACATGGAGGCAAGGGTCAATAGTGCACTTACCAAAGCCGTTGTCAATAATAAACCTTTCATAATTATTTTGTTTTTAAGTTATAAGTAAATATAACAATTTTAGGAATCCGTTGTATGCGTTCTTAAAATTAAATGTCTAGAGACGCTGGGATACAGGACCAAAAAAGACCCGCCGTAGCGGGTCCATTTACGAGTCGACTAGTAACCCAGGCAGACGGTTTGGGGAAGGTTCCCCATTATCACTTGGGCAAAACCATACACGATGGCTCCCACGATAAAGATTCCTAAAAGGATTGCGAAGGTTGCGACTAGGTCGACGATGATGTGTTGAGCTCTTTTTTTCATGTCTTTTTGTTTTTAAGTTATAAGTAAATATAACAATTTTATTTGACACTAAAAAATCCTGGTCAAAAGAAAGTCAAGAGACTCGGGAATTCCTTGCACAAAAAGGCGGGATCACTCCCGCCTGTTCTCTAACCACCAAAGTAGTACTCCATTAACTCGACCTCTTTTGCGTACATGCTCTTAAGTATTTAAGTTATTAATTTATGCCCAAACAATTAACTAGTCTTCATCCTCTTCATCATCGTCATCAATAACAACGATCTTACCTCTATCATCAATAACATCTATATTACCATCTAACAAACCCAGCTCATCATCAATTTCACCATCATCTGCAAGACTCTCATACCATTTTATAAGTCCATCTAATCCAAACTTATGTCCATCACAATCAGTAAAAACTAAATTGTTACCTAAATCTTTATGTGGTCTTTGCATGGTAGGACTTCCGTGTTCTCCTGAAAGATAGTCTTGTATTGCATCATAGACCAATCTCCAGCTAATCTCATTCTTTTTTTTCTTCATGATTTCTTTAAGTTTTTAAGTTATAAGTAAATATAACAATTTTAGGAATACGTTGTATGCGTCCTCAAAAATAAAGTCAAGAGACCCGGCACGCTATCTTTCCAAGACGACGAAGCTTCCAAAGTAACGGTCGAACACCTGCACAGCATGCTCATAGTCTGACTCCATCATCTCCCCAATGATCTGCTCTTCCAATGTCTCAGGAAAAGCCTTCTCGTCGGCTAGACCAAGTTCCAACAGGACCCGGTTCTGTACACGGTTCTCCTCCATCTCCTCCTCCCACATCTCCTTCAACTGACGTGCGAATCTCTTGGCATACGCCATCAGCACAAACACGTTGCCCTCAGGTCCAGTCAAGTCTATCACTATCTCTCTACTTGCTTGTTTCTTTCTGATCATAGTTCCTTAAGTAAATATAACAATTATCGGGATACGCTGGTAGAATGGCTGATAATAAAAGTCTGGAGACGTTTGGATACAGTGCCAAGAAAAAGCGGCCCCGTTACCAGGGCCTATCGCTCGATCTTTCGTGTTCCGAAAAGATTTCATAGGAGTCACAGACGACCAGCTTTCCATTCTCAAAATCTTCTTTACTCACGGTAAAAATTATCGTTTTATCGTAGTACTCGTCAAAGTAACTTACCTTTACTGAGTCTCCCCTGACCGATTTAACTTCGCCGTTTACTTTCACACCGACATCTTCAAATTCGATCTCAATCGCTTGACCTTTTTTCATGTTCTTCTGTTTTAAGTTATATAGTAAATATAATACTAAATTTCTATTCGGTAATGCGTTCCTAATAATAAAAGTCAAGAGACCTAGATATAAGTCTTAGTTGTCTGCACATAGCGGTCAACATCTTAAACTCGATCTCCATTGATTAAAGGTTATCTATAAAATTTTTAGCTGAGTTTAAAGCATTTCTTTGAAGTAAATATAAATCATCTCCTCCCTTGTTTTCAATTGTCCAGACCCAATATGATTTATTTTCCCATTCCATGTTTACTTTTATCAATTGAATTTCTTTGCCTTTATAAATTACTTTTTTCATACTGCTTTTGTTTATTGTTATAAGTAAATATAATAATTATCGGGATACGTCGGTAGGATAGTCGATAATAAAAGTCCAGAGAGTACTCGCCTAATCTAGCCTAAGCTTTTTTAGCCTTTTTTCCAGGACGACACCCTATAGTAAATATAACCATTATCGGGATACGCTGGTAGGGAACTCGATAATAAAAGTCCAGAGAGTACTCTTTATTCTTAGCCTAGAAAAAAGCAGTGCTCCCCATGGACCGAGCCTGATAGTAAATATAACCATAATTCTCGACAGGGTAATGCGACAGCTGAAGATAAGTCAAGAGACCCGAAAGTAGTTAGCATACGCCTAACATCTATTTTTTCCAAGACTCCAACCGGATCTGGCAAGTCTCCTCGAATTCCAAATGGAGCAGAGATGCTTATCACTGGTCTAGCTAAGCGCAAGAGACACTAAGCAACAGGCTAGCTAAGCGCAAGAGACGCTTATCACTGGTCTGCTTAAATACTAGAGACCCCATTAATCCAGTCTAGAAGCCAGCTAGCCAACAACCAGCTCCCCGCCGAGAGCCTGCAAGAGACCGGCCAATCAGGCTAGACGGCCAGCTAGCCAAATGATCGGTCCGGGAGCCGGCCAGGCTAGGTGAGCCCAACCAGCCGGCCAGGAAGGTACCCCAGGGGTCAATTTTCCGCCCCTGGAGGCCCCCAGGAGCGCCTGGCCAGGGCGCCTGGCAGGGCTGACCAGGGGACTAGATAGACTAGCTAGCAAAATCAAGTTAAATTTTGTGACTATAGGCCACTCCGGCCCAGAAAATTGCACCTCTCCTCGGGGGCGAAAAACTCGGGGACCAGTGGGAGTACTCTCCAGACCTCTCTCCACCGGGAAAAATCCCCCATGGCTAACGGAACCTCCCCCACCCTTTTTTTCCTTTTTATTTTAATCTCTACCGGATCTTGTGTACCATAGCTAAGCAACGAGGTTTTCAACCGATCCCGTCGCTATTTTTAATTAAGACTAGAACCCTGAGCCTGCATATCTCAGGGTTTTTCTTTTTTCCGTGTACGTGCACGCGGGTACCCCTTATAATTATAGTTGTAGTGGATTCTGCAACCTCACCCCCTTGGATAAGTGTCCCCTCTCCACCAGGAAAAAAATCCCCCAAGAATTTTTAACCCGTTCCCGGTAATTGTGTATAATAACGGCTAATAACGGCTAATAGCATCTAATGAAGAATAAGGACACGGGCAGGCTTGCTACTCAGGTAGAGGATATTAATCGACTCTGGGAACTGGGATTTATCAGCTTGGAAGAGCGAGGCGAGGCCCATCACCGGATCCTTATGCAAGAGATAGCCGACGAGCTCGATCGTATGGTCAAGGAGGGTCGTCGCCCAGGTGATTTTCCCCTGGATAAATAATTAGGATGAAACACATTGCTACATATCGGGACTGGAGTAGAGTAAACGAGTCCGGTGTTCAGGGTATTAACAGGTCGATCGATCTTTTTTTTAAGGGTCTTCGTGAATGGATCGAGGAAGAGTTGGGCGTGGTGACACTGGATATTTCTCTAAGGAGCGGCGACGGTTGGACTGAGCTCACCCTGATACAGGAGGGATACGACGACCTGTGGACTGGTGCCGAGTGGGAGGACGTCTTGATCAGGACCGACCTTATCTTTAGGTTTAGGATCAATGGGGATCCCGACAAGAGTCGCCTCTGTGAGCTTGGTCTCATTGACGAGTTTGAGCTCGTGGATGGACTTGAGTGCAGGACCCGCAGCACCATCGATACCCGGAACCTCTCTGACCTTGACGTGACCGCGCTGGACTTTAAGCTCCAGTTGGAGAAGGTCTTTCCCGGCGGTAGCTTTAGGAATCCCGACTATTCCTTTATTGAGGACTTGCTCCAAGAGTCCTATGATCGTGACTCGATTGCCCGTGCTCAGCAGCGGCTCGACGACGCCGCTGCCGAGGAGGAGGATAAATAACTAAAATAGCGATTTTAAGATGGCATTCATTAACTGGGGAGAGGAGACTCCCGAGCAACTAAAGGCTCGTAAAGAGATGGAAGAGCGCGCGATGTTTGAACAGATGTCGTATAGCGCCGCGATGGCTGCGGCCGCCGCTGCTGCGGGTAGCGGTGGGATCAAAAAACCAAGCGAGCTAATCGAGTCAGTAGACTGGTTGACGGTCGCTCCAGGCGGTGAGGGTTCTCTTGATCATGATTATGAAAACTTCGATTCATGGACGACTGGTGTAGGTGAGACTGTAATCGCTGACGTGGAACGACTTATGATAGAGTCGACCTCTGCCAGTGCACACGTACACAGCGATTTTGCGTACAGCGATCTTACCATTGAATTACGTAACAAGGTCGACGGTCAGTGGACTACTGTATGGTCGCGTAGACTTGTCAATCCAAACTATCCAGGAGACGATAGCGAAGATTTTTTTATGGACGGTATCGATGTCGTTTTTCCAGCGATCGAGGCGGTCAATGCAATCAGAGTATCCTCTACTCCAGGCTCAGATCAGACCTATCACGATTGGGGTAGCGATTCTACCCTGTTTAAATTTTATAAATAAATCCATGAAGAACCACATTAAACCCGCTCACCTTTTCCTGGCCGAGTCCAAGTCGATCAGGGATCTCTCCGCTCGTGACGAGAGACCCATGGTCGAGGGTATCGCCGAGATACTCCGAGGAGTAAAGGACAAGAGGAATCGTCAAGAATTGGCAGATCGACAGATCCGAAGCTTTAAGAAGGAGCGGATCCGGTTTGACTATGCGGAGTTCCTAAAGCTTTGTGGTCTCTAAAAAATAGGGTGATTGAGTGAAACACATAATTAGGTATGGCGATTGGAAGAGACTGATTGAGTCTGATTCTGAACAGGACCAGGAGATGGAGGACGTGAGGCAGCTCGTGGACCTTGGTTTGGTGGACGATGCAGAGCTCAAGTCGCTCTATCGACAAAGGTACTCCGTTCCGCGTCGGGAAGAGTTTTTGCGACTCCTAGCCACGATGTTTGCTGAGCTCGGCATCCAGCCCATTGACCGCACCACCCAACGTCAGCAAAGGAACGGCACCTACTTTTTTCAGCTTACACCTGCCCAGGCAGAAAGGGTGCTCTTTGAGTATCCGTTACCCGATGGGCTCGCCCAATCACAAGAAAAACGCATGCGCCGCATGCTCGAGACCATGAGGCCCAACCGATCCACACTGGCCAGCATCAATAAGGTCAGGACATGGAAAAACTGGGACGGCTCCCAGGTAACGTCAAACATGCTCCAGTATTTCGTCTATCCGGGGGACCTTAGAAATGCAGCATATGATGGGCGCCCAAACTCTTCCAGCATAGTCAAGTTCGATGGAACCCAGGGAGCAGAGGCAATGTTGGCTCGCCTCATCTATCAGATCGCGTTGGACGTCTATCCGTGGAATCCCTTTGATGAACTGTTGAGGCGGACTGATGATAAATAAAAAAAAGATATTGAAATGAAAAAGCAAGTAAAAAACTTTAATCAGTTTGTGAATGAGGCTAAGTTCCATCATTCCTTACCGAATAACACAGGTACCCGTGGTCCTCGATTAAGAGACGATTTTAGAGCTCTCTCGCAAGAAGAAAGAGCTGACATTGAGGAGTTAGCTGCTGAGTTGGACCGTGCGGGTCTTCTTAATTATGTTAAGCGTAAGCTTTCTAGCATTAGCGATATAGATGAGCTTAAGAGAGTAATGGCAGATGTTCTATCTTCCGACGAGACCCATGAAGAACCTAATTGGAGCATCGGTGGTCACTCTTCAACAGGGGATGAAGGTTCTGACAACGAAGGCTGGGAAGGCGGCGGATATTTTTACGGAAAAGAATAAAATCCTACTAGCAACGGCCTCTAAATATCCTGAGTCGATTATCAAATTACAGTTCAGCGCGACTGATAAATAAAAAGACTAATCGATTCAGGCCAGGAATGAAGCAGTACTGAGGAAAGGCTAGGGTCTTTTCTTTCTAATACTATCGCCCAATATGGTCACCTTGCAATCGATAGTTTTATCGATTGTGATATAAATAAATAAATAAAAAATCTGAATAATGTATCTTAAGTCATTTAATCAGTTTATCAACGAATCGACGATCTCCTTCGCAAGCACCGATGCCAAGGACCTGGTCGATATCCTAAACAAGTACGTCGGCAAGAGGGAAGAGGGCAACAACGCCGGTGAGATGGTGAAGGGATTCCTTAAATCTGTGGGACTGGGCACGGGTAACCCCTGGTGCATGGCATTCGTGTATGCGATCTTTGATGAACTATGTAAAAAGAAGGCGATTGTTAATCCCCTACCCAAGACAGGTTCAGTTCTCTATTTCTGGTCCAAAGCGCCAGCTGAAAACAAGATTGCAACAACTGACGTTTCCGCAGTAAAACCAGGACAGATTTTTATCAAGTCTAGAAAGGGTGGAGGTCATACTGGAATCGTTCTTAAGGTCGAAGGTGATTCTTTCGTCTCAATTGACGGTAACTCTTCCGATCAGGTAAAGCTTAATCGTTATAAGATCTCAAATATGCTGGGTTTTGTGGACTTTTTTAAGAATCCTCAAGTCTCCACTGAGATCGCCACGCTGGCAAACGATATGATTGCCAAACACTCACCTACAAACCTGACCAGCGGTACTGCAGCTAAGGAGGTCTAAGATAAATAAGAAAAACAATCAAGGACGTGAAAAAGTGGGAACGTAAGGTCAAGAACAAGCGCAACATCAAGAAAAGATTGGACCGCATCGCTAAAAACGAGGAGCTACTTAAAAAATTCGTGGACTAGGAATGGAAGGAATTTTTAGCGGTAAGAAGTTTACTACTCACGATCTTCCAAAGAGAGAAGTCCAATATGGCCCTCTGCCAACCCCTAAGATCGAACACCCGCTCGATAAGGTGATAAGCTCAACGATGGGCAAGTTCCCATACGAGGCTAATGGAGCGGTCGAGTGGAGACCCGAAAACATCCAGTTTCTAGGAAGCTAAAGATAAATAAAATAAAATTAAGATACTTATGGCTCAACATAGATATGTAGAAAAGTTTAGCTCTTGGATAAGAATATTCGAGAACGAGGACCAGGAAGCAGAGATCTCTGAGAGAGCTGACTCCCTAACTAGAGACTTTGAAGAAGCTGCCAATCGAGATCGACTTCAGACCAGTGACCTAATGATCTGGTTCCATGGAATGATGGACCTTTATGATAACTCTGATCTTAAGGGACTCATCTTTAGAAAGATGAAACCCATCTGGTCAAAATACTTTAAGCAGATCTATCCTCTACTTAGCATGGATAACCGTGAGCTTACTAAACACGATATCATGGAGATCAAGAGATATAAACAACTTTCAAGCGAGGAGGCACACCACCAAAAGAGTGCTGACGACATGCTTAGAGAGTTAGGATTGTTATAAATCGTCTGCTACCCTAGGCGATTTACGGTCGGCTCGAGCGAAAGTTCGAGCCTTCTTTTTTTAGATAAATAAAAAAAACTTTACTGTGAAAAAGTTTATTGCTGATTTTACTAGTTGGGCGCAAGTGTTTGAAAGTCGATCACAAGAGGAAGTGACTCAAAGGATCGAAGACATAAAGCAGCTTGTTGATCTTGGCATGGTTAAACCAGACGAACTTACCGCTTTTCTTAAAAAGGAGGGTGTGTCGGCCATGATCGAACACATGCCAGAGATCAAGAGGATCACCGATTCTCTAGAATACAGGGAGATATTGGAAAGGGGCCTGGTTCTGGTCTCTTCACCTACTCAGCTTCTCAATGGCACAATAGTTTTTGGATATCCTGGATACCGCCTTCGTGATCAGTTTGCAATAGGGCTTTTTCCCGGAACAAAGACCATAAAAAGGATGACTCCAAAGGGAATACCGATGGGGGTCGAGGGTAGAAGTCCATATGGAATAGGCTCACTGGACTTTAGGATCAAGCAACTAGAAAACGTCCCAGATGATCAGTTTTATCGAGTTGCTATGCGATGGATACTCGATCATATTGATTTTGAGCAGATTGATCGAAGATCAGGCACGCCATTCTTTCCAGTAAAGAACAGGACGCGTGCCGGTTATTTTGAAAGATCTTAAGTAGATTAGTTTAACACTCCATCTCGAATAATGGTCGATCTTCTTGTCTTTACCTGCATGGTCTTAATTGCCTTTAGGTAGACTAGTCGAGCCCACTCAGGAGTTCTTTCATACCTTCTTGAAATGGTAGAAAACGCTTCCGGCACAGATCCATCTATTCCCATTCTTCTTATTACCACATCCCTTTGCACAGGGGTCAGTTTAGATAGAGCAAAACCTACCATCTCCTTGGTATCAGAATCATCCGTCAGTTCAGTAGTAGAAACTTCGCTACTTAACCAGTCAAGCGGGCCGAGCATCTCATCCGGTTTTTCAGACTCCAGCGGAATGCCTCTAATCGAGTCGGCCGATACTACCTTTATGATGTGATCTAGGGTAAAATCTTTTCCCATGAGGGCAGTTTGTTCAAAGATTTCTTCTGGGGTCCCAGGTCTACCTTTTTCCTGCAGAATAACTTCGTCTGCTTTACGAATGGTGCTAGCATCATTTAGAATGTTCTGAGGAACCCGAACGGTTCGGTTGCTAGAATTTAAGTAGAGTAGGATCTCTTTTCTAATGTGCCACACCGCAAACGAGATGAACTTAAATCCTCGAGTTGGATCAAATAGTCGAGCGGCATCGCAAAGACCAATGTTTCCCTGGCATATAAGATCCTCAAGAAGACCGCTTGATCCCGAGTACTGTTTTGCAACAGAGACCACAAATCTTAAGTTTGCAGAAATTAGCCTTTGGATCGCCTCCTCATCGCCTTCTCGTGCAAGCATTCCAACTCTAAACTCTTCTTCTGCACTAAGCATTTCCTTTCGCTCGACTTCCGTAAAGTATCTTGCGATATTCTCTGTTCGGAGAGTCAGCTTGTCTGATGAAATTTTTAACTGTCTCACAATTTTAAATTAAGTGTCCGATTCATTTAAGGACGGTTATTAAAATAATTCGTTTAACTAAAGAACTAAAAAAATCTTAATAGTTTAAATAAATTAAAAAAAAATATGAATTTTACTGATGCTCAAAGGCTAGATTTTTTAGAAAAATGGGAAACTAGCTCATACCAACACACGTGGTTTACTCTATTGACTCAACATGTCAAAAAGGATGATTTTCCGACCCTAAGAAAGTTTTGTGACTATGCAATGGATTTTGAAATGATGATAGACGATAATGGCTTTGACATTCTTGCGTGGCATAGTTTGATTCCAAGCTTGCAAGAAAGAGTCATATCTATCTGGAAGAATGAGGCCCGGTCGCTCAGTGATGAAGAAAAACTTTCGATTGAGGAAGAATTTAACCGATATTGGGAAAACATACATCAAACTGGTGCAATTGATCAAGATAAATAATAAAAAATAATAAGCCCATCTTATGAGCCATATAATTCAAGACTTTGGAAATTGGAAAAGAGTAAACGAAGACGACCTTCCAGGAAGAGAAAGAGAACGTGGAGGAGGCGCAAAAGTAGTAGCCATACCGATCGATGTAAACACATTAAAATTAAAATTAGTCAGAGAATCTGATGTAATCAATGCAGAAGGGAAACTTACTATTCGTGGTTTTGATGCGATCTTAAACTGGATAAAGAGTCAGGGTGAAATAATCAGGTACTACAATAAGTTAAATGACTTGACTGCAAATATCGTTGTGTATTCGGTAAGCAAGGACAATGAAAGGAAACAGATCCTTCTATTTAAAATTTATAGCAAAAATGATTTTAAACCGACTGATCCAACTCAGTCCGGAATCAATTCGCAAGTTCGGTTCGTTAGGGAAGATGAATTACAAAAAGCCATCTCAGGAACAGTATTAAATGTCGCAAATCTTTCAGACCTAACTGACCAGGATAAACAAAATCAAGGTAAGAGTAAGGCTGCTGGCTTCAAGTTTCCTTTTCCTAGCGCCTCAATTCTAAACTCGATCGATCAAAAGGTGATCGATTTTATAATAATAGCATACTATAAGATCAAAAAAGATCCTAGAGTAGCAGCAGATCCAATCATGAATAAGGTAAGAGCTGAGGCAAAGGCTGGAAAGCTAGGAATTGCTTCTCAACTGTTTATACAAGCTCTAAATGCTGGGTTTAACATCCAAGATGACAAGTTTAGAGATGAGTTTGAAGTAGACATCACTCAAACTCTGTATGACAAGATCAACTATATCCCAGAATCACGCGAAGTTTATCTAGGTCTTTCAGGAAGCATGATCGTTGAAGCAGAATCACCTGAGATTCCAGGATTTGACACTGATGCTTTTTTAGCAGTGGCTAAGCAATTAATGCCGGATACTGGCGACATTAAGGTTCCAGAAGGAGGGTTTACTGAAGGAATGCAAGCCAACCCTGAACTTGCAAAATTCCAATCATTGCTTTACAGATACTTGAAAAAACCATTTGCTGGATTAGCTGATTATGCTAACTTTGCAGCAAAAAAGGGAGATGGCGCTGGTGGAAAACCCGTTGGAAATTATGGAAAGACGACAAGCGCTCTAGTCCTTTTGGTAAAACAATCATTAGATAATCCCGTCTGGTCCGCAGATAGAAACGGTAAATCGATATCTGCAGAGTTTGTTAAACGAATCCAGGATGAGATTGCCGCCAAAAAACTTACTGAATCAATAAGTCAAGGCCAGAAAAAAGGAGAATCTCTTAACTCTTCTAGAACCTATTTAGGTCTTGACGGCACAACACTAATTAATGAAGATCTCAATCCGCCATCCACTGCAACGAAAGTAGTTGTAAATAAACCCAAACCTAAAGTCTCATCGTCATCTAACTCAAGTTCAAATAACACATCGTCCGGCGGATCATTGCAGCTTCCCGGAGATCCCGATCCTAGTTGGAGATATAAGGTAGTCAACGGACAATGGAATTGGATAGATAGTGCCGATAAAAATGATTATTGGGGACCTTTGAAGAACCCAAAATATGTTAAACAGCTGATTCACACATTTGAAAAAGGCGATTATGTGAATGTTAAAAAAGGCTCGGATGGGAAGTGGACATGGGTTGATAAAAATAGATATAACTTTGTAGGAGGAGTTTGGAAAGTCTGGATGAACAATGCATGGTATAAGATGCCAGATCCTTCAAATCTTATAAAACTATATGGTGCTGATCCGACGACGAGCATGGCTCTTCCAGGAACTGCTGGAGCGACTACGTCTACTCCTACTGGTGCAACTACTACTGAGATCGATTCTGCATTGAAGGAAATTGCTAGCAGTATTAAAACATTTGTTGAAGGACCGAATTTCAGTGCATATAAAGGAGATTTTGATGACGATGAAGAGGAGGCATGGGATGATGTATTATACCCAAAATGGACGGGTACTTGGAAACCTAAGCTTGATGCTCTTAGAAAAAAGGTTAATAGTAGTACAAAAATAGGAAAGGCTGATAAAGATAGGTATGCTAAGAGTTTTACAGCTATTACAAATATGTTTACAGAAGAAGTTGGAAACACAATATTAGGGCTTTATAGCTTTTATGCAAAATTTATGCGAGCAAGCACATATGATATTTATACATTAAAATTATTTCTTTCTGGATCAACGGTTATTCCTTATGAAATTGATTGTGACATCTAATGAAGCATAAAGCTAAGACATATCTTCAATTCATCAATGAAGCTTACGTGGATGATTCCGGTGAGCTTCAGGATTTTAATCCTCCTGGTGAAGATGATTATGAGTATCAGCTATTGGATCACGCACAGCGCATCCAGGAATATCTAGAAGAGTCTGGAGCAGAAGAAGTACAACTTTCTTTATTTGGAGGAGTTATCAAGTTTAAGTTTGAATACTCAGGTTCGAACTACACTCTCATGCTTGACTTAGATGAAAATAGCGCATCTCTCATGTTTGGACGAATCCCAGTATATGAGGATTCAGCAGACGCCTTTTTTGATTTACTTGCAGCGAAAGGCTTAGAATTTTTAAACTACTAATGAATCTACTAGATTTTAAATACTGGCAAAAGTTAAATGAGGAGGCTCGATCGTATTATACTTTTGAGATTCCTAAACGTGAACTTACTGAGCTTGATGAGGCTTACTTAGATAGTTTAAATGAAGTTATCGCAGGCATTCCAAAATCAATGTATGATTTAAAAGTTAACTTGCCTAGTGTAATAATTACTTTTCATGACAGCAAAGATGAAGTAGTCTCTTCAATTTATGGAGAGGCACAGAGTTTTGCAATGGCTTTTTCTACTCCAGGAACTTCTACCTATTTTTCAGGAAACTTTAAAGTAATTAGAGACTCTGACATAATCAGTAGGGGTTTTTCTCGATCCAATCTTTCTCCAAAAATAACTCATCTTAATAATTCATGCAAAATACGAATCTCAATCGCGCCTGAAGAATTAGAAAAAGTTCTCAGTGAGGCAGCAAATAGAATCATCCTACGTTCTGAAAGATTGAATGTTGAAAAAATAGATTCTTCTGATATAATTGAGCTAATGTATTCCGATGGCACTAACTTGCAGAATCTGTCCATCAATTTACGAGATAAGTTAAATAATCAACTTCGTCACGAAGCGTTAGTTAAGACGTTAAAGAGATTTATCACATCAGAGGTTTCACCAAACATTGAAGATACACGAACGAATATTGAGAGTAGGCGAAAGAATCTTGAATCAACGAGTATTGAAGACGTCATATCCTTTCAAAGGGAACTTCTCGATAAATCAGATCGAGGAAACATTGAGACTGATCTAACGACTGCTGCAATGATAGATAACTTTAGAGTTCTTTTAAAGGAATTTGGATCACCTAAAGAGATAAAGGCCGCACTTGATCAGGCTACCGAATAAAAAGATTTACTATCTTTCTTAGGAAAGAGGGACTGATCTCAGACTTAATTTTTAAACACATTTTTTCATTATACGTATCCCCATCAGTCGATACGATATATGGTGTTATGACTTTTACCCCGTGCTTAAGATCATACGTTACTTTTTCAAAGGAACTAGCAACCTTACCTTTAACCACACCCGATTTGCCATAGAATATGAAGCGTTCTCCCTTTTCCATAGGTGTGAGATATTTTAAAAAAAGGGAGAAGTTCTCCCTTGTTATTTATTTAGTAATCCGTGATAAGTTTTAAACTTCGCTAATCTATCAGCAAGACCATTGGTTCCGCCATTGACTCTTTTTGAAACTTTTGTAACTACTTCATCAGTTGCTCCCTGGTCACAGATTGCCCATAACTTATTTCGGTTAAAGAAAAAAGCGGCCGACGCTAATGGATACTTTGTCGCGACTAGATCGGGTTGAGCAACACAGTCCTCTCCAATAAACTGGGAAAATACTCCATAGTTTGCTCGCCCAGTCAATTGAATATATCCCCTACCTTTAAAGCGAACCCCGTCTCCAGGTTGAGTGTTTCCC
>Ga0315907_10002406_pt1 | contig 23613 bp, 16 predicted proteins | sample LakEriMetagenome_3_FD_203525 | JGI IMG/M metagenome (GOLD analysis project Ga0315907, IMG submission 203525) | Freshwater fungal communities from buoy surface, Lake Erie, Ohio, United States - Buoy 12 MA123 | ecosystem: Environmental > Aquatic > Freshwater > Lake > Lake biofilm | place: USA...
TGATGGGGTTGGCCGGTTACCTGGGGCATCGCGTTGCTCAGCCCCAGGCTGTCCTCTCGGTCCCCGTTGGGGACGCGCCAGTTCGGGGGAGGCTCGCGGAGAGGTGTGGAGAGGTCTGGCGTTTTGTTGTTCCCGAGGCTGTTCTCTCGGTCCCCGTTGGGGACGCGCGGGCGTATGTCAGGCGCGGCGCAGCATGATGGAATCGATGGCTCCGGTTTCGTCGAGGATATCGCTGATGATGACGAGGGTGTCGCCGTCCTTGACGAGGCGGCGGGATTTGAGGAGGGCGACGGCGGCGGCGGTGGATAGTTCGCGCTGGGCGGCATCGAAGGGCATGACGAGCGGGTGGACGGCGCGGAGGAGGTGGAGGGGGCGGGCGACTTCCTGGGATTGGCAGATCGCAAAGACCGGGGCGAGCTGCGGGCGGAACCATCCCGCGTATCCTGCGAGAACCCCGCGCTGGGTGAAGACGACGATGGAAGCGCCGTCGATGCGGTCGGCAAGGTCGACGGCCGAGCGGACGAGCCGTTGCTTGTCATTGCTGAGCGGGGCGTGTTCGGCGAGGCTCGGGGTGCGGTCGGCGGATTCCATGCGCCGGGCGATGCGGTCCATGATTTCGACGCAGGCGATTGGGTACGCACCCGTGCTGGTTTCGCCGCTCAGCATGATGGCATCGGCTTCTTCGGTGACGGCGTTGGCGACGTCCGTGACTTCGGCGCGCGTCGGCACGGGATTGGTGACCATGCTTTCGAGCATGTGGGTGGCGACGACGACAGGTTTGCCGCGCTTGATGCAGCGGCCCACGATGCGGCGCTGAACAACCGGGAGTTCCTCGATGTGGACTTCGATGCCGAGGTCGCCGCGGGCTACCATGACGGCGTCGGCCGCGTCGATGATGGCATCGAGATTGGCGACGGCCTGCTGGTCTTCGATCTTGGCCATGATTCTGGCCGGCAGCCCGGCGTCCTTGAGTTCGCGGCGCAGGAGCTGGAGGTGGGCACCATCGCGCACAAAGCTCATGGCGACCCAGTCGATGCCGATTTCCGTGGCGAGGCGGATGTCGCTGCGGTCGCGGTCGGTGAGCGGAGGCAGCTGCACGCGGATTCCCGGCAGGTTGATGTGGCGGCGCGATCCCAGTTTTCCTTCGGTGAGGACACTGCAGATGACCCGTTCGGGGGCGCTGCTGACGACTTTCATGTGCAGCATGCCGTTATCGACGAGGACCGTGTCCCCCTTCTTGAGGTCGGCGTGGAGACCCGGATAGTTGACGGTCGTGGAAATCGGCAGCGTGGCCACCGCGCCCGAAAGGGTGAATTCCACCGTATCGCCGCGTTTGAGCATGACCGCTGCGGGCAGGTCGCCCGTGCGGATGGTTGGTCCCTTGAGGTCCATGAGGACCGCGGCGTCCTTTCCGGTGATGGCCGAGGCTTCGCGGACGCGCGCCGTCACTTCGCGGCACCAATCCGGCGACGCATGGCTCATGTTGAGGCGGAAGACAGACGCTCCGGCACGCAGCAGGGCGGCAATGGCTTCGAGCGAATGGGTGGCGGGACCGAGCGTGGCGATGATTTTCGTTTTGCGGATCATGAAGCGATGGGGGAAAGCGGTCGTTTTGGACTGAAGACGTTACGTCAGGGACGGTGCGGCAGCCGCACCTGACGGGAGTTGCTGGCATCGGGCAGCGTTCTTGTTCCGTCGGTGACGAACGCATTTCCCCTGCGGCGGATGGTAGTCACGGCCAACCGGGAACCATTCCATGCCACTGTGAGGGGTTGGCTGAAGCTGACGAAGCCGCCGGTATTGATGAGCCAGCGGCCATGGCGCTGCCAGCATCCGGAACGATGCGTGTGGCCGAAGATCATGAATTCGCAGCCTGGACGGTAGCGGGCCGCGAAGGTGGCGGCGACTTTCGGCAGGGTGATCCATGTCCGGAGGATGTGCCATGGACGGCGGGGCGGCCACATTTCCCTGAGGGCGTGGACGGCCATCCCGCCGAGTCCATGTCCACCCTGACGGGTTTCCGCTGCGGGAATGCGCAGCGTCAGTTCGCGGGTCAGTTGCAGCCTGTCCTCGAGGGGAAGTTCTTCCATGGGTCCGCGCGCCGAGAGCATTGCTTCGAGATCGTCGAGGCAGCCGAGCACCTTGCTGCTCCATGGCGAGATGAGCCGGAGGAGCGCGTGCCCATGCATCAGGAAAATCCTTCCGCCGGCTGCATCCACCGCATCGCTGCCCCATGCCAGCGGGTCGTGATTGCCGTTCAGCATGACCGGTTCCACGCCCTCCTCGCGGCAGAGGTCGCTGAGTTCGCCGAGCATCTGGGCCGACTTCTCCCGGTAGCAGGCCGCGCGTTGTTCGAGGGTGTCGCCATTGAAAATCACGACGCCGCCGCCCGCCAGCAATGGCCGCAATTCCGAGACTTTCCGGACGACACTCTGGTCATTGCCAAGGTGAAGATCCGACAGCACCCGGAACGGAACATCGTGGCCAAGGCAGCGCAAAGGCTCCGGAATCCCCGAAGCATCCGGATCCGCTGGACGCATCGCCTTCACTCGGTCTCGCGGCGGAATCCGAAATGCTCGTCCACCGCCCGGACGTCGGGACTGACCGCCCCGAAATAGTCGGCATCATCCACCATGCGCGTCGCCAGATCGATCTGGAACGGGGCGATGGCCTGGCCCGAATGGAGGGCGGCCCGTTCGGCGGCGAGGTCGACCTGGGCCTCGATGCGGTCGAGATCCGAAGCGATTTCATCGAGCCGGCATTGGCGGGCCGACATATTGCGGAGTCGTTCCTCGAGCATGGCGAGGGTGGCCTGGCGTGATTCGCGGGCTCCCGGCGACATTTCACTGTGGGCGAGTTGCTGCCGGATTTCGGCGGCCTGGGCCTGGACGCGGCGGTCGCCTTCGGGCGAGCCCGCCGCTTCAAGGTGGGCGCGCGCCACGAGCAATTTGAGGTGCACCCAGCGCAGTCTGGCGAGGCCTTCGGCGGAATCCGATCGTGTCACTTCATCTTCCGACTGCCGCAGCAGGGGCAGGAGCGATTCCACCCGGGCGAAGAACTTCCGGCTTCGTTCGCGCAGGTCCGCGGGGAGTTTTTCCTGAAGGTCCCGCATGCGGTCGGCCGGGGTCACCGCCCGTGGGGTGGCGGGAGGAAACGGCGGTGGTTCGGCGACGCGCGGGCGCAGTGATTGTCCGAAGAAAACCCGGAAGATCCCGACTGCCATGGTGGCGAAAAAGAGCAGGAAGATACCCGGCACCGCGATGGAAAACAGGGACAGGCCAAACCCGGTGACGGCTCCGCCGATGCCGAGCATCGGCACGAAGAAGGCGGCTGCGAGCATGGCGAAGAAGCAGCCCATCGGATTTCCGGCGCAGCCCATGGGCCGGCCGCTTCCCTCGTACTGCCTCAGTTTCATTGGAAATCAGATACCGATGCAGGGATACTTTTCAATGCGCAGCAACTGGACGCCGTACATCCGGGCGACTGCATCGGCTTCGCTGAATTCGTATTCGTCGCGGAAATAAACCTCTCGCACCCCGTACGCGCAGAGCATCTGCATGCAGCCCGTGCAGGGCTTCGTGGTGACCGCGACAAGCCGCACCGAGCCACGCACGAACAGGCTGCAGAGGTTGGCCTCGGCATGGAGCATGAATTTCCGGCGCGCTTCGCGGTCGTCCCAGAATCCCGGCGGAGCGTCGAATCCGGGGGCGAGTCCGTTGTAGGCCGTCCCGATGACGCGGTTGGAGAAGTCGATGGCCACGGCTCCGACCTTCCGGTACGGATCCTCGGAACGCAGACTGGCAACGTGGGCCAGGGCCATGGCGTATTCCGGAATCGAAATTCTTCCTGGCTGCGGTGGCTGCGGTGTTTCCATGGGAAATTCTGGCTTCGGCTAGCGGTCCCGGTTGCCCAGCTTGTTCTTGAGGCGATCCCAGAAGGTGTCGAGGTCATCGTCCTGCATGGCTTCCACTTTGCGGCGGTGTTCCTGAATGAGGCGGTCCAGTTCCGCTTCGCGGCGCTTGCGGGCGGCTTCCTGGGCTCGTGCCACTTCGCGGGGGTCGCGCACGGGCACGGGAACCGGTCGCGCCGTCCCCGGCTTCTTGCCACTTCCTGCCACCGATGGCGATTCCTGTCCCTGGCCACTGAAGGTGTCGACGGGAACCTCGACCACCTTGCCGCCGGGAAGCTGGCGGCGCGGGCTGATGTACTGCCGCGGCGCATAGTAATTCGTGTAATCCCGCGCGAAGGAGCGCTGGTAGGGCCCGATCCTGAGATTCTTGCGGATTTCGAAATGAAGGTGTGCCGCGTACCGTCCGTGAGCCGTCCCGATGGTGCCCACCGGTTGCCCCCGCTTCACGGGCTGATAGAGGCGCACGAATCGCTTGTCGAGGTGCGCGTAGACACTGTCGACCACCTGCAGCGGACCGCCGGGAGTCTGTACCGCATGCCGTAGAATCACGAGATTCCCCCACGAACGCCCGTAATCCTGCGAGTAGACGACGACCCCGTCAGCGGTCGCATAGACGGGATCTCCGAGGTCGGTGTTTCCCCCGCCGTTGCCATTCCAGTCCTCCCCCATGTGGGCATTCGGATAGAATCCGCGGAACACGTAATAACCCTCGCCGTCGGGCTTGCCCACCGGCAGGTCAAATCCATCGGTCACCGGAATCCGGATGCTGTGGCCATTCTGGGCGGCGCAGGGAGTGGCCGCCAGCAGCCAGCAGAGCGAAGTCACGACCACGAGGAATGCAGAAACGATGCGCATGGAATTCGGGAGCATGGCGTGGCAGCATGGAATCAGCGCGCGGTCTCCGCCCGCCCAGGCAGATCAGCCCGCCGGACGGACCGGGGGAACTCACGGATGATGGCCAGGAAGTACTTCATGATGGCGGTGCGGTGGCTGATTCCCCCATGGGAAAAGGGAACCGGCATGCCGGCAATGAAGGAGCGATGCCCCGGCTGAGCAAGGCCATTTCACGGACGCGCGGGCACCCTCGTTCAGGAGCCACCGACGCGCCGTGGATGCGTCATGTGCTCCGGCCGGAGGAGGTCGTCGAGTTGTTCCCGCGAAAGCCAGCCTTTGGCGATGACGAGGTCGTAGACGCTCGCGCCGGTGCGCAGGGCTTCGGAGGCAATGGCGGCGGAACGTTCGTAGCCGAGCACGGGATTGAGTGCGGTGACGAGACCGATGCTGTTCTGGACGTAGGCGAGGCAGCGTTCCCGGTTGGGTTCGATCCCAGCGATGCAGCGGGTCGCGAGGACGACGGCGGCGCTGCGCAGCAGGGTCAGACCGAAGAAGAGATTGAAGGCGATGACGGGTTCCGCCATGTTGAGTTCCAGTTCGCTGGCTTCGGCGGCCATGGAAACGGTCATGTCCCCCCCGATGATCTGGTAGCAGATCTGGCTGACGACTTCGGGAATCACGGGATTCACCTTGCCGGGCATGATGGATGAACCCGGCTGCATGGCGGGGAGGCGGATTTCGTAGAGGCCGCAGCGTGGACCGCTTGAGAGCCAGCGCAGGTCATTGCAGATCTTGGAAAGCTGCACGGCTGCCGTCTTCATGGATCCGCTCATGAGGGCGAATTCGCCGCTGTCCTGGGTGGCTTCGACCAGATTGCCGGCGTGGCGGAGAGGAGTGCCTGAGATTTCCGCGAGCAGGGCTGTGCACAGTTCGGCGTAGCCTGGCGGGCTGTTCAGGCCGGTGCCGATGGCAGTGGCTCCCATGTTCGACGTAAGCAATTCGTGTCCGGCATGAGTCAGAAAGCGGATGCCATCGCCGACCATCACCGCGTAGGCTCCGAATTCCTGGCCCAGTGTCATGGGGACGGCGTCCTGATTCTCCGTGCGGCCCATTTTGAGGACATCGGCAAAGGCTTCGGCCCGGCCGTGCAGGGCAGCCTGCAGTTCCTTGAGGGCGGCCAGGGTATCGCGCAGGGTAAAGTAAATTCCGAGCTTCACCGCGGTCGGATAGACGTCGTTGGTCGACTGCGAACAATTCACATGATCGTTCGGGTGGAGTTCCGCATATTCACCGCGGCGGAATCCGAGTATCTCCAGCCCGCGGTTGGCGATGACCTCATTGATGTTCATGTTCGTCGAGGTCCCGGCCCCGCCCTGGAACATATCGACCACGAAGTGCGCATGATGCTGCCCCGCGATGATTTCATCGCAGACTTCGGCAATGACCCGGGCCCGCCGCAGGTCGAGCACGCCAAGGCGCTCGTTGGCCAGCGCCGCCGCTTTCTTCACGCAGGCCAGCGCCTTCACAAAGTCGCCGTAATGCGACAGACGGATGCCCGAGAACGGGAAATTCTCCACGGCACGCAGCGTCTGCACTCCGTAGAGGACAGATTCCGGAACCTCCCGCTCGCCCAGCGAATCATGCTCGCGCCGGAAGGCAAAGGCCGACGTTCCCGCTTCCGACTCGCCGGTCACTGCCAACCGTTCCCACGACGCATGGAGGCGCTCGCTGAGCCGTCGCGCAATCCATCCGACGATGCGGTAGTAGAGGGCGGGTTCGCGTTCCCGCAGCGATGCCAGTTCCGGCCGCGGAATCTGCCACACGGTAAGTGGTCCCAGCGCCACGCCGGTGGCACTGTGCGGCGTCTCGTCGAGCATGACTTTTTCGCAGAGCACCGTCCCTGCCCCGGCCCGGCCAACCCGGCGCACACTGCCATGCTGACCCTTCCGGAATTCCACTTCCCCATCCATGACGATTCCGAGCCACTGCCGCGGCGCGCTTTCATGGAAAAGGCAGTCGCCCCCGCTGTAGGTGACGGCGGCCCCGCGGGGCACCAGCGTCGACAGTTCCTCCGGGGAAATCCCAAGGGCTTCCGCCGCCCTCGCCAGCAGTTCATCGGCAAATTCATTCATGGTACCCGGATTAACGGTCCGCGCCGGTCCGGAGACTCCAGCGCAGGCTGGCGCAGGGCCGCGTCACTCCCGCAGCGCCTTCGCGAGCGCCCGGCTGATGAATGGAAAGAACTGCTTCTTGCGCGACACCACGCCATCCAGTTCAAAGAGGTCAGGCCCCAGCTGAGGAAAATCGATTTCCCGCACCACCGCCCGGTTTCCGGCGGTCAGCAGCAGACTGCTGTGCTTCCGGATGTCGGTGACGAGCAGACAGGAAAAATCGTATCCGGCGGCTGCCCGGAACGCTTCGAGGGCGGCCGCGAGTTCCTCCCGGCGCCGCGGAAAGTCATCGAGCCCGAGTTCTTCGATCTGACTGATGGTGATTCTCCAGCCATACTCGTTGAATTCCTTGCGGTCAGTATTGAGGATCGAATCCGCCGCAGCCGTCCGCAGGAGTGATCCTGCCGCGAAGAAGTCCCGCGCGAAGGTGTCCACCTCAATTCCTGCGAGCCCCGCCAGCCACGGCAGCATTTCCCGGTCCATCGACCGCGTCGTTGGCGATGTCAGCTTGAGCGTATCGGAAATGATGCCCGCACAGAGACACATGGCCACCGGCACCGATGGTTCCTGTCCCTGCATCTGAAACAGCCGCGCCACAATGGTCGAGGTCGATCCCACTGGCTCATTGATGAAGCGGATCGGCTCGCGCGAGACAAGATTGCCACTGAGGCGGTGGTGATCGATGACTTCGAGAATGTTGGCGTCGGCCGCCCCCGGCACGGCCTGCGACAGTTCGTTGTGATCGACCAGCACGAGCCGCTGCCGCGGTGGGTCGAGGAGGTCGGATTTGCTGAAGACACCGACCAGTTGGCCGGTTTCCTCCCGGATCACGGGAAAGAGCGGCTGGCTGCTGTTCTGGATTTCCTGCCGGATGCTGTGAATGTGCGTCCGGGCACCGACCATGCGGATATCACGTTCGACAGCCTCCGCGATGCGCCGCGAACAGCGGATCAACTGCGTCGTGCTCGCCGTATCATGCGGACAGGAAATCACCGTGCAGCCCTGCCGTTCCGCCTGACCCGACAGCTCGGGCGAAAGATGCGCACTGTTCGTGAGGACAATGGCGCGCACACCGTAGGAAATGGCCTGCCGGTGAATCTCGGGCCGGTCGCCCACGACCACGACGAGTTCGCGCCCCGGGAACTGATGCAGCCGCCGCACCACCGTTTCCTCGCTCGAGGCACTCACCGTAAGCACGAATTCCTGCTCGGTTTCCAGATCGGTCCCGCAGTCGACGTTCGCTTCCAGCGTCATTGCAATGTTCGCAAGGGTCGTCCGCACCTTGCGGGCATGCAGCTGATCCGACACATTGTGCAGCAGCAGCTGGAGCAGGTCCTGAACACTGGCGAGGCCAATCACCTTTCCCCCGCCATCAACCACCGGAATGCTCCGGATAGCCGCCCGTTCCATGAGACCGTAGACATTGAGAAACGTTTCGTCGTCGCGCACCTGAACGACATCCTCGCGGCAGATCATTTCCGCCGTGGGCCGCAGATCCATGAGCAGCCGGGGAGCTTCCATCCCAGCCTGCCGCAGCGCCCACTGCGTCCGCGGATTCAGACCGCCGCAGCAGGCCGCCACCGCATCCGGATGACGCGTCCGCCGCAGCAGCTCGGCATAGCCGATCGCGGAACAGATCGCATCGGTATCCGGGTTCTGATGCCCAATCACATACACTGGCTGCCTTCCGGCACCCGTTTTATCGTAGCTTGGCTGAATCATGAAAGTCTCTGGGGGCCGCGTCCCGCCCTCTCCTTCTCCTTCTCCGTGTCAGGGATTGCCGGCTGCCACCAGCGGAAGATTCACCGGATCACGACGCGCGCTCCTGGGCGGATCAGGTCCGGCAACCGCACCGCATCCCAGTTCGCAAAGCGGATGCAGCCCGCGCTTTCACTACGCCCGATGCTGTGCGGCGTCGCCGTGCCATGGAGCCCGATCCCGGATCGCGACGTCCCCGTCCACACGATGCCCACGGGGCTGTTCGGGCCGATCGGAATCTGGTGCGCCTGCTCGCTGCGCTGCCCCTTTTCGAGCATGGACTTGTCCCAGCGGAATTCCGGCGTCGTCACCATGTTCGTCACCTTCCATTCGCCGAACTGAATGAATTTCGGCTTGCCGGGCGTGATCGGGAAGCTCGCAAAGGGCTTGTTGTTCTCGTCGAAGAAAACCGCGACACGGGCCGCAATGTCGACCACGACGGCCCGGCGGCTGAGCACTTCATCCTTCTCGAACTTCCGGTGCTTCGGCAGGTCCTCGATCCGGAAGGGCTTTACATTGGGAACCTGCAATTCGGATCCCGCACGCAGATTGTAGAGATTCTTCCCGTTGAGCGACTGCAGGAATTCCTCGCTCGTGTGGAATCGTTCGGCCACCATTTCCAGCAGGCTGCGGTACCCCATGTACTTCTGCTTCGCCTGCTGCTCGGGCTTCGCGGGGAGGCCCGGTGTCACGAACTTGAGATCGCCTTCGGCCACCGTGTAGATGGCATACGGTTCCGTGACGGCCCGTTCCGCATCGGCAATCAGATTCGTGTAGTCGCCCGGGGGCAACCCGCGGATCTGATTGTAGACCGATGCCGCCTTCTTGCCGAATTCGCCGAGCTTTCCATCGATCTTGCCGGGTCCGTGATTGTTCTCATCGAGGAAAATCTGGACGCGCACGACCGTGTCCCGCTCCTCCGGAAGCGCCTGCGGAGCATCGTCCCCCTCGACTGCTCTTGCCTTCGGAGGTGCCGCGGTTTCCTGAGCCCGGACGCTGCCGCAGAACGTCGCCAGAGCCGCGGCCAGAGTCACCGCTGCCGTTCCAGACTGCCGCCACCAGATTCTTCCGCTCATTTGCTCTTCTTCCGTTCGTCAACGGTGCGGGCATGTTCCAGAAAATCCGCATACTCCCTCCGCACCACCGGAAGCAGCAGATAAACCCCGATCAGATTCGGTATGCTCATCGCAAAGAGCGAAGCATCGGAAAAATCAATCGCCTTGTCCATGGAGGCCGCCGCTCCGATCACGATGACGAAGCAGAAAATCACCTTGTACACATTCTCGGCCAGTTTCGTTTTGCCGAAGAGGTACTGCCACGACTGCAGGCCGTAGTAGCTCCATGTGATCAGCGTCGAGAAAGCAAAAAGGAACACACAGGCAAAGAGCACATAGCGGAAGGATGAATGGACCGATTCAAAGGCCAGCGATGTCATCTGAATCCCGAAGCCAGTCGACGTATCCTTGCCGCCCAGCGAAAACGGCTGACCGTGCAGCATGAAATTCCCCGTGTCTCCATCGAACTGCATGGTCACGCAGAGCACCAGCGCGGTCATCGTGCAGATCACCACGGTGTCCATGAACGGTTCCAGCAGAGCCACCACACCCTCGGAAGCCGGCTTGCGCGTCTTCGCCGCCGCATGCGCAATCGGTGCCGATCCAATCCCCGCTTCATTCGAGAAAGTCGCCCGCCGCATCCCCCAGATGAAGGCCGCCAGGAGACCACCGGTCACCGCCGCCCGTGGCTGAAACGCCTCGGTCACGATCCGGCCGAGGGCCGCTGGAATTCCGCCGGCATTGACCGCGAGCACGATCAGGCAGCTCAGGATATACGTGATGCACATGAGGGGCACCAGTTTGTCCGTGACCTTGGCAATGCCGCGGATCCCACCGAGGATGACCATGGCCGTCATGCCGGCCATGATGGCCCCGAAGACCCATTGGTTCGCCGCAAAGAAACTCTGACTCCCGCCCGTCACCGAAATCAGCTGCGCCGTGGTCTGATTCACCTGGAAAATATTGCCGCCACCGAACGAGGCAAAGACACAGAAGATGGCGAAGAAGAAGGCGAGAACCCGGCCGAGTCCGCCCAGTCCGCGGTCAGCCAGTCCCTGCCGCAGATAATACATTGCTCCGCCGCTGACCCTCCCATCGGGATGAATCTGGCGGTACTTCACCCCGAGCGTGCATTCCGCAAACTTCGTGGTCATGCCAAGGAAGCCACTCAGAAAGAGCCAGAAGGCCACGCCCGGTCCACCCTGCTTGATGCCGATGGCCACCCCCGCAATGTTTCCAAGGCCAACCGTACCGGAAACCGCAGCACTGAGCGCCTGAAAATGCGTGACTTCCCCGGGGTCGTCCTTCCCGCTGTAATCTCCACGCACCGTGCGCAGCGCGAGGCCGAACGACCGGATGTTCACAAAGCGGAATGCAAAGGTCAGAATGACTCCCGCCGCGGCCAGCCACAGGACCACCGCCAGCACATCGTATCCCCCGATCTTCACCGTGAAGAAAATCGAGTTCACAAAACCGGAAGTGTAATCGCCAAAGAACTGGTCGATCTTCTGGTCGAAGCTACGGGGAGCGGGTGCTGCCGCCGCAAGGGCTTCCGGCGAGGCCGCCTCCACCGTCACTTCGGGAGGCGCTACCCCGCCCGCAGGTTCCTGCGCGGACAATCCGGAAATTCCGCCAGCAAGCAGCAGAATCATGAAGAGACGAAAGAATGTAGCCATAAAGAATCGGGTTCGGGAATCCGCCGACGGATTCCGAGTTCACGGGCGCCGGGGTGCCGCCGCCGGAGCCTCGTCCGGAAAACGGTACACGGTTTCCCCGTCCATGGAATAATTAAGCCGATCCCGCGCCAGCAGTTCCACGTAATCACGGTCGTTGAGCAGTTCCGACTGACTCGTGAGCCGTTCCTTTTCCAGCCGCAGCCGGTCGCGCTCGGTCTCGAGCTTGCGGGCTTCGGCATCGACCGTCTGATACTCCCGGAGCCTCGGCAGAAAGCTGACCGCCAACCCGCCCACAACGCATACAAAACAGAGGGCCTGCGCGGCCCGCCCGATCGGCACCCAGATGGTCGATGGTTCTTCGGCAGTGATTCTCGGCGGCATGGTCAGGAGAAAGAAAAGCGGGGTGTTCCTCGCAGGGAGAAACACCCCGCAGGGTCATCAGTGCTTCATGCGGCCTCCATAGACCGCCTTCGATCCCAGTTCCTGCTCGATGCGCAGCAGCTGGTTGTACTTCGCAATCCGGTCGGACCGGCTCATCGAGCCAGTCTTGATCTGTCCACAGTTGGTGGCGACTGCGAGGTCGGCAATCGTGCTGTCCTCGGTTTCACCGGAACGGTGGCTGAGCACCGCGGTGTAGCCATGGCGGTGCGCCAGATCGACAGCCTGCAGGGTTTCCGTGAGCGTTCCGATCTGATTGACCTTCACGAGAATGGAATTCCCGACGCCCTGATCGATCCCCTTCTGGAGGAACTGGACATTGGTCACGAAAAGGTCGTCGCCCACCAGCTGCGTGTTCTTGCCGAGCTTGTCGGTCAGAATCTTCCAGCCGGTCCAGTCGTTCTCGGCGCAGCCGTCTTCGATGCTGATGATCGGATACTTCTTCTGAAGCTTCGCATAGTAGGCCACCAGTTCCTCGGCACTGCGCACGGAACCATCGCTCTTCTTGAACACGTAAGCGTCCTTCTTGCGGTCATAGAATTCCGATGACGCCACATCGAGGGCAATGAAGATCTGCTCGCCGAGCTTGTAGCCAGCCTTTTCGACGGCCTTGGCGATGACCGACAGCGCATCATCCGCGCTCTTCAGGGTCGGGGCAAAGCCACCTTCGTCACCCACCGCCGTGCTCAGGCCGCGGTCGTGCAGCACCTTCTTGAGCGAATGGAAGATTTCCGCGCCGTAGCGGATCGCTTCGCTGAAGCTCGGTGCCCCCTTTGGCATGATCATGAATTCCTGGAAATCGATCGGAGCATCGCTGTGGGCTCCACCATTGATGATGTTCATCATGGGCACTGGCAGAACCTTGGCCTTCGGGCCGCCGAGGTATGCATAGAGTGGCTTCTTGACCTGCGACGCCGCCGCCTTGGCAACCGCCAGACTGATGCCGAGGAGGGCGTTGGCACCAAGCTTGGCCTTGTTCGGGGTGCCATCGAGATTCACCATGAGGGCATCAATGGCCGTCTGGTCTCCAGCGTCCTTGCCGGACAGGGCCTTGGCCAGCACCGTGTTCACATTCTCCACGGCCTTGCGCACTCCCTTGCCCAGAAACCGTGCCTTGTCTCCATCCCGCAGTTCCCATGCCTCATGCTCCCCCGTGCTGGCTCCGCTCGGCACTGCCGCCCGGCCCATCGCTCCCCCCTTGAGGTGCACATCCACTTCCACAGTTGGGTTGCCGCGCGAGTCAATCACTTCGCGCCCGACGATTTTCTTGATTTTCAGGTCTGACATGGGTCCACGACGCTATGCCGGACCCGATAGGAAAATCAAGGAATATTAAAGAGCGGCCCCAGATGGAGCCGCGCCAGCCCTCCAGCATCCCGGAACCGCCAGACGGGAACGCGGAAAATCAGATCTTGCCGCAGCGCAGAAGATTATGCTAGGAAACGGAAGCCTCATGAAAACCCACCTTCCCATCTTTGCCGCTGCCACCCTTGCAGCCTTGTCCGGCAGCCATGCTTCGCTCGTCGGTTTATGGAATTTCGACGAAGGAACCGGCACGACAGCCGGCAACTCCGCCAATGCCTCGTTTCCCGGCACGGTCGCCGGGGGAGCCACATGGGTGGCCGGACCGTCCGGATTCGGATCGGCCCTCGAAATGGACGGGATCGATGATCAGGTGGACACGACGTTTTCAGCCATCACGGGCGGAGCCCCGCGGACGGTGGCAGCATGGATCCGCTACCCGAACCAGCCATCGGCCACGCCGAACGAATTCGACGGCATCGCGAGCTGGGGGAACAATTCCCCTAACGGGAGCCGCTGGACATTCCGGATCAGCGATTCTTCGGCCATCACGCCGTACCGTCTCCGTCTCGAAGTGGCGGGCGGCGGAATCTACGGCTCGTCACTGCTCAATGACGGACTGTGGCACCACGTGGCCGTTGTCCAGAATGGTTCGACGCTCGGCAGCGTTGATCTTTATGTCGATGGGATTCTTGAGACTCCTTCCTTCAACGGAGGCGGGGCGGCCCTTGCCATCAATTCCACCGTCGCAGCCGGCACCACCTTCCGGATCGGAGCGAGTGGACACGCCACGAACTACAATTTCCTCGGTGCCATCGACGAAGTCCGCGTGTACGATCAGGCACTCAGCGGCGACGAAGTGCGCAGCCTGATGGTTCCGGAACCTGGTTCCGCAGGCCTTATCCTTGCCGGACTGGGACTATTCCTGCGCCGCCGCCGCTGAAGCACCGATCCACCTCAACCCAGCCGCGGCCCTGTCTTTCCGGACGGCCGCGGCTTTTTTCTTCCCCATGAAACTCTCTCTCGTTCTTGCGGCGCTGACCCTGGCGCCCGTCCTCGGCCACGCCGCCCTCACGGGTCACTGGCCCTTCGATGAAGGAAACGGAACGGTGGCTGCCAACGCGGCCGACCCTGGCTTCCCGGGTACGTTCACTGGTTTCGCCGACGGTTCCGGCTGGACCACGGGCCCGGCAGGCAGTCCGTCCGCGCTTCTGCTCGATGGCATCGACGACATCGTGACGACCTCATTCGCGCCAGTCACGGGCCCGGCCCCACGCTCGCTGGCCGCATGGATCCGCTACCCAGCGCAGAGCGACAGCGAACTCGACGCCATCTTCAGCTATGGATCGAATGCGACCGGTGCCCGCTGGACTGTCCGCATCGGCAGTACCGCAGGCACCGACGTCAACCGCCTCCGCCTTGAAGTCTCGGGCGGCGGCATCTTCGGGAACACCAATCTCAACGACGACCAATGGCATCACATCGCCGTGGTCCAGAACGGTCCCACGCTCGGCGATGTGACCCTCTACGTCGATGGAGTCGCGGAAACGCCCGGCTTCAACGGCAGCGGGGCCGGCCTCGCCATCAATTCCACCGCCGACACCGCCGCGCAGCTCGCCGCCATCGGAGGCAGCCAGCACGCCACGAATTACAACTTCCTCGGCAGCATCGACGACGTCCGCTTCTACAACCACCCGCTCACCGCCGCAGAAGTCAATTCCCTGCTCAGCCAGCCACCGTCAGTCATCTCGTTCACCGCCAATCCCGGCAACCTCGCCGCTCCCGGACAACCCGCTACCCTCGCATGGAAAGGCCGCGCCCAGCCCGGAGCCACATGGTCGATCACCCCGGCTCCCGGAAATGTGACTTCCCTGACAACTTCCGGAGAAGGCGCGGTCACCGTCAATCCCGCAGCGACCACCACCTACACGCTCACCGTGACCGATGCCAATGGCTCGGCCTCGGCCCAGAGCACGATTTCGGTCGCCGCCGCCACGCTTCCGCTCGTCATCAATGAAGTCATGGCAGCCAACGATGGCTACCTCGACGACGAAAACCGCGACACACCGGACTGGATCGAACTGCGCAATCCCAACAGCTTTCCGGTCAGTGCAGCGGGCTACCGACTGCGCGACAGCGGCAGTCTCTGGACGATTCCGGACGGCACCACGGTCGGTGCCGGGGGCTACCTGCGGATCTTTGCCTCCGGGAAGGACCGACGCGATCCCACCCGGAACCTTCACACGGATTTCAGCCTCCGTGCGGACGGGGAAATCCTCGAACTCTTCGCTCCCGGGACATCGGTCGCCACGGACCGCATGCCTGCCTCCATTGTCTTCCCGGACAATGTCACATGGGGCCGCATCGCCAATGGCAGCAGCACAGGATACCTTGCCAGCCCAACCCCCGGGGCCGCCAACAGCGCCGCCGGACAACCAGGGCCACGCATCGAAAATGTCCGCAGCGGCCTGACCGATGCCAATGGCAAGGAACGTCAGCCACGCCGGCCACTCATGGAGAGCGGCACGATTGCCGCGGACAGCATCGACCAGTTCAGCGGAACCCAGGGCCTGCACGGCTGGACCTATGGATATTCCGCAGCCACCTGTCTCACGTACACACCCGCAACCTTCACCCCGTTCCTCGGCGGCGAAGGCCTCGGCGCATGGTCGGCGGCCACCCAGCACTGGAACCCCAACAACACGCAGTGGGGACCGTCATGGGAACGCGGACTGAGCACGAGCCCGAACACCGACCTCGGTCGCGATTACGTGCTGCCCAGCATCACAGGCGGCACCGCGAGTCCCGTGCGGCGCTGGACCAGCAATTTCGCAGGCCCCGCCGTGCTCGCCGGCTTCGTCCATGGAGTCGTCAATTCCGGCGACGGCTCGCGCTTCCAGATCTTCCTCAATGGCAATCCCCTGCTCGACTCTGCGCCCACCACCGCCGGTGCCCAGCCATTCACCGTGCTCGGGATCCTGCGGCGCTTCGCCGTCCCCGTGACCCTCGCAGCAGGCGACACCATCGATTTCGTCTGCGACGCTGTCAGCAGCGAAGCCAGCGGCGCATCCCGGGCATGGCTGCGCGTCTGGCGGAATCCGGAGACGTTCAGCGCCCCCGTCCACGACAGCAGCCTGCCCATCACGACCTCATTCACGCCAACCAACGGAACGGTCGCGGGGGCCACCCTGTTCTTTGCGATCGGATTCGGCACGGAACAAAGCATTCCCATGCAGCCGGACGGCAGCAACTGGACGGCCACCATTCCGCTCGATGGCACGAGCGCCGGTGAAATGATCCGCTGGCGCATCCGGGCCACCGACAGCGCCGGAGGTGCCCGCACGTCGCCTCCATATCCCTCGCCTACCGATTCCCCTCGCTACCACGGCACGGTCGCCACCAGCCGCAATCCGCAGGCCGCCAGCCGCCTCGGCACGCTTTCTCTCTTCATGGCCAACCAATCCGCCTCCGAAACCAGTTCCGGAACCCGCGCCAGCCTCTTCTGGAAGGGACGATTCTACGATAATATCGACATCAATCTCCATTCGTCCAACGCCTACGCCAAACGCAGCTGGGACATCGACTTCAACCGTGGCCACCGCTTCCAGTTCACGGAAAATGGCGCGGGCCACACCGACATCAATCTGCTCACCAACTGGCGCGACCGCTCAAAGCTGCGCAATCCGCAGAGCTATCACATGTTCCGTCTCGCGGACCATCCCAGCCTGCCCTGCGAGACGGTCCGGCTCGAACTCAATGGCGTCTTCCATTCGACCTACGACCTCACGGGCGAACTCGGCGAAGGTGCGCTCGAGGAAGCGGGACTCGATCCCGAGGGAGCCCTCTACAAGATGCAGAATGTCTTCAATTCCTCGCCGTCCCACGCCACCACGAGCGTCGAGAAACGCACCCGCAAATGGGAAACCGGCAATGCCGACCTCGCCAATCTCCTCGCCGGACTCGTCACACTCAGCAATACCGACAACGACAGCGACCCCACCATCAGCAACAGCCCGCGCTTCCGCTTCCTGAACGATCAGGTCGATGTGGCCGCCAGCATCAATTTCATCGCAGCCATGTTCTTCAGCACGAGCTACGACTGGGGACACAAGAATTATGCGCTCTACCGCGACAGCGACCGCAGCGGACGCTGGATGCCCTTCCCATGGGATCTCGACCTCAGCTGGGGCCATTACTACGACGGAGCCGCCATCGCCAATACCTACTTCGACGACGTCATCCGCACGAACACGAATGACGGCACCATGCACAACTTCTCGCTCAATCATAACCAGATGGAGGCGGCCAGCCCGAACCGGAATTCGCTCTTCGCGTACCTGCTCGAGGACCCCACCACGAAGGCCATGATCCAGCGCCGCGTCCGCGCCCTCGCGGAACGCTTCTACCTCGAAAACGGACCAGCCCCGGAAATCGAAGGCCGCATGAATGCGCTCACTGACCTTGTCGATCCACCGGACATCGCGGAAAGCGACGCCGACTTCGACCTGCGCATCTGGGGGTACTGGAATCAGCACCAGACCTCCGCCGTTTCCTATGTGCCCCGCTCGGCCCGCGAGGAAACCGCCCGCATCCTCGAAACGTTTCTGCCGGCCCGCCGCGGCCTGCTTTTCCGCAATGCCCCGCCGCTCGGAGCAGCGTACGGCGGACCGCTGCCGCCCGCCCAGTCCCCTGCCCCGCCCATCGCCTTCGGATCATTCGATGCCAACCCGGCCAGCGGCAATCAGGACCACGAATTCATCGAACTCATCAATGCCGGCACGGAATTCGTCGACCTGACGGGCTGGAAACTGACGGGCGGCGTCACGTTCACCTTCCCGGGAGGATCGGTCATCAGCCCAGCAGGCAATACCCGCTACAATGGCCGTCTCCTCATTGCCAAATCGGCAACCGGATGGCGGAGCCGCACGGCTGCGCCCACCGCTGGCCAGGGCCACTTCGTTCTCATGGCCTACGATGGCCAGTTGTCATCGAATGGCGATACGGTCGAACTGCGCGATCTCAGCGGCCGCGTCGTGGCCACGCTCATGGTTCCTCCGGCTCCCAGCCCGGCACAGCAATTCCTCCGCGTCACCGAAGTTCATTACCATCCCGCTGATCCCACGGCGGAGGAACTCGCGGGCGATCCCTTCCTGACGGGGGGCGATTTTGAATTCGTCGAACTGATCAATACAGGATCGTCTCCGCTCGATGCGAGCGGTTGCTCGTTCACGGATGGCATCAACTGGACAGCTCCCGCCGGAACGACGATCGCCGCAGGCCAGAGGATCGTTCTTGTCAGCAATGCGGCCGCCTTCACGCTGCGCCACCCGGGCCTCGTTCCCGACGGATCATTCAGCGGCAGCCTCAGCAATGCCGGGGAACGAATCACCCTGCGCGACGCCGCCGGCGAACAGGTTGTCAGCTTCCGTTACGGCACCCGCCCGCCATGGCCGCAGGAACCAGATGGTTCCGGCCCGAGCCTCGTGCTCATCGCCCCGTCACTCGATCCCGACCTCGCGGAAAACTGGCGCGCCAGCACGAGGACGCATGGCCATCCGGCGGCCACGGACTCCGTGCCCTTCAACGGAAATCCGCTCGCCGACAGCGATGCGGATGGCATCCCGGCCCTGCTCGAATATGCCCTCGGCCTCAGCGACGCCAGCCCCGCTCGCCCCTCCGGTCCCAGCTACGATCCAAATACCGGCAGCGTCAGCCTCGTCCATGCCAGCGCCGCCGACGCCGCCGCCCTCACCATCGAATCGTCTCCCGACCTCGTCACATGGCTGTCGCCCGGCCCACTCGTCCGCACAGGATCGGTCACGCTCGGAAACGGTCTGAGCCTGACCACATGGTCGCTCCTCACCGATCCCGCGGCGACGCCCCGGCTCTACCTGCGCGCCCGGGCCACCCTGCGCTGACGTTCCCGGGTCGGCCCGGACGATTCATGGAGGCAGCAGTTTTCCCGGAATCCCATGGGAACCGGATGCGGCGGCAGGCGGTCGGCTGCCCAGGATTCCTCAGGCGTCCAGTTTCCATGGCCCACGCAGGCTCCGCGTGTGCATCTTCTGGGCCTCGTCATCGCCCGGGAAGGCCTCGGCCGCGGAATCGTATTTCACGGCCCTGCCCAGTGCCGCGGCAATCGTTCCAAGGTGGCAGAAGGTCGCCGCACGGTGCGCTGTCTCGGCCGGAGCCGCGGTCTGACCCCGGCTCAGCACGGCATCAATGAAGTTCCGGTAGTGATTATTGGAAACAAAGAGCCGTACATCGCTGTCCTTGAACTTCACAGACCGCAGCGACTCGGGACTCGATTCCAGTTTGTCATTCTCACTGAAAACCCAGCCTTCCGTACCAATGAACTTGACACCCCACTTCGCGGAATCAGTCGTGCTGAACATGACAACCCGCGGGCCTTTCGCATATTGGTACTCGATGCGGAACTGCTCGGGCGCATCGTAAACACCGGCGCCGCGCCGCTTCACTTCGCTCGCCATGATTTCGACCGGCGATTCCCCGTCTTTTCCGGCTCCCCACTGCGCCACATCGAGGAAGTGCGCACCCCAATCCGTGATGTAGCCCGGCGCATAGGCATTGACCCAGCGGAAATTGAAATGGCAGCGCGCCGCCGTGTAGGGAGCCGCCGGAGCCGGACCCTGCCACATTTCATAATCGAATCCCTCGGGCACCGGCTGCTCCGCCTCCATGCCACTGTAGCCACCCTGCACCATGAAGGCTCCCGGCACGCCCACCTCGATCTCCTTCAGCTCGCCAATGTAGCCATTCCGTACCCATTCGCAGCCGAGCCTCGTCTTCAGACTGGATCGACGCCACGTGCCGCACTGCAGGACCCGTCCGTGCTTCTTCACCGCCGCACAAACCGCCCGTCCTTCCCCAATACTCGCCGCCAGCGGCTTCTCGGAATACAGATCCTTCCCGGCCTTCGCCGCCGCCACCGCAATGACCGCATGCCAATGGTCCGGCACCGCACACATGACCGCATCCACATCCGACCGCGCCAGCACTTCCCGGAAATCATTGTAAAGGTCGCCAGCCCCCAGCTTCGCCACCGCGCCAGCCCGTTCCCGGTGCCCACGGTCGACATCGCATACAGCCACCACCTGCACCCGGTCGTCATTCAGAAATGACTGCATGTTCCCCGACCCCATGCCACCCGTCCCGATGCAGGCAAGACGCACCCGGCTGCCCGGTGGCGTCGCTCCCTGACCCAGCACCCGCGACGGAATGATGAGCGGAGCCGCCACAGCGGCACTGGCAGCAAGAAATCGACGGCGGCTGGCTACAGATGTCATGCCTCCCCCATGCCACAGCCCCGGCACCTCAGGCAAGTTCCGGAATCACGGGACCATCGACTCAAGCCTCCGCATTCCCATACCGCCGCAGCGATTCAGGAACGAACGAAAGATCGGATGCCTCGGAAACCGCCAGACCCACCTGGAATTCCATGGTTTCCCGCGAAACAGCCGGCTGGTACGTCTGAAGGGCCTCCGCAAGCGCATCCGCAGCCGGCAGATTCTTCGTCTTCACCATCCGGTAAACCTTCACGGAAAGCGCTTCCGCCGCACCCGGCGTCAGCCAGTCCGGAATCCGGTCGCGCAAGGTCTCCAGCACCGATGGATCCAGCGGCATACCCCGCCGTTTGCACAGCGCCCGGATCAGCTGAAATCCTTCCTCCGGCGTCACCGTCGGGAAAATCGGAATCTTCACATCAACCCGGCCCGGACGCTTCAGATCGACTTCAATGAGGTCGGGCCGGCTCGACGCCAGAATCCACACAATCCGCCCGCGGTTCGCACTGTCGCTCATTTCCTTGGCCATCATGGAATAGACACGGCCACCAACGCCGCTGTCACCGTCCTGATTCCGCTTTCCAAGGGCCTGATCGGCTTCGTCAATGAACACATAGCACCGGCCCAGCGCATGCAGGAGCCGGAAGATCTTCTCGAGATTGCCCTCCGTGCTGCCCACCCACTTGTCCCGGAAATTCTTCATCTTGACCACCGGCACCCCGGCCTCGCCCGCCAGACATTCCACCATGAATGTCTTTCCCGTACCCACCGGACCACAGAACAGATAACCCATCGGCATCGCTTCAAGGTCCCCCTGCTTCCACAGGGCAATGTCCTGCCGCAGCCATTCCTTGATCGCTTCCTGACCATGCAGATCATCAAGAGTCCGCTTCGGTTCGATGAATTCGATGAGTCCCTGGCTGTCCTTTTCGACCAATTCCTTCTTCAGCGCGGCGAGATCGCGGTCGGTGATCGCTTCCTTCCGGTGTTCCTTGCTGCGCAGAAGACTCTGAATCGAAATCAGCGATGCTCCCGCCAGCTGGCCAGCCGGGACATTGAGCTTCCCTTCCCATGGACCGAGAGCGACCGGAAACTGCGGGGCCAAGGCGCGGAAAACGGTCTCCAGTTCCTCGGGAGCCGGCAGGGGAATGCGCACGTTGCCCGACCGAGGATCGTTGGCCACGAGCGGATGCAGATCGTTGAGATTCTCCGTGATCAGAAAGGTCGCGAGAGGATGATCGGTGAGCGCGGTCTCGGATGCCCACGCCTTCACCAGAAGGGCCATCGCATTCAGATCGTTGTTCACCCCGCCCTGCGTGGCAGGCATGGAAAGCGCCGCCTCGCGCAGAATGAAAGCCGCCTTCACCGATTCCCCCTTCACCCGCCGCAGATTCGACAGAAACCGGGCGTAATGCGTGAGCACATCGACCGCCTCCCGCGGCACCCGCGGCAGCGCCTGGCCCGCCCCGTACGATGGCCACTGACTGAATGCCTTCTGACCGCGCACGACGCGCAGACCGTTCCCCAGATCGTAGGTCAGGACGACATCGAAGGCGGTCAGCAGGGTCTCCAGCAGATAATCCTCAAGCCCCACCAGCTTCACCCCGCCATTGTCGGGAAGCACAAAGAGGTCGGCCACATTGCCATGCAGCACAAACTGGCTGGCGGCGTGGCTTTCGTACTGCGACGCGATGTCGGATGCCCAGGCTGGTGTCGTGGCCATGTTGACTGATGTGGTTGCGCTGCCCGGATCGCCGGGCCGCTAACAGAAGCAAGCAGAAAAACCAGCGGGCCCTTCCGCTGAGGCATGGCCATGTTCAGCCACCGCCGCGCAGAAGGGCCCGCCGCACAATGTTACTCGGCCGCCGTCTGCGGGCCGCTCATGGTTTTCTCGGAAGGACCACCGGTGCTGCCGGAAGCCGAGGCCCCTTCGAGCGAAATCCCCTCGTACGCCGCAAAGTCGGCCAGCGCGAGATCTTCGAGCGCCTTCTGCTCGCCGGCCTTCATCTGGATGCTGCCCATGTCGATGCTGTCGCGCGCCACGCGGGCCGCCCCGGCCGCCTTCTCCTTTTCCTCGCGCACAATTTCCTCGAGCCGACCGAGGGTTTCGCCGGCTGCGCCGATTTCGTTGACCATGCCTGCGGCCATCTGATTGAGTTCGGCGGTGGCCTTGGCGACCTTGGCCTCGTTGATGCCGCGGGCGACCTTTTCGATCTTTTCGCGGGCGGCCTTCACGCTGACGTCGCGGGCCTGCACGAGTTCCTTGTAGGTCTTTTCGGATTCCTCCAGCTGCGAGCGCACGGTGGCATGCTCTGACTTGGCCTGCTGATGCCGCAGGGCGAACTGGGCCGCCGCTTCCTTGTTTCCAGCCCGCAGATTCGCAAGGACCTTGGCATGCAGGTCCTTCTCTTCCGCTTCCAGTGAACGGACCCGGGAAATGAGCCGCTCCACAAGGGCCGCATGGCCAGTCAGGCCCTTGTTGTATTCCGCAATCTGCTTCCGGAGATTCTCCTTCTCGGTTTCCAGAAGGGCTTCCGGATTCTTGCGCTCAAGGCCACCAACGAAGAGGCCGAAGAATCCTTTGATGAGTGTGCCAAGGCGTTTGAACATAGTCGTGAATCGGGTTGAAGTGGGTCTGGCCAGGAACCGGCCGCCGGGGTTTTTATACCAGGCCCGCTAACCCGGCAACCCGTTTGCGCACCGATCGTGCCCCCCCCGGGGCTCCCCCGAAACGCAACGACCCGTCGTTCGCAGAATTCCCTCCCGAGGGGCAAACCGTGGATTCTGTGCGGCACTTCAGCAGGTGCCCGCCCAGCGGTACGATTCCTCCACGACCACATCGGGATGCAGACTCCGCCGCACCGGACACCCCCGCGCCGCCGCCTCCAGCAAGGCCCGTTCCGGATGATCCGGATCCAGCGGCAGCACCACTTCCACTTCCAGCCGCGCAATGCGCCGCGGAGGCTCGGACGTCATGATCTTCCGGACCGTCGCGACCGCCCCCGCCAGCTCAATCCCCTTCCGCTGGGCCACAATTCCCATCGTCGTAAGCACACAGCCAGCCAGCGCCGTCCCCACCAGATCGGTCGGAGAAAACCGTTCTCCCTTCCCCATGTTGTCCACCGGAGCATCGGTCTCAATCGCCGACTGACTCGGCCCATGCAC
>Ga0315907_10002408_pt1 | contig 23601 bp, 21 predicted proteins | sample LakEriMetagenome_3_FD_203525 | JGI IMG/M metagenome (GOLD analysis project Ga0315907, IMG submission 203525) | Freshwater fungal communities from buoy surface, Lake Erie, Ohio, United States - Buoy 12 MA123 | ecosystem: Environmental > Aquatic > Freshwater > Lake > Lake biofilm | place: USA...
GTACAAACGAAAGCTGCCTGCCAGGAGTGGTAGTTCAGTTGGTTAGAATACCGGCCTGTCACGCCGGGGGTCGCGGGTTCGAGTCCCGTCCACTCCGCCAAATCTGCGGGCTACAGTTTCTGCTGTAGCCCGTTTTTTATTGTCTGATGTAATGCATCGAAGTTTTTCTTTAACATCCATGAAAAAAGCCTGTTGAAGCACTTGGCTCCAATGGGCTTTTTGTATGTGGCTAGGCTTTACTTGAAGCCCACTTTGTCCAGCATTTGCTGCACTTTCGTCACATTGGCGCCTACTGCGCTGATTGGGATCGTTTCGCTCTTGAAGGTGGCACCGCCTGTCATGGCTTTGAGTGCTGGGTTGTCCAGGCTTACACCTTTGGCCGCAGGCCACTCGTTGTTGCCATCGGCAAAGTAACGCTGTGCCTCAGGGCTTGCCAGGTATTCCAAAAACTTCACGGCATTGGCTTGGTTTTTGGCATGTTTGGCAACAGCGCCACCTGCAATGTTCAGGTGCGTGCCCCAGCTTTGCTGGTTGGGGAAAACGACCGCAATTTTGTTGACCACTGCCACATCTTCTGGCTTGGTGGAGCGCATCAGGCGTGCAAGGTAGTAGCTATTGGTCACTGCGATGTCGCACTCTCCTGCGGCAACCGATTTGATTTGATCCGTATCGCCACCTTTGGGCGCACGGGCAAGGTTGTTGACCATGCCTTGGAGCCATTCTTGTGCTTTACCTTCACCCAAGTGGACTGTCATGGCACCAAACAGGCTGAGGTTGTAGGGGTGTGAGCCACTGCGAATGCAGAGCTTGCCTTTGTGTTTGGCGTCACCTAACTCTTCGTAGGTATCAATGTCTTCTTTCTTGATATTGATTTTGTTGTACACAATGACCCGTGCCCTGGTGGAAAGGCCAAACCAGGCTGTGCCATCGGCTGTTGGGGTGCTGCGCAAATTACCAGGAATGGCGTTTTCCAGCACGCTGGATTTGATGGGTTGGAAAAGCCCGTCGGTTTCACCTTTGTAAAGGCGCGCGGCATCTACCAGCAAGATCACGTCAGCGGGAGAGGCCGCACCTTCTGCTTTGAGGCGCGCCAAGATGCCTGCGTCGTCAGCGTCGACTCGGTTGACCTTGATGCCAGTGGCCTTGGTGAAACCTGTGTACAGGGCTTCATCGGTGTTGTAGTGACGGGCGGAGTAGAGATTGACGACTTGCTCTTGTGCCTGCACGGTGGCGATGCCTCCAACCAGCATGCACGATGCCAGCAGGATGTTCAAAGAATGCTTCATGTGCGCGAAGATAAATAGTGGGCGATTTGCAGATGATAAGGCAAACGCGAACTATTCGCAATAAGATTCTTTGGCCAGGCATAAAAAAAGCCCAACGTTTGCTGGGCTTTGAATGGATCTTCAGAAACTTGATTTCTGAGGGATCCAAGGAGACAACGGTTAATGTCTGAAAACTGATGGCGAAGACCGCATCAGTGACAGAAGCAACGGTTTGGCTTAGCGCTGGGCAGCAGCCGCCTTGCGAGGAGCGGCAGACTTGGCAGCGTTTACAGCTGTGTTAGCAACTGCATTGAAGTTGGCTTCGGCAACGTCAGTGGCTTGCTTGACAGCTTTTTGAACGGATTCAAAAGCGTTGTTAGCAGCAGAAACGGCGCTTTTCATAACGGCTACGGCAGTTTCAGAACCAGCAGGAGCGTTTTTGGCAGCGCTGTCTACCAAGTTGGTGAAACCCTTTTGGGTTTCAGCGGCTTGGTTTTCAAAAGCTTTTGTGAATTCGGCGCCAGTGTTAGAGGCGATGTCATACAGGTGACGGCTGTAAGCAGCAGTTTTTTCAGCCAGAGGCTGGAACAGGCCAGCTTGCAAAGCCAGCAGTTCTTGTGCGTCTTTCACGCTCAGAACAGCTTGTGAATGGCTAGCAGCTTCAGACAACGCAGCGCGCGAAGCGGTGACGTTCAGTTCCACCAGTTTTTCCACACCTTCGAAAGCCTTGTTGGTCAGACCAAACAGGGTTTCCAGGTTGGCTTTGTGGGATGCGATCAATTGTTCAACGGTCAGCGACATGTGGTTACTCCTAAAAATAAAGCATCTTGTGGATGCAAATTGACTACCAGACATCTGCGCTGACTTGGCTGTGTCGCCATGTTGCAGTGCAGCATAGATTCGATTATAGGGCACTTTGCTGCAATTGCAAGAACTTTTTGCTGCGCTGCAACAAATTGTTGCGTCAGCGGTCGTAACAGGCGCTTGCCACAATAGCGACATGCATGCCTTTTACGCCGATCATTTTGTGTTGCCTTTGCCTCAGGGGCACCGCTTTCCTATGGCCAAGTACCGTTTGTTGCGTGATGCGGTAGCCGATACCTTGCCTGGCATCCTGCTGCTGGAGGCCCCTGCCGCGTCTGACGGAGAGCTGGCTTTGGCCCATACCCCTCGCTACATTGATGCAGTGGTGACGGGAGATTTGGATGCTGCGGCGCAGCGGGAAATCGGCTTTCCTTGGAGCCCTGCTATGGTTGAGCGTTCCCGCAGATCTGTGGGGGCCACCTTAGCTGCATGCCGCAGCGCTTTGGCGCAAGGGGTGGCTGGCAATATGGCAGGCGGCACACACCACGCATATGCCGACAAAGGCGCAGGTTTTTGTGTCTTTAACGATGCTGCAGTGGCGGCCCGGTTGATGCAGGCGGAGTGGGCAAGGGGGCTGGGCGCACGCCGTGCTGGTTTGACCGTGGCGGTGGTTGACCTCGATGTGCACCAGGGTAACGGCACAGCGCATATTTTTCGGAACGATGCGAGTGTGTTCACCTTGTCGATGCATGGGGCGCGTAATTTTCCTTTTCGCAAAGAGCAAAGCGATTTGGACATTGAGTTGCCAGACGGCTGCAGCGATGATGAATACCTGCGAGCGCTAGAGGGTGCTATGACAGAGCTGGAAGGACGCTTTCACCCAGAACTAATGATTTATTTGGCAGGGGCAGACCCACACAAGGGCGACCGTTTGGGGCGCTTGGCCTTGACCCATGGTGGGTTAGAGGCACGGGATCGCCTGGTGTTTGACTGGGCTTGGCAGCGACGCGTGCCCCTGGCCTTCGCCATGGCAGGCGGCTATGGCCGTGATCTGACAGATACTGTAATGGCCCAGTGCAACACATGGCGTGTGGCCTGGGAATACCACCAGCGCTGGGCTTTTGGGGCCAGCGCTTAACCGCACTAGGCATCCCCCAACACAGGCAGACATTGTATGAACCGACCTCGTATTTTGGTGGCTCGGGCCATTTTTCCTGAGGTGCTGGAGCGTTTGCGCCAGCATTTGGAGGTGCAAGACAACCAGGACGATGTGCCTTGGAGCCCCGCCATGCTGACCGAGCAATTGCAAGACAAGCAAGGCGCGTTGCTGACCGCCAATGAGCGGGTGGATGCGCAGGTGCTGGCAAAGTGTCCGCAGCTCAAAATCATTACCAACATGGCCGTTGGCTTTAACAACCTGGACATTGCGGCCCTAACTGCTGCTGGCGTACAGGCCACCAACACGCCAGATGTTCTAACCGAAACCACGGCGGACTTTGCCTTTGCGCTGCTACTGGCTACAGCGCGGCGTGTGACGGAGTCAGAGCGGTTTTTGCGTGCCGGCCAATGGGGCCGCTGGCGTTACGACCTTTTTGCTGGCAGCGAGGTGCATGGCAGCACCCTCGGTATTGTGGGTATGGGCCGCATCGGGCAGGCCATTGCCCAGCGGGCTGTGCATGGCTTTGGCATGCGGGTGGTGTACTGCAACCGCAGCCCATTGCCTGCCGCTACAGAGGCCCAATACCGGGCTCAGTTCATGCCCTTGCCCGACCTGCTGCGTTCGGCAGACCATGTCATGCTGGCACTGCCTTACACACCGGAGGCACACCATTTGGTGGGCGCTGAGCATTTGGCCTTGATGAAAACTACGGCTACCTTGGTCAACATTGCCCGGGGCGGGGTGGTGGACGACGCAGCCCTGGCCCAGGCGCTGGCGCAGAGGCGCATTGCAGCTGCGGGTTTGGATGTGTTTGAAAATGAACCTGCCTTGCACCCTGGCTTGTTGCAAGTTGCCAACGTGGTTTTGACACCGCACATTGCCAGCGCAACCGTTCGTACCCGCCGTGCCATGGCAGACTTGGCAGCCGACAATTTGTTGGCGTTTTTTGCGGGGCGCAGGCCACTGACGCCCATCAACACCCTATAACCTTTTCTTTTGCCCTGGCTTGTGGGTGCCTTGAAGGCACTAGTGCAGGCATTTTTAGGGCAATTTTTAATAAAATTGGCTGTATGCCTTAGTAAAGCAAGGTTTTATAGCTATTAAATCAATAGCAAATGTCTCTTGAGCAGCTCTTGTGGGCCGTGTTGGCCTTGGTGTGCGTGGTGTTGGCCCTGGCCTTGGTGGCCCTGTTGCGCCGTCCCCGCATCGAAGGCATATCCGAATGCCTGACCCGTTTGCAAACCCTGGAGCAAACCAGCCAAGCCACCCAATGGGCCATTGCCAAAAACGACGGTGCGCTGGATGCCCTGGCCCAACAAATGGGGGGGTTAACCCAGGCCAACCAAGTCGCTTTTGATTCCCTGCGCCACGCGGTCGATGAGCGTTTGGCACAAGCGGTGGCCGAATCGCGCAACGGCCGCACCGATTTACAGGCCGCTTTTGTTGCCTTTGAAACTCGGCTGGAGCAGCGCTTGGCGCAAAGCCAGCAAGACGCTGCGGCTGCGCGCAAAGACTTGGCGGACACCCTGACGGCTTTTCGCACCGAGCTGACCGCCACCACCGCCCATTTGGCGCAAGAAACCGTGAAGTCTCGCGAGGCCATGCTAGAAAGCGCAGCCTTGTTTGAGCAGCGCATCCAGGAGCGGTTTGAGGCGCTTACCACGGCCAACCGCTACACGCTGGATTCCCTCAAGGCCGATGTGCAGGGCCAGCTGCAAACCATGTCCACCGCACTGAAAGACCAGTTGGGCGGGCACAGCCAACAAATGGCGCAGCAGTTGACGGGCCTGGTGCAGGGCAGCCAAAGCAATGCCGAGCAATTGCGCAACGCCCTGAACGAGCGGCTTGCTGCCATTCAAGCCGATAACGCCACCAAGCTCGAAGAAATGCGCCGCACGGTGGACGAAAAACTCCATGCCACACTGGAGCAGCGCCTGGGCGAATCCTTCAAGCTGGTCAGCGACCGGCTCGAGCAAGTGCACAAAGGCCTGGGCGAGATGCAGACCTTGGCTGGCAGCGTGGGCGACTTAAAGCGCGTGATGACCAACGTCAAAACCCGTGGCACCTGGGGCGAGTTACAACTGGGCGCCATCATCGACAACGTGCTCACGCCCGACCAGTTTGCCCGCAACGTCAAGACCGTGCCGGGCAGCGATGAGCTGGTGGAGTTTGCGATCCGCTTGCCGGGCCGCCGGGACGAAGAACCCGTGTGGTTGCCCATCGATTCCAAATACCCCGTAGAGCAATATCAGCGTCTGATGGATGCGCAAGACGCCGCCGACAAAGCCGCCATTGCATCTGCGGGTGCTGCGTTTGAGACATCTATCCGCCTAGAAGCTAAAAAGATTTACGCCAAATACGTATCGCCCCCGCACACCACCGACTTTGCCGTGCTGTACCTGCCCACCGAGGGCCTGTTTGCAGAGGTGATGCGCCGCCCTGGCTTGGTAGAAGCCGTGCAAAACGAGTGCCGCGTCATGATTACCGGCCCCGCCAACCTTGCAGCCATGCTCAGCAGCTTGCAAATGGGCTTTAAGACCTTGGCCATTGAAAAGCGCTCGTCTGAGGTGTGGGGGCTGCTGGGCTCTGTCAAAACTGAATTCGCCAAGTTTGGCGATGTGGTGGAGGCCACCAAAAAATCGATTGATGCTGCAGCCAAAAAATTTGACGAAGTAGGGGTGCGCACCCGTGCCATACAGCGCAAGCTGCGCGATGTGCAAGACCTGCCCGCACCACCATTGCAAGAGGGCACTTTGCCCGGACTGTTACCCGAGGACGAATGACATGAACGCTGATTTGGCCCGAGTGATTGCTGCGCAGGTGTGCATACACGCTTGCATGGCTGGCCTGAAGTTGGTGGCCCCTTTGCTGGCTTTGCGCGACGGTTACAGCGCTACCTGGGTGGGGGTTTTGATGTCGCTTTTTGCGGTGTCGGCCATGGTGCTGGCACTGCCTGCGGGGCGGTGGTCTGACCGTACGGGCATGCATATTCCAGTGGGGTATTCGGTGCTGGCGGCTGTACTGGGCACGGCCACGGCAGTGGCGTGGCCTACTTTTGCCACGCTGTGCATTGCTGCGTGTATGTCGGGTGGCGCTGCGGGTGTGGCCACCATTGCCTTGCAGCGCCATGTAGGCCGCGCAGTGCACGACGGTGCGCAACTGCGCCGGGTGTTCAGCTGGCTGGCGCTGGGGCCTGCTATTTCTAACTTTATTGGGCCATTTTTTGCCGGGCTCATCATTGACTTTGCGGGTACTACCGCAGGCAGCGACCGCGGCTACCGTGCAGCGTTGCTGTTTTTGATGCTGCTGCCGTTGCTGACCTGGTGGCTGGTGCGCAAAACGCCCGAGCTGCCCTTGCCCGTGGCACCCACCACGCGCCGCAGCCAAAGCGCGTGGGACTTGGTGCGCTTGCGTGACTTTCGCTACCTGCTGCTGATCAATTGGCTCATTTCATCCAGTTGGGATGCCCATGCTTTTGCCGTGGCCCTGCTGGGCCACGAGCGTGGCATTCCAGCGGCGGCCATTGGTACGGTGTTTGGTGCCTTTGCAATAGCCGTCACCGCTGTGCGCGTGGTGCTGCCCATGGTGGCCGAATACGTCCGCGAATGGGCTGTAGTTGCCGGTGTGATGCTGCTGATTGCTGCGGTGTTTGCGGTCTACCCCTACACCGCAGGGGTTTGGACCATGGCGGCCTGCTCGGTGGTGGTGGGGATTGCCTTGGGTGCAGGGCAGCCCATGATCATGAGCATGTTGCACCAAATCACGCCCGCCCATCGCCATGGAGAGGCACTGGGCCTGCGGCTGATGGCGATGAACGCCTCCAGCGTGGTCATGCCCTTGCTGTTTGGCTCTGCTGGGGCTTTGATTGGTGTGACGGCGCTGTTTTGGGGCGTGGGTGCCATGGTGGGCGTGGGCTCACGCCTTGCGTGGTTGCTGCGGCCATCACAACCTAGCAACTCACGCTTTGTGGATTCAGCGCAGTCAGAGTTTTTGCAATCCACCCTCTAAAGATTCACTACAGAACTCTCTGCTGTTTGCGTTGGCAAAGCCTAAGTGAGTTTGCTGTGTTGTTCGGGGTGCCAACAGCATGCCTGTGAGTGCCACAAGAGGCTTTGGAGCCTCTTGTGGCCTGTTACTTTGCAAACTCACCAAGCTTGTCCAGCTGCCTCAAGCTAATTTATAAAAATCTTTGATGACCTGCCAAGCACTCTGAGGATCGTCGGCGTAATGAAACAGGTTCAAGTCTTGTGCCGATATCGTGCCTTCTTCCACCAGCACATCAAAGTTGATCAGGCGCTTCCAGTAGTCAGTGCCAAAAAGTACGATGGGTACCGGTTTGGCCTTGCCGGTTTGTACCAGCGTCAGCACCTCAAACAGCTCATCTAAGGTGCCAAAACCACCTGGGAAGGCCACCAAAGCCTTGGCGCGCATCATGAAATGCATTTTGCGCAGCGCAAAGTAATGGAACTTGAACGACAGCGATGGCGTGATGTAGCGGTTGCCGCTTTGCTCGTGCGGCAGTGCAATGTTCAAGCCCACATTCAGCGCGCCTGATTCGTGGGCGCCGCGGTTGGCTGCTTCCATGATGCCAGGGCCACCGCCTGTGCAGATATAAATACGCTCTGCTGGGCGCTGTAGTTCGCTGTAGCCGGCCACCAATGCGGCAAATTCGCGTGCTGCGTTGTAGTGCTGGGCATTGCGTACGGAGCGCTGGGCCAGTTGAATCAGTTGGGCATCGCCGCTGGCTTGGGCTTGCTCCAGTTGCGCTTGGGCGTCTTCGGGGGCTGCAAAGCGGGCACTGCCGTACACCACAATGGTGTGTTCAATGCCTTGCTCGGCTTGGCCCAGGTCTGGCTTGAGCATTTCAAGCTGGAACCGTATGCCCCGGGTTTCTCGGCGGAACAAGAATTCAGGGTCTGCAAAAGCCATGCGGTGTGCATCGGCCTGTAAAGGGTTGCCGTTCGAGGCGTGAACTTGAAGTTCTGCCAGGGCATCGGCCAAGCGGCGTTCGGTAAGTTGGGTGGTGGCTTCCATAGAGATTTTTCTGTGCGTTGTTGCACATGTTGTAGCAGTCAGGCGGGCCTGTGGATGTAGGGGCTTGCCATAGGGTGTGCGCCCCAAAAATATCAGCGTAAAACGCTGTTAGCGCAAGTGTATCAAGCGCGGGAAGCTATGAAGCTTGTAGCGCTGTGCATACCCAAAATGGTAAGTACCAGCGAGCCTGCTACATGCAGCACTGTGGTGCCCAAGGCCATGGCATAGCGCTGCTGCTGCAGCATGCCCACTACTTCTGCCGAGAAAGTAGAAAACGTCGTCAAAGCGCCTAAAAAGCCTGTGACCAAAGCCAAGCGCCATACGGGGTCAAGCTGCGGTAGGTGCTGAAAAACAGCCACGCACACCCCCACAAGATAGCCCCCCACCAAGTTGGCGGCCAGGGTGCCCCATGGCAGTGCTGCGCCGGTGTTGAGCCACAGACCCAATGCCCAGCGTGCCAATGCCCCTGCGCTAGCACCGATACAGATGGCAACCATATGGATCATGCAGTGCCTATGAATATGTCAAAACAGCGGTAAGCAGTGCACTTGCCGCTGTTTTGAAGGTGCTTATTTTTTATTGGTATTGCCAGCAGCCGGTGCAGGCGTTGCGGCGGGTGGGGTAGCAGGTGCTGTCGTTGCTGCAATGGCTGGCGCAGTCGCCGGTGCAGCGGCTTTGGGCGCTTGTACTGCAGGCGCTGCGGGAGTGGCAGGGCTGGCGGGTGTTGCGGGTTTGGCCGTTTCTTTTACATCGGTTTTTCTATTGCTGGCCCGGTAGCGTTTGCCATTCACCGTCAACCCTTCAGCTGAAAACTTGGCGGCAGTTTTGTCACCCACACCACCCACACGGCTGATGAAATCGTCCCAGTCTTTGAAAGGCGCGTTTTTGCGTTCGGCCAAGATTTTTTCAGAAATTCCGGGGCCAATGCCTTTGATTCCGTCAAGCTCTGCCGCTGTGGCTTTGTTGACATCCACCGCTGCAAAGCATGCAGCGGAATACAGCAGGGCCACAATGCACAAGATTTTTTTCAGCACAGAAGATCTCCTAGGTGTGAGTGATCGCAATTTTTACAGCTCTTCAACCCGACGGGCTGGGTAGCTGTCCCATGTTTGGCAACCGGGGCATTGCCAAAAGTGTTGGCGGGCCTCAAAACCACAGGCCGCGCAGCGGTAGCGTGTCAGGGGTTTGGCGGCGTGTTCCAGGGCGCGCTGCAAGGCGGCGTGTTGGCTTTCATTGCCTACTGGCTCTGCGGCCAGCCAGCGGGTGGCGGCCACCAAAGAGCGTTCTTTGTCCAGGTGGTGCACATAGCGTTGGCGCGCTTGGTCGTTGGCTTCAAGCGCCACTATGCCTTCCAGTACATCGAGCGAAGGTGCGTTGTTGTAGTGGCCTTGTAGCAGTGCCAATGCCTCGGTTTGCTGGCCTGTGGCATTGGCGGCCTCTACCAGCAAGGGGGTTGCAAGGGGCAGGGCGGCTGGAGCGTGTTCGGCCAATGCATGCATGGCTTGCAATACGGCGGCAGGCTGGCCCATCAGCTGCAGCAGGCGGGCCATTTCAATGCGTGGGCGTGCAGCGTTGGGTGCAGCACGCTGCGCGTCTTCTAGCATGCGCTGCGCACCTGTCAAGTCACCCTGCGCAACCAAGGCCAGTGCCTGTTCGCACAGGTAATGTGCTTGCCGGGTGCTGAAGTCGCCTTGCTCGGCTGCATGCATTTTGTTGGCAATGGCAGCAGCGTGGTGCCAGTCGCGCGAGCGCTCATAAATGGCCAGCAGCGCCAGCCGTGCTTGGGGTTCAAACGGCGTGCCTTCTAGGCGTTGCAGGGCATCCTCGGCCCGGTCTAGCAAGCCGGCCTTTAAAAAATCAAGCGCCAATGCATGTTGTGCGCGTTCACGGTCGCTGCGGCTGAGGTCGCCACGTTGCAGCAAATGCTCGTGTACCCGCACTGCACGGTCGTACTCGCCGCGCCTGCGAAACAAGTTACCCAGCGCAAAGTGCAGCTCAGAGGTGTCGGGGTCGCTTTGTACGGCTTCTATGAAGGCGTCAATCGCCTGGTCTTGCTGTTCATTGAGCAGAAAATTCAGCCCCTTGAAGTAGGCTTTTGGGGCCCTGCGGTTTTCTGCCCGCATTTGGCGCAGGTCAAACCGTGATGCAAACCAGCCCAGCCCAAATGCCAGCGGTAAGCCCAAAAGAATCCAGCTCAGATCAAATTCCATGGATGTCCGGTGTGACGGGAGCGTTAGCCCCTGGAGTTGCAGTAGGGGAGGTGGTCTTGCTTGTGTGGGTCGTAGCCTCGGCACTGGCCTTGGCACTGCGCTGGCGCCACCAACGCGGCACCATGCCCAGCACGCCCACCACAATGCCTATGGCAAATGCGGCCAACACCACCAGCACCATGGGCGCACGCCACTGGGTGCCAAAAAAGAAGTGCACCGTTGCGTCTTGCTGGTTATTGAGCGCAAAAGCAAACAGGGTAAAAAAAATGGCGGCCTTGAGCAGCCACAGCAAGTATTTCATGCAGGTTCCTGAAGTGGCTTGATTCTAGTGTGGGCGCGTTGCGGCAAGGGTGCTGCACCGCGCACTAGGCGCTTAGGTGTCTGCAGACGGCTTGGAAGGCCTGCGAGGGCTGATTTTTAAGGCTTTTTGGCAGTCTGCCATAGTATCAAAAGGACTGTTTGCTATTTAAATAATAGCAAAAGAGTAGCGTTTTAGTTATTGGGCAAATCTTGTTGTGGTGCCTGCATTTGTGCAGTGCGTTGGTCCACTGCTTCGCGCAGCGCTTTGCCAGGTTTGAAGTGGGGTACACGCTTTTCAGGAATCGCAACGGCCTCGCCACTGCGGGGGTTGCGGCCCATGCGAGGAGGGCGGTGGTTGACCGAAAAGCTGCCAAAGCCACGGATCTCAATTCGGTGCCCGCGCACCAGGGCATCGCCCACGGCCTCTAGGATGGTTTTGACGGCGTGTTCGGCATCGCGCTGCGTCAGTTGGCTGAACTTTGCAGCCAGCTCTTCAACGAGGTCAGATCGGGTCATGGCGGGCAATGGTCAATAAGAGGGTTTCAATGCAATGCGGGCGCACGAGGCGCCCGCATGGGACACCACCCACAAGGAGTGGTGATGGCACAAGGACTTATTTGTCCGATGTGTCCAGCTTGGCACGCAGCAATGCGCCCAGGCTAGTAGTGCCGGCGCTTTCACGCGACGATTGCTGGCTCAGGCTGGCCATGGCTTCGTTTTGGTCGGCGGCATCCTTGGCCTTGATGGACAGTTGGATGTTGCGTGTCTTGCGATCCACGTTGACCACCACGGCTGTGACTTCGTCACCTTCTTTGAGCACGTTGCGGGCATCTTCCACGCGGTCGCGGGAGATTTCCGAAGCACGCAAGTAACCAATGATGTCTTCGCCCAGATCGATCTCTGCGCCACGTGCATCAACAGTCTTGACCTTGCCGGTCACTGTTTGACCCTTGTCGTTCACGGTCACGAATGTGGTGAATGGGTCGCCGTCAAGCTGTTTGATGCCCAGGGAAATGCGCTCACGCTCCACATCCACGGCCAGCACGATGGCTTCAACTTCTTGGCCCTTCTTGTAGTTACGCACAGCGGCTTCGCCGGTTTCGTTCCAAGACAGGTCAGACAAGTGCACCAAGCCGTCGATACCAGCGGCCAAGCCCACAAACACGCCGAAGTCGGTGATGGACTTGATAGGACCCTTCACGCGGTCGCCGCGCTTGGTGTCTTGGGCAAATTCTTGCCATGGGTTGGCCTTGCACTGCTTCATGCCCAGGCTGATACGGCGCTTGTCTTCGTCGATCTCCAAGACCATGACTTCGACTTCGTCGCCCAATGTGACCAGCTTGGAAGGAGCGATGTTCTTGTTGGTCCAATCCATTTCAGACACGTGCACCAAACCTTCGATGCCGGGTTCGAGTTCAACAAACGCGCCGTAGTCGGCAATGTTCGTGATCTTGCCAAACAGGCGGGTGCTTTGTGGGTAGCGGCGGTTCACACCCATCCATGGATCGTCGCCCATTTGCTTCAGACCCAGAGACACGCGGTTCTTTTCGGTGTCGAACTTGAGGATCTTGGCAGTGATTTCTTGGCCAGCGGTCACCACTTCGGAGGGGTGACGTACACGGCGCCATGCCATGTCGGTGATGTGCAGCAAGCCGTCGATGCCGCCCAGGTCTACGAAAGCACCGTATTCGGTGATGTTCTTGACCACACCGTGAACAATGGAGCCTTCTTTCAGGGTTTCCATCAGCTTGGCGCGCTCTTCGCCCATGGAGGCTTCCACCACAGCCCGGCGGCTCAGCACCACGTTGTTGCGCTTGCGGTCAAGCTTGATGACCTTGAACTCCATGGTCTTGTTTTCGTAAGGAGTCAGGTCTTTGATCGGACGTGTGTCGATCAGGGAGCCGGGCAAGAATGCACGAATACCGTTGACCAGAACGGTCAGGCCGCCCTTGACCTTGCCGCTGGTGGTGCCAGTGACAAATTCGCCAGATTCGAGGGCCTTTTCCAGGCTCATCCAGGAGGCCAGACGCTTGGCAGTGTCGCGCGACAAAATGGTGTCGCCGTAGCCGTTTTCGATGGAGCCAATGGCCACAGACACGAAGTCACCCACTTGGACTTCGAGTTCGCCCTTGTCGTTCTTGAACTCTTCCAGCGGCACGTAGGCTTCAGACTTGAGGCCGGCGTTGACCACTACAAAGTTGTGCTCTACGCGTACAACTTCAGCAGTGATGACTTCGCCAGGGCGCATTTCTGTGCGCTGCAAGGATTCTTCAAAAAGGGCGGCAAAAGATTCAGACATGTGTTTCCTCATCCACAAACAGGTTTCCGGCAGCACCATTGCTGTCGTTTTTAAGGTCTGCTGGTGGTGGTGTTGCGGTAAAGACCGCGGTTAAGGTTGTTGATCCATGCAGCCGGTGCGCTGACGCGCGGGAAGGAACTGCATGGGCCGATAGTGGGCAACGCCCGGTTTCAGCCCCGCGCTGTAAAGGCGCTAGGCTGCCGCTCCTGCCACCAAGCCAACACCTGTTCAACGGCCTCTTCGATCGTCAAGTGGGAGTTGTTTAGCACCAGGGCGTCTTGTGCGGGCTTCAAAGGCGCTACGCTGCGATTGCTGTCGCGCGCGTCGCGTGCTTCTAGATCCACACGAAGATCGTCGATATTAGCTGAAAAACCCTTTGAAATCAACTGTTTATAACGTCGCTCGGCCCTGCATGCCGCGCTAGCCGTCAAATACACCTTCAAAGGGGCACTCGGGAAAATCACGGTACCCATGTCGCGCCCATCGGCCACCAGGCCAGGCAGGCGCTGAAAACTGTGCTGTAAATCCACTAAAGCCGCCCGTACCGCAGGCAGGGCAGACACGCGCGAGGCATTCATTCCCGCCTCTTCGGTGCGTATGGCGGCGGTGACATCGTCATGCCCCAGCCACACATGCCCATGGTCAAAACGCACAGGAAGCTGGCGCGCCAATTCGGCAATTTGTTGTTCATGGGCCGCGTCAATGACCAGGCCTGCGCGCAATGCAGCCAGTGCAGTAATACGGTACATGGCGCCAGAATCCAAAAAGCCATAACCCAAGCGCTCTGCCACAGCGGCTGCAACGGTTCCTTTGCCTGAGGCTGTTGGGCCATCAATGCAAATCACTGGCACTTTGTCTGTGGCTGTCTGCACCACTTGGAACAAGCTCTCAAAGTAGTCGGGAAAAGTCTTGGCAACGCATTTGGGGTCTTCAATGCGCACAGGCAAGCTGGCTGGGTTGAAAGCCGCCAACGAAAAACACATGGCAACGCGGTGGTCGTCATAGGTGTGGATGCTGGCAGGTTGCCATTGCGTGGGAGGCGTAATGCGCAGGTAATCTGCGCCTTCTTCAACGCTTGCCCCCAGTTTGCGCAACTCGCAAGCCATGGCCGCAATGCGGTCGGTTTCTTTGACGCGCCAACTGGCAATGTTGCGCAAAGTGGTGGTGCCTTGAGCGTACAAGGCCATCACAGCCAGTGTCATGGCGGCATCAGGGATATGGTTGCAGTCCATATCAATAGTGCGCAAAGGCCAGCCTTGCCCAGGCATGCCACGTTCAATCAGCAGCCAATTCGGGCCGCCTGAAATGCGCGCACCCATGGCTTGCGCTGCTTCGGTAAAGCGAATGTCGCCTTGGATGGAGTCCAAACCCACGCCCAAAATCTTGATGCCCGGGCAGCCCTCAATCGGCGGTGCAATCGCACCCAGCGCAATGAAATAGCTGGCAGACGAGGCATCTGCCTCGACATGGATCGTTCCGGGCGACTGGTAGCGGCTGCCTGCAGCAATCGTGAAACGCTGCCAGTTGTCATGCTCCACCACAATCCCAAAGCGCTCCAGCAATTGCAGCGTGATGGCAATGTAGGGCTTGGAGATCAACTCGCCCACTACTTCGATAGTGATACTGCGCTGCTGCGCAGCCAGTGGCAGCGCCATCAACAGCGCAGTCAAAAACTGGCTGGACACATCCCCACGCACTTTGATGGGCGCATTCAACTGCAATTGCGGCACGCCTTGGGCTTGTGCAATGCGCAGGGGTGGGTAGCCAGGGTTGCCTGTGTAATCAATGTGGCAACCCAATTGCCGCAGGGCGTCCACCAGGTCACCAATTGGACGTTCGTGCATGCGTGCAACACCCGACAGCTCGAACTCACCGCCCAGTAGGGCCAAGGCTGCAGTCAGCGGCCGCATGGCAGTGCCAGCATTGCCCAAAAATAATTTGGCATTGCTGACCACGCTTTGACCTGCAAGCCCCGCAATGCGCACGGTGCTACCGGCTTCATCGACTCCGCAACCCAGGGTGCGCAATGCATCCAGCATGACCCGTGTGTCATCAGATGCCAGCAAATCGTGAACCTCCGTCGTGCCTTCGCTCAAGGCCGCTAACAGCAGAACGCGGTTAGAAATACTTTTGGAACCAGGCAATTGCACTTGCCCACCTGCCGCCTGCAAAGGGGGCACATCAAGAAACGCAGTACTGAACATTTACGACGATTTGGATTTGCGTTGTGCGCCCATGCGCCAGTGCGCTCGGGTTTCGCTGGCCAGGGTGATCAGGTCTTCTAGTGCCTGGGCATCGCCTTTTCCCAGGGCTTGCTCAAAACTAGTCAGCGCTTGTTTGAAGTGTTGGGTCTGAGCCAGCAACTCTTCACGGTTGGCCAACATGATGTCGCGCCATACTTTCGTATCGCTTGCTGCAATGCGTGTGAAGTCACGAAAACCGGGGCCAGCAAGCGATAAAAATTCATCAGACAATGGCTGCCCTGTGATGCTGTTCATCATCGCAAAAGCCAGCATATGGGGTAGGTGGCTTACAGCGGCAAACGCGGCATCGTGCGACTCTGGCGACATGCTGGTGACGCGGCAGCCCAAAGCAGTCCATACCTCATGCGCCTTTTGCAATTGCTGCGTCAGCGTTCTTTCGGTGGGGGTTAAGATCACCTGGCGGCCACTGTACAAGTCTGCCTCGGCATGTTCTACACCCGATACTTCTCGCCCAGTAATAGGGTGAGCGGGCACAAAGGTCCCAAACTGAGCCCCCAATGCACGACGGGCTGCCTGTACTACGTCGGCTTTGGTAGAGCCTACATCCATCACCAACATATCTTTGGTGACCAAGTTCTTGATGGCCTTGAGCGTTGCTTCTGTGGCCGACACAGGCACTGCAACCAACACCAAATCTGCCCCCGCTACAGCCAGCAGTGCAGAGGGCGCTTCTACATCAATCACGCCCAACTGACGGGCACGGTCTGTCGTTGACGGCGATTTGCTATAGCCCACTACGCGCTTGACCAGACCAGCTTTTTTCAAAGCCAAGGCAAACGATCCACCCATCAATCCGCAGCCGATCAACCCGAGTTGTTCAAACATGGCCATTCCTCAGGATGCAACTGGGTAAGCGCCCAGTACTTTGTAAAACGCACACAAGCTGCGCAATTCTTCCAGGGCTTTTGCCATGGCTGGATCGGCAGGGTGACCATCCAGATCAATATAAAAATAGTATTCCCACTGACCCGTGCGAGCAGGGCGAGACTCAAACCGCGTCATAGAGACGCCATGTTTTTTCAAGGGGACAAGCAAATCATGCACAGCACCAGGCCGGTTAGGAACCGACACCACCAAGCTGGTGCAATCTTTGCCAGAAGGTGGTGGCATCTCAAGAGTCTGAGGCAAGCAAATGATGGCAAACCGGGTGCGGTTGTAGGCATCGTCCTGGATCGCATGCGCCACGATATGCAAGCCAAATTGCGCTGCGGCCCTTTCGCTAGAGAGCGCGGCCCAGGCTTCATTGCTTGCCGCCATTCGCGCACCCTCGGCGTTACTCGATACAGGGCGGCGCTCAGCATGCGGCAAATGTTTGGACAACCACTCTTGGCATTGCGCAAGGGCTTGTGGGTGCGCCATGACGACTTCAATGCCTTGAAGCGAATTACTGCTGCGCATGAGGTTGTGGCGCACCTGCAGGCTGACTTCGCCCACCACATGAACAGGCGAGTGCAGGAAAAGATCTAATGATCTAGTCACTACACCCTCGGTTGAGTTTTCAACACCCACCACACCGTACTGTGCGCTTCCAGCGGCAGTAGATTGGAAAACCTCATCAAAATTGGCGCAGTACATCAACTCAGCAGCGCCACCAAAAAACTCTATTGCTGCTTGCTCACAAAAAGTACCGGCTGGCCCTAGCACCGCAACCCTCTGAGGCGATTCCAGCGCCAAACAGGCAGACATGATTTCTCGCCAAATGGCCGTGACGTGTGTGTCCTTTAGTGGGCCAGGGTTGGCAAGCCGAATCTTTTCTATGACCTGGGCCACTCGGTCTGGCCTAAAAAATGGCGTGCCTTCACGTTTTTTGACTTCACCCACACGCTCAGCCACCAAAGCCCGTTCGTTCAAGAGCTTGAGCAATTGCTGGTCTAGGTCGTCAATTTGCAAACGCAGGCTGGCGAGGTCAGGTGATGTAGACGGATGGTTCATGAAGGCGGCCGTACTCAGGCGTTTTTTTGTTCAAATTCTCTCATGTAGCCCACCAATGCCTGCACACCAGCCAAAGGCATGGCGTTGTAAAGGCTAGCACGCATACCCCCTACCGATTTGTGCCCCTTAAGTTGAAGCAAGCCTTGTTCACGGGCGCCTTGTAAGAACGCATCGTTCAGGCGTTCGTCCTTCAAGAAAAAAGGCACATTCATGCGCGAGCGGCAGTTTATTGCAACTTTATTGACATACAACTGGGACTGATCAATCGCCTCGTACAGCAAGTTGGCCTTGTCAATATTGCGCTTTTCAATGGCTGCAATGCCTTGCAACGGCCCCTCTTTTTGCTGCTTGAGCCACTGGAAAGTCAGGCCGGCTATATAAATCGACCATGTGGGGGGGGTGTTGTACATCGATTCATTGTCTGCAACGGTCTTGTAGTCAAAAGCGCTTGGGCAGGCGGGCAGGGCGTGGCCTATCAGGTCTTCTCGCACCACCACCAGCGTGAGCCCAGCCGGCCCAAGGTTTTTTTGGGCGCCACCAAATGCCAACCCTACTTTTGACCAATCCACAGTACGAGAGGCAACGTGTGAAGAGAAATCAATGACCAAGGGGGCATCGCTGCCTAGTTGTTTCAAATCGGGCAGCTCGTGAAACTCCACGCCATGAATGGTCTCGTTGCTGCACAGATGCACATAGCTGGCACCGCGGCTTAAGGTCCAACTCGATGGTGAGGGTAGGGAGGTAAATTGTTGGTCTGATCCGTTGGCGGCGCAATGAACATGCGAAGCGTATTTGCGCGCTTCAGCCATTGATTTTTGGCTCCAACTGCCCGTCACCACAAAGTCCACCACACTCCCACGGGATAAGTTCAGCGGAACAATCGCGTTTTCGGCCAAACCACCACCTTGCATGAACAAAATCTTGAAATGCGCAGGGATCGCCAGTAGCTCGCGCAAATCCGATTGCGCCTGTTCCAAGATCGAAAGAAACTCTTTTCCGCGGTGGCTCATCTCCATAACGCCCATGCCACAACCATGCCAATCCAACATTTCAGCAGCGGCTTGTTGCAAAACTTCGGTCGGGATAGCGGCTGGACCCGCTGAAAAGTTATAAGGGCGCATGAAAAAGAAAGGCATCAGCCTTTGGGTTGGGGCACTTGGCCTGAGCTAAGCACCACATCTAGCGTCAATTTAAAAAGCTTTGGGCACAGGTTTCAAACCCAAAGCTGGCGTCGGATCAATCTGTACTGGTTGGCGTACCTTCAGCGTCTTCACCACCTGTGGTGTCTGGCGAAGCGTCTGCAACATTGGCATCGTTTTCGACAATACGCTGTAAACCGCTGAGTTTGGAGCCCTCGTCCAGCGCAATCAGTGTGACCCCTTGTGTGGCACGGCCCAGTTCACGTATTTCAGCAACTCTAGTGCGCACCAGCACACCTTTGTCGGTGATCAGCATGATTTCATCTTCTGCGCGCACCAAAGTGGCTGCAACCACTTTGCCGTTGCGCTCGCTCTGTTGAATCGCAATCATGCCTTTGGTGCCACGGCCATGGCGTGTGTACTCGACGATGCTGGTGCGTTTCCCATAGCCGTTTTCTGTGGCTGTCAGCACGCTTTGTGATTCATCTTCGGCAACCAGCATGGCAATCACGCTTTGGCCGTCTTCTAGCATCATGCCCCTTACGCCACGTGCGGCGCGACCCAGCGGGCGTACATCGTTCTCGTCAAACCTTACCGCTTTGCCGCCATCGCTGAAAAGCATCACATCGTGCTGACCATCAGTGAGGGCAGCGCCAATCAAGAAGTCTCCATCGTCCAGGTTGACCGCAATGATGCCGCTCTTGCGTGGGTTGTTGAATTCATCCAGTGACGTTTTCTTGACCGTACCCATGCTGGTTGCCATGAACACAAAGTGATCCGCCGGGAAGTTGCGCATGTCACCTGTCAATGGCAAAACAACATTGATTTTTTCGCCATCTTGAAGCGGGAACATATTGACGATAGGGCGCCCGCGAGAGCCACGCGACCCTGCTGGCACTTCCCATACCTTGAGCCAATAGAGGCGGCCTCGGTTAGAAAAGCAAAGGATGTAGTCGTGCGTGTTGGCAATGAATAACTGGTCAATCCAGTCGTCTTCTTTGGTCGCTGTGGCTTGTTTACCCCGACCGCCACGCTTTTGTGCACGATATTCGCTCAAAGGTTGGCTCTTGATATAACCCGTATGGCTCAAAGTCACCACCATGTCGGTGGGGGTGATCAAGTCTTCGGTGGACAGGTCTTGGGCGCTGTATTCAACGATGCTGCGGCGAGCACCCAGCTTGTGTTGGCCAAACTCTTGTTTGATTGAAGTCAGCTCATCGCTGATGATGGTCGAGACGCGCTCGGGCTTTGCAAGAATGTCCAAAAGGTCATCAATGACGGCCATGACCTCTTTGTATTCAGCAACAATCTTGTCTTGCTCAAGGCCAGTCAAGCGCTGCAGACGCATTTGCAATATTTCTTGTGCCTGGGTGTCAGACAGACGATAGAGGCCCGTTGAGGCCATACCGAATTCTTTCTCCAAGCCATCGGGGCGGTAATCGTCTGCATTGACAACACCGCCATCAGCACGGGTGCGCGTGAGCATTTCACGAACCAACTTGCTGTCCCACTGCCGTGCCATCAATTCTGCTTTGGCAACAGGCGGGGTAGGTGCGTTTCTGATGATCGCGATGAATTCATCAATATTGGCAAGCGCAACTGCCAAGCCTTCCAAGATATGTCCACGGTCGCGTGCTTTGCGCAACTCAAACACGGTCCTGCGTGTGACAACCTCACGGCGGTGTTGCAAGAACACGCTGATCAAGTCTTTGAGGTTGCACAAACGCGGCTGGCCGTCTACCAAGGCCACCATGTTCATACCGAAAGTGTCTTGCAGCTGGGTTTGTTTGTAGAGGTTATTCAAAACAACCTCTGGTACCTCACCCCGTTTGAGCTCAATCACCAGACGCATACCAGACTTGTCAGATTCGTCTTGGATGTGGCTGATACCTTCGATTTTCTTCTCGTGCACCAACTCGGCCATGCGTTCCTGCAAAGTCTTTTTGTTGACCTGGTAGGGAAGTTCGTCAACGATGATTGCTTGGCGCTGGCCGCGGTCAATATCCTCAAAGTGGCACTTGGCGCGCATGACCACGCGGCCACGACCAGTGCGATAACCGTCTTTGACACCGTTGATGCCATAAATGATTCCGGCGGTAGGAAAATCTGGCGCAGGAATGATTTCCATCAGATCGTCAATGGACGCATCTGGGTTGCGCAACAAATGCAAGCAACCATCTACCACTTCATTGAGGTTGTGCGGCGGGATATTGGTAGCCATGCCGACCGCAATACCACCAGAGCCATTGACCAATAAGTTGGGCAATTTGCTGGGCAGAACCAGAGGTTCTTTTTCGCTGCCATCGTAGTTAGGACCAAAGTCGACGGTTTCTTTGTCGATATCAGCCAGCATTTCATGGGCAATTTTCGCCAGGCGGATTTCGGTGTAGCGCATAGCAGCGGCGTTATCACCGTCAACAGACCCGAAATTACCCTGGCCATCCACCAACAAATGGCGCATGGAAAAATCTTGTGCCATGCGCACGATCGTGTCGTAAACCGATTGATCGCCATGCGGGTGGTACTTACCAATCACGTCACCCACAATACGCGCAGATTTTTTGTACGGCCTATTCCAATCGTTGTTCAACTCGTGCATGGCAAACAGTACACGGCGGTGAACGGGCTTTAAGCCATCCCTTGCGTCTGGCAAGGCGCGGCCCACAATCACACTCATTGCGTAGTCGAGATAACTGCGACGCATCTCATCTTCGAGACTAATCGGCAGGGTTTCTTTGGCAAACTGATTCATGGGGGCATCACTTCATGGAATAGACTTGCATTTTAGGGCTAAGGGTATGTTGGTTTAACGCTACATGTGGTGTTTGCTGCATGATCTGTAACTCGTAGTCACAAGCCACAAACCTTGGTGTGGCACAATAGGTAAAGCGTGAAGGTGATAGTTATCACCAACGTCCAAATCCATACGCAGCAAGGCTGCGGCTTTTTCCATAAAAGGAGAACCATGAAAAAACTGAACAAAGTCGCGATGTTGTTCGCAACCGCAGCAATTGCAACCGCCGCTGGCGCTCAAACAATCGACAACTGGAAGAACGGTGCAGGCGACCTGATTTGGAAAAACGGCACCAATGAACTGTGCTGGCGTGATGCAAGCTGGACACCAGCTACTGCTGCGCCTGGCTGCGACGGTGCTATTGTTGCTGCTGCCACTCCAGCTGCTGCACCTGCACCTGCTGCTACCCCAGCTGCTGCAGCGCCTGCTGCAGCAACCCCTGCTCCAACAGCAGTGCAAAAAGTCACTTTCGCTTCCGACGCCTTTTTTGACTTCGACAAAGCTGTTTTGAAGCCTGAAGGTAAAGCCAAGCTTGATGATGTTGTTGCACAAGTGAAGAACATCAACTTGGAAGTCATCATTGCCGTGGGTCACACTGACTCTGTCGGCTCCGATGCTTACAACCAAAAACTGTCTGTTCGCCGCTCTGAAGCTGTGAAGGCGTATTTGGTTTCCAAAGGCATCGACAAGAACCGCGTTTACACAGAAGGCAAGGGCGAAAAGCAGCCTGTTGCTGATAACAAGACTTCCGCTGGCCGTGCTAAAAACCGCCGCGTTGAAATCGAAGTGGTTGGCACACGTACCGGTAAGTAAACACTACCGCTTTTTACAAAGCCCCTCTCGAGGGGCTTTTTTCATGCCTTCAAGGTTATCCATTATTTAAGCCACAATTAACGCATGCAAAATCATTTGAATGCTGACCCGGCCGAATTGGCTAAATTTTCCGATTTGGCCCATCGTTGGTGGGATGTTGAAAGTGAATTTCGGCCCTTGCATCAGATCAATCCGTTGCGCCTGGATTGGATCAATGGGATTAAGCCCTTGCATGGATGCAAAGTACTTGATGTTGGTTGTGGTGGTGGGATTTTGTCGGACTCTATGGCACGACGTGGTGCGTTTGTGACAGGTATCGATTTATCTACCAAGGCACTTCGCGTCGCCAAGTTGCATGCCCTTGAAGCCCAAACCCCTCAGATTGAGTACAGAGAGATCAGTGCGGAGGCTTTGGCGGCTGAATGTCCAGCAAGTTTTGACGTTGTCACTTGTATGGAAATGCTGGAGCATGTTCCAGAGCCTGCATCTGTCGTTAAAGCATGTGCTCAATTGGTAAAGCCTGATGGAAAAGTCTTTTTTTCAACCATTCACCGCAGTCCCAAGGCGTTTATCTCTGCCATATTGGGAGCTGAGTACGTCCTCAATATGCTGCCAAAAGGCACCCACGAATACGCTCGTTTTATTCGCCCAAGTGAGCTGGCTTCATTTTGTCGCGCTGCGGGTTTACAGGTGGGTAAGTTTGCGGGTTTGTCTTACAACCCTGTCACTCAGCGTTACGCTGTAAGCAAAGACACCAGCGTCAATTACATGCTGGAGACAACCCTTGATTTGAATCACCCCAATGGCCTTCAGTAATACGCGTGCTGTTTTGTTCGACCTGGACGGAACACTTCTCGATAGCGCCCCAGATTTGGGCGCAGCAACAAACAGAGTACTGCAAGATCAAGGCCGTGCGCAGCTCCCACTAGAGCGTTACCGTGCGGTGGCTGGTGCTGGAGCCAGAGGTTTGTTGGGCGAGGCTTTTGGTATTGGCCCTGACCATCACGACTTCCCTGTTTTGCGCGATGCTTTTTTTGCCCACTATGAGGCCAATATTGCCGCCCTAACAACAGCGTTTGAAGGGGTTGAGCTGTTGATCAGCGAGTTGCGTAATCGTGGAATTGCATGGGGAGTTGTCACTAATAAAGCCCACCGGTTTACAGAGCCCCTGACCCAGTCCTTTGCTTTTTTTGAAACCGCTTCAGCGGTGGTCAGCGGGGACACCACGCCCCACGCCAAACCCCATCCTGAACCCATTCTTGAAGCCCTGAGGCGCTTGCAAGTGCCGCCGTCTGCCTGCATATACGTGGGCGATGATGAGCGTGATATCCAGGCGGGTCGGGCCGCGGGTACTGCAACGGTTGCTGCAGCCTATGGTTATTTAGGGCAAAAGTCTGATTTGTCAGCCTGGAATGCTCATGCATTGATAAATCACCCGTTAGAGCTCTTGCAATTGCTCGATTGAGCCTAAAATGAAAGTCTTGGGGCTGTCCTGGTTTCGACGTGGGTTCGGAACTGGTGTGGTGCATGTCGAGCTTGAGTCACGCTCGTAAATCTCGATTTAAAAAACTAACTGCAAACGACGAAC
>Ga0315907_10002409_pt1 | contig 23581 bp, 22 predicted proteins | sample LakEriMetagenome_3_FD_203525 | JGI IMG/M metagenome (GOLD analysis project Ga0315907, IMG submission 203525) | Freshwater fungal communities from buoy surface, Lake Erie, Ohio, United States - Buoy 12 MA123 | ecosystem: Environmental > Aquatic > Freshwater > Lake > Lake biofilm | place: USA...
ATTTGATACGTCATACTTCTAGTTGTAAGAAATACTTTTTTTTTGTTAGAATCAGTCTTAATGAATCAAGAGCTTATCAAAGAAGAAATCAAGTCCCTCCAGTATCAGTGTTCCCTCTGGCTATTACAGACTCGTCTCACCCCTGAATCAAGAATTATCCTCGAAAAGGTAATAAAAAAACTCTCAAATCTCTCTCAAGAGTTTGGGCCACCTTCACCATCGAGGTTAACTCCAAGAGAAAAAGAAATTCTTTACCATGTATCTCAAGGCTTCTCTAATCGGGAGATAGCCAGTGCTTTAGATATAAGTGAAAAGACCATCGAGTTTCATTTAAAATCGATTTTTAATAAGCTCGAGGTCACGACTCGGACAGAAGCCGTCAGTATGGCATTTAAATCTGGTTGGTTATAAGCCTAGGGAATCCCCTAGTTATCTTAAATTCCAAGTTCCTCCATAATATGTCTATCCCTACAAACCGGAGGACATGATGAAAAACCAAGACAATTTAAAACTCAAACAAGCTTTTGGCCCATTATGGAACATCTTCAATAATCCAGAGGTGAATGAAATAATCGTCGATCATTTTGATGATGTCTATTATGTAGAGAGAAACAAAATCAAAGATAATGTGAAGCTCTTTAAGTCGGAAAAAGAGGTTCTAAATGTCATCAATAAGTTAACTAAACTCTCAGGTAAAAAAATTGAAAGTCACGTCTATCATTATGATCTTAATCTATCTGATAATGTCAGGATCCATGTGGTGCTCCCTCCGGTTTCACTTAATGGACCGACCCTCAACTTGATTAAAATTCCGAAACAAAGATTAATTTTAGATGATCTCCATAAATGGGAAGCCTTAGATGATAAATCTCTTAAAATTTTAAAAAGCAAAATTCATTCACACACTTCTATGCTTGTCGCTGGCCCCATGGGCTCAGGGAAAACAACGCTCCTCAATTGCATCCTGAATGAAATCCCGAAAGAAGAAAGAGTTGTGACTATTGAGACAACTGCCTCTCTTGTGTTGAATAGAAAAAGGTGCGTAAGACTCGTCCCAGAAAATAATCAAGTGAGCGAGACAAAAGAGCTTATTGGAGCCTCTCTCAAAATGCGGGCCGATCGGATCGCACTTGCGTACATGAGTGGGCCAGAATCAATTGATTTCATCAATGCCATTAGAGAGGGGCATACAGGTTACGCTGGATTTACCGCCGAAAATATCTTCGATGTTATCCGACGCCTTGAAATTATGATGATGGGTCAGGACCTCGGAATGAGCTTAGATAATGTACGATATTCTATCGCTCAAGCTTTTAAGCTGATTGTTTTTCAGGAGAGACTGGAAAATGGTAAAAGAAAGCTTACAAACATCGCAGAGGTTAAATACGATTCGGGAGAAATAAAATTGGAGCTGCTTTATAAGAGTTGAAAGATATAAGATTTTTTTAGAATTTTGGTTGCGGGAGCAGGATTTGAACCTACGCCCTTCGGGTTATGAGTCAGGGAAGACTAGTTTCTAAGTTTCTGTAATTCTTAATTTTTATCAACGATTTTAGAAGGTTAATTCAATTTTCAGTGCGGTCTATTTCGGTGAATTTCGGGCAGCTTCGAAGGGCCGTAGTCAATTTGTAGTCGAGGTTTTCAATTAATTTTTAATAAACAAACGGATCATGGCAGAAATGGCATCCGAACTCGCCCATCCACCGGAAAACTTACTCCTATTAGCGTTGCTGACTAAAATAACATTTGCCTTAGGATCCATCCATACAGAGGCATAGTTATAAGTATTAGTTCCTGTATGGGTTAGAACCTCACCTTTTGCCCAAGGTCTATTTAAACGATACCATCCTCCAAAAGTGTATTGATTGGAATCATTATCTGGCCAGATTTTATGAAGCTGCTTGAAACTTTCTTGGCTAAGTAGTTTAGCCTCTCCATTAAAACCTCGAAGGTGAATATACAAATATTTTACCCAGTCAGATGTAGAACAATGAACATTTGCTGATGGTCCGTAGAATGCAGCATTGTCGTCGTGGACAGGTTTTATAGTCCATTCCCTTATAATGTGCCCCCATGGTTGAGTTGGCACAGTTTCAGTCGGGTCCGAAGTTGGACCAAATCCACAACTTTGCATTTGTAGTGGAATAAAAAGTCGCTCTTGAAGAAGCATTTCCCAAGTCTTCCCACTGATTTTCTCTAATATATGGCCAGCGATAATATAACCAATGTTGCTGTAATTAAATGTTCCTGGCTTGAATGTAGGTGCGTTACCGAGGAAGAGGGTTGTCAATTTCTCACGTCCCTCAAGGGTTTCAAGTTTTTCTAGTTCAATATAGGTTTCATCGTCCGGATCCTTAGCTAACCCAGAACCATGAGCTAAAAGCATCTCATAAGAAACATCTTTCAAAGTGGAATGAATTTCAATTTCTGGTAAAAGGTCACTTAATTTACTATCCCAACTGAGCTTTCCTTCTTCAACAAAAGTTGCAGCGACTGTAGCTGTCATTGATTTAGTACATGATCCAAGATGAAATTTATCTTCTCTGGAGATGAGCTCTGGGGAGCCCACTTTTCTAATTCCTGAGACTGCATGTTCAACAAGTTGACCATCCCGATAAATAGCAGCTGAAATTCCGGGGATCACATATGCGTCTCTGAGGGTTTCTAATTGTTTTTCTAATTCTGTCTGATCACTAGCATAAGCAGCGGTTACAAATATAAATGAAAGGGTTAAAGTTTTTAATCGCATAGCAGAGTACTATTAATCTTCAATTTGTTAATTAAACCGTTACAGCTTAGCATGATTACGTCATAGCTGATCATTACTGGTATTTCTTACATACTCATCAATCGTGACATTCCTTTTGTAAATCATTGAAAAAATGCTAATTTAAAGCACTCTTGTATTGGTTGTTTTATACCCATATCGATGTTAAAGTACTTAAATGAAAGCAACTCTTCGATTTAGTGAAAAATTCGTTCTCAAAAATCGCTACATCGTAGAAACAACTTTGCATGAGGTAAATGATCCAAAGCGGTATCCAACAGGTGTTAAATATGGACTTATTTGTATTGATACTAAAACTGGCAAAAAGATCTTAATGGATAACCACCATCCAAAAAAACGATCATATTCACATAAATGAAACTAAAATTTCATACGAATTTAAAACGGTGGAAAAACTAATCGAAGACTTTAAGAGATTAGTTTTTGAACATTTAGGAGTATCCATATGAAAACTTTAACCGTTTCAATTAAATCTTCTCATGAGGTTTTGCAAAATTTCTCTAAGGCATTCAAAGCTATTTCACAAAAAAAAATGAAGGGTACTCATTATGAGATTTCATTCGATAACAAGAAGGACTTTGATCGTTTCGTGAAAAATATTGGTATTTTATCGCTGATCTCCAAGTTAAAGCCAAACTCCGTTTACGAACTTGCTAAACTGGCCGACATGGATGTCTCAAATTTAAATAAAATTATTCTTTTCTTCGAAGAGGCCGGTGTTATTAAAGTCATCCGTACCAAGGTCTCTGGCAGAACTGTGGCAAAACCAGTGGTTGAGTATGACAAAATCGAGTTTGACTTGAAGGCAGCTTAAACTAACCTGGCACCTTTTGGTATTGGACGTTGAAATTTTTTCTTTATAGTATTTTGGAATGTCGCTCATAAAACGTCCAACAACAATTAAAATGTCGCCCCCTGGATCTCAAGTCGTAAAACGTCATGCTAAAATTTCTCATGATGGCATAAAGTATTATGTTAAAGCTCACATCCGAAAAAATCGAGGTAAGAAGTCTACCCTCCTTCCAGAGAATCTTTTATATTTATATTGGCATGGTGAACATAACAATTCGCCAGTTGGCGCAGTCAAAGGATTTCAAGAATATCCTGAACTAGATTCAGTCATTCGATTTTGGTTAAATTTTTGGAAAGGACAAGGTCTTCCATTTCCAGAAGGCTTTGATCCACTCATCGTAAAAGTCATTATTGCTAAAGAATCTAGTTTTAGACCCCACATAAGAACTCGGGCACAAAACAGTTCCGCCACAGGACTTATGCAAATTCTCCAATCAACTCTTTATCGATTAGAGGGCATCCCAGAAAATAAAATCGTTGAAGTTCAAGGACATTTTCTTCAACTTAATCTTAAAGATTTAATCGATCCAGTTATTAATATAGCAGCTGGAATACGCTGGCTTTCGCATAAGTACTATCTTCTACTAAATAATAAGAAAATTAAAAGGAAAGACCTCTATTCTACGGTGAAGTATTACCATCAGTGGAATAAAAAGGGAGAGCAATATGCTGACGATATCTTCAAGCTTTATAAAGAATCTCTCAGTAATCAGTTGGCTCCTCTACGTTAATATTCCCATATCTCATGGCGTGATTGGTATTGATGAAATCATTCTTGATTCTCATACAAAATTAATAATGCCTAATAAGGTAAATCCTGCATGTTCAAATCCTGGTCGATCCGAAGATGTAGATTGCTCGCCGACCACTCATTTAGATCTAATTCATAAAGGAAAAGTTTTCTCAAAAAATAAAGTTATAGAACCTTGGGCAGGTGGATTTTTTATACATTTTGTTAAGTTGAGTGAGAATTCTTATGCGAAAGATCTCAATAATGATGGCCTAAAAGAAATTGCAATCTATCCAGCTGTTTGCGGAAATAGCCCAAAATCTCTTGCATACATCTACACTGTTAAAGAACATGAACTTTTGCCCTACGGTACGGGCAATTATTATTGGGAAGCAGAAATACCTGTCACAAAGATTAAGAAGGAGCCTAATTTTAGACCCGACATTTAGTATTTTTATTATAGAATTTTGGTTGCGGGAGCAGGATTTGAACCTACGACCTTCGGGTTATGAGCCCGACGAGCTACCAGACTGCTCCATCCCGCGATTGATTAGATAAAGTGTTGGAAATTAAAGCATTTATACGCTCCCGGAAACACCCTGTAAAGCTTAAAATACCCGAAATCTTTTACTCCAGCATAAATAGCTAAATTCCTTGAAGATTTTCCCGATAACCTCATTAAGAAATCTTTAAAAGGACAAACTGTATGCAAGACTTGAGACCTGAAAATAAAGAGATCATCCTCAAAATTAATGCTGATGAACTCACTCCAACTCAAGTTCGTTTGCTTAAAAGTGTGAATAGTCTTCTGGCCCATGTCCTTAGTGCAGATGAAGAAAGTGAATATTTCGAGGCCAGTGCTGAGCTCATGAAAAAAGTAGCAGAGACCATTAAGCATGCTGACTATGCTAATCGAAATAAGAAAATGGAATATGGAACACAAGCTGTTGAATATGCCATTGATTTTATCAATGAAAGCTTAGATCAAGACAAACTTCATAATATTGATAATTAAAAAATCAGCTTCCAAATCAGAGGGATAACTTCAACCGCGATCAATGCGATAATAGTTATCTCCATGATTTGATTCCGGCTCTCATTGACTTCAGAGTGAAGCAGTTTTGAAACCTCTGCTAAGTTGCCAAGTTTTTCATTAATAGATCGAACCCAATCATCAAACCTAAAACGCTTAGAACTTGCCCGAAAAATTTGAGCGAGATAAAAATCCCCCACCACCTTAAATGAGTTCTCAACGTTTTCTACGATCTCAGAAATCTCAATATAAATCTGTCCTGCTTCTTCAGCAAATCGAGCGTACTGCTTGGAGAAAATACCCTTTTTTCCCCCTACAACATTGTTATAGAGGTTATTAAGCTTCTCATCGAGTAAATCATCATAGTAGCGCATTTCTAAAAGCTGGTTCAACGCAAACTCAATAACCAGAGGCACATCCATAGAGCCGGAAGCCTCCACCACAAGGGCCGAGTTCCAGTCCACCACCACGAGATCCTCTTTGGAGTATTGGTAGGTATTATCAATAGTATTTTTCTTGATCGAATCAGAAAGGTTTTCTTTCGTTTCGGCCAGAATCAGAGCGGCCACATCGGCCTGCTGACTGAGCTCTGAAAGAGGAACGGTGAGCCCCTCAAACTCTTGAACAAAATACGTCACATAATCTTCATAAAGAGACCAATCATTATTGGTCACAGGAATCGCAGTAGAAATATCTTTTTGGAAATCCTTGGCCTTCATGATGGCGATTTGATTGATATCAGTTTCTTTCTCGATCCAACTCGCAATCTTAATCAGCTGAGACCAACTCGTTCCCTCGATAATAGGAATCTGAAAGCAGAGTGAAAGAGTACCGAAGTGCCAGACTTTGGCCATGAGCTCACAAGTCTGGACAGAGTCCAAGACTTTAAAATCGATCTTCCCCAAGTGCACCGAGAATGGTGACTTGGAGATGATGAGTGACATATTATGTTTGCGATCAAGTTTAAAACGTTCTTTGAGTTTTTTCTCTTCAAAGAGGGCTTCAACTTTTTCAAGATCAATCTCCGAACCGATGTCAAAGACTCGGTAAACGAGGATCTTCCCTTTCTTAACCTTTATTTCCATAATTTCTAGCAGGGCGAGTAGGTTTTTTCATTGTACGAGCAAAACGAGCAGCATTCTCTTGAGCTTCTAATTCTGCCGCTTTTGTCGCTTCCTCTTCGGCCTGTCTCATTTTTAATTCTTTAATTGATTGAACTGTTTCATAATAATTTTCCTTACGGAAAGATTGAAACTTTTTATCATCTGCTGGACGAGCTGTTTTTGAAACAATCTTAGAAACTTTGGTCACATTCAATGACTTCTTCGCTGACATGAAAGTACGCTTCGTAAATTTCTTTCCATCTTCTGTCAGACCGAGAGCTTTTAAGAGTTCTTTTCTTGTCGTGAAAACATATTTTCCAGGAGTCATGGATTGAATGTTTAAGCCTTCAATCGCTACTCGACGAAGTTTATCAACAGTAAGCTCAACAGCTTCACAGATTTTTCTGATCTCTCTGTTCTTACCTTCATTCAATCTGAATTCTAACCATGTTTTATTCGGAAGCTGCTCAATCACTCGAACTGATTTAGGTTTAAGTAGACCGTCTTCAGTCATCACACCACGCTTAATTTTGGCCAGAATCCCTTCATTCACATGACCAAAAACTTTTACTTCATAAACTTTTTCAACTTCATATTTTGGGTGCATGATCATATTCGCTAGATCACCATCATTCGTTAGAATTAATAATCCCTCAGAAAGGTAATCTAATCGGCCAACTGGGAAAATTCTTTGTTTCACACCAAAGATCAGATCCATCACTGTTGGTCTGCCTTCTGGATCAGAAAGAGTTGTGATGTAAGCTCTTGGCTTATTCATGACGATATAAACTTTATCAACGGCCATAAGTTCAAGAGTATTGCCATCGACTTGAATCGTATCAGAATGAGGATTTACTTTTGTTCCGAGTTCAGTCACCACGCGACCATTAACTTCCACTCTCCCATCGAGGATTAAACCTTCAGCTTTACGACGAGAAGTCACTCCACAGTCAGCGATAACTTTTTGTAAACGAACAGAAATGTCTTGATTAGACGTAGTCATGAAACGCTCCAATCTGCCTCCCGGCAGTTCTAAGGTTATAAGAAAGCGACGAGGGTTACTCGTCGCTTAAATGATTTTGTTCTTCTGATACTTCGTTTAGGAACGATAGGTCAAGATCAAAGTCTTTGCCCTTCGTAATGGCGAGATCCACAGAAAGATCTAAGTTATTGATTTCTCCATCAATTTCGAAATCTAACTCTTCTTCAGTCAATTTTTCACCAGTCAGTTGCTCAAAGGCCTTATCGAGAGCTAATTCGAGGGCCTCAGCTTCAGCTCTTAAGTCTTGATTCTCTAATCCAAATTCTTGGGCCATTTCTTCTCGTCTTAGAGCTTCAAATTCTTCATCAATTTCCGGCGCATTAAAAATCACGCCTTCTTGAGTCAGATCAACGATTTTAGCTTCAACCACATTCATTAAAGTTTCTGAATGTGTCGCCAGCATATTTTGCTTCATGGAAGCATCTTTATTAACAAACTCTTCTAGAATATCAAAAGCTGATTTACGAACAACCGCTTCACCTTCAGACTTTCTTTTCTCTTCAGTTTTTAAGAGCATGGTAAAGTTTGTTTCAGAAGCAATATGTTGAATATCTTCAGAAAGTTTTTCCAGTTCTTCAAACTCATCGAGATTAAATTTCTTGGCCTCTCCACGGAAAACAACTGACTTGATATCCGCAATTGTTCCAATTGTATTCTTGGTCGCCATCTCTTCGAGTTCATATTCAGGTGGTAAAGCAGAAAGATCTGGGAGATTGAAAACTTCTAAAAACTCTTCAGTCGTCGCAAACAGTGAAGGACGTCCCACTTCTTCAGAGCGACCAGCAATTTTCACTAAACGCTTATCCATGAGAGCACGGATAATATGGCTTGAATCTACGCCACGAATTTTTTCAACTTCATTTTTTGAAACAGGTTGCTTGTAGGCAATGATCGCCAAAACTTCGAGGGCTGTTGGCGTCAGAACGAGTGAGTTGATCTTAAAAAGATTTTGCACGAACTTTGAATAAGTGGCCTTAGTACGAAATTGATACCCCTCAGCGACTTCGACCAGACGAATGCCATGATGTTTTTCTTCATAGCCGGCTTGCAATTTTGAAAGAGACTCATGGGTCACGCGAAGAGGAAGTTCGGGATCGATTTGGGCCTTAATTTTTTGAATAGAAATAGGCTTATCAGACATAAAAATAATCGTCTCGATAGCTCCACATAAAGTATCTGGATTTAGCCCTGTTCTGGCCTGCCAGAGCATATCTTCTTGCTCTTTCTCGTCAAAATGGCTGACTTCAAATGAAAAGTCTTCTGCTTTAGTCTCAACTTCCAAAGTCTCCGTCACAGCCACTTCTTCTTTTGAAAGATCCCACTCATAATTAATGTCGTTCATTTGGTCCATGACACTTCCCTTATTGCATAGGAGCTTCTGCAGGTGCTGCAGGAGCCGCTTTAGTCGCCTCGCCTTCTGGATCAAATCCATTGGCCGTTTCAGGATCAAAGGAATCTAAACTTTCCTTGACCTCGATGTAAATGGAGCCCTTATCATCATTCTGGAAAATCTGTAATTTTTTCAGACGAGCAAGCTCTAAAAGCGAGATAAATGTAATAACTTTATCAATAATTCCTGTTTCATTTTCATCCAGGAGCTTATCAAACTGCGTGGTCTCCCCTTCTTTAAGAAGAGTCTTTAAGCGAATGAGCTTCTCTTTAATCGATAAACGATCTCGCTTCACCACTGCATATTTTTTCTTCTCACGGCGGATAAGATCCATCATCGTTTCAGTTAACTGCTGTAAATCAATCGGAGTCAAAATCGAATTTTCAATCGCTTTACGGTCAATTTTTGGATGAACAAATATTTCATGACCTTTTTTCGGTAAGGCCCAAAGGCGGCTACCAATACGCTGAAAGCGCTCAAGTTCCTCAAGTCGCTTAATCAGTTCCCCGCGAGTTTGGATCTCAAGACCCATTTCTCCCACAGTCAATTTTATCATGTTCTGATCTTGGGATTCATCAGCTATCGTCTGAGACTTAAGAAAGAGAAGTGTGGCGGCCATAAACAGATATTCACCGGCCACATCAAAATTCAAATCCTGCATCTTTTGGAGGTAATCAAGATACTGGTTGGTGACCATATTCAAATCAAGGTCTTGAATACGCATTTCTTCTTTCTGAATAAGATGAAGCAGAAGCGCTAGAGGCCCATCAAAGCGATCGACTTTTACTAAGATTTCGTTTTCAGTCATCCAATGCCTCCAAATAAACCTACAAAACTAAACATAAGATAATTCGCAAGAACTTGGGCCGGAACTAGAAGATACCCCAAAGTATGGATTCCCATGAAACTTAAAAACATAACGAGTAAAAATATCATAGGAGTGTAGCGAGCAAAATTTTCATACTTATAGAGAGCAGTCCCTTTGAGAAACGAAGAAACCATCTTAGAGCCATCTAAGGGCGGAAGCGGGATTAAATTAAAAAAGGCTAGGATAAAATTAATGAAGACGGAGTATCTCAACATGCGGATAAAGATTGAATAATACTCCCAATCAGTTGAAGTTTGAGTGGCAATAAGCCCTAATAAAAGAGCTGAAATTGTTCCTAAAATTAAATTTGATAGTGGCCCAGCAAAACTCACCCAGAAAATTCCACTTCTTAAATTTTTAAAATTTCTAATCTCAATCGGAACCGGTCGCGCCCATCCAATCATCGCAAAATTAGTAAAAGCAGCTAGCAGGGGAAAAAAAATAGTTCCCCAAGGATCATAGTGAGCAGCAGGATTCAGTGTGAGACGCCCTTGATTTTTAGCTGTGGGATCTCCAAACTTATTGGCCATCCAAGCATGGGCGGCTTCATGGACCACAATCGCTAGTAAAAACCCTGGCAATGACTGGGCAATGTTAAACAGGATCGAATTTAAATCGTTCATGCTCTTTTCATATCAAAGACAGCGATATGACGCAATTTATAAGTTGACCTAATTTGTCAGTTGCGCAAAGCAAAGTCCTTAAAAATTCAAAGCTCTGTTTGGACAATTTTAATCAACTGGCCGATAATCAAAGAATGGAACAAAAGACTAAAAAAGCCCAAGTTGTACTGGCGGCAATTGACGAGGCCAGTCAAAACTTTAAATTCTTGCTTCTGCAGACTAACGAGCGTCGAGGCAAGTTTTGGCAAAACGTCACGGGTAAAGTTGAAGCCGAAGAAACTTTTGAGGAAGGTGGCCTGAGAGAAGCGATTGAAGAAACTCAACTCGAACTTGACTCAATTGTTGATCTTGTTGACCTGGGCCTTGAATATAAATTCACCGACCAACATGGACGCAAGGTTCAAGAAAAATGTTTTCTCATTATTCTAGATAAAACATGGAAAGTTAAAATTGATCCAAAAGAGCATGTGGATTTAAAATGGATTTCTCCATCTGAAATTCAAGAGGGGATTGTGAAATATCAATCCAATTTAGAAACTCTACAGAAGGCCAAACTCATTCTCAGGCACTGGGGTATTTGATGTGGTGGCTTCTCTTCATTCCACTTTTTACTCAAGCTCAGGAAGAAGCAGAATTAAATCAATTACGTGAGCTTGAGAAAAAAATTAAAACCACTGTTGATACATCATACTCAAGTGATGAATTTAAAAAACCATCTTCGCTTCGCTATAGTCATCCCTACAAAAAAGTAACTTTGAAACAAATTCTTCAAAGTGGCACAGAACATGGACATGTCAAGGCCGGAACAACTCTATTAAGAATCAAAGATAATCATCCTGTTGAACTTTCAGAATCTTTTTATGGAAAGTTCTATAAACTCCAGGACGACATGGGTTATCGCTATATTGAAAATAATAATGGTGATTGTGAATACAAAATGAAGACTGAGCACTTTGATAGCATTGAGCTCGAGCTTGCCCTTTATGAGCCACCTACCAAGTATACGCCGGCCCCAAAAAACAAATTACAAAAAGAATTTGATCGGTCTCTCAATTGGCGTCCCGAGGCTTCTTTTATGGCCGGAATTGTTCAAGGCAATTACATGGTCGACCTTTTTAATGACCAAAAAGCGCAAACAGGTCTTACCACCAATTATGGTTTTCAAATTGATGCCAACTGGAAAATGCCCATCAAACCTGGATTGGCTTTTCAATATGAAAAATCTAACTACAACCTTAAAGGTGGTGGAAAAATTGAGTACTCATCCTTCTCTTTTGGGCCACAATTTAAGACCAAAGATTTCGATTTTCTGGGTTATGAAATGAGATTTAAAACGCAACTTCGAGCAGGTCCTTTTGCTAAGGCGAATGCCAGAACTCAGAATGGAAATATTGCTTTTAATTTTAACTCCACTGATCTTCTTTTAAATATTGAACATCCCACTAAAAACAGTTGGGGACAATTTGCCTTTGGTCTTTTTTATGGGGCCCAATGGTTAAGCATGAAAAACCAGCCAGAAATAATTAGCGTCAAAGCCTCGAATGAAATCAATAAAAGTTTTGGCTTTACTCTCGCCCAGGTGTTTGAATGAAGATTTTAATTTTTTTATTAATAACTTTAGCTCCCCAAGCTTTTGCGTTGGATGCAGTGGTCACTGTTTTAGAAAGTCCCCTTTTGAGCGAACCAAGATTAGATTCTCAAGTCGTGCAGTACCTGCGTAAGGGCCAGGTGATAAAGGTTCATCCTTCAGTTCATAATTCCACCGCCTATGATCACATGGCACCGGATCCTAAAAAGTTTCAAGAAATTTCTAAGCCGAGTGAAGATCCTTTATTCAAAGGGGAACAGGTCGAGGCCAGTCTTGAAGATGAATTTATTCCGACACTAGACCGACAAGGCAATAAAGTTTATGTGATTCGCCAGCATCTCTATTTTTATTTTAATGACAGGAAAGAGCTCGAGCAAAATATTTCTCACCAAGACCCGACTGACTATCGCTTAGAAGAGTCCTTACCCAAAAACTACCCTATTTTCTCAACTTCAGGTTACCGAGGACTCGTCGCTGTTGGATTCACTCAACCCTATACTGAGAGTTATCCCTACTTAAGCAACGTTAAGGCCAAGGGTTACAGTGCACCTATGGATTTTAATTTTACCTACCTCAGGCAAGCTCCTGATGATAGGGCCGACCGCTTCTACATTGGGGCAAGTTTGGGCATTAGAATGTTCACAAATACCTACTCTCTTTTTAATAACGTTGAAGCTCAAGAAGAGGGCATAAAAATTGGTTTGGGCCCCACGGCTTCATACGATGCCTATAAGGGCGTAAAAAATAGACTTAATTTTTATGGAACAATTCAAGTCAACTTCTTTAACCAAATGAGCATTTCTCAATCTCAGGGATCGATTGAAGAAAGTAGAAATTATCGCGGGATAAATCTTACCCCTCGCTTAGGTTTACAGTACCACCGCAAAAGCGTTCTAGAGGACATAGACTTCGTTTTAGGCACATTCTACGAGATAGAACCGGCAACAACTTACCGGTCCAATTCTGCCGCCAATCAAGGCACTTGGTGGCGCAGTAGGGGCAGTGATAAATTTAGAACAAGAGCATCATTTTCGTTGGCCGGTTACATAGGTTTTCAAACAGCCTACTAGTTTAGTCCGAGATATTGTAAAATTTTTTTTCAATATTTTTTAAAAGTGACTAAAGTTCGTACACCAGACTCCGATGAGAAGGTCAAATCGATTCACAGGAAGTGAATCTTTGAAAAAAACCATGGAGGGATTTTTATGACAACTGCTACTAAAAACAATTCAACAACTAACAACAACACAAAAAAAATCAAAAACGAAGTGAAAGATGTTCTCTTTCAAAAAATCGGTAACACTTGGTTTATTTTTTCTGAAGTAAACAATGAAGTTGTCTACTCTGTGATGCCTCAAGGCATGGATCCAAAAGAAACGAAACTTGAGCTTTATGAAATCATCGAAGAGCACATGACGAAAGTGGCCTCTCATAAGCGTCGTAGTCCAGAAGCATCAGTCGCTTAATATGGGTGCACCGAAGCTCAAACCTTCAGAGCTAAAAAGTCTTTTTCCAGAGGAGAAAGATCAATCCCTTGAAAATAAATTTTTCATTGAGGCGCTTAAAAACCGCCTCAATGAAAAATTAAAAGATCCATTAATCGCTAAAAAAGCTGCTCTCATCCTTTCAGATTGGATAAATAAAAGAAAATAATCCGACCTCTACACTCAACCTTTCGTATTGTTTCAAGCATTTAAATTCAAAAAAAAATTATTTTTAAAATATGGAAAAAATTTCCTCAGGTTCTATTTCAGTCAACCGAAATGTTTGGTCAACAAAGCAACTTTCATAGTGAAAGTGCAAAAAAAACCAAAGGGCATGGTTGCCCGGTAGTGGGAATGAACACCCCACTTGTCAGCAAGGAGGTTTGGATGATTTTAACCGGAGGATAGGTCTATGGGTTTCAGAATTAACACAAACGTTGCATCAATGCAGGCACAAAGCTCTCTAAGCAAAGTGAATCGCGACTCTCAAGAAAGTTTCGCGAAACTCAGTTCTGGTCAGAGAATTACAAAAGCCGCAGATGATGCCGCAGGATTAGCGATCTCAGAAAAATTGAAAGCTGAGATCAGGTCAGCTCAACAAGCTAACCGTAACGTAAACGATGGTGTTTCTCTTGTGCAAGTTGCTGAGGGTGGATTGAACGAAACGTCTAATATTTTAGTTCGTATGCGTGAATTGGCCATCCAGTCTGCTTCTGATACAGTGGGAGACTCTGAAAGAGGTATGGCAAACTTAGAGTATCAACAATTGAAATCGGAGATGGACCGTATTTCCCAGGTGACAGAGTACAACGGGAAAAAATTGTTGAATGGTTCTGATAACAAGATTGATTTCCAAGTTGGTACAGGTGCTGATGAGTTTAAAGATCGAATCAGCCTAGACACTTCGGTCATCAACTCTGGTATCGATGCCATGGGTGTAGAAGGTGTGGATGTTTCTACTAAAGAGGGTGCTCAAGGTAGTCTTGGTGCTCTTGATAGTGCGATCGAGAAGATTTCTGGTCAAAGAGCGGTCCTCGGATCACTTCAAAACCGACTAACTTCAACATCGAACAACTTACAGGTCTACACTGAGAACATGAGTGCAGCTAATAGCCGAATCCGTGACGTAGACTATGCTGAGGAATCTGCTAAACAGGCCCGAAACCAGATCCTGACTTCTGCTGGTACTTCGGTTCTTGCCCAGGCCAACATGTCTAGTCAAAATGCTCTTAAGTTGATTGGCTAATCCTTTCTGATGACTTAACGCGGCCCTTCTCCTCTGGAGAAGGGCTTTTTTATTTTACTGCTGTGTGTTTTTTTGCTACTGATGCCTGACTATGACAACCCCAAATAATAAAAAAACAATTGATGACAATTTTTGTTATCGTCCAGACTTTAAATACACCCATGATAATCCCTATCACGATAAGTTAGGTGTCTTTGACTCCTTCGTTCTTCGTGATGAAGAAGCTGAATCCAATGTTGGCCACTGGAAAGAGCGCATCTTTAAAAATTCCCATCCGCTGGAAGTGGAGATTGGTACAGGATACGGGGAATTTATGATGGAGTATTGCCAACAAAATCCAAATATTAATTTCATCGGACTCGATCATCGTTTTAAACGCAGCTTTAGTGTGGCAAAAAAATTAGATAAGCTTGAGCATAAAAACTTTCGCTACCTACGGGCCCGAGGAGAAAGAATAGAATTCATGTTTGATGAGAGTGAAGTTCAATCACTTTTTTATTTTTTTCCTGATCCATGGCCTAAAAATCGTCACCATAAAAAGCGGCTTTTTCAAAAACCATTTTTAAATGCTTGTCATAAAGTTCTATCACCTGGAGGAACTCTTTTTGTGAAAACAGATCATGATGGTTATTTTGACTGGATGCTAGATCATTTAAAAGATGAAAAAAGATTCGAGGTGATCTTGCAATCTCGCGACCTTAGAAAAGAATATCCGGAACATTTCCTCTCGCAATTCACCACAAAATTTGAAAAGATATTTTTATCCCAAGGGACATTAATTAAATCTATCGTGCTGAAAAATATCAAAGGTTAAATGAGTTTTGATCAATTAAAAGAGCGCATCAGAGAGACTCCGATCTCAACGATCATCAGTCACTACATGCCGTTGAATAAAAAAGGTTCGGCCCTGATCGGTCTGTGTCCTTTTCATGCGGATTCTAAACCCTCCATGAATGTGAGTGACTCCAAGGGCATGTTTAAATGCTTTGCCTGTGGAGCAGCTGGTGATGCCATCACTTTTGTCAAAGACTTCACTAAAGCTGATTTTGTTGAGGCGCTTAAAGATATTGCCGGGAAATTAGGTCTTCCCTTTGAGGAATACCAAAAAGAGAAGAAAAAAAATCCTCGCCTGGAAATGGCTTACAGGGTTTTAAATGCTTCCACTAAACTTTATAAAAAAGTAGCGGATCAAGCACCTCAGCCCTTTGTGGATTTTATTGCAAAAAGACAACTTTCAAATGAATCCATTGCCAAGTTTCAGATTGGTTATGCTCCAGGAAATAATTCGCTCCTCCGTTATCTTGAAACAATCCCCTCTCAAGATAGAGACTTTGCTCAAAAAACCTCTCTGGATTTAGGCATTATCCGCCACAATAAAGACCGAGATAGTTATTATGATTTTTATCGGGACCGGGTCATGTTTCCCATTCATGATCATTCCGGACAAATTTGTGGCTATAGTTCTCGAGCTGTCCTCCCCGATCAGGTTCCCAAATATCTCAACTCCGGTGAATCCTTTGCTTTTGATAAAAAATCGGTCCTGTTTGGATTTTACTTTGGAAAAAGTGCCATCCGCCAGAACGATCAAGTGATCATCGTTGAAGGCAATATGGATGTGATTATGATGCATCAGTTTGGTTTTGAACAAACTGTAGGCACCATGGGCACAACCCTATCAGACTCTTCTATACGCCTCATTTCACACCTGACTAAAAATATTTATCTCGGCATGGATTCAGACATGGCCGGCAAAAAAGCTATGGCCAAGTATAATGCGGATTTTATGGCGATTGGTCTTTTGCCAAAGTTTTTAAGTTTTTCTCCGGCCAAAGACCCCGATGAATTTCTACTGATTCAAGGCCGACTGGCCCTTTTGGAGAAGATGGAAAAGGCTCCTGTTTTGATTGATGTGCTTTTAGAGGAGCTAGTCGCAGAAAAAATTCCAGAAACAATTGATCAAAAACTCCAGATTATGCAGCGCTGCTACGAACTTGTTTCTCCCCTCAAAGAACACTTAAGTGCATCTGAGAGAATTGTAGCGATGGCAAAAACCTTAGGCTTAAAATCTGACTCTGCAACCATTCTTCAAGAGTATAAGGATTTCTTAAGTCGCCAAAAAGAAAAGGTTTTTACCCCAATTGAAAAACCTAAAATTGCTATTTCTGAAGAGCAAATTGAAGCCGAAGAAAAAATAATAAAAACTGAACAAGAAAAATCACTGCAAGAATCGGGCCCAATTTCAAAAAGTGAGAAGGTTTTTTTAAAGGAAATTGTCTGTCATCCTGAGTTCTTGACGCATTCGAACAGGGATGAATTCCTTGCCTATATTGGCCATTCTGAGGTAAAAAAACTCTTTCAATGGCTTTGGACAATTTACTTTGAAATTGATGAAGCTGAGTATGTGACCATCGTTTTAGACGAAGTCAACGCTGGTTTTTACGGTAAAGAATTAAGGGATGTGGTAACTGAAGCCCTTTTTAATTACGGTAATAAGTATAACGAAAAAGTCATTCAACGAATGTTGAAAGACTATAAGCTGATGCTGAGGATGGAGCAACTTAAGATCAAGAGAAAAAACTTGGTCGAGCAACAAAAATCCTCACATTCACAAAATGAAGTTGATCACCTTTTGATTGAGATTTCAAAACTTGATAAAGAAATTCTCAATCTGAAAAATACGGTGCCCTAGATCTAGGAGATTCTATGTCAGTCGTCATTGCATTTTTAAATTCCCGGGAATTTTCTCGCCTCGTGATGAAAGGAAAAGATCAACAGTATCTTACTCCTGAAGAAATCAACGATGCTATTCCTGCCAACATTGTGGACACTCACTCTATCGATATGATTATGGAAAAAATCGATGAGGCCAGAATCCAAGTTAAAACACCGGATGTCGAAGAGGAAGAAGGTGAAAAGGCCAGCACTGAAGTGGCCGAAGATCCTCTTACGCAAGATGAAGAGGCTGAACTTCGTGCCTCATCAAGTGATCCAGTAAAACTTTATTTGAAAAAGATGGGATCAGTCGCTCTCCTTACTCGTGAAGGAGAAGTTAAGATCGCAAAAGAAATTGAAGAAGGTGAAAAAGAGATCGTTCTTTCATGCCTAAAATCAAAACACGCTCTTGAAGAAATCGTAAAACTCAAAAATAAAGTGGTTCAAGCCGAAGAGCAGAATGAGTTTGTTAAAGATCTCGTTCGTGGTCTAGATGATGAATCTCCAGAAAAAGAAATTCACGATACTCGCGATAGAATTTTTGCTGTGGTTGAACACGTCAAAGATCTTTTGAGCAAAATCGTCAATGAAGATGGAACACTTAAGAAGCTCGATAAAGAAGAGCAAAAAATGATGGATAAGGTTGGTGAGGAACTTGTTGACCTTACTTTTAACCGTAAAATCATTAACTCATTTACTGAGCCAGTTAAGAGTTACTATCTTCAATTCAAAGAACTCTATGAACAGCAAGAGCGTATTTATAAGTTTCTTGAAGTCAGAAATGATGATGAGTACAAAACTCTCTATGACAGACTTCTAGAAGATGATGCTTATAAGCGTGAGCTTGCAAGAAACCTTTTTACGACAGATGCTAAAATTGAACAGATGATTCGTACTCAAGAGGATATCTTGAGAAAACTTCGTCGTCTTGCTATCGATGCAGGTATGGCGTTTGATGATATCCAATCTGTTTATAATATTATTGTCACTGGAGAGGAAAAAGCCGATAAAGCGAAGTCTCAACTAGTTGAGGCCAACCTTCGTCTTGTGGTTTCAATCTCTAAAAAATATACCAACCGCGGACTTCAATTCTTGGATTTGATCCAGGAAGGAAACATCGGTCTCATGAAGGCTGTTGATAAGTTTGAGTACCGTCGTGGTTATAAGTTTTCAACTTACGCAACTTGGTGGATTCGTCAGGCGATTACTCGTGCGATTGCTGACCAAGGTCGTACTATTCGTATTCCGGTTCACATGATTGAAACAATCAATAAACTTGCACGGACCTCTCGTCAGCTCATCCAGGAACTTGGACGTGAACCAACTCCTGAAGAAATTGCTGAGAAGATGGAACTTTCTGTAGATAAAGTGAAAAAGGTCTTCAAAATCTCAAAAGAGCCAATCTCGCTAGAAACTCCAATCGGGGAAGAAGAAGATTCATCTTTAGGTGATTTCATTGAAGATAAGAAAATTATCTCCCCTGCTGATGCTGTCATGAGTGTCACTCTATCAGAGCAGACGAGATCCGTTCTTTCAACACTGACACCACGAGAAGAGAAAGTTCTTCGTATGCGTTTTGGTATTGGCGAAAAATCTGACCACACACTTGAAGAAGTAGGTCAGGATTTCTTTGTTACACGTGAGCGTATCCGTCAGATTGAGGCGAAGGCCCTTAGAAAACTTCGTCATCCAAGTCGAGCGAAGCTTCTTAAGTCATATCTAGATAATTAATTGCAAAAGGGCCCGAAAGGGCCCTTTTTTTTATCTGCAAGAGGCTACATTTCGCCTATACTGATTTTTTAATTTTTAAGAATGAAGGTCTATGGAATATCCGAACAATGGGTCAACGCCCGATGAACTTCTTCACCGCATCTTCTCCCCGACAGTCATCTTTCAGGCCAGAAAGATGATTGAACACGGTCGAGTCAGTCTATCTTTCATGAAAGGAAGTTTTGAGACTTATTTTATTGTTTCTGGAATCATTGCTGAGAATAATACAAATTACGAATCAAAAATTAGTTATAAGCAAGGAAATCTAACCACTCAGTGCACATGCAAACTTTGGAGTATTGAGAATCCTTGCCATCATGCTGCCAGTCTTCTGCTTAAATTCAATGAACTTAAAGATCAACATCAGGGTCCCGGGACTGGCCCGATTGGAATGAGCTTCATCCCTCATGATGGTGTCCACGCTGAAAGATATGGAACTATTTTAAAATCTGCTCCTCAGCTACCTGGGGCCAAGATGAATAGTACCTTTAGCTCCTTACAGTACACTCTCACCAATCGAAAAGTTGTCAATTTTCCTGCTCCCACTCGTTGGAAAGGTAAAATTAAAATAGATCTTATTCCAGCTAGTGAACTCGATGAATACAAAGAAGTACTCTATATCGAGGATAAATTTACTTATCGATTCAGCTGGATTGATGGTGAAAATGAATTCAAAGAAGTTTCTGTTTTTGATGTGCTTTATCTCTTTAATTGGAAAACTGGTGAGGCCCTCGATCTCACAAATGAGCTTAGAGAGCTTGTCAGTAAACTCAAACTTCTAGATGTCATTGGTGATATTCAGGATTTTATAAGACTTTTCTTACCTCTCAGACAAAAGGGAATCGCAGAATTAGTGATCCAAGGTGAGACATGGGAAAGTTTTCCTGTAGAGGATATGGAGTATCGTTTTTCGATTAATCCATCTCCACGAAAAAGTTTTCTTAATCTTGAATTAGAGCTCTACACTCAAGACCAAAAATTAGTTCCGATGCCATCTCCCTTTTTGCTCTTTGTAAGTGAGCAGGGATGGGCCAGTAGTTTCAGAACAAAAAATGATGCTCTTCTCTTTTTCAAAACCTTAATAGAAGATTTTGATCGAGAAACGAGCTTTCATAAGAAATACCTCCACTCTGCCTCTAAGAAAAATCTCATGAATGAGTGGATTAATCTTATTGTCAAAGACGATGAGATCCCCTTCTTTGATCCAACCTTCAAAAAAATATTTATGCTTTCGCCAAAAACATTTAGAAAAGTCTTCTTGGCCTTTTTAGATAGCTTTGGCGAAATAGGTTTTAAAACTTCTTTTTATTTTAAAGATGAGCGAAAGATTGTTTTTCAAGTCCCTAAGAACAATCTTCTTGAGGGTGTGGCGAATTTTTATCAAACACTTCTTCCCCTTAAAATTCCTATTTTTTATGATCAGCAACAAATTCGGACGTGGAGAAGCTCTATCCGCTTTGAGAGGAATAGAGAAAAACTTGATTGGTTCCAATTAGATTTAGTTGTTTCGGATGAAGATCTTGAAGTCATTAAGCAGGCCGAGATGACGGATAATTTCATCCTTTCCAATAAAGGCCTATTGCTTCTTTCAGATGAGCAGAAAGATCTTCTGCGCTTCATGAAAAGATACACCAAATTTGAAGGTGAGAAAAAAGCTGGCGAATCAAAAGGGATTTCAAAATTTGGTTTGAGTCTTCAGCGCTCAAGAATTTTTGAACTCTTTGAACTCAAACGCTTAGGGATTGAAGGGGCCCTGACCGAAGAGGAAGAAGCTTTCTGTCAGAAAATTATGACCATGGAAGATATGCCCACCTATGATATGGATGAGCGCTATGCTGAGATTGCTCGTCCTTATCAGCTGGCCGGTTACAACTGGCTGCGCTTTCTTTATGAGCATCAATTTGGGGCGTGTCTTGCTGATGATATGGGTTTGGGTAAAACTCTTCAAACTATCATGTTGTTGCAAACGCTCAAAGATAAAGTCAAAAAAGTCCTCATTATTTGCCCTGTTTCCATTCTCTATAACTGGAAAAATGAATTAGAAAAATTTTCTGATTTAACTTGGTCCATTTACTACGGAGATGAGAGGGAGTTTAAGTCAGACGCAAAAGTTATACTGACAAGTTACGGGCTCATGAAAAAGGAATCTTTTTCAACCTTTGCAGAAGAGCATTTTGACATCCTTATTTTCGATGAAGTTCAGCATCTAAAAAATATCCGCTCACTTGGTGCCAATGCGGCCCGCGGGATCAAGTCTAGGTTTCGTATTTGTTTAACAGGTACACCAGTAGAAAATGATCTTTCTGAGTTTTACAACATCATGGATCTTTGTGTGCCGGGTGTTTGGGGCGATTTAGGCCTTGTTCGGTCAGCTTCAAAAAATAAAAACAGACTGCTGGCCCGAAGAACAGTGAAACCTTTTATTCTCCGTCGAACTAAAGATCAGGTTCTCAAAGAATTGCCTGAAAAAATTGAAAACCATGTGTTTTTGGATTTCTCACAAGAAGAAAAAGATTTCTATCACCAAAAACTCAATTCTATACGCGCCAATATGGTGAGCACAGGCTCTAAGAGATATGGCGAGGTCCTGAAGTCCCTTTTAGAAATGAGACAATTGTGTTTGTGGCAAAAGCAGCCTCAGTTTCAATCTACGAAAATTGATTTTCTGATGGAAAATCTTGAGCAACTTGTGACTGAAGGTCACAAGACACTCGTCTTCTCTCAGTTCACGACTTATCTGGATATGATCGAAAATAAAATCCGTGTCGCCGGATGGAAGATGGCGCGCATTGATGGTTCGCAGACGATTAAAAAGCGAACGGAGCAAGTCGAACTTTTCCAAAATGGTGATGCTCAAATCTTCCTTATTTCACTTAAGGCCGGGGGATTTGGACTTAACCTCACAGCAGCAAGTTACATTTTCCTCATGGATCCATGGTGGAACCCTGCTGTTGAAAGACAGGCGATTGACCGGGCCCACAGGATTGGTCAGGAAAATAAACTGACTGTTTATCGTCCAATCATCAAGGAATCGGTTGAAGAGAAAGTACTCGTTCTTCAGCAAAGTAAACGCGAACTCTTTCGTGATCTCATGGCCGAAGATGATGATGATTACTTTAGTGGAAAACTTTCAATGGATGATTTTCAACATTTACTTAGTTAGCCTTTAAAGGATTTTTTATGTCAGATCCGGCCGATATTTTTAATAAAATTCCTGAGCTAAATCATGAAGAAACACTGAAAGATGTTTCTCCTGAGTCTTTTGACAATATCATTCATAATAGACGCTCAGTGCGTGTTTATACTGAAGAAAAAATTCCCACTGAAGTGACCCAGAAAGTTTTAGAGTGGGCGCTCCTTGCGCCAAACTCTTCAAATCTTCAGTGCTGGGAGTTTTACTGGGTTCAAGACCCCAAGAAAAAAGCTGAACTCGTAAAAGCCCTTTTTAATCAACCGGCCGCAAGAACTGCTCAAGAACTTATTGTGGCGGTAGCAAAACTTAAAACTTGGAAACCTCATCGCCGACAGATGCTGGATCTTTTTAATTCTACTCATCAAAAAATTCCTGCTTCGGCCCGGGCCTATTACGAAAAACTTGTCCCTGTGGTTTATAATCAGGGGCCCATGGGAATCTTTGGACCTTTTAAACGCATCTTCATCAGTGCTGCTGGACTTTTTCGTCCAGTCCCTCGTGAGCCAAAATCCATCGCTGATATGCGAGTCTGGTCCCACAAGACCACCGCTCTTGCCTGTGAGAATATCATGCTGGGCTTTTCTTCTTATGGGTATGATACTTGCCCGATGGAAGGTCATGATTCGGCCCGAGTTAAAAAGATTCTGGGCCTAGGATGTGATTCGGAAATCTGTATGGTGATCAGTGCTGGAAAAAGAGCGAAGAATGGAGTCTATGGCCCCCGCATTCGTTTTCCGAGCGAGCAATTTATCAAAAAAATTTAATGGATCGTATTCAGGACAGTCTGGATTTGAATATCCTCTGAACAACGAAAGTGTCCTTTGGGGCATGACTTGTGTCCGTGGAGACCACAGGGCCTGCAATCTAAAGTTTGCCCCACATCCACCACGATGGAATCAGTTGCCAGTGGAGTGTAACCAAAATCTTGAACGGTCGAGCAAAAAATGGCCGTGGTCTTAGCATTCACGCAAGAAGCAAGATGCAAAGGGGCCGAATCGTTTACAAAAACTCTTTTCGCCTTTTTCATCAGAGCGGCCGAATCTAAAAGACTTAAGTCTCCACACAAATTGAGAGTATTTGGAAGATCTTTTCGAATCCGATCACAAAGCTCTTTATAAGTTGGTGCTCCAATAAAAATGACTCTTCCTAAAGTTGATAG